>UEXL01000184.1_pt1 | contig 45924 bp, 85 predicted proteins | sample 1796671 | NCBI WGS metagenome assembly UEXL01 (sample SAMEA4772471, study PRJEB27181) | metagenome | reverse complement strand
TAGCAAGTCCAACAGGCGCACAATACAACTATATACCTGCCGCTGTTACACTGCAAACAATGATAGACGGAGATCAAACAGCGTCCGTTTTGGGCAAACCTTGCAGAGATAAGTGCTAGCAATCCTTACTATACTGTTAGTGCTACTTGCCCGCTTTGCACCTACTACATTGTAGGCGGTGCTATTGTTGTATTTGTAGGTGGACTGGGCTACGGAGCGTTATACGCTTGGCAAAACTACTTGTATTTGATGGATGCAGCAATGCCTGCAGTTGCAGTTATACTAGTTGGATTACATGCAGTGTTTTCACGTTTTGTTAGAGAGTTCCAACTAAAGCAACAGATCAAAGCACAGTTTGGCACATATGTTAATCCAACAGTTGTTGAAAGACTACAAAAAGATCCTAGCCTTATAAAACTGGGCGGCGAAGAAAAAGTACTAAGTTGTGTAATGACTGACATGCGTAACTTTACAGGACTAGGTGAGAGTTATGGCACAGATGTCGAAGGCTTTACTAAAACAATTAATGCTTACATGACTTGTATAACTGCACCTGTGTTAAAAATGATGGCACAATTATAAAATATATTGGCGATGCAAGTATGCACATACATGGTGCTCCATTGGATGACGAACATCATGCTCGTACTGCAGTACAAACTGCACTAGATATGATACAAGCATGTGAGGAGTTTAATGACCGCAGAGAGCAAGCAGCATTAGATACAACAGATCCAGGCCCACTACCGCCTCGTGTAGGATTAGGTGCTGGTGTTAACACAGGTAAAATACTAGTGGGTAACATAGGCAGTGAGAAGAAACTTGGCTATGATTGCTTGGGAGATCCTGTAAGTGTTGCTGCACGTTTGGAATCGCAAACAAAAAGTTATGGTGTGCTACTTATAGTAGGACCAGACACAGTTGCACAAACTAAAAATGATTTTGACTGGTTTGAATTAGACAATATTGCTGTAAAAGGCAAAGAAAAACCACTGCGTATATATGCAGTACACAAGTCAGGCAAGGAACATAAAACTTTCCTTAAAAATTATTACGAGGGTAATTGGGATCGTGCAATCAAACTTGCAGATAATTGTAGCGCAGTACATCCTAAAATGAGTGCATACTATATGAAAATGAAAGAACGGATGAGGCAGGGCAAACCAGCAGACTGGGATGGGATATACAGAGCAACTAGTAAGTAAGCTCAAACCACATACGTTGTTTGTCTGATTTAAACTTTGCGTAAATATCTACATCCATATAATTGTCTGGCATGATAGTTGAATTTTTACAAACCATTTCAATAGCATTGCCTTCTGACAGAAGACGTTTATATTTCTCTTCACCAATTTCTACACGAGCCCACATGTGTTTTAAATGTTCATGTGTTTTCTTTATTGTCATCGTTTTTAAATACATCAGTCTCTCTCCCACTGCTATCGAATCCTTGACTTCTCGTCCTATTTTCTTTGAGTATTTCATCTAAACTTTGTGCTAGTTCTGGATCGGTTTTTGCAATTTCTTCTTTGTATTCCAGCACCATTGCAAGTTTTTGATTAAGGCGGATCATGTCGTTGTCCAACATGCGTACACGATCTACTAGTCCTATAAGCGTACCCATAGCACTGCCCACAACAGGATCAATCTCTTCTGTTACCCACTTCCAAACAAAGTAGATAAAGTAGCCCATTGCACATGCTGCAATAATTGGAAAGCCATATTGATTAATAGCATCAACTAATAAATTTTGATTAGGCTCCAAACATACCTACCAGTGCTGGACCAAACATACTGCCCGCCCAAGCCATTGCTACTATGCTAATAAGACCTAGCACAATCCATTTTTGTTTCATATCATCCACTGCAATCTTTATTGCAACAAATTCGTTACCTAGTATTCTTACACTTATTTCAAACTTACCTTCTGTATTGTCCATTGATTATCCTAACTTCTTTTTAATCCATAGTAACAGTGGCATATACTGTTAAGAAAAACAGTGTTGCTACTGCAACGTCTACTATGTGTTCACGCATATGATATATAAAATCTATGCCTGCTCTAACGCCTTCTCCATCCATTAGTCTTTCCTTGCATCATCCTTGCCTTCATTCGCGGCAATACGATCTATGTTAGGACGTACATGCAGCACATAACTAAGCAGTGTGTCTATCTTAACTAAGTCGTTGTTCATTGTCTGCACACGGTTGTCCAGTGCACCAATAATATTTTTTAGGGTGTTTACGCTGCTCGTAACACCGTTAAGAATAAAACGCAGTGTTACAAAAACAAATATACCGGCTGCTATCGCACCAGCAATGGGGAAACCTACGTCCCCGACTAGCTCTAAAAACTCCATCGAATATTCTCTCCAACAGTATTTATTTTAATAAGTAATATATACATACATTACAGAAAAATAGTTCAACAATAAAATTATGAAGAATATAATTTACGCAGGTTCCAGCTTTGCTAAAACTAGTTTTGCTCCTGAACCAAATGCGCCAGTTACCAATCTACAAAAAGAATTAGGTCTTATTGCTATAGATGTTTCTAAATGTGCAATAGGAAACATAGAAATTTTGTCTAGAGTGCAGGAACAAATCGTACTTGGGAAAAAAAATTAAATAAACCAGTTCAGGGCATAGTCTGGGTATACGCTGAACCACTTGTAGAGATAGAACTTGCAGGCGAACTTGCTATGAAAGACTTTTTAACGCAAGCAGAACTTACAAACTACAAAGCGTATACAGAACTTAATCATACAATATTAGATTTAATTAACAGTATAGGTATACCTGTTGCACTCATAGGAGGACATGCCGATATTGATCAAAAATACATAGAGGTAATATTACAGTATTACATCCAAGTTGGTAAAGATATTTGATAGATAGCATAGGTTATGATTATGTTGATGGCTGGGAAGAACGCACAGGCTGGGGTGCAGATATTGTTCATCGTTGATGTAATAATAGATGTAAATCCAAGCCCTGATCTTGCAAGACGTATTAGTGAAACATTTTTGTATGGTCATTAATAGAAAAACAGAATCTGTGGTAAACACATCCTAGTTATGAGGGTACGCAAATATTTGCAAGTAAAATTAAATCCAATTTTTCCATTGGATTGAAAAATTTAATAAAACTGTAATCTTTTTGCATTGATACACTAAGTAATCATGTAACATATGATTACATTGTGAGCGACGGGGTAAAGCCGTCAAGCAAAGGAGAAAATTATGGAAGCACTCACCTTATGGGCCTTTCTTGGGTTCATATTCGCAGCCTATGCTGTGATAGCAAACGATTCAGTACAAACTCTCGGTACATGGATTGCATCAAATAATGAGAGATTCAACTGGAAGATTATGTGGGCCGCAGCAAGTGCGGTTTTATTATGGGCATTGTGGTATGGATACTATATGTACGGTGACATATCATATGGTCGACTTAACAGAATACCATTTGTAGAAGTACAATGGTATCATGCAATGGCACCACTGGTGTTATTGTTATTAACCCGTGTAGGTGTGCCAGTTAGTACAAGTTTCCTTGTGCTAAGTGCATTTGCAAGTACTTTTGTACTAGAGAAGATGCTTATTAAAAGCATGATGGGTTACGTTGTAGCGGCAACTGCAGCATATGCTATTTGGTATGTTGTTAGTCGTTGGCTAGATGAAACAAAGCCAGTAAAGAAGAACACAAAGCATATTGGCGTGTAGGACAATGGGTAACAACAGGTTTCCTATGGTGGACATGGCTAAGTCATGACATGGCAAACATTGCTGTGTTCTTGCCAAGACAACTGGACTTTTCATTAATGTTTATGATCAGTGCAGTCTTTGTAGGTGGACTATGGTTTATGTTCCGCGAAGGTGGCGGTAAGATCCAAAAGATTGTACTAGAAACATAACACTCGTTATGTGCGCAGTGCAACTATTATTGATGCTGTGTACTGGATTATATTGTTTTCTTTAAAGAACTTAACGACATTCCAATGAGTACTACTTGGGTGTTTGTGGGTATGTTAGCCGGACGTGAATTTGCAATTGCAAGTTTCATGGGCAAGAAGAAAACACGGAGTGTGTTTCCATTAGTGGGCAGAGACTTTGGTAAGATGATGATTGGACTAAGTGCAAGTCTTGCTATTGTTTTAATGATTCACTATGTAATTGTACCAAACGGACTTTAAGTTAAAGATAGGCAGTTTACACTGCCTATTATTTTGACTAAATATCCTTGTTAGTGGTCAGGAGTACCACCGACACCTTGCTAGAGCATGTCAGGAGTACATGCACGAAAAGGAGACATAAATGAAACTAGTAACGGCTATCATCAAGCCCTTTAAACTTGATGAGGCTAGAAGCACCCTTGCAGAATTGGGTGTGGAAGGTCTTACGGTGACTGAGGTTAAAGGGTACGGTAGACAAAAAGGTCACACAGAACTATATCGTGGTGCAGAATACATCATTGATTTCCTCCCAAAAGTTAGACTAGAAATTATTGTTAACGATGACATTGTTGACAAACTTCTAGAAGAACTTTCAACAACACTAAACACAGGCAAAATTGGCGATGGTAAAATCTGGGTAACACCAGTTGAAACTATTGTACGAGTGCGCACAGGTGAAAAGAATGAGGAGGCAGTCTAATGGATATTGCATACGCACTTGATACATTTAATTTTTTAATCTGCGGTGTCCTCGTAATGTGGATGGCGGCAGGTTTTACAATGCTGGAAGCGGGCATGGTAAGATCTAAAAACGCAGCAGAAATTGTAACCAAAAACTTTGCACTATATGCTGTAGCATGCTTGATGTATCTACTATGTGGATACCAGTTTATGTACGGAGGCGGATTTGGTCTCGGTGCAGAAAATGCTGCAGTTAGCGACAACTACTACAGTGCAAGAAGTGATTTCTTCTTTCAAGTAGTGTTTGTTGCAACAGCAATGAGCATTGTTAGTGGCGCAGTTGCAGAGCGTATGAAACTATGGGCATTTCTTGCTTTTGGCGTTGTTATGACAGGTGTTATTTATCCTGTACAAGGCGCTTGGAGTTGGGGCGGTGGCTGGCTAAGTGAACTTGGCTTTAGTGACTTTGCTGGTTCAGGCATTGTACACATGGCAGGCGCAGCCGCGGCACTAGCAGGTGCAATACTTGTAGGTGCTCGCAAAGGCAAGTATGGTGCAGACGGTAAACCTCGTGCATTGCCAGGCAGTAACCTTATATTAGTAGGCTTAGGCACATGGATACTATGGATGGGTTGGTTCGGCTTTAATGGCGGTAGTCAACTACAACTTACAGGATTTGACAATGCAAATGCAGTTGCACAAATCTTTGTAAACACAAACATGGCGGCTGTGGGTGGATTACTTGCAACTATGATTACAGGCAAACTGCTGACAGGCAAAACAGATCTAACACTTGCACTCAACGGCGCACTTGCTGGATTAGTTGCTATCACAGCAGAACCACTAGCACCTACACCAGTGGTTGCTACACTTATTGGTGCAGTGGGCGGTGTTATTGTATACTTTAGTATTTTAGGACTAGACAAAATCAAAATTGACGACCCAGTAGGTGCTATTAGTGTACACGGTACAGTAGGCATTTGGGGACTACTAGCAGTTCCACTAACAAATGCAGATGCAACATTCCTCAATCAAATTATTGGTGGAGCAAGTATCTTTGCTTTTGTATTTGCTGCAAGTTATGCAACATTCTTTATAATCAAGAAAACAATAGGATTGCGTGTTAAGCCCAAGGAAGAGAACGAAGGCAGTGACATGGAAGAATGTGGACTTGTTGCTTATCCAGAGTTTAAGATGAGCGCAAAAGTTTAACTACAACAACATAGAGAAAGCAGGGGAAACCCTGCTTTTTTTATGACTAAATATTTGTGAGGAGAGTTCAATGGGCACAATGCTAGTACTGTGGGTAAAGTTTATGGGTGTAGTCATGGTGTTTAAATTAATGGGACCAGACCTACTCGCTGCTTTTAATAATGCTCAAAGAACAAAAACACTAAACGAAAACATTGTATATCTCACAATTATGTTGGTTGTAATGCTTGTGTTTGCTGGAATGGCTTTTGGTGATCCTCCTAGATGGATGATACGAGTATAAAAAAAAAGCACCCTAAGGTGCTTTAATTAACTAAGTTTATCATTTTCTTCTTGAGTGTAGGGCCACATTAACGTACTCTGTATCCGTTAACTTCTGCTACTAGACGCTTTTCAAGTTCTGCTACTGTGTAACTTGATTCACGATACTTCAGTGGTTGTCCCATTTCAACGCCAGGCCATCCGCCAGTTTTTGCATTTGAAAAGTTCATCTTAAAAATATTTTTAGTAGTTTAGTCATTTTGTGTCTCCATCATTATGTTTTTTGCTTGTTCGTAATAACCCATTTGTGCTAGTGCGCTTGCTGCTCTTGCTCTGCCTATGCTCTCAGTTATTCCCATACATTTTGTTAGTGTTTCCGCTACTGCATCACAGAAGTAGCAATATGTTTGTGTTAGTGCGTGTGCCATTATAATTTTATTCCTTTAATTGGTGATTTGCCTGTTGACATTAGGTGTTGGTATGCCCATTCCCAGTCACTGCCATATTCAGTCTTTGCCCAGCATAACATCTGCTGGTTATATTCTTGTCTATTGCGTGATCCAAAACCACACGCAGACCTTCAAATAACTTTTCAGTCATCTTCATTCTCCTATCATGTTGTTTTTGCTTGAGGAAAGCAATACCCCGGTCTTTTCCGGCGTCAGTAGTCTTTGCTACCGTCATCTGCTTTTAAGGCGCGAGCCGCCCTAGTCTTCCCAGTGCCACTCATTTTTCTGAGCTGAGGTCGCTCTTTGATTTACACATTTATTTATAAAATAGTACAGCATTACATATTCTTGGTGTATAGGGTAATAGGACGTAGTATTGTTTCCTACCATAAATTAAACTTTGCATTAATTTTAAAGATAAGTAACGCTACGCAACATTCAAGCATGCGTTGTTTTAGCGCACCCTAAATAATATTTGACATCAGCACACAAACTCGTTATACTATATAAACACTAAGGAGTATCAACATGGAAGCGTGGAAAGACGTTGCAATAGAAGCAATCCGAAAAGAAATACTAGCACTGATTACTGAGCAAAAGTCTGCACTAATTAAAGCAGGGCCTGGAAAAGACAAAGATGTACATGCAATCGTGGATGATCTTCACAAGCAAGTTGCTGTACGGTTTGATGTAATCAAACACATAGAGTCATTATGAAAATACGTTTTTACAAAGACTTAAACAACTGGCGCTGGATAGGATTCCTACTTGCAATGCTTGGTGCATTTATACTGAGTGATGCTAACACTGAAACACAGTGGCTAGGATGGGCAGTAGCAGGTAGCAGTGGTGCAATTTGGATATACATGGGATATAAAGACGGCGATATTCCCAGAACACTCATGGAAGTAATGTATCTAGCAGTGGCGTGCCGCGCAATTTATAATTGGATATATGGATGAAAATAGTATTAGCAACAGAAGAAGATATAAAACCCGTAGCGGATAGGTATCTGGTATTAGAACTAGATACGTTTCGCATTGAGGGAAAAGTAATTCCAAGTTGGTGTATTGTAGATGCAGGTGATATTGGCTTGTCTGATATGACTGAACTAGCACACTTTAAACAACAACATGAGAATCTTATTAGTAACTATAAAAAGGGCGATCTAAATTTTGTTGAACAGATGCTAGAACATCTTCAAGGCAAGTTTGGTGGTAACCTAGATAGTTTTTATACAGAACTTTACAGTAGAACACAACAAGAAAAAACAGATCCATGGGATTATGTTATAGAGAAAGAGGCTTAAATGTATCAAGGCAAAGGTCATCAATTTGACAATAAATTCGACAACATTAGCGATCTAATGGAACGCTATTACAATGATGGCACACCGGGCGCACGACCTGGCGCAGAGTACCGCGGAGCATTGCGCAACATGGCAAGGATTGCTTATCGTATTGCAAAACGATCAGTTAAAGAACAGAGAAAATAATGTCCAAAAAAATGCTAGTATGTGGCAATTGTTTTATTAATGGCACTGGATTAGTTCATGGAAGTGATGATCCAAGGTTATGGATAAATCAGTTAGCAGACACACTTGGGTATAATTTGACAAACATTGCTCAGACTGGTCGCAACAATGATTGGATATTTTTAGAAACATCGTTAGAACTAGCAAAAAATCAAAATTGCTATGACCTAGTAATAGTTTCTTGGGGGTCTAATCCTTTACTAAATGCAGATTTGGGTCTAGAATTATGGCCAACTTTCACAAAATTTCTCGGCGACTATGAAGTTGGCACCAATGAAAACCTTCACTAATGAGTGGCAATTGTCTACCAAAGCCACACTATTTGAAGGATACAATTTTCACTGGGATTTTAAAACTTGTAAATATATTAATATTCTAAAACACAACACAATAACATTTATTTTGTTACACATACAGTCCGTGTCAGATGATTATTTTATTAAGAAAAACGCTATATTGCCCAGTGCTTTAGATGACTTTACAAAACAGTTACTACTTGTGGAAAATAGAGACGACAAAGAGATATTGAACTATATAATCTAATTCATCAACAGTACAGTGATGCAGGTGAATAAATGAAGAACTTTGGTTAAACTTATATAATAATTTAAAACGTAACAAATTAGATCGTGTATCAGAAACAGACGGGCATCCAGGATACCTTAGCCAAGACCGATATGCAGAAATGCTATTACCTTCTTTGAAAGAAAACTTCAGTAATTAGGTTGACAACTCTGTAAACTGTGTTATAGTAAATGTATAAGTTGTTTTGAGGAGAGCCACTATGTACAAGTTAGAACAAGGTTTAGTAGATTTGATTAACCGTCAACGTGCTGAGGCTGAAGAGTTCAGTAAGCAGGAAGGTTGCTTTATGGGCAAGATGCCTGAGGCAACAGAGCTTGTGTATTGGGAATCACGTGCCTACAGGTACACTTGCTGAGTACAATCGCATTGAGCTTGAAGAGAGTGTATTATGCTGTGGCAGATGCATACAGCAAGGGCTATGCTCGCAACTTGCGTCTAAGTGTTTGGACTGATGAAGAACTACAAGCAGAGCTAGAAGCGGCTTGTGCTATGATTGAAATTCAATCTGAGGCGCAATGCTCATAGTAATTCCCTATCCAAATGGTGAAAAATTTATATCTGTAGCGCAAGCATCAGATAATAAAGAAACTATTGCTGCATATCGCAAAGATATACTTGAGTATGTTGATATGGTATGCACTGGTCCTTGGCAAAGTGATGACCTTGATGTCCTACACAACGGCATCCGTGTGAGATTGGGTAGACAACAAGACTATTTTATGTTACAATTAAAATACGGAACAGCAAAGGAATATTAGATGACCATGCATTTAGTAAGAGGCATGTCCTCGATAAACACAAAACAACGTAAAGCAAAAGGTCGTACACAAGCAGACCGAGACGCACACGCCGCACACAACAAATGGTTGCGTGAGCGTGGTGTACATCCCAGCCAACTTAAAGCAAAACTTCCGCATGATGCAAAGGGCAGACGCTTGGGTGTAGGCGATATGCCTGACTACACTGCAAGGCAAGAGACTGTGCCCACTAGTGATGTGATTATGGCTACTGCAGCAAAGAAGCACGAGAATACATATACTGGCAACGAGATTGCCGGCATTGGATTATTGCACAAGAGTAACCTAGTTCCTGTGCGCAAAGACAGCAATGATGCAAAAGAGATAGCAAGGATGCGCCGTGGCTAAGGGCATACAAGCATTTAGAGAAGCAGGACTTACTAAAGTTGACGATGAAGGTAAGGAGCGTTTTTATATACACAGTGCTGAACAAGATCCATTGGGCAGACGTGTATACTGTGTTATAGCCGCGAACATGAGGGTCAATGAACTTGTACCAATGACACCGCAAGAAATGACACTGGTAAAAATAAAGTATGGTGATCGAATGGTTATTGAGGATTGGACTGAAACATTTAACATACAGCCAAGTACACTTGAGAACTTGCCTGAGGGCATATACGGAAAAGGTACTTCTAAACAGTATAAGTTTAAAGATCTTATGCAGTTAGGTACACTAGCGTCTATATAACGTCTAAAATAAAATGGTTGCTTTTACATACAGGATGTAGTATAATATAGGTATTAAAACAGCATAAATAACACAACATGTAGTATAAGGATAGAAAAGATGAAAAATAACGCAGTTTTGAATAGGTTTGGACAATATGTTGGCGGCACAGCACTCGCAATGGCAACAGTATATGTAATTGTACATGCAAGCAACAAATTTCTAGGTGATCCTAGTTATGGTATTATTGCAGTGTTTAGTACGTTTATGTTATCCTTTTTTATACTCAATGGCTAAAAGCGATGTAGAAAGAAAAGATCGCGAAGCACGTTGGGCAAAACAAGAAGCAGATCGCAAAGGCAGTCGTAAAATGCTTATGGAGTAAGCGTTAAACCAACACAGAGTTCATTTAAACAAATGGCGGGTATGTTCTCGTAGAAGTGACGGAAGTTATGTTCGAGAACGCTCGCCATTTCCATGCGCATAGTTTCTAGTTCATCTAGACTTTTTGCTCCAATGGTGTTTACAATATCTGCAATTGCTTGCATACGCTGTTGTGGATCTTCGATAGTGTCATAACTTTCATCCCACCAATCTCCAAAAGTTTTAAATCCATAGCTACGCAGGTAAGTTAGACTACCCGGTGCTTGTAATACAACAAATGGCTGATGTAAAACAATGGGTTTGAATACCTTTTCTGTAAAGTGTATTTTATCCTGCCACACTGTTTCATTTACTACATGTAGGAAACTTGTGTTCCATGGAGTAAGTTCAGTTACGTTTATTTCTGCACTATGATTTAGATGATCGTCAAAACTATGGGGTATAACACAATTATCCGGACATATCTCTGTGGGTGTTCTATTTGTATGTGGATCTTTATCTAGTAGACTGTATACGCCACGTGATGTATCTAATAGATTTAAAAATTTTATTCTATAATCTCTAGGTGTATCCACTAGTCTGTTAGTGCATAACCAGCGATATCTTAAAGGTCGTGAACTATAATTAGTAACCATCGCTAATTTTCTATAATGGTTAAAATAAAATTCACTACACAAATAGGCATGTGCAAACCAATGAACATCCTTTATGCCTGCTCGATTTAGTTTTTTTATATCTTCACTGTTATATTCACTGTGTAAGACTATAAAATTTGTTTTGTATTGTAACTTCCAATAATATATACTTTTCCAAAATTGTAGATCAACACTAAAATAAATGGGTTCCCAATCATGTTCTATAAAGCATGTGTTGTCCATCTTTTTAAGACTTGGTAATCCATCTCCCTCAATTGCTAGATTGCTTCCAAAACGATGCATATATTCTATAGGAAATTGATCTACAAAATTATGAATAAGTAGTTCATCATGTGCTTGAGTTAACTTGCATATTGCAAGATTATTTTCTGTATCCAAATAGTCTTTACTTACATTAAAGAAATCATTATAATCCCATCTTACAGTTGGAAATTTAATCATATCAAATTCTCTATCAAGTTGAGCTTGAATATTTTGAAAAACAATATGTTCTATAAATTCGTAGGTTTGCATGGGATTATATACGCATATTTAGTTTGCCTTTTTTGTATGCAATAATATTACTCTAGCCTATAAATACAGTACTGGAGAGAAGAAAAATTATATGAAAAAAATATCTAGTTGTATTGCTTACCTTGCGAGTCTAATTGATGTAGGCAAAAATTTTCAAAACATTTGTGAAGTTAAAACCCGTAGTATTATCAATGCCTGTGGTGAGTCACCTGACATAGTCAGTGATACTTTCCTAGTCATTGGACCTAACATTGTTCCATTTGGATTAAATGCCATGGGTGCTAACGTAACCAAATTAGATGGCTTGCCCTACTATGGTGATGCGCCTTGCGCATGCAAAGACCATGATGGTGAACTTGCAGACTTTGTAGCACAGGGCATAAAATTTGATTGGGTAATTGCACCTGATGAATGGATCACATATGCTGAGACTGAAGAACAGCAAAAGCAAATGTTAAGCCTAGTTAGTAAAATTGCCCGCAAAGGTTTCTTTACAACCATTAAAGACTACAAGAATATGTACGCTAACCAGCGTTACTTTGAAGAGCCATTTGTGCTACGCACTGACACAGGAGATGCAATTAGTATTCGCAAACGTGAATGGGATAGTCAGGATCGTCAAGCCTGGGATCAGCATTCATATATTATTCACGGTGAAGAACTTTGTATATGCGACGTATATCGCCGCCGCACTATGTATTTTAAACAACTTGCAAAGTTTACCAGTGATTTAGGTGCAACTAGTTTTAGTGTTGAAAACCAAAACATGTACAAGCCTGCGTTCAGCAAAACATTCGAATATGTAGTCTGCATTAAATTCTAAACATAAGTAATACTAGCATATAATCAAGGAGCAACAATGGACAAGTTGCAAGAAGTGTTCGAGCAGCAATTTGCTGAGCAAATAAAAACTCTTATTGACGAGGCACTGACTCGTGTTGACATCGCAGAACTTGTGGAAAACACAGTCAGTGAAAGATTTGATAATGGCAATTTTCAGCAATATATTAATGATACTATTAAACAGCACGTTAATTCAGTTAACATCTCAGAAGCGGCAATTGCTCGGTTAGAGCAAAAAGGTCAACAGGTATTACAACAACAAATGCCCAGAGTTGTACAGTTAGTACATGACAGAATTGACAGTGTTATGAGTCAAACAGTTGATCAAAAATTAAAAATTTAAGTTTTCCTGAACGTAGCATTGATCCTAAATTAATTGATGTCAGTAAACTAAACATTACCCGTGCTAATATACAGGACTTTGGAAATACAGATGGTATTGAGGACATGGCAACAGGTGTGCAACTTACAGTAATGGATGACTGTGTAGTTGTAGAGGATAGACTGGTTACCAAAACACTACAAGCAGACACACTTATAGTCAAAGATTTTGCAACTGATCAACCATGGTATGCAGTAATGAAACAGGATGTTCTTGCTAGTGTGCCCAAGCCTATGCCAGCCAAGGACTGGAGTTTCAAAGTTGCTGAAATGGAAGCTCGTATTAGTGTTAATGAAAAACGTAACAATCTAAATGAACTTGAAGTTAGCGGCGAAGCATTGCTAAGTGATGTTCTTTACACTCCTGGCAACAAGCGTGTTGGTATTAATACCATGGATCCTAGTGATGCACTCACTGTGTGGGATCAAGAGTGTGAAGTTGTTATTGGCAAGCATGCAAGTCAAGAAAGTTATATAGGCACAAGACGCAGACAAAACTTAAACATTGGCGCTAATAATAAAGTTGGTATTACAGTACGCAGTGATGGCACAGTAGTACTAGATAAACTAGAACTACAGGGCAAGGTTATTTCAAGCAGTGGCAGCATACCAGGACATGCTGCAAAACGTGGCGACATTGTGCTTAACACAAAACCTGTACAGGGCGGATACATTGGCTGGGTATGCTTAGACGGACTTAAATGGACTGGATTTGGTAAGATTGAATGAAGTTTGCATTCTGCATAGGCAATGGTGAAAGTCGTAAAGACTTTGATGTTAACACACTAAAACCATACGGTACTGTATATGGTGCCAACGCAATATTTAGAGACACACTGGTTGATCATTTAGTTTGTTGCGACAGGCGCATGGCTATGGAAACAGTAAGTGCAAAGTACACAGGCACAGTTTACACTCGCGAAGATTGGTACAGTTTCTTTCCCTATGATAACATTAAACAGTTGCCTGCACTACCCTGGACTGAGTCAGAAAAATGGACACAGAGTTTTCATATGGGTAGCGGGCTACATGCAGTTAACCTAGCATTACAGGATGGTGCAGATGTTGTGGTTGTGATTAGACATGACTTCTGGGGTACAGGATCAAAGCACAATAACCTATACAAAGGCACTGCAAACTATGCTGATGTTGTTGCCCCTGCTGTTGATCCTAGTTTTTGGATCAAGCAGTTTGTGAAGTTTAGTCAAATATATGCTGACACACAGTTTGTGTTTTGTCAACCCAACATTAAAGCATGGCGTAAACCAATAGGATGGGATCCAGTTACATTACCTAACATACAGTATGAGGAACTAACAACACTTGTTGATACACTCAAACAAATAGGTTGACACCGTTGCTATGCATGTTATATTAGTACTATGTTTAGTAATGATGTAAAACGTATTGGTTTTGCTTGCAAGTATTTTCATCCGGATCGCAGTCTCAAAAAGAAACTATTAGAAGAGATTGAGCGTCCGCTAAATGAACGTACTACAACTATTACCTGGCTTAATAGGCAAACTCGTGAAGTTGCTGAACAGCGTTTGTGGGATATTATGGTACATAATATTCAGAGCTTTGACAGACTAATTACATATGTAGGAGGATTACCTAATGAATTACGAATGGTTAGACTCGGCAGTAGTATACTCCCTGCCTATACTGAGCCTAGTTGGAGTTACTATTGGCAGTTACCTGATGTACGGCGCTATCTGGAAACTAACCTCGCACAGGTTGGTGACAAAGCTCGTGCTAGGGACGTACGGCTCAGCATGCATCCTGGTCAGTTTACTGTGCTTGCTAGTGACCGCCCAGATGTTGTTGACAGGAGCATAGAAGAATTTGAATATCACACCGATGTCATCAGGTATCTTGGATACGGCGTACCTTCCAGGATTTCAAATGCAATGTCCACATCAGCGGTAGGCAAGGTCCAGCGGGTATCAAATCAGTCCTCCCAAGACTATCTCCAGAATCACGAAACTGCATTACTATTGAGAATGACGAGATGTCGTGGGGCATCGACGCATCGCTTGAACTTTGGCAAGACTGCGCCCTCGTTCTTGATATACACCACCACTGGGTTAAAACCGGTGAGTACATTTCGCCCACCGACGATAGACTTGCTCGCGTAAAAGATAGTTGGCGTGGAGTGCGTCCTGTGATTCACTATAGCGTTAGCAGAGAAGATTATCTCATTGATCATTGTACACAAACAAAACCCAACTATGATGCACTACTAGACATAGGCTACAAAAAGGCAAACTTCGTGCGCACAGCGACATGTATTGGAACACCGCAGTCAATGAATGGGCAGTAAGTTTCAATGAGGACTTTGATATTATGTGTGAAAGCAAATACAAGCAAGTAGCAAGCATTGACTTTTACAACAATATGTATCAACAAAATGTTAGTGCTTGGTTGGTTAAATAGTAATAGACGGCAAAAGCTCGCCAAAGAAATCACCGTCTATTACTAAACAGTGTTCTTTATACTATATTACTTTTTATTGTAGATATGATATAGAACCCATACTGCTACTAGACCAACCAAACCTTCTGCTGATAGCGCAGTGATAATGCCTGTAATATTGTCAATGATAGTAATGTCGGGCCAGAACGGAATGTTCTGTCCTTTGAACAGTACCTCAAGTACAATGCCTAGTGCGAGTAGACTAACACCAAACTCTGTTAATGCGCTTGCCCACCCTTTCATGCTTTTAATGATATCCATAATATAGATCTCCTTTCGTAAAGCAATTTTTCCCAATCCATTGCGGATCGTGTGTTTATTTACGGTAATAAGATTGGCTTGTAAACATAGCATATATGATCCTAGATACTAAAAACTGCATAAAAAAGGTTGACACACCTCTATTATATGCTAATATAAAGAGTAAGTTGATTTTGAGGAGAGAAGAAATGGCATACATTGATACAAAAGACGTTAAAGCAATTCGTGAAGCACTTAAAGCAGAGTTTGGTAAAGACTTTAAATTTAGTGTAACACGCGAGCATTTCAGCAGTGTGCGCATCAGCGTTATGAGTGGTGTTGAAAACTTCTATGATGGTAGCATGGACACTACTGACAAGTACAATGGTCGTGTAACTGAGTTTGATGGTTATGAGCAGATCAATCATTACCATACACACTTCTATGGTAAGCATGAAGAACTGTTCAACAAGATTTCAGAGATTGCACACACTGCGCCTGGTCTTGCTGGTGGTAAGAAATACTTTTGTGAGGACGACTCAATGACTGATTACTTTAGTCGTGCTTACTATGTTTCGATCAACGTTGGTAAGTGGGATAAGCCCTACGAAATCAACTTGGAAGGTCAGCGCCGGACCTTAAAGATCGCGGCGTAATTGGATTGAAGAAGACAAATCTTCGTCCGCTTTAAAGGAGTCAGGGTCAAGTACTCAACCTAACACAAGTTTAAAAAGGTAGCCTTACAAACTTAAATGATAGAAGGCTATTTTTATTGACACTGGCTATAACCCTGTGTATAATATGCACATACTTAGAAATGACAGAAGGGAACTATTATGTCAAAAATGGAACGTGTACTAGAAGTACTTTCAACTGGTCAGGAATTGACTGCAAAACAAATCGAAGCTCGCTTTGGTGTTGGTAATGCCCGTGCAACAATCTCAGCATTGCGCATGAAAGGCAACTCAATCTATGCTAACACACGCACAGACACAAAAGGTCGTGCTAAGACAAAGTACCGCATTGGTTCACCATCACGGGCAGTTATTGCCGCAGGTTACCGCGCACTAGCAGGTAAGTAAAACTTTAAAAAGAGCACCATTAGTTTGGTGCTCTTTTACTTTTTGTAATAAATATTTTTTTATTTAGAAGAGGTTTCGATGGGTTTATCAAGTGTAGAGAGTGGACTTATGGTGCACTTACAAAGAGAACTATACGACCTAGAAGTCTCCGATTTCAACGAAAAGTGGAATATTACAGACAACGAAGCCAGTATTATAATGAACTGGTTTCAAGTTCGCATTGACGAACTTAAAGAAAAGGAAAAACTTTAGGCTGGCATAGCTCAGTTGGTAGAGCAGTTGATTTGTAATCATCAGGTCGCGAGTTCGAATCTTGCTGCCAGCACCATTTCTATATCAAGGAGAATATAATGCGTGATTTAATTTTAGAAGCAGCTCGTAAACAAGCAGAAGGCGTAGTTGCAGTGCATAAAACAAACATTGAAGTATATCTTGCTAATCCTGCAGGTATCGGCGAACACAGTGATGTTATTGAAGCAGTGATCGAAGAACTGAATAAACTTGCAGAAGCAGATGATCGTTTGGAAATGCTAAACAAACACTTTGAATAAAAATTAGCCTCTGTGGTGAAATTGGTAGACACGCAGGTTTTAGGTACCTGTGCTTATGGCGTGGGGGTTCGAGTCCCTCCAGAGGCACCATTTCGTTAAATACTCCGAGAGGAGATTATAATGATAGTAGTAGCATTTGTGGCAGGTTTATTCGCGTTTGAAAATAAAGAATTCTTTGATACAGTAGCACAACAAATAAACACACATGATTGGCATCAAATAAACTGTAGACAAGTAAATCCAGAGTTGCCAGCATTAACAATAAAAACATACAGCGGCAAAGAAATAGTGTGTAATAAACTAGAACTTGCAGGGCATTAATCCCTAAGGGTATTCTTATCCAATGAAAAAATCAATGATAATCTGCATAGGAGATGGCAGCAGTACTAGTGACATTGCAGCACAGGAAGTTGCACAGAATCGCAGTATGAAATATTTTGGTGTGTTAGATTCTTCCACAGTGTGTGAAGCCGGTGTTTATCACACAAGTAAATATGATATTAGTCCTCAACAGTTAGCGGACGTTATTGGCACAGATGTTGAAATCCTAGTTCTTGAAAATGCAGATCCAGAACTGTTAGCGGTAGCCGGTCAAAATAGTATATTAGAATACATGAAAACAAACTCTAGTTTTTGTGCAATGGCGTGGACAAGCAAGTATCAAATGCACTACGGTCACCACAGGATTTGCTGTCACCAAACAGGTGATATTAGTAGTTTAGACGCAGTAAAGTCTCAGATGCTAGAGGGCGAACCTGTTACCCAATGTGGATACTGTACACGAGCGGAACAGCAAGGCCGAAAATCACCTAGGCTTGAGAAAACTCGAGAACTAGCAGCAATGACGTCAGCCACTGCCGTTGCGGACATAACTAGCATACAGTCCCCGTTCGATTACGATATAAGAACAGGCAATCGTTGTAATGCACAGTGCAGAATGTGTTGTGCAAGTGATAGTCATTTAATTGACAAAGAGTACAATAAACTAGGGAATACTAAACAGCCAGTTAGGAATTATACCAAGTACAGAATTCGATGTTGTAAATTTACAAACTGTAAAAAAACTCTATGTTGCTGGAGGCGAACCATTGGTCACTCGGGAGTTTTTAGATTTTTTGACACAGTGTATAAAGGAAAATCGAACCGATTTTCTATTACAGATAAACACAAATGCATTTGTACTGAGTAAGAAATTTTTAGATTTAATTAAACAATTTTCAAATGTACAATTCATTGTAAGTGTTGATGGATTTGAGGATGCACTATACTATATTAGGTATCCAATTACCTGGGACAAACTAGTAAAAAAATATTGCGCTACTAAGCCAAATAGGAGACATATGCTTTAATCATACAGTAAGCATATACAATGTGGGTCGCATGTACGACTTGTTTGCTTTCTTTAGCACTGAGTATCCTACAAAATCTAGTTTAATTTGTTATGTAGACGACCCATCATATTTGTGGTTTGGTAACCATCCAAATAAGTATCAAGTAATACAAGAAATACAACGTTGCAAAACACTGCAATCCTACAAAACCAATACAAATTTTCACGACGATATAGATCACATAGAACACACTATTAGAACACACGCATTGGATGACAAGTTACTAGACAAATTTTACGCATTTAATAACTTGTTAGACCAAAGTCGAAATTTAAAACTAGCAGAATACATGCCGGAACTAGTGGAGGAGAATCGGAGATGACTAAAGAAAAATCACAAGAACAACAACGCCAAGAAGAAATACAACGTATAATGGATTGGGTAGAACAATACGGCGTAGACACAGAAAGTTTTGCAAAATACACTAAAAAAATAGTTGACACATTCTCTCTTTTAGCATATACTGTATAGACATTAAAGGGAGAACACGATGGAAAACGAAATTGAATATGCAGTACAAGAAGCCAGTAGTATGAATCTTAGCACTGAACAAAGTATTAAATTTGTTATGCGTGTCTCAAATTGTGGTAGAGAAATTGCAAAGCAAGCAATCAATAATCGTGCCATGTCGGCACACTTTGAAGCGACAAACTTTGTAACTTCATAAAATTATAGGACAGTTGGCTGAGTGGTCGAAAGCGGGAGATTACTAATCTCTTGAACGTGCGAGCGTTCCGTGGGTTCGAATCCTACACTGTCCGCCAATTCTAAAAGGAGTATAGACTATGGAAGTACTAGCAATTATCGCTGCACTAGCAGCAGGCTCACATTATTTGACTAAAGATGATGTACCAGATAATGTAGTTCAAAGTTCGCAACCTATTGAAGAAATTGTAAACTTTGGTCACGACGATGTTAGCCTTGCACAGATTGACTGGAGCAAAGTAGGCAACTTTCGTGTAGGCGATTCAAGTGAGAATGGCGTACAGTGGATCTTTATCACTAACTAATTTAATCTAAGAAGAGGAATATAAAATGAAAGTATCAGTAGATGTTTACACAAAAGATGTTGACGCAGGGTTGGCCGCATTTAAACTTGCACTAGAAAGTGGTGCAACAGATGCACAATTGCGCAGCAACGAAGATTGGGAAACAAAGAAATTTGAAAACCTCAACCTAATGTTTGAAGCAGACAATACATCAGAGGCTATTACTAGTCTTGACAATGGTCCATTTAAGCGCGACGCTTCGGATCTTTAATAACACAGTCCAGTGTTCCGTTTCACTGGTAAAATAACTGAACGGATGGTGCCCAGGATAACCTGAGCAGGTTGTAAAACTGCTTGTATTTTTATGTCCCGTTCGTCTAGTGGCCTAGGACTCCGCCCTTTCACGGCGGCAACAGGGGTTCGAGTCCCCTACGGGATGCCAGTTATTTTTAATTAGATTTTGCTGAGGTATAAATAAAAACATGCAGCGCCATCCTAGGCGCCGGAAACAATTGACGCTTGAGGTATTCCTCTTTACTGAATAATTTATATTCATAACGGCCTTCCGTATGTGATATCAATCACTAGCATATTTTACAAAAACAAATGATGAAGATTTTTGAATGTTTATAGACATTAGTTTTCTAGCCTTTGGCACCGCTATGGGCTTTATTGCAGGACTACTACCTGGCGTTGGCAACGTAATTATGTTGCTTATGCTATGGCCATTTCTATTTGATGCAACCATGCAGCAGATGTTGCTATTCTACCTTGCACTGATCAGTGCTTGTCAGTTTAGCGGATCAGTAGTTGCAACAGTATTTGGTGTTCCGGGCGAGAGTAGTAGTATGCCAGCAGTGTACGAGGGAAACAAGATGTTCCATCGTGGTGTTGGTAATTATGCAATTTCCAATGCTGCAATTGGCAGCGTACTGGGAAGTGCTTTCAGTGTACTTGCAGTATATGCACTGTTACCCTGGGCAGTATATTTTATACAAAATTTCTACAATAATAACGTGCAGATTATTATATTATTCATAAGTGTATCTAGTATCCTATTTTTACTAGGAACAAGTTTACTTGTAAATATAGGAATTTTACACTGGGTTTCCTACTATCAATGGTGGGCTGGCAGGATATCCTTTTGGATATTTTCTGGCTAACATAATTCCATATGAAACCTTTGTAGGACTCAAAAGTGGAATTCCGTTTTTTCCAGTGGTTGTTGCACTGTATGTTTTTCCAGTTTTATTATCATCCTATCAATCCAACATGGTTTTAGAAAGCAATAGAGACTATGAGGATAACACGCCCTGGCGTGATCACTTTAAAGAATTTGCAGCAAATCTCGCAAGCGCATTTCGTGGCAGTGCGTTTGGAGCCTTTATCGGACTAGTTCCACATGTGGGCACCAGCATTGCAAGTAATCTAAGTTATGCAGTTGAAAAGAGGCTAGGAATAAAGCGTAAAACTTATAATAAAAACGGGGACATTAAAAGTCTTGTAGCAGCAGAAACAGCAAATAACAGTACAGGTTTCACGAGTATGATGCCACTGTTGTTGTTGGGAATACCCATTACTACCAGTGAGGCTATTCTATTAAGTCTAATAGATGCAAACAGTTTTGACATTAACTATAAGTCAACACTGGACGCTGGTATGTTTGAAACACTTGTTGTTTACTTTGTTTTAGTAAACATAGTTTGTTTTACAATTAGTTGGCCTATGGTACAATATGTCAATTATCTAAAAAAAGTTAAACTTAGTACTATTCTAGCATTAACAATGTTGACAATCTTTGCATTAGTTTGTTATAATGGTTACATAGAACACAACCTAGGATATTTTATTGGAATTACACTTGTTCTTATGCCAATTGGATACATGTTGAGAAAGACAGATCCACTAATTGTTGTAATAGCATTTGTACTTCAGGATAGAATTTTACAAAGTTGTATTACCTTTTACCAAATAAACTTTTAATCAACACATAGGAGAATTAGAAAAATGATTAAACGTATTTTTACAACCCTAGCTCTTGTTGTGTCGTTTTCAACGTCAGCAATGGCAGACAAAACTATACTTGATGTTATTGTCCCTAGTGGCAAAACAGGAACAGCAATGGCACAAGCAGTGCTGTTTAACAATGCACTAGTCAATGCAGGATACGACAGTGAACTAGTATGGACAAAGAACTGCCCAACTACAAAAGAATGGCTTGCATCTAACACAGAACGCCCTGGTGTGTTTCTCTACTCTGATACCCGCTATATCAAAGATCCACGCAAGTCCAAAGGAAAATGTGAGTTTAAAATCTCAGAAGAAACTTATGCATCATTGTGGAACGTGAAACACCATGCATGGTGTGTGCGTTCAGACAGTGGTTTTACTGACTTAGCAAGTTTCTTAAAAGGAAAGTCTAGAGTAACAGTAGCAGCAACAAATACCCTAGCTGGTGAGCCATTTAAACAGCTTCAAGAGCAGACAGGCGTTGAATTTAAGCACGTTGAATATAATGGTTTGAAGAGAACTATTGCAGGACTTCTTGCAGGCGACACTGATTTAATGTATCAGCAGTACACAGCAACACAGGCAGGCAGTGATGAAATTAAATGCTTTGCTGTTAGTGGTGATAAAGAAGTCAATGGCATGCAGCCAATGACAGAACTTTTCCCAGAATGGGAATTGAATGGCTGGCATAGTTTTCAGTACGCACACGCAGTTAACATGACAGTGAAACAAGTTAAAGAAGCTGGTGAGATCATTAAAGATATTCAGCAGTCAGATGCTAAACTTAAAGCATACATGGATAACGGCTTCCAGATGGGTGCCCGTGCGGCAGAAGAAGCTGGCATTGGTAAAGAAGATTACTTGGCTAGTGTTCAGTTGCTTCTCAACATGAAAAAGTAATAACTTTTAAAATAAAAAGGCAACCTTGTATTCAAATTTTCAAGGTTGCCTTTTTTTTAATTGGAGGATTTAAATGCAGGAACTACAAAAAAAACTCTGGGAATTAACTGAAGAGAGTACACGGATTATAAACACGCACCCGGAGTACTTTAAGTTTTATTGGCGCCATGGTGATTATAAGTTTAGAAATCCAAACCTTGCTAATTGGTATGAAAAGGAAACAGGTCATTTTTGTGAATACCATCATACTAAAATTGACGATATCAGAATAGCACTACAGGATAAAAGTTTTGACATTAATAATAATTACAATCTTGATTTTTTAAAACACATAAGAAACAAATATGATCACGTTACATTCTTTATGAGTGGAGGCTGGGACAGTCACACTGTTTTTATGGAAGCCATGGACAACAACATTTACATAGATCTTCTCCATAGTTGGTTATGGGGAAGCGAATATCATCCTACAAATCGAGAAATTATAGCAAATGTTTATCCGTTGCTGGATCTTTTCCGAGGCAAATATGGAAGATACTTCTCATTTGTAACTGATTGGGAAATTAATGAGCAGTACTGGGAAGATGAATGGACTATTTTCACATGTTCAAGTCCTCATCCCATGCCACAACACATGAATTGTCACGCGAAGCCCGGCTATGACAGTGCTAAAATACTGGGTCTAACTGATGAACAGATGGGTAACATACTACCAACACAGAACAGTGTTGCTATAAAATTCAGTGATAAACCCCAAATGATATATTATGATAATAGATGGTATGTGACTGCTGGAGATGGTCATGACGGCAGTAGTTGTGATATTAACAATTTGCACTTCTGGTTTGAACCAGAGAACGTAAAAAGTTTGGTAAAAGATGCCAGAACCTATAGAGATTATATTTTAAGCACTCATAAAGGTAGATTGGGAAAGTTAGAATTTTTCAAGTTAACCAATCCAGGAAATGAAATTAATCAGTATATAAATCGCAGACCAATTATTGATAGTAAAGCACAATTTGGTAAGTTTGACAAGCATTGGCCGCGCTGGAATATACATATATAATGATAGTTGGACATTATTGAATAATTATTTCCGTAACATAAGCAATTTCCTAAAGTATTTTGTTCTGAAAGAGATAAATTTCAAGAATATAATGGAAAATCGTAAGTGGGCTTGGTGCATAGATATTGATACACTGAAATATACACAAACTGAACTTATACCCGATGGATTTGATTTATAAATAGGTATACATGGCAAATATTAAACTTGAAAAGATACTAAAAATGCTTTCCTGTTACAAGATTTAAAAACTATAACAGATTATTATCATCTAACAAGAAGAAAAATAGTAGAAGTATATCGACGAGTTTGATGCAAACTGGGAACATAAATGGGTAGCTGTTAGACTTTTAAACTTGGATAAAATAGATAGAATACGCATACTAGATGTTGGTGCAGGCATTGGTTTGTTTGCATGGATATGTGTATCTCTAGGACATAAGGTTGATATAACTGAACTTCCCGTTGAAAACAAGTATCAGCCAAGTGATATTATAAGATTTTTTGAGGACCTTAAAACTGCATATGGTTTAGATAAAGTAGCAACCTGCTATAGATGGGAAATATCTAAAACAGATTATGAATTTCCCTGCAACAAACAATATGACTTAATATCTATGCAAAGGACTAACTTTGACATCGGATGGAATGAAGAAGACTACACTAAGTGGATAAAGACGTGTCTATGGAAAGGGTTACTACCTAATGGAAGGGTATATTGGGTTTGTCCTAAAACACAACGGGGTATTTTAGAAAGTGCTTGTAAACGAGGAGATATACGTCATAAAAGACATCTCTCCGGAAAAGAAAATTATATATTTGAGTTACATAAATGATAACAATTACACAAGAAGCAAAAGAATATTTAGACAAAGTACGCAATGACGACTACGTCACACTGGGTGTAAAAGGTGGCGGCTGCAGTGGCTTTACCTATGTATGGGACTTTAAAAACAACTGGCCCGATGTAGACTGGAGCGAGCCCTATGAGGATGCACTTGTATTAGATCCAATGGCAGAAATGTTTGTAGCAGGGTGTACTATTGATTACAAAAATGAACTAGGCGGAAGTTATCTTACTGTTATTAATCCAAACGCCACTGCAAGTTGTGGCTGCGGAGAAAGTTTTGCAGTATGAACACGCTTTGGGCAGTCTATCTTACAGTATGTATTGGCAGTAGTTGCACAGATACAGAAGTGCAGAGATTTGATCCGCCAGATGCAAGTAAAGAATGCGCAGTTATGCTAGAACTTTACAAACAAGTTCCAAGTGACGGCAGATACGACAGTGCAACTTGGCAGTGTAAACCACTACACAGTCAAGGCGTTTAAATAGTTAACAACTATAAACTAATAGCAAGCAAAATATAGACAAGTATGCCTACTATATGTAAATATTTATATAGTCCAAAGGAGTAACTATGCCAACATTTGTATACATGACCGCCTGTGATGGATGCGGTTATTGCGTGGATATTTGTCCAAGTGACATCATGCACATTGATCCAGTAACAAGAAGAGCAGTAAACATAGAACCAAACTTTTGTTGGGAGTGCTATTCATGTATAAAAGCATGTCCACAAAATGCAATTGACGACAGAGGGTACAGTGACTTTGCGCCCATGAATCATAAGGTCAGAGTATTACGGGAACCAGAAAAAGGCGTTATCAGTTGGCGGCTTAAATTTAGAGACGGCAGAGAAAAACACTTTGAAAGTCCTATCCGTACAACACCTTGGGACAGTATAAAATGTGCAAGTGAGTATGACATGCCCGAACAGGGACTAAACGATACACAGCAACTAGCACATGAACCAGAATACTTACTAGCAGATGGCGGGTTGCGCATGATTAGTAAAAATAAGTTTGTTAAATACGAGTACACAGGAGATAAACATGGCACCGCGTAATCATAAAAATTGCCTTACAACACCTAAAGTAGAACACATCAGTAGTGATGCTTACAACAGTCACTACCTATATACACAAGAACAAGAACAATCTTTAGTAAAGTATGGGTGCCCATGTGTCACATCAGTGAGATGTATAACCAAGGTGATTTCCGCACAAGTCAGATTGCAGGACAGCGTGTGGTTGCTTGGAACACAGGTTCAGGTGTAAAAGCATATCTTGGAGATAACATCACTAGTGTAAGAGGTAACATGGCCAGCAACGAAGCCGCTGGTAAAGAACTATACTGTGAAGTTTACCATGGTGGTATGGTATGGGTAACACTAAATGAAAATCCAGATTGTAGTGTAGATCAGTGGACAGCGGGTGCATTTGATTGTATTGCTGAAGCAATTGACACAGAAGAAATGGAAGTGTTTCACTATCATAAAGCAGTTATCGACACAAATTACAAGTTATGGCATGATACCAACAGTGAATTTTATCACGACTTCATGCATTATTTTAATAGAGTGAGTGGATTTAATGACGAATATTTCGCTAGAAAAAATATCCCTTTTGATAATGGTCATGTTAATGTTAGCAGCTTTACTGTTAACTATGAAGAGTATGACGGATTTGAAGATCGCGGGGAACTATCTTTTCCCAATCTGCCGCCCAACCAGTGGTACATGGTTGACCTATTCCCAGGATTCAATTTTAACCTCCGCGGGAGTGCATATCGTTCAGACTCAGTGACACCACTTGGACCAAACAAAGTTTTAATTGAGTTTCGTGGTTACGGACTTAGAAAAGATACACCAGAGGAAAGACAAACACGCATAAAGCATCACAATAGTATATGGGGACCTTTCGGCAGAAACTTGCACGAAGACCTTATTGGTGTTGCTGGTCAAGGTACCACAATGCGTGAGGGTACAGAATCAAGAAACATACTGCACGGCAGACATGAGAACTCGACTATACATGATGAAGTTGGAATGCGTCACTACTATGCAGAGTGGGGCAACTTCCTAGGAGTTGATCCTGCAAATCCACTACAAGGACAACTTCAAGATGTTAGTAAGGCTGCGTAAGAAGGTATGCAAATTCATGGACTGGCTAAGCCGGGACAATGGCTGCAAGCACATGGGTCGTAATTAAATAGGTTTACTACTACTAGCATCCCACTTGTTGTATTGACGTAGTATAGCACTTTGTTTTTGTGCAAATTTATAGCGATTACAATTACTACAACAATGACTACCATGTGGTTTTCGTAGCTCCGTACTAGTTTTCATAAAAATCTGACCACATTCATCACAAAGCAATTCATACACCCTGTGGCGTCTTACAAGTGTATGTTTTTTGCCGTTTCTGCTTCTTAAATATTCTGCATATTCATAATGATGTCCTATTACCATAAAAATATTTAGCATGCGGCTAGATACCATACAATATAAATACACTATAATTTAGGAGTCCCACACATGGCTAAACAAACAGTAAATCTTGGCAGTAGTGCCAATGACGGAACAGGCGATCCGCTACGCACCGCCTTTGATAAAATCAACGACAACTTTGATGAACTGTACTTATACAGTACTGCAGCAACAGGTAATAATATAACAATTACAGCAAATACTATTGCAAGTGATAATACCAATGGTAACATCATTTTAGATCCAAACGGCACAGGCGACATTGTAGTAGCAACTGGCGCTGAACTAACACTTACAGATCATACAGACAATGCAGTTTTGTTTAGTGATGCAAGTGGTAACCTCACAATGAGTGCAGGCTTTACCTTTGATGGAACAAACGTTGCAACAACAGGAAGTATCAGTGTTAACAGTAGATTGAAGTTGGAAGACAACCGCATTACTACACAAACAACAAATGATGATATTGACGTTGATCCATCTGGCACAGGCGCTGTTAATATATTGGCTAATACTGCTATTACGGGTAACATTACAGTTTCAGGACAAACAGTACTTAATGGATCTTTTCGTCCAGCAATGCATACATTTACAGCAACAGATGCAGTAACAAGTGTAGAACATGCAGGTAGAACACTATTACTTGGTGATGTTGGCGGGAATACTCTTGTAACACTAACTTGCCAGCAGCAACAGGCACAGGTGACGATTTATCTACAAATTTATTGTTAGTGTTGTTAACACAAGTAACTATGTTATTAAAGTTGCTGATGCAACTGACACAATTGACGGTCAAGTCATTGTACAAAACGATACAACAGAAGGTGGCACTGCAAGTGTAATTGGTTGGAAAGCAGATGGCACAGATGATACAATTACACTTAATGGCACAACAACAGGTGGTGCTAGTATTGGTGATTATGTAGAACTTATTGATATTGCAGCAAATCAGTATACTGTTAGTGGAATGCTGCAAGCAAGTGGAACAGAAGCAACACCATTTAGTGCAACAGTCAGTTAAGGAGTAGTACCAATGAGTAAACAAACTATTAATGTAGGTACTAGCCAAGATGACGGCACAGGTGATAATCTCCGCGCTGCATTTGTAAAGGTAAACGATAACTTTACTGAAGTCTATAATGAACTAGGTGGTGTGGCACTTAGTAACATTAAGATGAGTGGCAGTACTATTACTACAGACACAAGTAATAGTGGAATCATTATTGATCCGCAGGGCACAGGTACTATTACACTAACAGGCGCAACCACTGTTACTGGTGGGCTGAACAGTGATACTGTTACAACCACGGGCAATGCAATAATAGGTGGCAATTTAAATTTAACAGGCACACTTACTGCAGGATCATTTAGTCCAACAAGTCTTACAATTGCAGGCGTATCAAACTTAAATGGCGATGTAAATTTAGGCGATGCAAGTGGAGATACAATTACTGTAACAGGTCGTTTTGACAGTAGTTTAGTGCCTAGTGCAAACAACACAAATGACTTTGGTAGTTCATCACTGCGTTGGAAAGACATCTATAGTACAACCATTAATACAAGTGGCAATGCAACATTTGGTGGCAACGTTACCATTGGTGGAAATATTACTATTGGGGATGCAGACACAGATAATATTAGTATTAATGCTGAACTTGCAAATGATCTAATTCCAAACAGCGACAGTCTGTATAAAATTGGCAGTACCAAACGTTACCTTGAAATGTTTGGTGATCGCTTTATTGGTGCAAGTGCAGAGGTTGGCGGACTACAACTTATTAGTAACAAACTGCAAAGTCTAGATACAAACAGTAACATTACTATTAATCCACAAGGATCAGGCATTGCTATTGTTGACGGACAGTTGCGTGTAACCGGCACATTCCAAGTAAGTTCAAGTCAAACTATTGACATGGGTAGTAACAGAGTACAAGCAGTTGCAACTCCTACAGCAACTACTGATGCAGCAAATAAAACCTATGTTGATTCAAGTATCACTACAGCAATTACTAATAGTAACTTTATTCTTACAGATGATACTAGTTCAGCAACTACTATTAACAACGGCGAAGTGCTTAGTGTATTAGGCGCAGGACTTGCTACAACTAGTATCAGTAGTAACGACCATCTCACTATCACAGTTGCAACACAAACACTGGAAACAGTACTAATGCTGGTGCAACAACTGTTAATGCTATTACAGTAGGCAGTGTTAATACAGATGGTATTAAAGTAACTGATAACAACATTGAAACAACTCGCAGTAATGACGATCTAGTTCTTGTTCCAAACGGCACTGGTGCTGTTGACGCAAGAGCAAATGTAAATGTTGCAGGAAATGTAACAGCAACAGGCATGTTTGTGGGTGGAGTTGATACAAGAACTGGCCCGGGCGCAATTAGTTTAACAACACTTACAACAGAAATTGTTACTACTGGCACAAATGATGCACTAACACTTGCTAACGGTACACTAGGACAACTTAAAATACTGGTTATGAAAACTGATGGCGGGGATGGAATTATAACACCAGCAACATTTGCAAATGGTACAAACATTACAATGGACGCAGTGTTAGACAGCGTAACGTTAGTATATGCTAGTACTGGATGGGTAGTTCTTGCTGCACAGAACGTTGCCATAGCATAGATAAATACTCTATAATGAGGAGTATTAGAGCATGACGGCTCCAGTATGGGTTACACCACCAGGTGATTTAGGCACTGTCGTTGAAGGTGAATTTTATCAAGTACAGTTAAATGCAGACAATGCAGATACCTATTCGTATCTTGCAGGTGTGCTTCCTGTTGGCATTCGTGTAACACAGTTTGGTGTACTAGAAGGCAATCCTAAAAACTATGATTTTATTCAAGGTGTGCCCAATGAAATTGCACAGGACGTAACGAGTAAATTTATTGTTCGTGCAACTAGTGCAGATGGCACTGTAGCAGATCGTGTTTTTGAAATGACTGTTACAGGACAGGATGCACCTAGTATTGATAGTACTCCAGTTCCTGAGTTAGGCACATACTTTGATGGAGATTATGTTGATGCACAACTTACACTAACAGATCCAGATCCAGGCGACACATACCTGGAGTTATCAGAGCGGTGATATACCTGATGGTATAACAGTAAGTTCAACAGGACGTATTAGCGGATATATAGAACCTTTGCGGATAATGATGGTAACCCTGGATTTGATGTAGTAAATTTTGATATGGTGCAGTGGGACTTTCGTACTAAAGTTTAGACAAGACCTATGAATGGGTTGTACAAGTCACAGACAGCAAACAAATTGATGTAAAAACTTATAACCTATTTGGTCTTAGTAGAAATAGTGTTACTGCTGATAGTGATGCTGCAACTGCAGACATAGACAAATCTAGTATAACACCAAGTCAACTTGAGGCACTTGCTGCACCTCTTATACCCGGTCTATATGAATTACTAGATGCAAGTCAAACAAATTTGCGTGTGCCAGCACTGTTAACTGAAAGCACAGGACTAGGCAGAGTGGCCATGATAATAGATATAATTTTCAATTTGTTGGTAAAGACTTTGATGGAGATAGTATAGATTACGTTCTAGATAGTGGAAGTCTGCCAACAGGTCTAAGTTTGGATACACAAAGCGGTTGGTTAACAGGCACAATACCAAATTTCAACGCAACTGAAACTGACTTTACTTTTGGTATTAAAGTTAGAAAGCGTGATAATATTGAATATGTAAGCAGTGCCACTAGTTTCACAATGACTGTGGTAGGGGATGTGGATAGCACAGTTAGCTGGCCTGAAAGTGATATGACAATAACCACAGGAGAACAAAGTCAATTGGATGTTATAGCTACAATCAGTGACGGACGTCCTGTGCAGTATGAATTAAAAAGTGGTAGCACAAAAGTTTTAGCAGGTAATTTTGTAGTTGGAGAAACATACACAATTGTTAGTGCAGGGTCAACAGACTTTATCAGTATTGGAAGTGCAGATAATACTGTGGGTACAATATTTACAGCAACCGGAACTGGTAGCGGATCTGGAACAGCAAGTTTAGGCACAAACCAACTCCCTCAAGGTTTGCGTTTAAATGAAGATGGTTTAATTGTTGGGCGTGTCAGTTTTGAAAACATGATGTTTGATACTGGAACAACTACATTTGATATTGCAAATCTTTATACCAGTGAAACAACATTTGAACAAGTATACAGTTTTGTTGTTAGAGTATACAGTGCTGATGGCGTAGTTGATACATACAAAAAGTTTACTATAACATTAAATGCAAATAGTGACAAACCTTATGAAAGTTTGTATGCTCGTGCATTGCCCGCACAAGCAAAACGAGATATCTATGATACGCTAGTACAAAACAATGATGATATTCCAAGTGAAGATGTGTACCGTGCAAGTGATTATGCATTTGGTGTTCAAACAGATCTAAGAACAGTGATTGCTGCTGGCCTAGCACCTGTTCCAGAAACAGACTATGTAGAAGCAATGAGTAAAAACTTCTGGAATAACACATTTAGATTTGGTGCATTTAAAACAGCAAGAGCACTAAACACTGACGGCACAGTAAAGTATGAAGTAGTATATGTAGAACTTGTTGATAACAAACAAGGAATAGATCCTGTGTCAGGATTAAGTGGTAGCCCTGCACTAAGACAGGATGTGCGCAGTAATACTAGCACTTGGACTAATCCACTAGTAGTAAGTGAAACTATGCCAGATGTAAGTCATGGACATTATCTAGCATCACAAGGCAACGACTACTATGTTTATCCAAACAGTATTGAAAACATGCGTGATAGATTAAAAAACAGATATTGGTTACGCAGTACTAGAACGCAAAGTATTACCAGACTGGATGCAGGACAAGCAAGCAGATGATACTGTGCTAGGATGGACACTTGCTGCGCCAGTTGTTTACTGCAAGCCTGGCACCAGTGCTAAAATTAAATACAGATTAGAGGAACGTGTTAAGACAGCAAGCCTGGATCTTAAAAAAATAAGTTTTGAAGTTGATAGATTTATACTAGATAACAATCTTAGTAAAAATTATGATAAGACTAACGATAAATTTACTAATTCACCAGAGACTACATTTGATCTGGGAGATCCTACTACAACTTTTGACGGTGATGGTACTCGCTTTATAGCAAATGTAGACACATACACAAACAAAGACGCAGGTGATAAGTTTATCAAGTTTACACAGGTAGGACCTTTTGATAGGCTACCATATACGGAAAGATAAATATATACATAGTTTCCACAAACGGAGTTAATAGATAATGGCAAGCGCAATCGTAACAACAAATATTGACACAGCATATCCAGTAGCGGGTCAGGACAATGACAGCCAAGGGTTTCGTGACAATTTTACAAATCTAAAAACAGCATTAGACACTGCTAAAACAGAGATTACAGACTTAGAAGCAAAAGCAGTACTGAAAAGTGCGCTCTCAGGTGACAGTCTAAGTAATGATGGTGCCGGTGCAGTACTTGAAGATTTTGAACTCAAAGATATGAGTGCAACTCGTGTTGCTAAAGGAACAACAAGTGGAACTGTAACCTGTGATTATGAAGATGGCTCTTATGTAACTGTTACTACTAGTGGAAGTATAACACTTGCATTTAGTAACTTTCCTGCAGCAGGCAAACTAGGCACAATCCGTGTTGAAATTAACGTTGCAAGTGTAGCACACACTATCACACTTCCAAGTGCAGTGAGTATTGGTGAAGACCAATTAATTGGCAGTAATGGTGCCAATGTAATTACACCTGATAGAACTGGTGTACACATCTTTGAATTCGTAACAGACGACAGTGGTTCAGCTATTGCTGTCATTGATTTGCTTAGAAATAACAGAGCAATTGAAGTTCGTACAGCAACAGCAACTGGCCAAGCAGGCGATAAAGCAGGTGACATTGCAGCAGATGCAACTAATCTTTATGTGTGTACAGGAACCCATGATGGTTCAACAGTTATTTGGAAAAAATTAGTTCTACAAGCAATTTAATAGTTGACTTAATCTATATATCCTGTATAATATACATTAATATTATTACAAGAGGTATCAATGAACAAAATCGATCTAAACAAATATCAAGAATTTGTAAAAGAAGTAACATCACAAGAATCTAACGATAGTGGCGAAATGGCTATGGCTATTAGCAAACTAGAAGAAAGTGGCGTAAACGTAAGTTTGCTGCTCACAGGTGCTGTTGGCATTAGTGCCGAAGGTGGTGAGTTCATGGAAATTGTAAAGAAATGCATTTTCCAAGGGGAAACCTCTAAGCAAGGAGACTCAATTTCATGCAAAACGAGAACTGGGTGATATTATGTGGTACTGGATTAATAGTTGCCGCGCTCTTAACATTGATCCTAACGATGTAATTGCAGAGAATGTACGCAAACTGGAAGCACGTTATCCAGGCGGATCATTTGATGCATACTACAGCGAGAACAGGCAGGACGGTGACCTCTAAAGATCATATTGTATGTGCAACATTTGCTGCACTTATTACTTTTAGTTTGTATCTAGCATTGATTCCAAACATGATTTGGAGCATGATAGGCTTTTGGTTGATATGGAGAAATTGGACAACGTTCAACACATACTGTGAACAACGAAGGGACGGATTAAGATGAACCATCCACTAACACCGAATCTAAGAGAATTAAGCGATACTGACTTAATGAAAAAACAAAGTGAACTACAAAAGCGTATTATCTACGGACATCAAACTGGCAATGCAAACATGATTTCACAAGTAGAACTAATGCTTAATGACTATAGAGAAGAATCAATGCGCAGAGACAGAGAGCGTACACAACAAGCAGACGAAACCGCCGAAGGCAAAGGCAAAAACTGGGACGATTTAATCGACATTTAAATGATAGAACTTAACGAAACCTTTAGCACTACAATGATTTTAGAAGATGTTGTTATTCCAAACACTTGGAATATTACAGTGCATTTAGTTCCAAACACTAGTAAAAATAAACTTTACAATAAGGCAATGGAACGTGTACAATATTATATTCAAGAGGTACTGGACAACAGTATTTTTGTAGGTTGCCACAATCTCAAGTTACTAAGTGAGATTCCATTTAAGGCACAAGTACATGTGTTTCCAGATGATCCATGGGATCACCTTATTGCAATGTGTTTGTACACTAAAATTAACAGTATGTGTGAAGAAGTGTTTTTGTAGATAATATTACTATTAACAGCCATCAGGCAAGAAGCGTAAGTCATAACTTCAGTGAAGCAGATGGCGGCAACGAAAACTTGCTGGAACTGTTTGATGATGAACCTGATTTAGAACAGTATGTAAAGTATTGGTACAAGCCTACACCGCAACTATTTTTGTTGCACGAAGGACTTAAAATTGTAGATCATCCATGGGACGAACTTGAACTACAGTTTGAAGATAAGCCGCAAGAAGCAGATGTGATTAGTTTGAAAGATTTTAAGAAACCAAATCCGCCCAAGGGTGACAATGACGATATTGCTTGACAAATATAGTAGACAGGTTCTCAGCGAAGAGCAAGCATGTGCTATGCTTTATAATGATCCAACTATGGATATCGCTAACTTATGTTTAGAGAATGTTACCAAGTTTAATAATGCAAGTAAAATACTACATTTAAACACAGTTCTAACACAGTTGGATGAACTTGGTATTGACGTACAAGAATATCATAAGCATAATCAATCCAGCTGGCGTATGCCCATTGACTACAAAGACTTGGACATTGCAGAATATTTGCTTAAACTTTGCAAAACAGATGCAGAACTACAACGTGTGGGCGCAGAACTGTTGCTGTATCAAGAACGAGATATGTTTGATCTACTGCGCTTTCTTGTTTACATTGTAGATGTCATGCGAGAGCAAGACATTGTTTGGGGTGTAGGCAGAGGATCAAGTGTAGCAAGTTATGTGCTTTATCTAATAGGTGTACACAAAATTGATAGTCTTTACTATGATTTAGATATTGCAGAATTTTTAAGATAAGTATATAATATACGCATATAATAGGAGAATCGAAATGGCACCTAAACGTGGCAAAACTTACAGAACATCAAGTGGTCAACAAGTAGACTTTGGTGCTCTGCTATTGAATAATGAAACAGTGCCTGCACTGGGCAATATGAATGTAAATGCTCGCGGCGATGAAATTGCGCCTGATGGCACTATTACAAAAAGTCGCGAAGATATTATGCGCGAGTACAATGAACTTAATACTATGGTTCCGCAGGATGGTGCTATTCCAGAAGGTACTGGACTTGAAGCAGATGATGATTGGCAAGACTGGGAGCCACCAGTACAAGAAGAACCTGCTCCCGTAACGGGCACAAACATAGGCAAAAAGATTGCACAAGAAGATCCAGCGGAACCCAAAACTCCAACAGGTGGATTAGCCGCGGCAGTAGCGGCTGCAAAAAAGCCAGCAAAGGATGTTAAGCAACCTGCACAAGTGCAAGAAAAAGCAAATCCAGGCGTACGGAGAATATAATGATTACAAGAGTTGAAGGTAATTTTAAGCCATTGCGTGACGGCATTCTTGTACGCAACATGAATTTCAGTGGACATAAAACTCCAGGTGGAATTATTGTACTAAGTGATGATGGTAAACTTGGCGGTATTCATCCACGCTGGGGTGAAGTAATTGCAGTTGGCAACGAGCAACAGGATGTTGATGTTGGACAATATGTTTATGGTTGCACATGGACGTTGGAGTCGTGGCTTTGAACTTAACGGCGAAACAGTGCGTACAGTAGATCCTAAAGATGTGTTGGGTATCCAAGATGAAGAACCAGAAACTATCCATAAAGCAACTGGCGGACATGCAACTCGCGCATATGAAGGTAAGGTAAGTGTAGGTAAACTGGAGGTCTAAATGACTTACGAAGATCACACGAAAAGCGAAGCAGAAATGTATCGTAGTCAAATGTTGGCTACACAACAAGAAAATGACATTCTAAGAAAGAATGTTAGAGAACTACAAGGACAGTTGCAAGCGAGTTATAAACGCATCGACGAATTAATCAATGGTAATATGGAACGGTAAACATCTAATCGGCACAAGTCCAAAGTGTGCTAGACGCAGTATTGTTAGTTGGGGCGAAGCAAATGGCTTTGTTCAACTTGGCGATGCAGATGTAAAAAAGATTGAAGAAGCAACAGCAATCTATTTTGTTAGGAATCCTAATGGTAGATTGCCCAAGCAGATTCAAACAGTAACCAAACGCTTTGCCGCGGCACAGAACAAAGAGCCTATGGCACAGTGGCAGTATACAGAAGAACTACTGCGTGAAACACTGGAAGATGATCCTAAAGATTGGCATAACATTGATCCGGTGCATCTGCAAAAGCAAACCAGTGCAAGTGAGCGTTACAAGAATATCACTTGGCAGTTTGTTAAACTAGACGACTTTGACACTTGGGCAACTAACAACAGTTATGAATCTTTTGAACTATATCCAGAGAACGCAGACCCTGCATTAATAGCACTAATTAATTTTTCATAGAAGAGTGCAATGTTGAAGACCTTTATAAAGAAGATTTTAATCTTTATCAATCACTGTAAACATTACATAGCATGGTATAAACAACTACGCCAGAAGTATGACATATATACATCATTATTGTGTACGCTATACAATGGCAAACACTATAACCTAGACGGTTCATATAAGGAGACTTACAAATGATTGGGAACAGAACACTAGCAGTGCCCGGACCTACTAACGTGCCTAATAGAATATCACAAAGTATGTATATCCCAACAGAGGATCACAGAGCACCTGACTTACCTAGTTTTGTCACACCTTTGATGGAAGATCTTAAAAAAGTATTTAAGACTGAAACAGGCAGTGTAGTTGTCTTTCCAGGCACTGGCACAGGCGGTTGGCAAGCAGGACTAGAAAACTTGCTTTTTGAAGGTGATCGTGTGCTTGTTAGCCAGTTTGGGCAGTTCAGCAAACTATGGGTACAAATGTGCCAGGACATGAAGTTTGCAGTGCATGATATAAGTGTTGAATGGGGCGAAGCAACACCACTTGATCGTTATCGTGAAGTGTTAGAAAGCGATACAAGTAAAATGATCAAAGCGGTGATGGTGTGCCAAAATGAAACCGCAACTGGTGTAACAAGTGACGTAGGTTTAGTGCGCGAACTGCTAGACGAACTGGATCATCCTGCACTGCTTATGGTAGATGGTATCAGTAGTATTGGTTGTATTGAATATAGACATGATGAATGGCGTGTTGATGTCGCTATTGCAGGATCACAAAAAGGCTTTATGATGCCAACAGGGTTGGTGATTGTTGCACTTAGTGAACGTGTTGTAAACATTATTAAAGGCGGCAAGTGGCAGTCAAAAATGAAATACTATGATTTTGGCACTATGATTAGTAGTAACGAAACTGGTTATTTTCCTTATACCCCTGCAATGACACTAATGCGCGGATTGCGTACTGGCACTGACATACTGTTGGAAGAAGGCATGGAAAATGTTTGGGCAAGGCATCGCAGACTTGCTAACGGTGTAAGAGCTGCAGTTGATGCATGGGGAATGGAACTTGCAGCCAAAGATCCAGCAACAGCAAGTGATACTGTAAGCAGTATTAAAGTAGATAGACAAACAGATGCAAATGATGTTATACTACATGCATACAATGAATATGGTATTAGTTTAGGAGCAGGACTTGGACCACTTAATGGCAATGTATTCAGAATTGGACATCTTGGATGGCTTAATGAAACAATGGTATTGGGTGTTATTGGTGGTGTTGAACTTACGCTGCGTGATTTAGGTGTACCTTTTAAGCCAGGCAGTGGAGTAGGTGCTGCTATAGAGTCATATACCAGTGCTGATCCAAAAGTTGTACAACTTATACTAAGTTAAGGTAAACTATGAAAGAATTATGGACTGAAAAGTATCGCCCTAGCACACTAACAGACTATGTGTTCCGCGATGATGCACAACGCAAACAAGTACAAGGCTGGGTAGATAGTAAAACTATTCCACATTTGTTGTTTAGTGGTGCACCAGGCACAGGTAAAACTACGCTTGCAAAAGTGCTTATCAACATGCTGGATATTGACGAGTATGATGTGCTGGAGATCAATGCTAGTCGTGAGAACAGTGTTGAAAATGTGCGTGATAAGATTACTAACTTTGTGCAAACTATGCCGTTTGGTGAGTTTAAAGTTGTACTACTTGATGAGGCAGACTATATCTCGCCAAATGGTCAGGCAGCACTGCGTGGTGTTATGGAAACCTATGCAAGCAGTAGTCGCTTTATTCTAACTTGTAACTATCCAAACAAAGTTATCCCTGCACTGCACAGCCGTTGTCAAGGCTTTCATATTGAAAAGATTGATCACACAGAGTTTACTGCTCGATTGCAACAGTGTGTGTTCAAGAAGGTGTAGAGATTGATATTGACACACTGGACAGTTATGTAAAAGCAACATATCCTGACTTGCGCAAGTGTTTGAACCTGTGTCAAATGAACACAATTGACGGTAAACTTGTAAAGCCCAATGAAGGCGACAGTGCAACAGCAGACTATAAACTAGCAGTAGTAGACTTGTTTAAGCAAGGCAAGATACTAGAAGCTCGTAAGATGCTGTGCAGTCAAGTACGTCCTGAGGAAATGGATGAACTGTTCCGTTGGATGTATGACAATTTGGAACTGTGGGGGACTACAGATGAGCAAAAGGATGCTGCTATCCTAATTATTGCTAAAGGACTGCGTAACATTCCAATGGTAGCAGACCAAGAGATTAACCTGGCAGCAACACTGGTAGAGCTAACTAACCTCTAGACTTTGTCATAAATCTTGCCATAACACTGCGGCGAACATCACAATCCACGGGATCGCAACTGTGCCAACTATTAGCATCCACACGCATTAGCCAACTAGTGTTTGGTGTAAATGGAAACCGCTTAATACAGTTACCGCCAGCATCATTTAAACTTGTTCCCCATTGTTTGCCACCATCACAATAGATGTATGCTTGCCACGCAACACTAATTGTGTATGCATCGAAATGATTACTAACACTATATCCTCTGTAATCTTCCCATACACTTGCACTGGTCCAATCACAAGTATCTGTTAAATCTTCTAAACTGTATATAGCATCTCGGATATCTTGGTGATCAATAATATTGTTATAGTATTCGTACCAAAATGCTAGTCCGTCTGGATTATTTGGCTGATATATCTTACGATTTTGATTGTGACCTGGAACATTTTTATTATAATCTACTGTATCAAAGTCGGGCCACTGTTGCTCAACAAGAGCAAACAATTCAGGGTGTAGTGTATCTTCAACTAACACATGCCAGTAGGGATCCCAATCAACTATAGCATTGCTAATACGGTTGACGGTATAATTTCTAAAATTATTCCATTTTTCGGTTGACAAATGTTCCATATGTAGTATTATATATTTAACAGTTAACAAATTCAAGGACCAAACAAATGAATACATATGATCTTAAAACTATAATGACCTTTGCTGTATCTGCACATATGCAAAAAGGCAAAGAGTATGTTAACTATGGTACAGTTACAAACAAAACAATTATACAAATGCATCTTGGATTACTGGAAGATAAACGTGCAGTATTTGTAGATCATGTCTCACAAGAGTCTGCAGACATTGCTGAACAAATGATTCAGTACTACAAGGGTCTTACATTCAAGGCTATGGGAAATAAAATAAATGATTTTGAGCAAAAGGTTCTTGGTCTCATTAACTCTAAGTTGGTTGATCGACGTGACATTGGCGTTGTTGCTAGTTTACCCAAAGCATACTTCCGTGCAATAAAGCGTGACGCAACTGACACACAGATGCGTAAACTCAGCACTACTAGTATACACATTGGCACACAGAGCGAAGATGTTCAAGGAAACATCAACATTCTTAACTGTAGTTTTATTCAACGTCTACAGTGTCATGTAGTTAATGCTGAAATGTCGGGCAACATCGTTTGCTTCTTTACTAAACATCCAGCAGAGCATTGGGGCGACACATGTGAGATCAAAGGCAAAGTTAAGCGACATCAGACAAGCAAATTTCATGGTGGAAAAGAAACTGTGCTTAACTATGTGAAAACAGTTGACAAAGCCTAATACTATGCTATTATAAAGAGTAAGTTAGATGTAAAGATGAAAGAAGAGATATGAAAAAAACAATACTAGTTGACTGTGATGGCGTAGTTCTTAATTGGGAATATGCATTTGATATTTTTATGCAGGAACATGGATTTACTAAAGTAGAAGGTGCAAATCTCATGTATGATATGGCACTGCGTTATGGTATTGACAAGCCACAGGTTAAAAAACTAGTAAAGATTTTCAACGAAAGTGCTGCAATTGGTTACCTTCCTCCACTGCGTGATGCTGTACAATATGTAACAAAGATGGCAGATGAAGGTTGGACATTTATTGCAATTACAAGCCTTAGCACAAACAAGTATGCACAAAAGTTGCGGAAACGGAACTTGGACAAATTGTTTGGTGAAGGCACATTTGAAACTGTAACATGTTTAGCAACAGGTGCAGACAAAGATGATGCACTTGCAAAGTATGCAGGAAGCGACATGTACTGGGTAGAAGATAAGCCTGAAAACGCACTTGCTGGGCAAAAGCAGGGACTAAAGCCTATCCTGGTAGAACATGGATTTAACATGGACAACAAGGACTTTCCGCTTGCTAAGAACTGGAAAGAGATATACGAAATTGTACAGGGTTAGTGGATATTTCAAAGACCATAAAGTTGTCAGATACTTTACTGACCAGTATGATGCCATAGAGTTTAAAGACATAGTGGATGCTCACTATCCACTTAAAGTTACATATGAAAAAGGAGTTTATCCGGTGAGAACATTTATTGTAAATGGTTGGAATGCAGTGATGGATCATAATTTGAATCCACTACGCAACATTCCAGATTTGAATACACGACATGGTTATGCAGGTACTAGCCTGGATGTGGTGTATTGTGTTTAGTAGTTACTTTGGTAGTATGTGGATGTTTGGCATTACTGCTATTGCACACGTTATTGTGCTGGCAGCAATCGCAATCACAGTTGGAACATTTGCTGTAGCAAAAAACAATCCATCACTTTTTAACTTGCGCCCTGGCTATCACAGTGTAAGTCGCACAAGAGGACATATGTGGATCAATGGTAAGAAAGTTATGCTTGATCCAAATGATCCAGGTGGAGAACATGAATAAAGCAAAGCGTATTGCAAAGAGTGATGCAGCAAGATCAAAGCGCCGCAAACTCAAAGACATAGTTTGTGATTGTCTAGAGCGGAAGTTTAATAGATTACGCAAACTTCGCAAACTAGGCAAACGCAACACAACAGTTTAAGGTTCCGTAGCTCAGTTGGATAGAGCAACTGCCTTCTAAGCAGTGGGTCAGGGGTTCGAATCCTCTCGGAATCGCCAATAGGGGATAAGTGTTACGGTAGCACGACAGGCTCCAACCCTGTAAGCGTGGGTTCGACTCCTACATCCTCTGCCAAATTTACGTCATAAAAAAAGAGCCTCTAGGGCTCTTTTTGTACTTTAATTTTAATTTATGCCACTGGGTAGGTTAAACCTTCAATGTCAATTGTCATAGTAACACCAGAACTATCACCGCCCCAAACTGGAACAATTTCAAAGTCTGTGTTGCCTCTACCACTCCACCAATCACTTGCAATTTGATCACCTGTCACTGCACTTGGTACAAGGGAAACATGATTAGTAAAATCTGAAAAATCTGTAACTGTAGTTGTGGCAACGCTATCAACAACAGAACCATCTACTAAGTCAGTATTTGCGTGTTTGTACGCATTGTCTGTGTCTTTGCAAAGGTACCCAATGCCATTTATGTGAATATTTCTGTCTGTGCTTGCATCAACATAGTATTCATTTACAAGCACTACCTTGATATCAAAACTAGTATCACTAGCAGGTGCTGTTAGGCCTGTGCTTTCCCAAGAAATAACACCTGGGCTATCTGCACTTGTGGCAGTAATTTCAACTTCATCAGCAACTTTGGTACTTCCAACAAAAACATTTGCTTTTGCATTTTCACTACCTGCCTGATCTTGCCAGCAACGAATTGCGAATCTATAATCCATTTAATTTCTCCGGGTTTGTTATAACACGTTTATTTATCGCCGTAGATGTCTAAGACTTCTGCTACTGCAGGATGTCTTTCGATGTCAAAATGATCAAATGCACATACACTAATGTATTTGCTCGCACTATAACGTGCGTACAACTTCTGAAAATCCATTAATCCGTTTTCATGTTCTTTGCGATCTGTTTGTGCAATATCTCCTGTAATAGCCATGCGACTATCATCGCCTATGCGTGTAAGCAACATTTTCATTTGACCTGGTGTAGCGTTCTGCATTTCATCTGCAATGACAAAGGCGTTTTTAAAAGTTCGACCCCGCATGAAAGCAAGTGGAGATATTTCAATCACACCCTCAGCAATCATGGTTTGTATTTGCTTTGCATTGTAGTATTCGCGAACAACATCAAATATAGGCTTGGTCCACGGCTCCATCTTTTCCTCTAAACTTCCTGGTAGAAAACCATGACGCTCGTCATCAACGCCCACTGCTGGTCTCGTCACAATAATTCTGTCAATCGTTTGATCCTTGAGTGCCTTCACAGCCGCTAGTACAGCCAGCATGGTTTTGCCAGTGCCAGCAGGCCCTGTTGCGAAAATAATAGTTTGTTGTGGATCTAAGAGTTTTTCAATGTACTCTTTTTTGGTTTGGATTGCGTCCTTGTATATGAACTTGTTTTTGTTTTTGTGCTTGAGGTAGGTAGTGTACGTTAGATTCGACGTATTCAGCGTGTGTTTGACGCTTGTGAGCTTTCGCTTTGCGTTGTTTTCTAGCCATGTTATATGCTATCTCCTTGGGTTATAGAGAAGCATAGGAATGTAACTCGAATTCATGAAGACCAATATGCCTCCCTTTCTAATATTACTTACGAGCCATACGCAGGAGTTATAGTAAGTTATTTGAGTTAAGTGCGCATATAATGGATAAATAATTGTATGCTTATTGAAGATTTCCAGGACTATTTCAATGCATCAGCCAACTATAAAAATCGTACTAATGGGTTAGATAATCCAGAATCATGTGTCAAAGGCAGGGATTGGTGGTATGACTATCCTGTACAGGACTTTGATTACAAGTATAATAGTTGGGGATTCAGAGGACCAGAATATTCCGTATTCGTGGGGGGGAAGCCCTGTAAACATATGTTTAGGCGATAGTTTTACTGTAAACTTGGGAGGACCAGTTGAACATAGTTGGTGTAGCATATTGTCTAGGAACTTTGATATTCCAACTCTTAACCTGGGTATGGATGGTGCGGGCAATGATGCTATAAAGTTAGTGTATAACAGAGCATGTGAAATATTTGACGTGCAGAATACTTTTGTAATGTATAGTTACTTTCATCGCCGAATAAAAAATAATACCTTTAATGCAGAAGAATTAAACTTGGATAGCAACATAGATTATTTTAACAGTAATATTATTACTGGGGCACACTATACATTCCTGCCAGTATGGAACTGGACAAATGATGAACTTGAGTACATACACAGTAACCATAAAAATAATGTTTATGACTTATTGTGTTTAGATTTAGAAATGGTATATCAAAAAATAGACAAAACTTTCTACAATAGTGTAAGCGGAGAAGACTGGGTTTCCTGGGAAGACTACGTCACTACAGGCAAAGCAAATGAGGTAATGCAATCTGATGAACTATATAATCAAATATTATCCTATCCCTATGTTAATAGAGACGGACATCATTGTAACCAAATTACAAATCAATTTATAGCAGATTTTTTATGGAGTCAATATAATGCTACCTGAATACATCTTTTTTACAGGCGTTCCTGGCAGTCGCTGGAGTGGCATTGCACAGGAAATTAAAAGTCAGCCTGGCTACAACACAACAGATCGTGCTGAACATCGTGTATACAAACATGGTGACTTTAGTGGGCACATGGATAGTTATTTTGGCACAGGTATGGAGTTTGATTGCAGTTTAGACCGCACAAACTTGGACGCACCTTACACTAGCAATGAAGGATCCAAACTGCTTATGAGTCACGAATGGCCCTACTACTTTGAAGAGATACAAGATGCATACCCACTTGCTTGGATACAGTTAATATACAGACCAGATTGGGTAAGTTTTCTATGGTGGAAACAAGCAGGCGGTTTTGATATTACTTATCCAAACTATGATTGGTATGAAACAGACTACTGGATGACCAAACGCATTGAAGAACAGAATCAATTAATACTTGACTTTGGGCGCAAACACAGTGTACAATGGTTACAACATCATAAACACAGTGATATTTTTATAGGAACTTATAAACCGTGAATCATAAAATCCTACACAAACTTGAACAAATGATCCACACCAGTCCACAGTTGTTGCGTAACTCACGCACACTACAACAGGCTATACAAGGTACATTTGATGTTGAAATTGATGTTGAATATACACATATTGGTGAACTTGTTGATCGCATTGACGATAAAGTGCTGGACAACTACTTTCGCAATGTATGGCAAGGCGAAATGAAAAAGTACAAGTACAGTGGACTTGCACTTATTGACGAAATTAACGGTCTAAAGCCGCGTAAGGTCTTAGACATTGGCTGTGGCTATCACGAATTCAAAGGCAAGATTGATAACATTGTAGGAATTGATCCTTATAATGATGCAGCAGATTTGCATGTAAAACTACTAGATCATCATCCAGATGAAAAGTATGATGCTACAATAGCACTTGGCAGTATCAACTTTGGCAGCACAGATAAAATTTATGCAGAACTGGAACATGCTGTAAGTTTGTGTAATCCGGGTGCAGTAATGTTCTTTAGAGCAAATCCCGGACTACCACATGACAAATCAGAATCAAATTGGATTTACTTTTATCCCTGGGACAGCAACTTTATTGTTAACTGTGCAGAACAACTTGGCGTAGAAATACTAGACATTAGAACCGACAGCCACAAAAATCGGTTATACTTCGTGTGGCGGACTAAATAAACACATATACAACTAACACTCTAATGCGGAATGCAATGAGCTGTTCAGTTGTAAACCCCCCAATAAATTAAAAAGGCACAGTAGGTGTTAGCACCGCTGTGATTTCTCTATGGATACATATATCATTGTATTACTGCTAGGAGTCTTTTATGGCTTCTTTGTAGGACTAATACCAGTAGCAGGCGCTACCACAGGACTTATTGCAATCTACAGTTTTGTAGGTTACTTTGAGGATCCCTATATGCTTGTTGTGTTTACCACTGCAGTTGTTGTAACCAGTAGCATAGGGGATAGTTTCTGCGGTGTTGTTATGAACATCCCAGGAGCTGGCGGCGCGGCTGCAACCATGGTAGATGGTTTTCCGATGTCCAGACGTGGTGAAGCCGCCCGTGCCCTTAGTGCTGCTATAAGCACAAGTTGGATAAATGGTTTAATCTGGGGACTGTTGGTGTTTTTGTTTTTACCTTGGTATACTAATATTGTGCTGTACTTTGGTACTGTAGAAATGTTTAGTTTCTTAATATTTGCTATGACCTGTGTTATATTTGTTAGCAGTAAGTATTGGTTCCGTGGTGCACTTGCATTAATACTAGGCGTTGCTGTAGGACACATTGGTATGGATCCGAACACTGCAAGTCCACGCTGGACAATGGGATGGGAATACCTAGGCGATGGTGTGCAGATTATTCCTATCATGGCAGGTGTACTGGCATTTCCAGAACTGTTGAGCGCATACTGGATGAAAGCAGAAAAGATCAAACTAACAAATGGTGTTATTGTGTCACAGTTGATACAAGGTGTAAAAGACACTTGGCGTTATAGATGGGATGGACTGCGCGA
>UEXL01000120.1_pt1 | contig 47605 bp, 67 predicted proteins | sample 1796671 | NCBI WGS metagenome assembly UEXL01 (sample SAMEA4772471, study PRJEB27181) | metagenome | reverse complement strand
GTTACTCTCACCTCCATTGCCGATGGCGTGGTGGCCACGGATGAGATCGGCCGGGTGACCTTTATGAACCCGGTGGCCGAGTCGCTTACCGGCTGGCGCGAAGCGAAGCGGAAGGGTTGCCGGTGGGCGATATTCTGATGCTCAGTGACGACAACGCCACGATGCCGATCCCCAACCCGATTAGCGTGGCCCTGAGCGGGGGCGATGTGTGCTTTCTGCGGGAAGGCAGCATGCTGCAAAGCCGCGACGGCAGCCGCTACGAAATTCAGGATTCCGCGGCGCCGCTTAAATCGGCGGATGGCCAGGTGACCGGGGCGGTGATGGTGTTTCGGGATGTGACCTCACGGCGGGCCATGCAGAAGAAGCTGCGCTACCACGCCACCCACGATGCCTGACCGGCCTCACCAATCGCCGGGAATTTGAGAATACCTTGCAGGAACCCTGGATGAGCCGGGGGCGGAGCACAGCATGCTGTGCTTTATCGACCTGGATCGCTTCAAGGTGGTGAACGATACCGCCGGCCATGTGGCGGGCGATGCCCTGCTGCGCGAATGTGCCCGGGTGATCGGCCGGCAGGTGCGCGAGGGGATGTGGTGGCTCGGCTGGGTGGTGACGAATTCGGGTTGTTGTTGCGCCATTGCCCGGCACAGCGGGCGATCCAGATTGCCGAACGGTTAATCGGCGCCTGGGGATATTCGCTTTGCCTGGAAGGAGTCGCTTTACGATATCGGCGCCAGCGCCGGGCTGGTGCAGCTGGACGCCAACGTGATCACCGTGGAAGAGGCCATGAGCCGGGCCGATGTGGCCTGCTATGCAGCGAAGCATCGGGGTCGCAATCAGGTGTCGGTGTACACCCCGGACGACAGCGAAGCGTCCCGCCGTCATCTGGAATTGCAGGTGGCCGCGGGGCTGCGTGAATCCTGGAATCAAACCGTTTCCTGCTCTATGCCCAGGAAATTCGCCCCATTGATGCCAGCACGGAGCCGTCGCATTACGAGGTATTGCTGCGCCTGCGCGACCGCAATGGCGATATCCTCAATCCGGGCTCGTTCATTCCTGCGGCAGAACGCTACCAGATGATGCCGCACATCGACCGCTGGGTACTGACCAGCTACTGGTGAGCCTCAGCGACGAGCTGGCCGCGCTGCCGCAACTGAACATCGCCATCAACCTGTCGGCCACCTCGCTGGATGATCCGTCCTTTATGCCGTTTCTGGAGTCCCTGCTGAGCAAGACCTCGCTGTCACCGGAGCGGCTCACGTTTGAATTGACCGAAACCACGGTGGTTAATCAGCTGTCCTCGGCCAGCGATTTACTTGGAAGCATTCGTGAGCGGGGCTGCAAGGTGGCACTGGACGATTTTGGCAGTGGGTTCAGCTCGTTCAGTTACCTCAAACACTTCCCGGTGGATTTCATCAAGATCGACGGCAGCTTTGTGCGCAACCTGCTGCACTCCAGCGTGGACCGCACCATTGTGGAATCCATCAACGAGGTGGCGCACCGGTTGGGCGTGAAAACCGTGGCCGAATACGTGGAAGAGCACGCGCTGATCGGGGTGCTGGAAGAGGCGGGAGTGGACTTTGTCCAGGGCTATGCCATTGGCCGGCCACAACCACTGAGCGCGCTATTTGAGCAGCAACACCGTGGTGTTGGCTCCCCGGATGGCGCAGAGGTTGTGGCGCGCAGCCGGTGATGCCGGGGCGGCTGCCGCTGCCATGATCAGGGAGAACTCTTGCCCGGTGTGGTCAGGTCGCTGCTCGGCTTCCAGCGGTCCAGTTCGCGGGTCATGGACGGTTGCGTGGTGTTTTCCTGTAGCTCCAGCGCCCGCTTCTGCAGGCGGCCCTCCGCGTTTTTCGCGCTGCCAGTCCCGCCTTTTCAGGCCGGGCTGGGGCACGCTGGTAAGGCCGTCGTAATCCACCCCGTACTGGTAATCCTCCTCGTAGACGTCATCCCCGCGAATGTAGTCGTAATCACTGCCATACGCCGGGGCGGCAGCGCCCGCCGCGATCATCACCCAGCCCGCGGTCAGTGCCAGCTGGCGCCATCCTGTGCGTTCCATAAAGGCCTCCTGCTCTGTGTGTCTTCACATGGGACAGGGCGGCAGCGGTGGGGTTCCTGATTCCAGGCGCTACTGGCTGGTCGGCGGGGCGCGTTAGGTATTGCCTATCACTGCAATGAAAGTATCCAAATTTACCAATCGCCAAAAAGCCCCATTCTTGCCTTCGACGAAAACGTTAACCCAATCGTTTTACCGATAACTTAGGGAGTCTTGGAAACATGGCACTGATTAATAGCGAGATCCAACCGTTCAACGCCACCGCATTCAAGCAGGGCGAATTTGTAGAGATCTCTGATGCCGACGTAAAAGGCAAGTGGGCGATCTTCTTCTTCTATCCCGCCGACTTCACTTTTGTTTGCCCCACCGAACTGGGCGACGTGGCTGACAAGTACGAAGAGCTGCAGAACATGGGCGTGGAAGTGTTCTCCGTATCCACCGATACCCACTTCACCCACAAGGCATGGCACGACACCTCCGACACCATCGGCAAGATCAACTACTACATGGTTGGCGACCAGACCGGCACCATCACCAACAACTTCCAGGTGATGCGTGAAGGCCAGGGCCTGGCAGACCGCGCTACCTTCCTGATCGATCCGGATGGCGTGATCCAGGCCATGGAAATCACTGCCGAAGGTATCGGCCGTGATGCCGACGATCTGCTGCGCAAGGTGAAAGCCGCCCAGTACGTTCGCAACAATCCTGGCGAAGTGTGCCCGGCAAAATGGAAAGAAGGCGAAGCCACTCTGGCCCCGTCTCTGGACCTGGTCGGCAAGATCTAAATCTGCCTCAGGTTACAACAGTCCGGCGGGATCGCCGGGCTGTTGTCCCCGAATTTTTACGTCACTGAATACGCTTTTACGTTAAGGGAAGACTCATGCTCACGAATGAAATTTTGCAGGCTCTCAAGGGCTACGCCGCCAACATGCAGAAGAAAGTCACTTTCGTGCTGCAAGCAGGCACCCACGACAAGCGCGATGAACTGGTCAGCTTTCTTTCCGACATCGCTGGTGTCAGTGACAACCTGGCGTTCGAAGAACGCGATATGGGCGACACCTTGCGTAGCCCGATCAGTTTTCTGCTGGGAAGCCGATGGAGAAGACACGGGTATCCGTTTCTCCGGTATTCCCGCAGGCCACGAATTCAATTCCCTGGTGCTGGCGTTTCTGCATGCATCCGGGACAGACATTAAGCTGGATGACAGCCTCCAGCGCATGGTCGCCAATGCCAAGGGCGACATGCATTTCGAAGTGTTTATCAGCCTGAGCTGCCACAATTGCCCGGACGTGGTGCAGGCCCTTAACCAGTTTGCCTTGTTGAGCCCAAATATCAGTGCCGAAATGATCGATGGCGGGCTGTTCCAGGATGTGGTCAACGAGCGCGATATTCAGGGTGTGCCTAGCGTCTACCTGAATGGCGAACTTTTTGCTAACGGCAAGGTGACCGCGGCGGAGCTTATCGACAAGCTTCTCGAACATGATCCAAGCATTGCCCAGGCGGGCGCTGGCGAAAAAATGCCATTGCAGGACGTGACCGTGATCGGTGGTGGGCCTGCCGGTGTGGCGTCTGCCATCTACAGTGCCCGCAAGGGGCTGAAAGTGACCCTGATCGCCGACCGTATCGGTGGCCAGGTGAAAGACACCATGGATATCGAAAACCTGATCTCCGTGAAGAAAACCACCGGCCCGGAATTGTCCGGTGCGCTGCAGGCACACATGAACGAGTACGAGGTGACGGTGAAAGAGCACCTGAAAGTCGCCCGTGTGGAAAAGGGGATATCAAGACAGTGGTGCTGTCTTCCGGTGAAGAAATTGATACCAAGACCGTGATCGTGGCCACTGGTGCCAAATGGCGCGAGCTGGGCGTGCCCGGTGAGAAAGAAAACATCGGTAATGGTGTGGCCTACTGCCCGCACTGCGATGGTCCTTTCTTCAAGGGCAAGGATGTGGCGGTGATCGGTGGCGGTAACTCCGGCATCGAAGCTGCACTGGACCTGGCCGGTATCGTTAAATCCGTGAACGTGTTCGAGTTCATGCCGGAATTGAAAGCCGACAAGGTGCTGGTGGACAAGGCAGAAAGCAAAGCCAATGTCACCATCCACAAAAACGTGGCCACCAAACAGATCACTGCCAGCAATGGCAAGGTGGATGCCATCGAGTACGTGGATCGTGAAACTGAACAAGTGCACACCCTGCCGCTGCACGGCGTGTTCGTACAGATCGGCCTAGTGCCCAACAGTGGTTTTCTCGATGGTGTGGTAAATCGCAGCCCCATGGGCGAAATCGAAATCAACGAGAAGTGCCAGACCTCAGAGGAAGGCATTTACGCCGCCGGTGATGTAACCACCGTGCCGTACAAGCAGATTGTCATCAGCATGGGTGAAGGCTCCAAGGCTTCCCTGGCGGCTTTTGAATACCTGATGACCCAGGGCGACCGACTGGATGCCCTGTATGAAAGTGAAAGCAACACAGGCGAGCAGAAGGAATCTGCTGTCGCCTGACCCACTGGCGCTCACCAGTAGAAACGAAAAGCCACCGTTCGCGGTGGTTTTTGTTTCAAGAGACGCAGCGCGCTCAACGGTTTTTGGCCTGTTGCTTGTGGCGTGAAGCATGATGCGTCTATTTATCAGACACAAAAAAACCGACGCCCCAGGAGGGAGACGCCGGCAAATGTTGAGCAGAAAACTTTATGGGTTGGTGAGCAACGTATAGGCACCGGAGCCGCTCTGGGCCTGTACCTGCCAGCGGTAGTAGCCGCTGTTCGCGCTGGAATGGATCTCTGCTACTCCGCCTTGCGGGCTGGCGGACGTTACATTGTTCCAGCCGCAGAAGAACAGGAAGCAGCTCTGACGTTGCAGGGTGACGGTGAAGCTGGCCCCTGCCGGGCTATACAGCCAGGCGTCAATTTGCCCACCGGAGAAGTTGAACCCGTTGGACGGCAGGATCACGGAGCCGCCGTTATTCAGCTGGCCTTCATAGCTTGTGCAGTCCGGGCAGGGAGAGGTTTCTGTGCCAACGCTCAGTGTTTCATCGGTACTGCCGGTTTGGTTGGCCGTATCGGTAACCGTCAACGTGACAGTGAACTCGCCATTCACGCCGTAGTCATGGCTAATTTGCTCGCCGCTGGCCACATTGCCGTCACCCAGAGTCCAGTCCCAGGCTGCTACGGCCACATCATCACTGGAGCCGCTGGCATCCAGCTGACAAACCGTGCCTTGGCAATCAGCGGTAAAGGCTGCGGTCGGCAGGCGGTCAACCCCGGAGCCATCTTGCTGAGTGATCTGCAGCAAACGGTTAGGCGATTGATTGCCCGCGTTGCTGATGGCACCTGTTGCGGTGTCGTTTACCAGAGCCAGGTTTACCGCATCAGGCGTGGCGCTGGGGTTGGCGGCCAAATACAGGGCGGCGGCGCCGGCTGCATGCGGGGCTGCCATGGAGGTGCCAGCAATGCTGGTCTGGGTGTCCGACTGATACCAGGCCGAGGTGATGTCGCTGCCCGGTGCAAACAGATCCACACAGGCGCCATAGTTGGAGAAGGAAGAACGTGCGTCGTCACGAGTCGTCGCGCCGACGGTCAGTGCTTCTGGCACCCGGTTAGGGGAGCCGTTACAGGCATCGGTGTTGTCATTACCTGCAGCAACCACCATGGTCACGCCAGCTGCCACCGCGTTGGAAACGGCGGTGTCCAGTGCGGTGGAGGTAAAGCCCCCGAGCGACATATTGGCGACGGCAGGTTTCTGATGATTGCCGGCGACCCAATCGATACCGGCGATAACGGCAGAGGTGCTGCCGCTGCCGTTACAGTTAAGGACTCGTACTGGAACTACGTTGGCCTGTTTGGCAACACCATAGGTGCTGCCCGCGGCGGTGCCCGCTACGTGGGAGCCATGGCCGTTACAGTCTTCGTAGTTTTCAGGGTCAACGCTGCCACCAAACAGAAAGCTCAGCGCGCCGTCGGCGACAAAGTTGCGCCCGGGCACGATGCGGCCGGTAAACTCCTGGTGAGTGGTGCGCACCCCGGTATCCACTACATAAATGTTTACGTCGCGACCGCCGTTGTCGGGGTACTGGAAACTGTTATCCAGCGGCAGGGCGGGCTGGTCTACGCGATCCAGGCCCCAAGTCGCGTTATTCTGCACGGCAACCGTGCTGACAACGCGGTCAGGTTCAACAGAAATCACGCCGGGAAGAATGCCAAGCAAGGACGCCTGCAGGTTGGTCAGCCCTACGGTCATGCCCAATAAGGCGTTGTCATAGGTATAAAGTACCTCGCCACCAATGCCGGCCAGCAAGGTCTGAATGGCCGTGGTCAGGCTGTTAAGGCCCAACTGTTCGGTAATATTCGGTACCAGGTGACAATATACTGGTTTTGGATAATGTCCCAGCTGCGGGGGTTTCGGTGTTGTCATCGGCCCAGGCGGGAGATAAGACACTGCCCCCCAGGATAGTCGCCAGCACAGCGGCTTTGAATGTCGAACGTGGCATTGAGATCCTCCAGAAAGTCTGGTTTTGAAAGGTAGGGAAACGCCATGTATCTCTCCATGGGCCCGGTGTAGGATTTGTGTTGCTATGAAAATGATTCAGGTGTGCGCAAGGCCCGTAGGCTCTGGTGCGCAGCGAAAATGAGAACTGGTCGTGAAGATGTAAAAGAAACGCCTTAAACCAGCCCACTCAGCCGGGAAACCGTCTTCCAGACCAGCATTTGCATGCGCTGGGAGTTGATGGTTGGCTTCGCCAGGCAGGCAAACACCATATCTTTCACCGGCCAGATACTGATGCAGCCCTCCCGGCAGCGGATAAACACCTCCTCGCTATCCCCCAGTTTCAGCCCCTCCAGTACCCGGTCGCAGGCCTTCTTCATCTCAAAGAACAGCGCGCTCTGCTCATCAAAATCCAGCCCTTCCCCAAAATGCACCACCGGCATCCCGTCGCTGCTGATCAGAGAGACCAGAAGAATCTCATCGGAGGAAGCGTGCAGGGATTCCAGGGGAGGGGTGAGGGTGGTGAGCTTCATTGTTGTTATCCGTTCGTAGAGGCTTGAGTTTTAGCTTAGAAGGGGCAGGTTAGCTGGGTCAAAGGAAGATGTGCATCCAGGTATTTCGGCGGATTGTTTGGGCGATAAAGGGTCGTTAAAAAGGTGACAGGAGGAACCGCTATGAATGTCGAAGTACGTTATTTGTATCGGGACGCCAGCAACTACAAGCAATATGAATCCGTCGTGATGAAGCTGGTCGACGCCGATAAACCGGAGGATCTGGAAAGCCTGCTCCGTGAGCGATTTGCTGATCTACAGGTTTGGCCAGAGGTGGTGTATTTCAGGCCGGAAGACCTAGGCTGGCCGACTGCCTACTTTGAGGATCATGATGAGAGCGGAGATGATTTGGACTTGCATGAGCTTGAATCTATTGCCGCAACCAGAAAAGCACCTTTTGATCATCTATTATAATTGTATTAATTGGCTTTTAAGAATTCTTCAAAGCGTGCTGCGAGGTGTTCTTTGTTTGGATGAAGTGCTTTCCGTGAGGGAACGATAAGCTTTCTTCCGTTAAGGCCTTTGATGCTTTCTTCAAGAAGGGGGCCGTCAGTCTCAGCCATTACTACGTCACTCACATGGATCTTGAAGTCACTATCTATTCCGATTAGGTGCCTGTCATATGCAGTGTGGTGGAGCTTGCTTAAAGCAATGCCGTTCTGAACAGCGGCGACTCCGTTTGCTTCTGTGTCAGGGATGATGTGGGCAGCGTCTAAAAGGAGGGGGGTTGGGAGGCCCGTCATCGCGCATTTATTCTGGTAAGCAGACAGCACGGCTTGCCTGAATGAGGATTGATGAAGTCTGGTTTTTGATTCTCTTATGGCATATCGGCGCTCGAAACTATTAGGAATGAGATAATGGCCTTCAACTAGTGGAGGCAATAAATTATCAAGTCCGGAGCCCACGGAAACATTGCAGAAAGAGTCTTTTTCTCCTTGATCGAAAATTTCAGAAACAAAGCAAGGGAAAAGAGCACTGTAGTAGCTAGGGGATACGCCGTGAAAATATATGAACGGCTGATTAAGGGACTGCGCTTCCCAAAGATAACGATTGTTGTTTTGGTGTGCACCACCTTCTTGTAGCGAGTAGTGATAAAAGTCGTCACTGGATTGATGGTCATTGTAGATATTGAAGCGCCCAGTCTTGGGTATGACCGTTTTAATGCTTATAAGCCCCTTTGACATGGCGGCTGGCTTGAAAATGCCAATTGCTTTGCTGGCAAAGTGGACCTTCTTCCCTTTGTAATAAAAGCCCTTTTCTATCGCTGCCCAAGGGATGGCGTCCCCGTATAAGGCCTGAAGTTGGCGAGCTTGTTTGAAAGCAGCCTGAAGAATTTCTGAATCAGACATTGGCGGGTTCTTTGTCCATGGGGCGAGGGGGTACGGTCAATCTAATGGAATTGCTGGTGGCGTTCAAAGGTTGGCGTCTGGATTCATTAATGGCGGAGGGGTTCTTGGAGGCATTTTCGGCCCAGGATTATTGGTATCAGGCCGACGTCGCGCGGCACAAAAAAAGGGCCACCCCATCGGGGTGGCCCTTTTTATTTGCTACTTGCTGTCTGGTGGGCCGGCGGGAATCGAACCCGCGTCCGTCAGCAATCCATCTGCAGATCTACATGCTTAGCCAGATCTATTAATTTAAGGTCATATGGCCCGGCTGGCAGGTCTCGTTGCGTGCGGGACACCGCTATCGGCACGGCTCTTTCTGGATTGGGGCAACTTATCTGTTGCTTCTGGGGTGGCGGTGCGGGTTATTCTGAAAATGAAACATATAAGTTGCCTTTTGGTTTATGAGAAACTAATGTATTTCTTATGATGGAAAAGCAACCTGTGTGTTTCCAATGATTGATTCTCTCCTCCAACAGCTAAAAAAACGCCGTCTCGCGCTGGGGCTCAAACAGAGTGACATGATGTTGCGGGTGGGGATTTCCCGGCAGCAGTACCAGCGTCTCGAGTCGAAGGGGAATCCCCGTCTGGATACGCTGGAGCTCCTTGCCAAGGGGCTGAACAGCCAGTTAATGCTGATTCCCAAGGAAAAGCTGGCTGCTGTTCAGGCGGTGCTGGAGCGTGAGGAAGAGGGCGGCGGGGCAGAGCCTGACGTGACTCTAGGCAAAGAGAAGGCGCGACTCTCCGATGATCCATGGCAAGGCTTGCTGGGCGATGATTTATGAGTGTGAACCGGTCGGATGAGGTCGTTGTACTGAAATTGAGCTTGCATGGCCGGCTGGTGGGGTATTTGGCCGGCTTCAGTAATGGCCGCAATGTGCTGACGTTCGCCGATGCGTTTAGTGCGGATGCTGCCCGCCCAACCTTCAGTTTGATCACCCATCCGGATTTTCCGCACTCGGCCAGGGTGATGGCGGAGCCTTGGGCCAGGAATCAGCGGTTGCACCCGGTGTTGTCGAATTTGTTGCCCGAAGGGGCGCTCAGGGAGTGGCTTGCCCAGTCGCTTAAGGTGCATGTGGATAATGAGTTCCAGATGCTGTCGTATCTGGGGGCGGATCTGCCGGGCGCGCTGGTGGTTGAGCCCATGGCTCCTGACGATGTTCCGGAGAGTGTGCTTCGAGCCCATGGCAATGTGAAGGCGGTTGAGTTTGAGAATGTTGCGCCAGAAAACCGCTTTTCTCTGGCCGGGGTGCAGATGAAGTTTTCCATGAAGGAGCGGGAGGGGCGCTACAACCTGCCGGGCCGCGATGGGCTTGGTGACTGGATCATAAAAACACCTTCCACGCGGCACAGGGATGTGCCGCTGAATGAATACACGGCCATGAGTTTGGCATCACTGGCCGGCATTGAAATTCCTGAAATACGGCTGGTTGAGCTTGGCAGCCTGGATGGCCTGCCGCCAGTCAGTTTGCCGGATGAAAAGCGGGCGTTCGCGATCCGGCGTTTTGACCGTGATGAGGGCGCGCGCATCCACATGGAAGATTTCGCGCAGGTGCTGGTGAAGTATCCTCACGAGAAATACGGCTCGGCCAATTATGAGCAGATAGGCAGGATTGTTTACGGGTTCTCCGGGGATGGGCTGGCAGATGCGCAGCAATTCGCCAGACGGCTGCTGGTCAATATTCTCCTGGCGAATGGTGATGCGCACCTCAAGAACTGGAGTTTGCTCTATGCAGATCGGATTACCCCTCGGCTTTCCCCTGCCTACGATATTCTGACAACCAGCGTGTACATTGAGGGTGAACGCGAGTTTGCGATGAAGCTTGGCAAAACCCGGGCGTGGCATGAGGTATCCCAAGCTAGCTTTGAGGCCTGGGCAGACCGGGCCGGAATTCCATGGCGTGCCATCAAGCCGCACCTTGCTGATGTGATGGACAAGGCTCGCAGCCTGTGGCCGCAAGCACTCAAGGATCTGCCAATGGCTGACGTGCACAAGCAGGCGCTCAAAACCCATTGGCGAGGCTTGCAGCCGGATTTCCGGATTCAGTAAGGCCCGGCTTGACGCCGATTTCTGCCCTGGGCTCAGCATTAGGCGTCCGCAGCGCGGCAAAAAAGGTTCATCGCGGGTTTGCGGTAATGTGCTACCCCAGCAATTTACTCCACCCTCAGTGAACTCTGTGCCCTCTGTGGTAAGTCCGTTTTTGATCTTTGCGTGCCGCATGTTGCAGCCGCGAAGCGGCCAATAAAAAGGGCCACCCCATCGGGGTGGCCCTTTTTTTTGCTACTTGCTGTTTGGTGGAGCCGGCGGGAATCGAACCCGCGTCCGTCAGCAATCCATCTGCAGATCTACATGCTTAGCCAAATTTATTATTTTAAGCCTTCACAGCCCAATTGGCAGGACGTGAAGGCCGGGCCCCTAAGAGTTTTAACAGCGCCATCCGGGGCGGACTTTGCTGCGAGCCTATGTTGCGATGCTCGCCGCTCTTCCCCATAGGCAGGGTCGATTGGCGATAAGCAGGGTTTAAGCTGCTAGTGCGTAAGAATCGTCGTTAGCGATTGCTTTAATGTGCCACAAATGATTTACGAGACTCGTGACCTTCTCGGCATGCACCACAGAATTCAGTACCGGCGTCGAATCCAGGTCGGCCCCTGTGATGGATTCATTCTAAGGGATGGGGTTGGGGAAGTCGATTTCAATGTGTGGGCTAGCGGTGTGGGGTGAAACGGCGAGACTGACCATATGTTGGTGGCGGGCGGCATGAAAGCGGTTCGTTTTGTAAGCAGAATGTGAAAAGTGTTACCTGAATACCCAGTCTTTCTTCTCGGGGCCAAAACAACCTGTAAAGACCGCTGGAGGCAGGTTCAGTCTGAAGGTGACCTGCTGGACCGGAAATTCCTGGCCACACTAGAGGCTGGTATCAGTTCGTTTCAGACCGATGAAATGATAGCGAAGAATCTGCAGTTGGTCATCCCGGCGGCGATCCATGGAAGCTTTTCTGAAGCCCAGAAACGCTGGTTATACACCATGGCAGATTTTATTAAAGAGGTAAGGAAAGCAGCTCAATAAATAGTGGCCCTGGGCCTTAAGTGTTCGTATAAGGCTTGGAGGGGGCTTGCTCCGTGCCTGCTATCATTAAGATGATGGGAAGGCATAAAGAAAGTGCGCACAATCGAGGGTGCCTACTTTTCAGGTGCCTTTTATTGGCGAGGCGCCTGAAGCTCCTTCTTTTTGGCAATGCTAAGCAACTTCATCGACGCGCCGTTAGGTGCTTTTTCTCCCTGTTCCTACTGCCGAATCGTGGATGCACTGATGTCCAGGAATGCGGCAAATGCAGCCTGGCTGGCTTTGGTTTGTGTCCGGATAATTTTGATTTGTCCCAGTGTATATTTTTTACTTCAGGCAGGCAGAGTGCGTCGAATTCCCGCATGGAGCGGGCTTCGGGATCAGTCTTTCCCCGTGCGTCCGGTATTGGGTCAAGGGTCTTCCCTGGTTAACCAGCGAGGACTATCCCTGCAGGTAAGTTATTCGCGCTCAACTGCTCGGGGCCGCACTCCGTGCGTTATTCCGCTGCGCTACGTTCCTGCGGAAGTTTGATTCTTGGCGTCAGGCGTCAGGCGTCAGGCGTCAGGCGTCAGGCGTCAGTCAGCCGCCGCGCGGCACAAAAAAAGGGCCACCCCATCGGGGTGGCCCTTTTTATTTGCTACTTCCTGTTTGGTGGAGCCGGCGGGAATCGAACCCGCGTCCGTCAGCAATCCATCTGCAGATCTACATGCTTAGCCATATTTATTAATTTAAGCCTTCACAGCCCAATTGGCAGGACGTGAAGGCCGGGCCCCTAAGAGTTTTAACAGCGCCATCCGGGGCGGACTTTGCTGCGAGCCTGTGTTGCGATGCTCGCCGCTCTTCCCCACAGGCAGGGTCGATTGGCGATAAGCAGGGTTTAAGCTGCTAGTGCGTAAGAATCGTCGTTTGCGATTGCTTTAATGTGCCACAAATGATTTACGAGACTCGTGACCTTCTCGGCATGCACCACAGAATTCAGTACCGGCGTCGAATCCAGGTCGGCCCCTGTGATGGGTTCATTCTAAGGGATGGGGGTGGGGAAGTCGATTTCAATGTGCGGCCAGGGGATATGTCGGGCGACGGCGGAGACTGACCATATGTTGGTGGCGGGCGGCATGAAGGCGGTTCGTTTTGTAAGCAGAATGTGAAAAGTGTTACCTGAATACCCATTTCTTGTCCGACAATCCAACCTGATAACCTTGTGCTGTCATTTTCGGGCGCACTATAGCGGTGTCACCACGGCAAAGTTACATCGGTCAGTGGTGAGGTTGAGCAAAAGATGAACTGGTAGCCATAAGCGACCCAAGGGCATCGGGCTCAAATATTGTGTACCACACAATGGCTTTACAGCGAGCCTTGAGATTGACGTATCAAGAAGGCCGCTGATCAAAGCATTGTCGTTCATTGAAGGAGAAGGATGATGAACACGATCTTTCGGTCAGCAGGGCAAGTTTCCGAGAAGGCACTGTCGCCTTTGAAGGCTCAGCCGCTGCTCTACAGAGCGTTGCAATTGGTGTTTGCGCTGGCTGCGTATGCAGCAGGTATCTACTTGGTGAATATGGCGACGCCGGAAGCACGTATTCCGGTGATTCTGTTCGCCGTTTCCTGCCTGCGGTGCTTCGCGCCTGGTTGCAATTTACTGGCAGCTGCGTGGCGATAGCCGTGCACAGGATGTAAATACCCGCCACACGGCGTAATCAAGACAGCCTGAGACAGTGCCCAGCGGCAGGGCGTGACGCCTTACGGCGTTATCTCTGCCGCAGTACGCGCTGCTTCTGGCGATTCCAGTCGCGCTCTTTCTCTGTGGCGCGCTTGTCGAATTTCTGCTTGCCTTTGGCCAGTGCGATGTCGCACTTGGCGAACCCTTTCTTCCAGTACAGGCTCACCGGCACACAGGTGAAGCCGTCTTTCTGTACGCCACCAAATACTCGCCCCAGCTCACGACGGTGCAGCAGCAGTTTGCGCGTGCGCGTCGGGTCAGGGTTTACGTGGGTGCTGGCGGTGTTGAGCGGCTCGAAGCGGGCACCGAACAGGAAGGCCTCGCCGTTTTTCAGCAAGACGTAGGCTTCTGTCAGGTTACCTTTGCCGGCACGCAGGGATTTCACTTCCCAGCCTTCCAATACCAGGCCGGCTTCAAAGTGCTCTTCCAGATGATATTCGTGGCGTGCCTTGCGGTTTTGCGCAATGGTGGCCGACGGTGCTTTGGCTTTTTGTTGGCTTTTCCCATAGGGCGGCGATTATAGAGCAAGGGGTGAGTGGCTGATAGCGGTTTGTCTGCTGTGGCTGTTGCAGGGTGAGTGACTGCTTACCATCGTTTGCGCTGTTACTGGCCGTCACTTGAGCCGCCCTGCCAAAAAAAAGACAATACCGCCACGCGAACAAGAGTAATGGTGTTATGAAGCAAGAAAACAAGTCGGTCCATGGAGTATGGGGCAGCCGCTGGGTGTTTATTCTGGCGGCAACCGGGTCGGCAGTGGGGCTGGGTAACATCTGGCGGTTCCCGTATATCACCGGGGAAAACGGTGGCGGTGCCTTTGTGCTGCTGTATCTGTTGTGTATTGCCGTGGTGGGTATTCCCATCATGGCTGCGGAGGTCATGCTGGGCCGCAAGGGTGGGCTGAGCCCGATCAACACCATGCGCAAGCTTGCTGGCGAGAGCAAGGTCACCCAGCGCTGGGCGGGCATCGGGATATGGGGCGCTGTCCGCGTTTCTGATTCTGTCGTTTTATTCTGCGGTGGCCAGCTGGGCGTTGTATTACACCTGGGAGGCGGCCCGGGTGCGTTTGAGGCATTACGGCCACCCAGTCCGAGCGCATTTGACAGCATGTTGGCCAATCCCTGGCTGATGCTCGGTTTCCACTCCCTGTTCATGTTGCTCACCATGGTGGTGGTGGCTCGCGGGGTGAAAGGCGGGCTGGAAAAAGCCGTGCAGGTGCTGATGCCGCTGCTGTTTGTGCTGCTGCTGGTGCTGGTGGGTTACGCGCGACGACGCCGGGCTTCAGCGAGGCATGAATTTCCTGTTTGCGTTTGATTTCTCCAAGCTGACCGGCAAAGCCGTGCTGGTGGCTGTCGGGCAGGCGTTTTTCACCCTGAGCCTGGGGATGGGGGCGATCATGGCCTATGGGGCCTATATGCCCCGCGAAGTGACCGACCCGAAAACCGGCAAGAAGAAGCCGGTGTCGATTCTTTCTACCGTGGCCATTATTGCGGTGCTGGATACGCTGGTGGCGCTGGGTGCGGGCATGGCCATGTTCCCGCTGCTGTTTTCCTGGCTGGAAGTGGCCAGGGTCCGGGCATGATGTTCGTGACCCTGCCGCTGGCGTTCGGCAATCCCGGCGGTGTGTTGTTCGGTTCCCTGTTCTTCCTGCTGGTGGTGCGCCGCCTGGAGCTCGTCCATCAGCCTGGGTGAGCCGGTGGTGGCCTGGTTGGTGGAAAAGGGGCTGACCCGCGCCAAGGCCGCTATTGTGGTCGGGCTGGGGGCCTGGTTGCTGGGCGTGGGCTCGGTGCTGTCCTTCAATGTCTGGAAGGACAATACGTTCCTGGCGGCACCTTCTTCGACAATATGGAATTCCTGTCCACCACGGTGATGTTGCCGCTGGGTGGCCTGCTGATCGCCATCTTTGCGGGCTGGGTGATGAAGGAGACCCATGCGCGCAAGGAGCTGGGGATCAAGAACTTCAAGCTGTACCTGGTGTGGCGCGCGCTGGTGCGGATTTTCTCCGGCGGCGGTGGTTGCCTTGTTTGTGTATTCCATCTGGAGTGCGGTGGCGCCTGCCGATGAGGTGGCCCCTGTGCAGGAGCCGGCGCCGGTTGCGCCGGCGGCATCGCAAGCGCCGGGTGTGGAGGCCGAAACCGAAGTGCCTGCGCCGGTGGCGGAGCCGGCGGATGATTCAGAGGGTTATGAGGTGCCACCAGCACCGGCCGCTGTGGAGCCTGCACCGTGAGCGATGCCATGATTCACGTGGAAGTGACCTATGCGTTGCCGGAAAAGCAGCGTTTGATCGGCCTGGATGTGCCTGAGGGTACCACCATGCTGGAGGCCGCGCGGTTGTCGGGATCGATGAGCAGTTTGCCGACCTGGAACTGGACAAGGCGCCCATGGGGGTGTTCGGCAAGGTGGTGGCCAACCCGGCCGGCCATGCTGAAAGGCCGGTGAGCGGGTGGAGATCTATCGCCCGTTGACTGCCGATCCGAAGCTCAACCGCAAGAAGCGGGCGAAAGAAAAAGCCTCTGCAGACAAGGGCTGAGAGGCTTTTTTGTGGCGTATGAAAGGTCAGTCAGCCATGAAAGGGTGCGTTTATTCGGCGTCATCCTTGCGATCTGCGGCTTTGCGTTGCAATTCCAGATCGTTGCGGCCGGAGGTCTTGGCCTTGAAGTCGTCGATGACTTCGCCTTCGTAGCGGCTGTAGGTGCCGTTCTCGAAGTAAACGGCGATGTTCTGGCTGACGTGTCGCCCTTGCCGGGCCGGTAAGTCATCGGGTAGAGCCACAGGTCTGGTGAACGGGTCCACCAAAGTGGGGGCGCCGAGAACGTAGCGCACTTGCTCCGGCGACATGCCAGGCTGCAGTTCGCTGAGCATGTCTTCGGTGACGAAGTTGCCTTGCGGAATATCAATTCGGTAGACGCCGGGGAAGCGCAGTGAGCTGCAGCCAGCGGTGGCCAGAAGAGATATCAGTGTCAGTGAAACTAGAATGCGGGGCATGATTTTCGACTTCGCTAAGTGTTCGGGCGATAATACAGACTTGGGAACCTATGACAAACTCCGGTCTGGCTGTCTGGACCTGTTCCATGGACAGCCAGCGGGGCGATGAGTTCGCCCTGGTGCCCCGGTGGTGCAGATTTCCCGCCTTTTTCAAAACCGCCATTGATTGGCAGATGGAGCATACGCATTGGATAATCAGGATCTCAGAAAAGCGGGCCTTAAAGTGACCCTGCCGCGGGTGAAAATCCTGCAGCAACTGGAGAAGTCCGAAGAGCGCCACCTGAGCGCGGAAGACATCTACAAGTCACTGATGGACTCCGGCGAAGACGTGGGGCTGGCCACGGTATACCGCGTGCTGACCCAGTTCGAGCAGGCCGGCATGGTGCTGCGCCACAACTTTGAAGGCGGCTCTGCCGTGTTTCGAGCTGGCCGATGAGGACCATCACGACCACATGGTGTGCATGGAAACCGGCCAGGTGGTGGAGTTCATGGATGACGTGATCGAGAAGCGCCAGCACGCCATTGCCGAGGAGCACGGTTACGAAATCGTGGATCACTCGCTGGTGCTGTACGTCAAGCCGAAGAAGAAGTAGTAACGCCTCACGCAGCACGCTTCATGTCGCACACGGGCGTGGTGCCTGTTGCGTGAAGCATGCTGCGTTTCTTGTCATGCTGCCTGGGCTTTGCTCAGCATCTCTTTGGCGTGATTGCGGGTGGATTCGGTGATTTCCACGCCGCCCAGCATGCGCGCCAGCTCTTCCACTCTTGCGGTTTCGTCCAGCCCTGAATGCGGGTGTGGGTGGTGTCGTCCCCTGAATCTTGTGTACCTGCCAGTGCTGATGCCCCTGGCTGGCCACCTGTGGCTGGTGGGTAATGCACAGCACCTGGGCGTGCTGGCCCAGTTCGCGCAGTAGCCGGCCGACGATCTCGGCTACGCCGCCGCCACGCCCACGTCCACTTCATCGAACACCAGGCTGGGTACAGTCAGGTTGCGCGCACAGATCACCTGAATGGCCAGGCTGACCCGCGACAGTTCGCCACCGGACGCCACCTTGCCCAGCGGCTTGAGCGGCTGGCCCGGGTTGGCGGAAAACAGGAATTCCACGTCTTCCAGGCCCTCGAGGTGGGGCTGCATTCACTGAGGCGCGCATCCAGCTGGGCGGCTTTCATGCCCAGGGCGGTGAGTTGTTTCTGTACTTGCTGGCTGAGTGTCTTGGCGGCGCTGCGGCGGGCCTTGCTGAGTTGCGGGCGCTGTCCATGTAGTGCTGCTGGGCGCGTTTCCTGTTCGGCCAGGGCGTGCAGGTGGGCATCCACATTGCCCAGCGCGTCGGATTCGGCCAGCAGACTGCGATGGTGTTCCACCAGTTCTTCCGGGCGAATGCGGTGTTTGCGGGCCAGGGTGTAGCACTGGCTCAGGCGTTCTTCCACCTGGCTCAGACGGGCCGGGTCCAGATCCAGTTTTTCCAGATAATGACGCAGATCATCGGCGGCGGCTTCCACTTGCAGACGGGCGGATTCCACGGTGTCGGCAATGCTGCCCAGGCCGTCGTCGTTGTTGCGGGCGTCATCCAGCCAGTGGCTGACCTGGCTGAGGTGGTCGTTGCAGGTGCCGTCCTCGCCTTCATAAAGCGCGTTCAGGGATTGCTGGCAGACGCGGATCAGACTTTCTGCGTTGCCCAGCCGTTGCTGTTCCTGCTCTAGCTGTTCCAGCTCGCCGTCTTGCAGGGCGAGGGCATCGAGCTCCTCCAGCTGGAAGCGCAGCAGCTCTTCCTTTTCGTTCTGTTCGCGGGCCTGATTAAGGGCCTCGTCGTGGGCGCGGCGGGCTTTCTGCCAGTGGCGCCAATGCTCGCGCACGCTGTTGGCCAGGTCGCGGGCGTCGGCAAAGTTGTCCAGCAGCTGGCGGTGGGCGTCTTTTTTTCAGCAGCGCCTGATGTTCGTGCTGGCTGTGGATGCTGATCAGGCGTTCGCCCAGCTCGCGGACTTCCGCCAGCGGGGTGGGGGTGCCGTTCACATAGGCCCGGGAGCGGCCGTCGGCACGCACGGTGCGGCGCAGCAGGCACTGTTCTTCATCATCCAGCTCCCGTTCGGCCAGCCATTGGCGTGCGGCCAGGTTGTTGCTCACATCAAAGGTGGCCAGCACCTCGGCGCGGTCGTGCCCGTGGCGAACGATGGATGAGTCGGCGCGATCCCCGAGGGTGAGCCCCAGGGCGTCGATGATGACGGATTTGCCTGCCCCGGTTTCGCCGCTGATGACGGTGAGCCCGTTTTCGGGCTCCAGCTCCAGCTGGTCAACGGTGGCAAAATGACGAACGCTCAGGTGTGTCAGCATGGTGTTCCTCCGCAACAGGCGAAATCGTGATTAAGTGGTGGTGCTCTGGGTCTGATGACCTGGGTGCCGGCAAGGTGGTCGTGCAGGCAGCGGCGATCGGACCGGAAAATCAGTAACGGGTCGATAATCATGATCAGGTTGATGCCGGGCAGCTGGGCGAGCACGTGGAAAACAAAATAGCGCAGGCCATAGAGCTTGCCGGCGGGAACGCTGTCCTGTTCCATGCCGACGATGCGCATGTTGAGAATTGCTTTGCCAATGGTTTGCTGGCGGTTGAACAGTAGCCAGCCCTGCAGGCCAGGAAGATCAGTTCCCCGGCGATGAACAGGCCGATGCTGGTGGTCAGGTTGATGTCGCCGTTGCCCTGCATCAGGGCGTCCCAGATGCCGGTGAAATAGATGATCGGGCCGATAACCAGTCATTTGCACCAGGCCATCAATGATGGCGCCGAGAAAGCGGTACAGGCGGCTGGCCAGTTCCGGGGTGTCGGCGTTGGCTGGGCTTCTGGATAGTGCTGTCCGGGGCCTGGTAGGGGTTGTTTGGGTTTTCGTCGGTCATGATGACATCCTTGTTACGATGACTGTTCTTATGGTCAGTGTTGGTTAATGGTAGGGGATTCGCGCGGAGAGTGTAAGCCCCTGCTCAATGAAACCCGGCTGCGGTTCTCTATATAATAGAGTGGCGATTTTCTGGTACATATACCCCCATGACAAAGCTGGATCTCAACGAACGAAAACAACGCCTGCTGATGACGCTGGTGGAGCGGCATATCCGTGATGGCCAGCCGGTGGGCTCGAAGACGCTGGCCAGTGGCAGCGGCCTGACGGTGAGCCCGGCCACGGTGCGCAATATCATGTCGGAGCTGGAAGAGTTGGGGTGCTGAGTAGCCCGCACACCTCGGCGGGGCGCATTCCCACAGAGCTGGGTTACCGCCTGTACGTGGATTCGCTATTGGCGACCAGTGTCATGGAGCGCCCGGATCACCGGTATCTGAAAAAAGAGCTGCGGCAGTTGCTGGCGCCGGAGCAGTCCTCCCAGGAGTTGATCGCCCAGGCCTCGAAAACCCTGGCAGAGCTGACGCGCATGGCCGGGCTGGTGGCGGTGCCGCGCCGGGAGGTGTCGACCCTGCGGCAGGTGGAGTTCCTGCCGTTGTCGGGCAAGCGGGTGCTGGTGGTGCTGGTGGTCAACCGCTCCGAGGTGCAGAACCGCATCATTCATACCGACCGGGATTACGATGAGGTGGAGTTGCGCCAGGCGGCCAACTACATCAACCACACCTATGCGGGCTGTGACCTGAACAGCATTTGCGATGGTTTGCTGGATACCATGAACGCCGACCGCCAGCAGATGGATGCCCTGATGCAGACGGCGGTGGCGGTGGCGGACAAGGCCCTGCGCACCGAGCGGCCCGATTCCGATTATGTGGTCTCCGGGAAGTCCAACCTGATCCAGTCCGCCGAGGCGGAAAACTTGGGGCAGCTGCGAAACCTGTTCGATGCCTTCAATCACAAGCGCGACATCCTGCATCTGCTGGAGCGCTCCATGAAGGCGGATGGGGTGCAGATTTTTATCGGCCGAGAATCCGGCTTCCAGCCGTTCGAGGATTATTCGCTGATTTCCGCCCCTACCGGGCAGACAATGGCCCGGTGGGTGTGCTGGCCGTGGTCGGCCCCACCCGCATGGACTATGAAAAGGTCATCCCACCGTGGATATCACCGCCAAGATCCTCTCGGCGGCGCTGACCCAGCTTTAAAATACCCCACAAGCTGCAACGCCGGTCGGCGTGCCCCTGTTTAGCCTTCCCGGGGTAAAAGGCCGCGACTGGGTCATGTGCGCGGCATCCAGCGGGTGGCGGCCCCTGGCCCGCGTTGTCGCTTGAAGCTTGAAGCTTGCCTTCTTCCCCCCTTGAATCCCGCCCGATAGCTCCCATATCTTTGCCCGCTTTCCTGATAAAAGCCCGGATGGGGATGTGGAGTGAGTAATGAGTGAGCAGGAAAAAGACCAGAAAATGCCGAGCCGCAGGTAGAGACTGTGGAAGAGCAGCAGGCTGCGGCGGCCGCAGAGCCAGAGGCTGAACAGGCTGAACCCACCGCTGAAGAGAAGCTGGCTGAGGCGGATGCCGAGCTGGCCAAGGTCAAGAAGGCCCTGGCTGAGGCGGATGTCCGTGCCCAGGCGGAAGTCCAGAACGTGCGCAAGCGCGCCGAGCGGGATGTGCAGCATGCCCGCAAATTTGCCCTGGAGAAGTTTGCCGGCGATCTGCTGAGCGTGGCGGACAACCTGGAGCGTGGCTGGCGGCGCTGGATGCCGACGATGAGGCCCTGAAGGGGCCCGTGAAGGCATCGAGCTGACGCTGAAGTCCCTGCTGGATGCGTTTGCCCGGTACAACCTGGAGCAGATCAGCCCGGCGGACGAGCCGTTCAACCCGGAATTGCACGAAGCCATGACCATGGTGCCGGTCCCCGATGTGGACCCCAATACCGTGATTGAGGTGCTGGAAAAGGGCTATCAGCTCAATGGGCGCCTGATTCGCCCGGCACGGGTGGTGGTCAGTAAAGCGCCCTGATCCCGGGCCCGATGGCTGATGCTTGAGGCTGGATCAAAATCAACAGGCTCCCTTGAAATGGCGGTAGCGACCGCCATATAGGAGCCAGACGAGTTAACAATTCAACTGCCTGGGGCGCCGATAGGGTCCCGGCTGGTGTGAAGGAGATAGAACGACTATGGGTAAGATTATCGGTATCGACCTGGGTACGACCAACAGCTGTGTGGCCGTGCTGGAAGGTGACAAGACCAAGGTTATTGAAAACGCAGAAGGCGCGCGCACTACGCCGTCCATCATCGCCTACACCGACGACAAGGAAACCCTGGTCGGTCAGTCGGCCAAGCGCCAGGCGGTGACCAACCCGGAAAACACCCTGTATGCGGTGAAGCGTCTGATCGGCCGTCGTTTTGACGACAAGGTGGTTCAGAAGGACATCAAGATGGTGCCCTACAAGATCACCAAGGCTGACAACGGCGATGCCTGGGTAGAAGTGAAGGGCGAGAAAATGGCGCCGCCGCAGATCTCTGCGCAAGTGCTGAAGAAAATGAAGAAGACCGCGGAAGATTACCTGGGTGAAACCGTCACCGAGGCTGTTATCACCGTGCCGGCTTACTTCAACGATTCCCAGCGCCAGGCCACCAAGGATGCCGGCCGCATCGCGGGTCTGGACGTGAAGCGTATTATCAACGAGCCGACGCGGCTGCCCTGGCCTATGGCCTGGACAAGAAAGGCGGCGACCGTACCATCGCGGTTTATGACCTGGGTGGCGGTACCTTCGACATCTCCATCATCGAAATTGCCGAAGTGGATGGCGAGCATCAGTTTGAGGTGTTGGCGACCAACGGTGACACTTTCCTGGGTGGTGAAGATTTCGACCTGGCGCTGATCAACTTCCTGGCCGACCAGTTTAAAGCCGACTCCGGCATTGACCTGGGCGGCGATCCGCTGGCCATGCAGCGCCTGAAAGAAGCGGCCGAGAAAGCCAAGATTGAGCTGTCTTCCGCTGAGCAGACTGAAGTGAATCTGCCGTACATCACTGCAGACAGCACCGGGCCCAAGCACTTGGTGGTGAAAGTGACTCGCGCCAAGTTGGAAGCGCTGGTCGGTGATCTGGTGGCGCGTTCCCTGGAGCCTTGCAAAACCGCAATGGCTGACGCCGGCGTAAAAGCGGCCGACATTACCGACGTGATTATGGTCGGTGGCCAGATCCGTATGCCGCTGGTTCAGCAGAAAGTGACTGAGTTCTTCGGCAAAGAGCCGCGCAAGGACGTGAACCCGGATGAAGCGGTTGCCATGGGCGCTGCCATTCAAGGTGCGGTACTGAGCGGTGATGTGACCGACGTGCTGCTGCTGGACGTGACGCCGCTGACCCTGGGTATTGAAACCATGGGTGGCGTGATGACGCCGTTGATCGAGAAGAACACCACTATCCCGACCAACGCGTCGCAGGTGTTCTCCACGGCCGATGACAACCAGACAGCGGTGACCGTGCATGTGCTGCAGGGTGAGCGTAAGCAAGCGACCCAGAACAAGTCGCTGGGCCAGTTCAACTTGGAAGACATTCCGCCGGCACCGCGCGGCATGCCGCAGATCGAAGTGACCTTCGATATCGACGCCAACGGCATCTTGCACGTGGGCGCGAAAGACAAGGCCACCGGCAAAGAGCAGACCATTCAGATTAAAGCCTCCTCCGGCTTGTCCGACGAGGAAGTGGAACAAATGGTGCAGGACGCCGAAGCCCACGCGGACGAAGACAAGAAGTTCGAAGAGCTGGTGCAGACCCGCAACCAGGCGGACCACTTGGTACACGCGACTCGCAAGACTCTTGAGGAAGCCGGCGATAAGGCGACCGACGAAGAGAAGGAGGCGATCACCAAGGCCGTGGACGAGCTGGAAGAAGCCGCCAAGGGCAGCGACAAGGACGACATCGAAGCCAAGATCAAGGCGCTGTCTGAAGTGTCCGCGCCGCTGGCTGAGAAAATGTACGCCGAGCAGGCCCAGCAGGCTGAAGGTGCCGCCGGCGCCGAAGGCGGCGAGCAGCAAGCGGGTGATGACGTGGTCGATGCCGAGTTCGAAGAAGTCGACGACGACAAGAAGAAGTAAGTAACGCCTGACGCCCGACGCCGGATGCTGAACGCAGATACCTTTCGAGGTTGAGCGTTTGGCCTCCGGCGTTCGGCGTCTGGCTAAGCCAAAGGCTTATCTATGTCTAAGCGTGATTATTACGAAGTCTTGGGTGCGGCAAAAGACGCCAGCGCCCAGGATCTGAAAAAGCCTATCGTCGCCTGGCGATGAAATATCATCCGGACCGTAATCCGGATGACGAAGGCGCCTTGGCTAAATTCAAGGAAGCGAAAGAAGCCTACGAAGTGCTGGCCGATGAGCAGAAGCGTGCGGCCTATGATCAGTTCGGCCATGCCGGCGTGAATGGTCAGGGTGGTGGCGCCGGTGCTGGCGGCGGCTTTGGCGGTGGTGGCTTTGGTGACATCTTCGGCGATATTTTGGCGACATCTTTGGTGGCGCCGGTGGTGGGCGTCGCGGCCCTGCTCGCGGAGCAGACCTGCGTTATACGCTGGAGCTGAGCCTGGAGCAGGCGGTGCGCGGTTGCGATGAAAAGATCCGCATCCCTACCTGGGATGGCTGTGAGGTCTGCCATGGCACTGGCGCGAAAGAGGGCAGCCAGCCGGTAACGTGCTCTACCTGTGGTGGTGTTGGTCAGGTTCGCATGCAGCAGGGTTTCTTTACCGTGCAGCAGGCGTGCCCCACCTGTAAGGGTGAAGGCAAGATCATCAAGGATCCCTGTGGTAACTGTGGCGGCCAGGGCCGGGTGCAGAATACCAAAACCCTGTCGGTGAAGATTCCTGCGGGTGTGGATACCGGTGATCGCATTCGCCTTGCCGGTGAAGGTGAGGCGGGTATGCATGGCGCGCCATCCGGCGATCTGTACGTACAGGTGGCGGTGCGTGAGCACGACATCTTCCAGCGTGACGGCGACAATCTGTACTGCGAAGTGCCGATCAGTTTTGTCGATGCTTCGCTGGGTGGCGAGCTGGACGTGCCGACCCTGAATGGCAAGGTCAAACTGAAAGTGCCGGCGGAAACCCAAAGCGGAAAACTGTTCCGCCTGCGCGGCAAAGGCGTGGCGCCAGTCCGCGGCGGTGCACCGGGTGACCTGCTCTGCAAGGTGGTGATTGAAACCCCGGTCAAGCTGTCTGGCGAGCAGAAAGACTTGTTGCGCAAATTCCAGGAATCCCTGGAAAGCGGCGGCAACCGCCACAACCCGCGCAAGAGCAACTGGTTCGAAGGCGTGAAACGGTTCTTCGATACCAAGTAAGCTTTGCCGTGATGGAAAAAAGCCCGGCGCGGTTTCCGCTCCGGGCTTTTTTGTGTATTGATTGTGGGTATGGCGTCTTTCGGTTCGTACTGCTTGCTTGCGCTAGGCATTCGGTTGCCGCTGCGTCAAACCCGGAAGCCGGAAGTTATACGCTCGGACGTTCCTCAATTTCGCGAGGAGCCTGTTTGGGGGCTGTCGCAAAGAGCGCATTTGCGCGCGGTGACCCTGTCGCCCTTTCTGGTAGAATAGCCCGCTTGATGCCGGACGTCGGATGCCGGACGCTTAACCTTCCCCCATGGGGTGCTGGGTGGAGCGTCCGGCGTCCGGTGTCTGGCGTCCGGCGTTTAATCAAGGAGACACCATGAAAGTAGGTATTATCGGCGCTGCCGGTCGCATGGGACGAATTCTGATCGAGGCGACCCTGGCCAACCCGGACACCACCTTGGCGGCGGCGGTGGATGTGCCCGGTTCCAGTTTGATCGGTGCGGATGCCGGTGAGCTGGTGGGGCAGGGCAGCAGTGGTGTGTTGCTGGCGGATGACCTGGCCAAGGTGGTGAACGATGCGGATGTGTTCATCGACTTCACTGTGCCGGAAGCCACGGTGAAAATCTTGAGGTTTGCCGGGCGGCGGGCACCAAGTTGGTGATCGGCACCACCGGGTTGGATGACAGCCAGAAAGCGGCCCTGCGCGCCGCCAGCGAAGATATTGCCATCTGTTTCGCGCCGAATTATTCCATTGGTGTGAACCTGTGCTTCAAGCTGCTGGAGACTGCCGCCCAGATCATGGGTGATGAGGTGGATATTGAAGTCATCGAGGCGCATCACCGCCACAAGATCGATGCGCCGTCTGGCACCGCGCTGCGCATGGGTGAAGTGGTGGCCCAGACCCTGGGGCGCGACCTGAATGAATGCGCCGTGTATGGCCGTGAAGGCCGCACCGGGGAGCGTGAGCGCCACACCATCGGCTTCGAGACCATTCGCGCCGGTGACATTGTCGGTGATCATACGGTTATGTTCGCCGCTGAAGGTGAGCGGGTGGAGATTACCCACAAGGCGTCCAGTCGCATGTCCTTCGGGCGCGGCGCCGTGCGGGCTTCTGCGTGGCTGGCTGGGCATGACAAAGGCCTGTTCGACATGCAGGATGTGTTGGGTCTGGCCGGTGAAAGTGCCGGTTGGGGCAAGGCCTGAGCCTGCCACTGGTCTATCAACGGGATTGCTGCGTGACAGCGGGGCCACAAAGCCCTAAAATAGCGCGCAGCCCGTGATGGGCGTGCGGGGCGCCGAATGAAGAATTTAGAAAAAGCGAGGTGGAGGAATCCATCTCGCTTTTTTGCGAGCGCACCCGCCGCAGATCTCCCTATTCCCTATCAGCCTGGAGGTTGCGTTGACGGTTCCCGCCATTCTCGCTCTTGAAGACGGAAGCATCTTTCGGGGTGTTGCAATCGGTGCCACGGGTGAAACCGTGGGTGAGGTGGTGTTTAACACCGCCATGACTGGCTATCAGGAGATCCTGACGGATCCTTCCTATGCCCAGCAGATTGTAACCCTTACCTATCCGCATATCGGTAACACTGGCGTCACTGCCGAGGACGAAGAGTCCTCCCGAATCTGGGCCGCAGGCCTGGTGATTCGCGATCTGGCCATGACAGTGAGCAACTGGCGTAGTGAGCAGTCTCTTCCGGATTATCTGCGTGAAAACAATATTGTCGCCATTGCCGACATTGATACCCGTCGCCTGACGCGTATTCTTCGTGACAAGGGCGCCCAGAATGGCTGCATTCTGGCCGGCGAGAACATTGATGAAGCGCAAGCGCTGGCGGCAGCCAAAGGCTTTCCCGGCCTGAAAGGCATGGACCTGGCCAAGGAAGTCACCGTTGCCGAGAGCTACAGCTGGACGGAGTCCACCTGGGATCTGGTGAAGGGGCACACCGAGCAGACCGATACCCGTTTCCATGTGGTGGCCTACGACTACGGCGTGAAGCGCAACATTCTGCGCATGCTGGCCGAGCGTGGCTGCAAGCTCACCGTGGTGCCGGCGCAAACGCCCGCATCCGAGGTGCTGGCCATGAATCCGGATGGTGTCATTTTTGTCCAACGGCCCGGGTGACCCGGAGCCTTGCGACTATGCCATTGCCGCGATTCAGGAAATTGTTGCCACCGGGTTGCCGGTGTTCGGTATCTGCCTGGGGCACCAGTTGCTGGCCCTGGCCAGTGGTGCCAAGTCCATGAAGATGGCGACCGGCCATCATGGTGCTAACCACCCGGTGAAAACCCTGGCGGATGACACGGTGATGATCACCAGCCAGAACCATGGTTTTGCGGTGGATATCGATACCTTGCCGGATAACCTGAAAGTGACCCATGTGTCGCTGTTTGATGGCACCTTGCAGGGCATCGAGCGCACTGACGTGCCGGCCTTCAGCTTTCAGGGTCACCCGGAAGCGAGCCCGGGGCCGCGCGATTGCGCGCCGCTGTTCGATCATTTTATCGAGCTCATGCAAGCAAAATAAGCGTCTGACGTCCGACGTTCGACGTCTGACGCGCTGGCAATTGAAATTAACGTCTGACGGTTAGTGACTATGCCGAAAAGAAGTGATTTAAAAAAGCATCCTCATTATTGGCGCTGGCCCGATTGTGATCGGCCAGGCCTGTGAGTTTGACTACTCCGGTGCCCAGGCATGTAAGGCGCTGCGCGAAGAGGGTTACCGGGTCATCCTGGTGAACTCCAACCCGGCCACCATCATGACCGACCCGGCCATGGCGGACGCCACCTATATCGAGCCGATCACCTGGCAGACCGTGGCCAAGATCATCGAGAAGGAGCGCCCGGACGCGCTGCTGCCCACCATGGGTGGCCAGACCGCACTGAACTGTGCGCTGGATCTGGACCACAACGGCGTGCTGAAAGAGTTCGGCGTGGAAATGATCGGCGCCACCGAAGATGCCATCGACAAGGCGGAAGATCGCTCCCGCTTTGACAAGGCCATGAAAGCCATCGGCCTGGAATGTCCGCGCTCTGCCATTGCCCACAACATGGAAGAAGCCAGTGCGGCCCTGGATGATCTGGGTTTCCTTGCATCATCCGTCCCAGTTTACCATGGGTGGCTCCGGCGGCGGTGTGGCGTATAACCGCGAAGAATTTGAAGAAATCTGCCAGCGTGGCCTGGACCTGTCGCCAACCAATGAGCTGTTGATCGACGAGTCCTTACTGGGTTGGAAAGAGTACGAGATGGAAGTGGTCCGCGACAAAAAGGACAACTGCATCATCGTCTGTACCATCGAAACTTTGATCCCATGGGCGTGCACACCGGTGATTCCATCACTGTGGCGCCGGCCCAGACGCTCACCGATAAAGAGCTGCAGATCATGCGCGACGCCTCACTGGCGGTGCTGCGTGAAATCGGCGTTGAAACCGGTGGTTCCAACGTGCAGTTCGGCATCAACCCGGACGACGGGCGCATGGTGGTGATCGAGATGAACCCGCGGGTGAGCCGTTCTTCCGCGTTGGCCTCCAAGGCCACCGGCTTTCCGATCGCCAAGGTGGCGGCCAAGCTGGCGGTGGGCTACACCCTGGACGAACTGCAGAACGAAATTACCGGCGGTAAGACCCCGGCGTCGTTCGAGCCGTCCATCGATTACGTGGTCACCAAGATTCCGCGCTTCAACTTCGAGAAGTTCGCCGAAGCGGATGCGGTGCTGACCACCCAGATGAAGTCCGTGGGCGAAGTGATGGCCATTGGCCGCAACTTCCAGGAATCGGTACAGAAAGCGCTGCGTGGCCTGGAAACCGAGTCTATTGGTTTCGATCCCCATGTGGATCCGGCGGCACCGGACGCCCGCGAGCAGGTGGCGCAGTTGCTGTCCACGCCGGGCCCGGAGCGTATCTGGATCGTTGGCGATGCGTTCCGTGTCGGCATGACCGTGGACGATGTGTTTGGCATCACCAAGATTGATCGCTGGTACCTGGTGCAGATCGAAGATCTGATCCGTGCCGAGCAGCAACTGGCTGATAGCACCTTCAGCAGCCTGACCCGCGACAGCCTGTATGCGCTCAAGCGCAAAGGTTTTTCCGATGCTCGCCTGGCGCAACTGCTGGGCGTGAAGGAAGCCGACGTGCGCGGCAAGCGTGAAGAGCTGGGTGTGCTGCCGATCTACAAGCGGGTAGATACCTGTGCGGCGGAATTCGCCACCGACACGGCCTACATGTACTCCAGCTACGACGAAGAGTGCGAATCCAACCCGACAGACCGTGACAAGATCATGGTCATCGGCGGTGGCCCCAACCGGATCGGTCAGGGCATCGAGTTCGATTACTGCTGTGTGCACGCGGCCTTTGCCATGAAGGAAGACGGTTACGAAGCCATCATGGTCAACTGTAACCCGGAGACCGTGTCCACCGATTACGATACCTCCGATCGCTTGTACTTCGAGCCGGTTACGCTGGAAGACGTGCTGGCCATCGTGGCGAAAGAAAAGCCCAAGGGTGTGATCGTTCAGTATGGCGGGCAGACCCCGCTGAAGCTGGCCCGTGCCCTGCAGGCCGCTGGCGTGCCGATTATCGGCACGCCGCCGGATGCCATCGATGAAGCGGAAGACCGTGAGCGTTTCCAGCAGATGGTTAACAAGCTTGGCCTGAAGCAGCCGCCTAACCGTACTGCCCGCTCCATGGAAGACGGTGTGCGTCTGGCGGAAGAAATTGGTTACCCGCTGGTGGTGCGTCCTTCCTATGTGTTGGGCGGCCGTGCCATGGAAATCGTTTACAGCGAAGCGGAACTGCGTAACTACATGATGAACGCGGTCTCCGTGTCCAACGATTCTCCAGTATTGCTGGATCGTTTCCTGGACGATGCCATCGAGGTGGACGTGGATGCGGTCTGTGACGGCACCGATGTGGTCATCGGCGGCATCATGCAGCATATCGAGCAGGCCGGCGTGCACTCCGGTGATTCCGCCTGTTCCTTGCCGCCGTACTCGTTGGATGATGAGGTGCAGGATGTGATGCGCCAGCAAGCGGCCGACATGGCGCTGGAGCTGGGCGTGATTGGCTTGATGAATGTGCAGTTCGCCGTGAAGAGTGGTGAGGTGTATGTGCTGGAAGTGAATCCGCGTGCTGCCCGGACTGTGCCCTATGTGTCCAAGTGCATCGGGGTCTCCTTGGCCAAAGTGGCGGCTCGCTGCATGGCGGGTACGAGTCTCAAGGAACAAGGTTTCACCGAAGAGGTCAAACCGCAGCACTACTTTGTGAAAGAAGCGGTGTTCCCGTTTGCCAAGTTCCCGAAAGTCGATCCGATCCTGGGCCCGGAAATGAAGTCCACCGGGGAAGTCATGGGTGTCGGTGCGACCTTTGCGGAAGCCTTTGGCAAGGCGTCTTTGGGCGCGGGTGAAATGTTGCCGGAAACGGGTACAGCGTTTATCTCCGTGCGCGAAGTCGACAAGCCTGCGTCCGTGGAAGTGGCGCGTATGCTGAACGAGCGCGGCTTTAGCCTGGTTGCCACCAAAGGTACTGCCAAGGTACTGGAAGCGGCGGGCCTTGAGGTGAAGGTGGTGAACAAGGTGCTGGAGGGCGTCCGCATATTGTGGACATGATCAAGAACGACCAGATCGCCCTGATCGTGAACACCACTGAGGGCAAGCAAGCGACCCGCGATTCCTTTGCGATTCGTCGTTCGGCGCTGCAGCACAAGGTGTTCTATACCACCACTATCGCCGCCGCCCACGCGGTGTGCCAGGCACTGGGTATCAGTGGTGAGCCCACTGTTCGTCGCTTGCAGGATCTGCATGCCGAAATGAAATAAATCGTCGTCGGGAGCGCTCGGAGCAGAGTGCTCCGGGCGGTTCCGTTAACAGGGTATTTTCCGCCTGTTAAAAGATGCGAGGATAACTATGCAACGTGTACCGATGACCGCCAAGGGTGCGAAAGCCCTGCGCGAGGAACTGGAAAAACTGAAAAAAGAAGATCGCCCGCGTATTTCTGCTGCGATTGCAGAAGCCCGTGAACACGGCGACCTGAAGGAAAATGCGGAATATCACGCTGCCCGTGAGCAACAGGGTTTTTGTGAAGGCCGTATTGGCGACATTGAGGTAAGCTCTCCAATGCGCAGATTATCGATATTCAGGATATTGAAAACATCGGCAAGGTGATTTTCGGTGTGACCGTTACCATCATCGATGTGGATACGGACGAAACCAAGGTCTATCAGATTGTTGGCGACGACGAAGCGAACATCAAGCAGGGCAAGCTGAGTGTGAACTCACCGATTGCCCGCGGCCTGATCGGCCGTGAGGAAGGGGATGTGGTGCAGATCGACACCCCGGGCGGCACCCGCGAATATGAAGTCGACAAGGTAGAGCATATCTAGCCGCTTGCATGCGTCACGCTTGCGCGCAGCACGCAAAAAAGGCGACGTTAAACGTCGCCTTTTTCATGTCTGTCGCGTGTTGCGTGTAGCCTGCCAGCGTGAGAGCGGCTCTTAAGCGTTCTGATACCGCAGGACATTGGACAGTTTTGCGCTGGGTTTCTGGGCCGGGCGGTAGAGCAGGGCGATGTTGCCGATGCGCTGGATTAGCTCGGCGCTGCCTTTCTCAGTGAGCGCTTGCACAATGGCGGCGCGGTCCTCGCGGGTTTCTGCGTTAACCTTCACCTTGATCAGCTCGTGATCTTCCAGGCGCAGGTTGAGTTCTTCCACGAAGTTGTCGCTGAGTCCCTTGTCGCCAAAGATCAGAACGGGTTTCAGGTGGTGACCAATACGGCGTAACCGTTTGATGTCCTGGGTAGATAGCGGCACGGTGTAGCTCCAGAAAGGGTTGCTGTGCGCGTATTCTACGGATTAGCCGGCGGAAAAGCAGCCATCGTGTGCGTGTGTTATTGCGAGAGAATACAGAGAATTCAGGAGAAAGTGGCTCATGGCGAAGTCCAGTCGTTCCAAGACCAGTAAGGCCTGGTTGAAAGAGCACTTCAATGATCCGTGGGTGGCCAAGGCCCAGGAGCAGGGTTACCGCTCCCGGGCCAGCTTCAAACTGTTGGAAATGCACGAAAAGGACCGTTTGTTCCGGCCGGGCATGAAGGTGTTGGATCTTGGTGCCGCGCCGGGGGGCTGGAGCCAGGTGGCAGGGCAGCTAATCGGCGGCAAGGGCACGGTCATTGCCAGTGATATTCTTGCCATGGATGCGCTGCCGGATGTGACCTTTATCGAAGGCGATTTTCGTGAAGAGGCGGTCTATGAGCAAATTCTTGCGGCGCTGGGGGATCAGCGGGCAGACCTTGTAATGTCTGACATGGCCCCCAATATGAGTGGTAACAGCGCGGTGGATCAGCCGCGAGCCATGTATCTGGCGGAGTTGGCGCTGGATATGGCTGAGCGAGTGTTGGAACCCGATGGCCTGTTTCTGGTCAAGGTATTCCAGGGGAGGGTTTGAAGACTACCGCAAAGCGTTGCAAAGTCGTTTCAAGCGCGTGGTCAGTCGCAAGCCGGCAGCCAGCCGGGCTCGCTCCACCGAGGTCTACCAGTTGGGCTTTGGCCTGAAATAGGCCGTGAAAAGCCGTAAAATGGCTATATTCCTGTCCGAACCGGCATTACGTTGCTTCTGGCAAATGGTGTAAGGTGTAACGACGTTAGTGTGCGCGCGAGCGCCCGGATTAATCGAGGTCTCCCTTGAACGACATGACCAAGAATATTGTGCTGTGGCTGGTGATTGCCGGCGTTCTGTACGTGGTGGCATCCAGTCTCAGTACCCAGCCTGCAACCACCGATGTGCCTTACTCCACCTTTATTTCGCGGGTAGAGGACGGCAAGGTGCAGGAAGCGAAGATCGGCGAAAGCACGATTACCGGGACCTATTCGGATGGCGGCGAGTTCCGCACGGTGAAACCGCCGACGCTGGACACCAATCTGATGCCCACGTTGATCCAGAATGGTGTCAATGTGGTGGGCTTGGAGCCTCAGCGTCAGGGCTTCCTGACCCAGCTGTTCTTGTCGGTGCTGCCGATTTTGCTGATTTTGGCCATCTTTATCTTCTTTATGCGCCAGATGCAGGGCGGCGGTAAAGGCGGCGGCGGGCCGATGACATTCGGTAAGTCCAAGGCCAAGCTGCTGGGTGAGGATCAGATTAAAACCACCTTTGCCGATGTGGCGGGCGTGGAAGAAGCCAAAGGAAGAAGTGCAGGAGTTGGTTGAATTTCTGCGTGACCCGGCCAAGTTTCAGCGTCTGGGTGGCAAGATTCCCCGCGGCGTGCTGATGGTCGGTTCTCCCGGTACCGGTAAAACCCTGTTGGCCAAGGCCATTGCGGGTGAGGCCAAGGTGCCATTCTTCAGTATTTCCGGTTCGGACTTTGTGGAAATGTTTGTGGGTGTTGGCGCCAGCCGGGTCCGCGACATGTTCGAGCAGGCTAAGAAGCATTCTCCGTGCATCATCTTTATTGATGAAATTGATGCGGTGGGCCGCTCCCGGGGGGCCGGTGTTGGCGGCGGTCACGATGAGCGTGAGCAGACACTCAACCAGTTGCTGGTGGAAATGGACGGTTTTGATGGCAACGAAGGCATCATCGTGATTGCCGCCACTAACCGCCCAGACGTGCTGGATCCAGCTTTGCTGCGCCCGGGTCGTTTCGACCGTCAGGTGACCGTGCCGTTGCCGGATATTCGTGGCCGCGAACATGTACTGAAAGTGCACATGCGTCAGGTGCCGATTTCTGATGATGTGGAGCCGGCATTGATTGCCCGTGGTACGCCTGGGTTCTCCGGTGCGGACTTGGCCAACCTGGTTAACGAAGCGGCCCTGTTTGCTGCTGCCCGTGCCAACAAGCGCATGGTTTCCATGGAAGAGTTCGAGAAAGCCAAGGACAAGATCCTGATGGGCGCCGAACGCCGCTCCATGGTGATGAATGAGAAAGAAAAGCTGAACACGGCCTTCCATGAGTCGGGCCACGCCATTGTGGGGCGTTTGGTGCCGGAGCATGACCCGGTCTACAAGGTGAGCATTATTCCGCGAGGTCGTGCGCTGGGCGTGACCATGTACCTGCCGGAAGAAGATAAGGTACTCCCTGTCCAAGCGCGGCCTGGAGTCGTCAATCTGCTCCCTGTTCGGCGGTCGTATTGCCGAAGAAATGACGCTGGGCTTTGATGGTGTCACCACGGGTGCCTCCAACGATATTGAGCGAGCCACCAAGTTGGCCCGTTCCATGGTGACCAAGTGGGGCCTGAGTGAAAAAATGGGCCCGTTGGCTTACGAGGAAGAAGAAGGAGAAGTGTTCCTCGGTAAGCAGATGGGTCAACGTAAGCATATGTCTGAGCAAACGGCGGAAGAAATCGACCGCGAAGTGCGGGCCATCATCGATAGCTGCTACGGGCGCGCCAAGCAGATTTTGGGAAGACAATCGCGACAAGCTGGACCTGATGGCGGATGCGTTGATGCAGTACGAAACCATCGATGCGGCGCAGATCGAAGACATCATGGGTGGCCACAAGCCGCGGCCGCCGAAAGACTGGCGAGACCAAGGGCCGGGCAATGGTGCTGCTGCCTCCGGTGATTCAGAGTCGGGTGACGATGCCATTGGTGGACCTGCCAACACGCACTGATTCATGATGCATCCAATAACGCTTAGCTGTGGGGCGCGGACACTAGACCTGTCCGCGCCTGTCGTTATGGGGGTCCTGAATGTGACCCCCGATTCCTTTTCTGACGGTGGCCGTTACACCGAGCGTGACGCGGCGCTGCGTCAGGCGGAGCAAATGCTGCGTGACGGTGCCGCGATCCTGGATGTGGGCGGTGAGTCCACGCGCCCGGGGGCAGCGCCTGTGTGCGAACAGGAAGAGCTGGATCGGGTTATACCCATCGTCGAGGCGTTGGGTCGCGAGTTGGATGCGCTGGTGTCCGTGGATACCAGTACGGCGGCGGTGATTCGTGATAGCGCCGCTGCCGGCGCCGGTATCATCAATGACGTGCGCTCCTTGCGTCGCCCCGGTGCCATGCAGGCAGCCGCGGCAAGTCAGCTTCCGGTTTGTTTGATGCATATGCAGGGAGAGCCCGGCAGTATGCAGGATAACCCCCATTACGATGATGTGACCGCCGAAGTGGTGGCGTTTCTACGTGAGCAGATTGCTGCCTGCGAGCGGGCGGGAATTGCCCGGGAGCGTTTGCTGGTGGATCCGGGGTTTGGTTTCGCGAAAACGTGCAGCATAATTTGCAGCTTATGCAGGAAATGGCTGATTTGCAGTCCTGGCGCTGCCGATTTTAATCGGTGTGTCGCGCAAGTCCCTGTTCGGTAAAGTATTGAATCGTGATGTCAGTGAACGATTGCCCGGCAGCCTGGCGGCCGCCGTTATGTGTGTGGAGCGCGGCGCGATGATCGTGCGTGCCCACGACGTCAAAGAAACCGTGGATGTGGTGCGTTTTGCCCATGCGGTCAGGGAATCTCAGAGAGAATCGCAGAAGGAGTTGTCATGACGCGCAAATATTTCGGCACCGATGGGGTGCGGGGTACGGTAGGTGAGTTTCCCATTACACCAGATTTCGTGCTCAAACTGGGCTGGGCGGCAGGTAAGGTGCTGGCCGCGAGGCGGCAGCAAGATATTGATCGGCAAGGACACCCGCATTTCCGGCTATATGTTCGAGTCAGCCCTGGAGGCCGGTATTTCCGCAGCCGGGGTAGATGTGCGCCTGTTGGGTCGGTTGCCCACCCCGGGGATTGCCTATTTGACCCGCACCTTGTCGGCGCAAGCCGGCATCGTGATTTCTGCGTCCCACAATCCCTACACGGATAACGGCATCAAATTCTTTGGTGCGGATGGGTGCAAGCTCAACGACGAGATCGAGCTGGAAATTGAACGCTTGCTGGATGAGGAAATTTCAGTGGTGTCCACGGACCAAATCGGCAAGGTGCGCCGTATTGATGACGCGCGTGGTCGCTACATCGAATTTTGCAAAAGCACGGCGCCGGGGCTGGACCTCAGTGGCATGAAAATTGTGGTGGATACGGCTAACGGTGCGGCTTACCACATTGCCCCGGACGTGTTTGAAGAGTTGGGCGCTACAGTCGTGCCCCTGGCCAACCAGCCTGACGGTTTCAATATTAACCGTGATTGCGGTTCTACCCATCCTGAAACCTTGCAGCGCAAGGTGCTGGAAGAGAAGGCTGATCTGGGTGTGGCGTTGGACGGTGACGCAGATCGGCTGCTGATGGTGGATCACACCGGCAAACTGGTCGACGGTGATCAGTTGCTGTTTGTGGTTGCTCGTGACCGCAAGGACAATGGCGCGGAAATGGCTGGTGTGGTCGGCACGCTCATGTCCAATTTTGGTCTTGAGTTGGCGCTGGAAGCTGAAGGTATCGAGTTTGTGCGCGCCAACGTAGGCGACCGCTACGTGATGGAGCAGCTGGACAAGCGTGGCTGGAGCATTGGCGGTGAGTCCTCCGGCCATCTGGTGTGCCTGGATTGCACTTCAACCGGCGATGGCACCGTGTCCGCCCTGCAGGTGTTGGCGGCATTGTCCCGTCGCAAGCAGGGCCTGGCTGAGGCGGTGGCGGATGTGGCCATGCTGCCCCAGCAAATGATCAATGTGCGCGGCCCTAACCGTAATGGGTTTATGGAAAAGGCGGAGGTGCAGGCGGCGATGGCCAGTGTCGAGGAGCGGTTGGCTGGTAATGGCCGCGTGCTTTTGCGTCCTTCTGGCACCGAGCCATTGGTGCGGGTGATGATAGAAGGTAAAGATGGCGATCAGGTGGCGGCGCTCTGTCGCGAGCTGGCCGATGTGGTTGAAAAAGCCATTGCGTGACCGCAACGCGGTTGCGATGATTGGCGCAAGAAAAGACTTCAAGGAATCCAACAATGAAAAGAACCCCTCTGGTTGCCGGTAACTGGAAAATGCATGGCGGGCAATCTCTGGTGGCGTCCATGGCGGCAGCCCTGGCGGATTATCAGGGTGTGGCAGACGTGGTCGTTTGCCCGCCGTTTCCCTATCTGGCCTCTGCCCGGGAGCAGTTGCCCGCGGCTATTGGGCTGGGTGCGCAGAATGTCAGCGACCAGGCGGATGGCGCCTTCACCGGGGAGGTGTCAGCTTCCATGCTGGCGGAAGCCGGGTGTGGCTATGTGATTATTGGCCACTCTGAGCGCCGGGCGCTGTACGCGGAAAGCGATGCGCAAATTGCCGATAAGTTCGCTCAGGCGCAGGCCGCGGGCCTGGTGCCGGTACTGTGCGTGGGGGAAACCCTGGCAGAGCGCGAGGCGGGCAACACGGATGCGGTGGTCTGCGGGCAATTGCAGGCGGTGGTCGATGCGGTGGGTATTGCAGCGTTTGCTCGGGCGGTGGTCGCTTATGAGCCGGTCTGGGCCATTGGTACAGGTAAGACGGCAAGCCCGGAACAGGCCCAGGCGGTGCATGCCTGTTTGCGCCACTCCTTGGCAGAAAACGACCCGGATATCGCTCAATCGTTGCGGTTGCTTTACGGCGGCAGTGTAAAGGCGGATAATGCCGCCCTTCTATTTGCCCAGTCAGACATCGATGGGGGGTCTGATCGGTGGGGCATCGTTAACAGCCGACAGCTTTATTGCGATCTGTCAGGCGGCGGAATAATTAGAGACGTTATGGATATTGTTGTTCATGTAGTGCACGTGCTGGCGGCCCTCGGGCTGGTTGGTCTGGTGCTGATTCAGCACGGCAAAGGCGCGGATGCCGGTGCCTCCTTTGGTGGCGGTGGTTCGCAGACGGTATTCGGGAGCGCCGGTTCGGCAAACTTCCTGACCCGTGCCACGGCTGTACTGGCGGCGGTTTTCTTTGTGACCAGCCTGGTGTTGGCCTGGATGGCGCGTCAGGAAGCGGACAGCACCCGTAGCTTCCTGCCGGAGCTGGAAACCGTTGAGCATCAGGATGTGCCTGTTGTTGATGAGTCTCAGTCCGACGTGCCGGCTGGCATGACGGAAGTGCCTGTGGCGCCAGAAGCCAATGAAGGGCAAAAAGAAGTTTCGGATGTGCCTCAAGCTGAGGTAGAATCCCCGGCCCCGGCTGAGGTGCCTCAGTCGGAGCAGTAAGTCAAGCGTTCTTTGCCGAAGTGGTGGAATTGGTAGACACGCTATCTTGAGGGGGTAGTGAGCTTCGCTCGTGCCGGTTCAAGTCCGGCCTTCGGCACCAATTAGGGAACGTTTTGCTGGTGATGTTGTCAGTGAAACGTATGAAAAAGATCGGTGTATATTGGCCGCTTTTTTCCAAGATCAGCCTTTGCGCTGGTTAGCATCAGGTTCTGTGGCTTTTCCTGATGCTAAGGCTTCGAAAAATAAATACTTTTTTCGATAATGCCTTGACAGAGTGAGCGCCTCAAGTACTATTTGCGCTCGATTTTGATGCGGGGTGGAGCAGTCTGGTAGCTCGTCGGGCTCATAACCCGAAGGTCGTAGGTTCAAATCCTGCCCCCGCTACCACTTAGATGAACCAGAAAAACATCTCTGGTTCAAAGCGGACAAAAGGCCCCTCTAGCAGGGGCTTTTTGTTATCCGCAAACCGACCCGGTTAGTGGGAATGGGCGGTGGATACGCGGTCGTTGTGCGGCAAGCTGCAATCGCTGTGACATCCTCGGGCCCATTTTTTGTTTGTACCGTCGGAAAGTTTTATGTCGAAACGCACGGAACAATTAACGGAGCTGCTGGCTCCGGTAGTGGAAGATCTGGGCTTCGTGCTCTGGGGTGTTGAATACATCCAGGGGCGCGGGGCTGTTTTGCGTGTGTTTATTGACCATGCAGACGGTATCTCGGTAGATAATTGCGCGGCCGTGAGTCACGAAGTCAGCGGCGTGCTGGATGTGGAAGATCCGATTTCCGGTGAGTTCAATCTTGAGGTGTCCTCGCCGGGCATGGATCGGCCCATGTTCGAAATTGCGCAGTATGTCGATTACATCGGTGAAGATGTGCAGCTCAAGCTGCTGGCACCGGTAAGCGGCAAGCGTAAAATGACGGCGGCCATTGTGGCCGTGGACGGCGATACGCTGGTGGTGGAGCTGGATGGCGAAACCTTGCGTGTTCCTTACAGTCAGGTAGATCGTGCCCGGTTGCAGCCCCGCTTCGACTGAGCACGCCCTGAAGAACTTTAGTCTTTGTAAAGGCCTGGCCATGAACAAAGAGATCCTGCTGGTAGCGGAAACAGTATCAAACGAGAAAGGTGTAAGCCGGGACGTAATCTTCGAGGCCATTGAACTGGCACTCGCGGCGGCCACCAAGAAACGTTTCAAGCAAGAAGACGTAGAGATTCGTGTGGATATTGACCGGGTGTCCGGCAATGCCAAGAGCTTCCGTGTGTGGCACGTGGTGCCGGACGAGGAGCTCTACGAATTTGGCAAGCAGCTGACTCTGGATGAAGCGCACGAGCAGGATACGTCGCTGCAGATCGGTGATATCTGGGAAGAGGAAGTCGAATCCGAAGCCTTTGGTCGTATCGCTGCACAGACTGCCAAGCAGGTTATCGTACAGAAGGTACGTGAAGCCGAGCGCCGTCAGATTGTTGAAGAATACCGTGATCGCATCGGCGATCTGGTCAGTGGCACGGTGAAAAAAGCCAGCCGTGATTCCATTATTCTGGATCTCGGTGGCAATGCCGAAGCGCTGATTACCCGCGAGCACATGATTCCGCGTGAAGCCGTTCGCCAGAACGATCGCATTCGTGCCTATTTGTTGGGCGTGAATGAAGAGAACCGGGGCCCGCAGCTGTTCGCCAGCCGTGCCTGCCCGGACATGCTGATCGAGTTGTTCAAGATTGAAGTGCCGGAGATCGGTGAAGAGCTGATCGAGATCAAGGGTGCTGCCCGTGATCCTGGGTCCCGCGCCAAGATTGCCGTGAAGACCAATGATCAGCGTATCGATCCGGTGGGTGCTTGTGTGGGCATGCGCGGCGCGCGTGTTCAAGCGGTGTCCAATGAGTTGGCCGGCGAGCGTATTGATATCGTCCTGTGGGACGACAACCCGGCGCAGCTGGTGATCAACGCCATGCAGCCGGCGGAAGTGGCCTCCATCGTGATGGATGAAGAAAGCCATTCCATGGATATCGCCGTGGAAGACGAATCTGCACTGGCTCAGGCCATTGGCCGCAGCGGGCAGAACATTCGTCTGGCGTCCGAGCTGACCGGCTGGGAACTCAACGTCATGACTATTGATGACGCTGAGACCAAACAGGAAGAAGAAGCGGAACAGGCCCTGCAGACGTTCATGAATGAGCTGGACGTGGACGAAGATGTGGCCGGTGTGCTGGTTGATGAAGGTTTCTCTACCCTCGAAGAAGTGGCCTATGTGCCTGAGGAAGAGATGCTGGCCATCGACGGATTTGATGAAGAGATCGTGGAGCTGTTGCGCCAGCGCGCCAAAGACGCGCTGCTGACCAAGGCCCTGGTGTCTGAAGAGAAGTTTGAACAGGCCGAGCCTGCGGAAGACCTTCTGAACATGGAAGGTATGGACCGTGAGCTGGCTGTTGAATTGGCTTCCCGTGGCATTGTCACGATGGAAGACCTCGCCGAACAGGCGGTGGATGACCTGCTGGAAATTGAAGGCCTGAGCGAAGAGCGTGCAGCCGAGTTGATCATGACTGCACGGGCGCCCTGGTTTGAAGGCGAAGACGAAGCCGGGGCATAACTGCCCCTTTTCAGGCTGATCAAGCAGGCACCATCAGAGACGGACAGGAGAGTGTTGCTGACATGGCAGAAACGACCGTAAAGAAACTGGCCGACATCGTAGGGACGCCCGTCGAGAAGCTGCTTACGCAGATGAAAGACGCAGGGTTGCCCCATGGCGATGCCAGCGAAGTGGTCTCCGATGAACAGAAGCAGCAGCTACTGGCGCATCTGCGCAAGTCTCATGGTGCCCAGGACGAAAGCAGTGGAAAGAAAATTACGCTGAAGCGTAAATCCACCAGCACCATCAAGACCACCGGCGCTGCCGGCAAGTCCAAGACCGTGAACGTGGAGGTGCGCAAGAAGCGCACCTACGTGAAGCGCGATGTGCTGGAAGCGGAAGAGCGCGAAGATGCAGAACGCCTGGCGGCTGAAGAAGCTGCGCGTGCTGCGGAAGAAGAGAAACGCGCGGCAGAAGAAGCCGCCAAACGTGCTGCGGATGATGAAGCTGCACGGTTGAAGGAAGACGAAGCCCGCGCCAAGGCTGAGCAGGAACGCAAGGCTGCCGGCGAAAAGCGGCGGAAGAAAAGAGCAAGCGTGTTTCTGTGCCTAAGGTTTCTGCAACCAAGAAGCCGGCTGAAGAAGACGCCAGCGGAAAAAGCCAAGCGCGAAGAAGCCGAACGCAAGCAGCGTGAAGCCGATGAAGCCAAGCGCAAGCAGGAAGCGGAAACTCGCAAGAAAGCGGAAGAAGAAGCTGCTCGTCGCACGGCTGAAGAAGCGGCCCGTATTGCGGCTGAATTGGAACAGCGTGGCGAGCAGGAAGAGAAGAAGCCTGCAGCGGAAGACGACAAGGACAAAGGCTCGTCCATTGTTAATGCCGCCCAGGAAGCCAGCTATCAGCGTGAAGAGCGTCAGTCTCGCCGTCGTCGTCGCAAGCCCAAGGTTGCGGGCGTTGTACACGGCAAGATGAAGAGCTCCATGAACAAGCAGCATGGCTTTAAAACGCCGACGGAGAAGAAAATCTACGAAGTCGAAGTTCCAGAAACCATTACCGTGACCGATCTGGCCCAGCGTATGAACGTCAAGGCCAAGTCGTTGATTAAGTCCCTGATGAAAATGGGCGAAATGGTCACGGTCAATCAGCCTGTCGATCAGGAAACCGCCTTCCTGCTGGTAGAAGAAATGGGGCACAAGCCCATTGCCAGCAAAGGGCAGGAAGAGCTGCTTGAAGATCACCTTGCGGCTGATCTGGTTACCCGTGATAGCGTGGATTCCGAGCACCGTGCGCCAGTTGTTACCATTATGGGTCACGTCGACCACGGTAAAACGTCTCTGCTTGATTACATCCGTAAGGCCAAGGTGGCCAGCGGTGAAGCCGGTGGTATTACTCAGCATATTGGTGCGTACCACGTTGAGCACGAGAAAGGCATGATCACCTTCCTCGACACTCCCGGTCACGCTGCCTTTACTGCCATGCGTGCGCGTGGTGCCAAGGCTACGGATATCGTGGTGATTGTGGTGGCCGCCGATGACGGCTTGATGCCGCAAACCGAAGAAGCGATCAACCACGCGAAAGCCTCCGGTGCGCCGATCATTATTGCGGTCAACAAGATCGATAAAGAGCAGGCGGATCCGGATCGTGTGCGTAACGAGATGGCGACCAAGGACGTGATCCCGGAAGAATGGGGTGGCGAATACCAGTTCATCAATGTGTCGGCCCATTCCGGTCAAGGCATTGATGACCTGCTGGATGCCATCTTGCTGCAATCTGAATTGCTGAGCTGCAGGCTCAGGCGTCAGGCTCGGCTACCGGTGTCGTCATTGAATCTCGCATTGAGAAAGGTCGCGGTACCGTTGCCTCCATTCTGGTTCAGGGTGGTGAGCTGCAGATCGGTGACATGCTGCTGGCCGGTGCTCACTTCGGCCGTGTACGGGCGATGATTGATGAGAATGGCCAGCCGATCAAAAAAGCCGGCCCGTCTATTCCGTTGGAAGTGCTGGGTCTCAATGGCGCGCCGGAAGCCGGTGAGCAGGTTCAGGTTGTGACAGACGAGCGTAAGGCGAGGGAAGTCGCCGAGTTCCGTCAAGAACGTGACCGTGACTCAAGCTCAAGCGTCAACAGGCATCCAAGCTGGAAAACCTGTTTGAGAACATGGGCAGCGCAGAAGTTAAGACCGTTAACATCGTGTTGAAGACCGATGTGCGCGGTTCACTGGAAGCGTTGACCAGTGCCCTGAATGATCTGGGTACTGATGAAGTGAAAGTGAATCTGGTATCCAGCGGCGTCGGCGCGATCAACGAATCCGACGTTAACCTGGCGATGACCAGTGAAGGTGTGTTGCTGGGCTTTAACGTTCGTGCCGATTCCAAAGCCAAGAAAATGTGCGAGCAGGAAGGCATTGATCTGCGCTACTACAGCGTGATCTACGAACTGATCGACGACGTGAAGCAGGCCATGAGTGGTTTGCTGGCACCGGAAAAACGCGAAGAAATTCTTGGCGTGGCTCAGGTGCGCGACGTGTTCCGTTCTTCCAAGTTCGGTGCTGTTGCCGGTTGTATGGTGGTGGAAGGTACGCTGTACCGAAACCGTCCGATCCGCGTTCTGCGCGACGATGTGGTGGTCTTCGAAGGCGAGCTGGAATCCCTGCGTCGCTTCAAGGACGATGTGCCTGAAGTGCGTAACGGCATGGAGTGTGGCATCGCGGTGAAGAGCTACAATGACGTGAAAGAAGGCGACAAGATTGAAGTCTTCGAAGTGAAGGAGGTGGCACGCTTCCTGTAAAGGAGTGTGCCCGAATCCTGTTATGAGTCGTCATCGCCGCCCTCAGGGCTTTAACCGCACAGACCGTATTGCTGACCAGATTCAGCGTGAATTGTCCCGGTTGCTGCAGTTTGAAATGAAAGACCCTCGGGTCAATCTGGCGACGATTCAGGATGTCACGGTTTCCCGCGATCTGTCCTATGCCGAGGTGTATTTCACCTTGCTGGGGCAGGGCGAGGAAGCCGGCGCAGAAGCCGAAGAAGTGCTGGTCAAGGCCAGCGGCTTCCTGCGCAGCAGCCTGGCCAAAAGTCTCAATACCCGCACCACCCCCAAATTGCGTTTCCATTACGACATGACCCCGGAGCGGGCCGCGCATCTGTCGCAGTTGATTGATGATGCCCGTGCCGAAGACCGGGAGTTGCGTCCGGAAGACGACGAAACCGGAAACAACGAGTAACTCGGAGCTGTCAGGTGGCAAAGCGTCGTCCCAGAGGCCGTGATCTCAACGGCATCCTGTTATTGGATAAATCCTCCGGCGTGAGCAGTAATGGCGCGCTGCAGATGGCCAAAAATGTTTGCCGCTGCTAAAGCGGGCCATACCGGTAGCCTGGACCCTGGCCACCGGCATGTTGCCGATCTGTTTCGGTGAGGCCACCAAGTTCAGCCAGTTTCTGCTGGAATCGGACAAGAGTTACCGGGTCACCGCCAAGCTGGGTGTGACTACGGAAACCGGCGACGCAGACGGCGATGTGGTGGAAACCACCGTGGTGAACGCCTCATCCGCTCAGATTGAAACTGCGTTGCTGTCGTTCAAGGGCGATATCGAGCAAATTCCGAGCATGTATTCGGCCATCAAGCACGAAGGTGTACCGCTGTACAAGCTGGCCCGTGAGGGAATCACCGTGGAGCGAAAGCCGCGCCCGGTGACCATTTACGACCTGCGGGTTCTGCGCATTGATGGCGATGAAGTGGAATTTGAGGTGGATTGTTCCAAGGGCACCTATGTCCGTTCTCTGGTGGAAGATACCGGCGCGATACTGGGTTGCGGTGGCCATGTGACGGCTCTGCATCGTCTGTCTGCCGGGCCTTATCCGGCGGAGCGCATGTTGACCCTGGAGCAACTGGGCAAGATCAAGGAAACCGGTGGTTTGAGGCAATCGACGAGCTGCTATTGCCTTTATCCACCAGCGTGGCAGACTGGCCGCGCGTTGAACTGGGTGACAATGCGGCTTATTACTTGCAGCAGGGCCAGCCAGTGATGGCATCAGACCGTCCATTGGATGGCTGGGTTAGCGTATCAGGCATCCAGCGGTGAATTTCTGGGTGTCGGTGAAGTATTGGAAGACGGGCGGATTGCCCCTCGTCGTCTGATTGCAGGCGGAGCCTCCTAAGGCGACCCTTAACAATGACGGCAGCTATAAATATGCATGGCTGGCCGTGACCCTAACTGAGCATATTGGAGAAGCACCATGGCGTTAACCGTAGAACAGAAAGCTGAGATCCTGAAAGAGCATGGCCGTAAAGAGAACGATACCGGTTCACCGGAAGTTCAGGTGGCTCTGTTGAGTGCCAACATCAATGGCCTGCAGGATCACTTCAAGGGCCACAAGAAGGATCACCACAGCCGTCGTGGCCTGATCCGCATGGTAAACCAGCGTCGTAAGCTGCTGGACTACCTGGCCAAGAAAGACCGCACCCGTTACCTGCAGCTGATCGAAAAGCTGGGTCTGCGTCGCTAAGACATGGATTAAAGGTACAGCAACAGAAGCTCGGCATAGCCGGGCTTTTGTTGTTTTAGGGCAAGGGAAAGGGCCGGTGCCCTGAGCGTGATACTGGGTGATGCATGGTGCGTTTCTCGTTATCATGCGTGAGCGAAAGAAGATTGTATGTCAGAGGCATGGGCCTCGAAGATTGTCGTGAAGAAGAGAAGAGACGAGATATGTTCAATAAAATTACCAAGCAAATTCAGTTTGGCCGTGACACGGTAACCCTGGAAACCGGGCAGATTGCTCGCCAGGCAACCGCTGCTGTCATGGTCCGTATCGGTGACACCGAAGTGCTGGTCACCGTGGTGGGCAGAAAAGAAGCTGATCCCAGCAAGAATTTCTTTCCCTGACCGTTAACTATCAGGAAAAGACTTACGCAACCGGCCGTATCCCCGGTGGTTTTCTGAAGCGCGAAGGCCGTCCCAGCGAAAAAGAAACGCTGACCTGTCGTTTAATCGATCGCCCGATTCGTCCGCTGTTCCCCAAGGGCTTCATGAACGAAGTGCAGGTTGTGGCCACGGTGATGTCTTCCGACAAGAACCGTGACCCGGATATCGCCGCCCTGATCGGTACCTCTGCGGCCCTGTCCATTTCCGGTATTCCGTTCAGTGGTCCTATTGGTGCTGCCCGGGTGGGTTACAAGGATGGCATGTACATTCTTAACCCTAGCTACTCCGAGCTGGCCGAATCCGCGCTGGATCTGGTTGTTGCCGGTACCGAGCCTGCCGTACTGATGGTGGAATCCGAAGCGCAGGAGCTGTCTGAAGACCAGATGCTGGGTGCGGTATTGTTCGGTCACATGGAAATGCAGCCGCTGATCCAGGGCATCAAGGAATTCGCTGCCGAAGTGGGCACCGAAACCTGGGACTGGAAACCAGCTGAGCAGAACGAAACCCTGAAAGCCGCCATCAAAGACAAGTTTGCTGCGGCACTGGGCGAGGCTTACACCATCACCGAGAAGATGGCCCGTTACGCCAAAGTGGGCGAGCTGCGTGATGCCTGTGTGGCTGAGTTTGCCACCGGTGAAGAAGGTGCTCCGGAAGCCGGTGAAGTGAAAGACCTGTTCGGCAAGATCGAGAAAGAACGTGGTGCGTGAAGCCGTGGTATCCGGCAAGCCGCGTATCGATGGCCGTGCTCTGGATGCGGTTCGTGCGATTGATGTCAAGTTGGCACGCTGGCCAAGACCCACGGTTCTGCCTTGTTCACCCGTGGTGAAACCCAGGCCATCGTGACGGCCACTCTGGGCGGCATGCGCGATGCTCAGTTCATCGACGCACTGGAAGGGTCCCGTCAGGATCACTTCATGCTGCAGTACAACTTCCCTCCGTACTGTGTGGGCGAGACCGGCTTTATCGGCTCTCCGAAGCGTCGTGAAATCGGCCACGGCCGTCTGGCCCGCCGTGGTGTGGAAGCGGTTGTGCCGAGCGTGCAGGACTTCCCGTACACGGTACGTGTGGTCTCCGAGATCACTGAGTCCAACGGTTCGTCTTCCATGGCGTCCGTGTGTGGCACCTCCATGGCGCTGATGGATGCGGGTGTACCGCTGACCGCGCCAGTGGCAGGTATTGCCATGGGTCTGGTGAAGGAAGAAGACGGCCGCTTCGCAGTATTGTCCGATATCCTCGGCGATGAAGATCACCTCGGCGACATGGACTTCAAGGTAGCTGGTACCGCTCGTGGTGTGACTGCTCTGCAGATGGACATCAAGATCGAAGGTATCACCGAAGAGATCATGGAGAAGGCGCTGAACCAGGCGAATGCAGGTCGTTTGCATATCCTGGGTGAAATGAACAAGGCGATCTCCGAGTCTCGCTCTGAGGTATCCGACAATGCGCCGACTCTGCTGACCCTGAAGATCAACCCGGACAAGATCCGTGATGTGATCGGTAAAGGTGGCGCAACGATCCGTGCACTCACCGACGAAACCGGCTGTACTATCGATATCGAAGACGATGGCAGCGTGAAGATCTACGGCGAAACCCGTGAGAAAGCGGATGAAGCTGTACGTCGTGGGGAAGAGATCACCGCTGAAGCTGAAGTGGGTGTGATCTACGAAGGCAAGGTGACTCGCGTCGTTGATTTCGGTGCGTTTGTGGCGATCATGCCCGGACCGAAGGCCTGCTGCACATCTCCCAAATCGCTGAAGAGCGCGTAGAGAAAGTAACTGACTACGTGAACGAAGGCGAAATCATCAAGGTGAAAGTCCTCGATGTGGATCAGCGCGGCCGTATCAAGCTGTCCATGAAGGAAGCCAAGGAAGATTAATCTCTTCCGTTATGCTTCTAAAAAAAGGGCCGGCATTTGCCGGCCCTTTTTTTATGTGCAGTTAAGGGGAAAACGGTTCAGGGGGCGATTAGCCCGCTGCGCCGTTTTTGTTGCTGTTGTTGGCTTATTTGTTCTGGCGGGTCTCAATAAGCTGATCCACCACGCCGGGATCGGCCAGGGTGGAGGTGTCACCAGGCTATCCAGTTCGTCTGCGGCGATCTTGCGTAGAATGCGGCGCATGATTTTGCCAGAACGGGTCTTCGGCAGGCCCGGAGCAAAGTGAATCAGGTCGGGCTTGGCAATGGGGCCGATCTCCTGGGTGACCAGATCCCGCAGGGCTTGACCAGTTCCTCGCTGCCTTCCTTGCCGGCCATCAGCGAGACATAGGCGTAGATGCCTTGGCCTGACGTCATGCTGGTAACCGACCACAGCGGCTTCAGATATGCTGGGGTGAAGCACCAGGGCCGATTCGATTTCGGCGGTGCCCAGGCGATGCCGGACACGTTGAGCACGTCGTCCACCCGGCCGGTAATCCAGTAGTAGCCGTCTTCATCACGGCGGGCGCCGTCACCGGTGAAATAGCAGTCCTTGTAGGCACTGAAGTAGGTGTCGATCAGTCGCTGGTGATCGCCATACACCGTGCGGATCTGGCTGGGCCAGCTGGCCTTGATGACCAGGTTGCCCGAGGCGGCGCCGTCGAGTTCCTTGCCGTCGGGGTCCATCGGCCCGGCTGCACGCCGAACATGGGCAGGGTCGCGGAACCGGCTTTCAGGTCCACGGCCCC
>UEXL01001279.1_pt1 | contig 47818 bp, 65 predicted proteins | sample 1796671 | NCBI WGS metagenome assembly UEXL01 (sample SAMEA4772471, study PRJEB27181) | metagenome | reverse complement strand
GAAAAACCGAAGCGCGATGCATGTTATAGGAAAGTAAAGGCGCGTTACACACGCAATGGTGGAACGTGGCCATCAGCGTATGGATCTGGGGCTTTGGTAAAGTGCGAAAAGTAGGCGCAAAAACTGGGGTAAGAAAAGTGCCAAAAAGTAGCAGTAGCGACAGCCTACGCAAGTGGTTTGGCCGCAATAAGGGCTGGGTTAACTGCAAGACAGGTGGCCCATGTGGTAGATCAGATCGCACAAAGGGTCTTATCCAGCGTGTCGGCCAACTATGGCGCAATGCAAAAGCAAAGCGGCCAAGTCAGCGGCCAAGAGCAAGACATCAGCCAAGCGCGTAAACTGGAAAGGAAAGAAAAGTGGCAAAAAGCAGTTGAAGCCCTAAAGGTTATCATTGGATGAAGTCTGGCAAAGGCTTTAATTTATATGAAGGGCGAAAATAAGCAGAACAAAGCTACCGCCGTTAAGAACAAAGTCATTACATGCAGAAAGGCATAAGTAATGGCACAAAGGTAAAAGCGTATCGCTGAATAAACCCAGACGCATTGCCAAGGGCGAAACATCCTATGGCAAGAAGAAGTCTGTGGTTTATGTCAAGGATGGCGACAAAGGTAAAGCGCGTGACCTTTGGCGATCCCAATATGACCATCAAAAACCCAAAAGGCGTCGATCCAACTTCAGAGCGCGTCATAACTGCGATAACCCCGGCCCGAAGACTAAGGCCAGATATTGGTCATGTAAGGCGTGGTAATATGGCAAACCAGTAAAAGGCGCAATTAGTCAGCTTGGTGAAAGAGTTATTGACACAAGCAAAGGTTTTTCGAGGCAATTCGTGATGCCTTTGGAAGAGAAAGCGCAGGCAATAGTCAAATAATAAAATCAGAAGTTCAGTCTTTTCCATCTGTTCCAGAGCCGACAGTAGATAATGCGCCTTTGATGGCAGTGCATAATACAAGCCTTGAAGGTATATTGGCTGCAAATGAAATCGGCGGCATTCCCAGCCCATCGATTGGTATTTCAGATCCAGCTAACTTGCAAAATTTTGGTGAAATAGCCTAATTATAGATCCCAATAAGCTAAACCCAAACATGAACATCTATCCGACAGATGCTTACACAGGCAGACAGCCAAAGGGTGAAGTTAAAATAAAAATCAAAACAATTCAAAGAACGTTGAAGGCAGATGTTAATCTGGTCACATGGCTGACGATACTGCTAAATCATCAGATATTAGAAGATTCTGACTTAGATTTAATTAATGCTATAGACAATAACTTAGTTAATCCAAAAGATTTTAATAACATTGAAGCAGAGCATTAAGAGGTGATCACTGCAAGACTGATAACAAAGAACTTCTTAATCAGTATGACGGCCTTTCAGAATATGCAGATGTAAGAGTGCTACCGCCAAAAGATCCATACTATGATGATGGAAGTAGGCGTCCAGAGGCCACACAGCGCAACAAGTTTAAAAGATATGCGTGAAGGCACATATGGGCCAATGTATTTACCAGCTTCTGAATATGGATCTCAAAACTATGCAGGCGCACTGCGAGCGGCAACGTCACGGCCATTTAAAAGCATTGATGAAGTTAAAGATGCTAGAGGTCAAATTTACGTTGAAGAGAGAGATAGGCCATCTCAAGCAGGAGATGTGCTTGATAACTTGTTTAATAAGTTCCACACAGTAAAATATTCTTTGATTGATGATCTCACAAATAAATTCAAGAAAACAGAAATCAGAACGCGCAGATCCAGAAATGAAGACGGCGAGTTTATTACAACTCAAGAGCCAATCACACGCATGATGGGTGTTGATACAGCAAATGAGCTGTTGCTTGCCCTTGGTCGTAACGATGCAGATATTTCCAGAACAGCGGCTGTGTCAGAGGGTTTCGTATCTATGGACGATATCCCTGTACTTCGGGATGCCGTAAACCGCGTTGGTGAAATCATGCAAAACGCTCCGACAAAGTATTTTGAGGCAAAACCAAATTATTCAATGAGCCTCAGTGATTTTGACACTGCTCTAGTTCCTAGAGAGCTTACTGAAAACGAAGAAGTGATGCGGATCTTCAGAGAAAACAATTTGCCTGTAGCGACTTACACTGACTTTGGTCCAAATAAAGATGAATATAGAGAAGGCGTAATGCGCCAGATGAAGGAAAATTTGTTTTCTGTGCCTCTAGTTGGTACAGTTGGGTACGGCGCGTTGCAAGGCGTAGGAGAAGATAATGGCGAAAGCGGCAGTTAAGCGCGTAGCGCAAGCAGAGATCAGAGCGGCTAAGAGCTTCCTAGAGAGGCGTGGGTTGAAGTCTAGTGAGATATCCCCCAAAAAGTTTGCTATGGCCGCTAAAGAGCTGGATAAGGGGTTCTCAGAGACACTCAAGGTATTGGCGCGTGAATTATCTGGAGGCAATGTCTGATGGCTGGCTTTTGGGAAACTTATGCAAAATTGTCTTCGCCACCTATGTACGATCTCAGTGGAGCAGATCCAGAAGCCTTAAAAGGCATGGGGCGCACTATGCTGGACAGCGCAACCATTGTGGGCTTGGGCGGTGAGATCGAAGCTGGCATAAGAGCGCCGTTTAGCGATAAGACTTTCCAAGAGATCGACAGCGAAATCAATCAAGAGCAAGCTGCGTTCAAAGAAAACTATCCAGCGGAATACACAACATCTAGTGGTTTGGGTATGCTGCCAACAATTGCAGTTGGCGCTCCAGCGGCAATAACTAGAGTGGTTGGCGGCAAAGTTTTGCCAAATGTTGCATTTGGAACTGGGATTGGTGGCCTGAGTGGATTTGTGGGCGGCACTGGAGAAGGTGAAAGCGCAGAGCAAAGAATACAGACAGGCAAAGAAGAGATCGCACCAATGGCAGTTGGCACTGGCGTTGTAACAGCAGCAATGATGGGTGCAATTAAGCAACCCCATAATGGAAGGCAAGCTAATGAATAAGCCTGCTGCAGTGTGCCATATAACGAATTATCAGCAGCAAGAGCAGCAGATCCTGACGCGGCTATAAAAGGCGACAAATACACCAATCTTTTTGAAGCATCAAATCGCAAGCTGAAAGACGAAACCTACGATGAATAGAGCAAGTTTTGGTAAACTTATGTCTAAAGGAGGACAAAAAATGAACTATGGCAAAAAGAAACCTATGAAGTCTGTCAAAAAGAAGGTAAAGAAGAAAAAGGCAAAGCCTAAAAAGAAAGCGTATTAATGCCAGAACAAAAAAACTCTGAAGTTGTCGAAGTTCATGTCACTGGCGTTTCAATGTCAGGAGCTGTGAAAGATGACAACAAGCGATCTGCTCCAACAGATCAGAAAAAATCTGGAAACAAGACGGCTGGAAATAGCTGAGAGTATGGTTGATGGTCGGTTATCCGACATCAATGCATATCAAAAACGTAGGGATCGCAGAAGGCTTAATGCAAGCCTCTGAGGTTATCCGCGAAACTTTAAAAACTCTTAATGAGGAGGATGTATAGCGTGTCTCATCAGCATGATAGAATATTTACAGATGAAGAAACCAATGCAACAATTGGATCTCATCAACTGCCAATTCCCTTAAATTGGAAAGTTTTAGTTCAACCTAATCAGGTTAAAACCAAAACATCAGGCGGAATATTGCTGCCAGAATCATCCAAAGACAATGAAGAATACCTAACAGCTCATGGCACAGTTTGTTCCTTGGGTGACTTAGCGTATCGTGACAGAGATACAGGCCAGCGATGGCGGTCTGAGATTTGTCCAAAGGTAAATGATCGCGTGACCTATGGTAAATACGCTGGTCAGAAACTTGTTGTAAAAGGCGTCAAATTCCTTCTGCTGAACGATGATGAAATCACATCGATCTTGCCAGATGGTGTTGATGTCGCTGCATATGTAGGGTGATTGATATGGCAGAAAAAGAACAAATTCTGGAAGAAATCGAAGCCGAAATTCAAAGAGCCAAAGGTGAGCCAGAAGAATTTGAAATCGAAGTTGTTGATGAACCTGTACAAGAAGCCAAGGAAGAAGCTAAAGATGTAGCTCAAGAGGCTCAAGAGCAGGATGATGACTATGGCCCAAAGGTTCAAAAACGTATTCAAAAACTTGTCAATCAACGCAGAGAAGCTGAAATCCAAGCTAGGCAAATTCAGGAGCAAAATGCACAGCTCCAAAAACGCCTTGAAAGATTGGAGCAAGGATCTCAAAAGTCGGCTGAACAAGCGTTTAACCAGCGTTATAACCAAACTAAAGCAGCTCTTGAACAGGCTGTGGAAGAAGGTGACACGAAATCGCAAGTAGCTTTTCAAGAGCAAATGGCCGACATGCGAGCGGCTATGCGTATCGCAGAAATGCAAAAGCAACAAAGTCAGCAACGTGCTGCTGCATCGCCCACAGTTGGCCGCGCACAGCAAGCTGCACAAAATCCAGCACCACAAAAAGCTATGCAGTGGTGGCAAGCAAATAACTGGTTCAATGCCGCAGGCTTTGAGCGAGAAACAGCGGCGGCGCGTTCAATTGATGTCCAACTCGACTTGGAGGGTTATGACAAAAATTCAGACGAATATTATCAACTTTAAACAACCGTTTACAAAAAATGTTTCCTGAGTTATCTTCAGGAGCAAGTCCAAGTAAGGCAAGAACAAAAAGTAGACCACCAGTCGCCCCAACTACAGGCGGTTCTTCCAGTTACAAGGGCAATAGAGTGAGGATGTCGCAAGAACAACTCAGAATGGCTAGAGAACTTGGAATCAATGATGAAAAAGGTCTTAAAAAATACGAAGCCGAAATTCGGCGTCAGCAAAGGAGCCAATAATGTCTGAGAAAAGAAATGTTCGTGCAAACCAAACTCGTAATTCTGTGCGTGATGAGGAATCTCGTCCGATGACAGCATGGAAACCACCATCACTTTTGGACGCCCCCGAAGCACGTCCCGGCTATGTCCAAAGGTGGGTTGCTACCTCGATTCAGGGTAAGGAAAGCCCAGACAACGTGTACAAACGTATGCGTGAAGGATGGGAACCGCGCCCTGCTGATACTGTGAAAAGTAAGTTGTTTTCAACTATCAATCACGGCCAGTGGGCAGGATCAATTGGAATTGAAGGAATGCTGCTATGCGAAATGCCAGAAGAAAAGCATGAGCAGATGAAGATTATTATTCAGGTAAAAACAAGAGCAAAATGAATCAATTGCTGGCGATCTTGATGCGTTAGGACGGCGTAGTGGACAACCGATCTATCAAGACCGGAAGTCTGAAACCAGTCGTGGCAGATCTTTGTCTGCTGCAAGCGACTAAAACTTAACGCTGAAAGGAGCGAAAAATGGCAAATGCAGATGCAGCCTTTGGCTTTGTGCCAGTTCGTCACATGAGCGGTAATGCACCTCGCACTAACCAATACACCATCACAAGTGGTCTTGCAGAAAACATCTTTACAGGTGATCTCTGCATTCTAACTGCTGATGGGGTTGTTACGCCACATACGGCCACAGAAACTAACAACATTGGTGTTTTTGCAGGGTGTTCTTACACAGCAAGTGACGGTTCTTACGTCTATAGTGAATACTGGCCGTCAGGCACAGTAGCTACAGACATCATCGCATATGTATATGATGATCCATATACTGTGTTTAAAGTCCAGTCAGCAGGATCTTCCTGCCCAGACCAATATCGGCAACTGCGCTGATGTTGTTGCTGGTGCTGGGTCCACAACGACTGGTCAATCTGGTTTTGAAATCAGCGGAACAATGGCAGCAAGTGCTGCTACTTGTAAAATTCTTGCGTTGGTAGATTCTCCAGAGAATGCATTCGGTGCTAACGCTGTCATGGAAGTGCTTATTAATGAGCATGTTCTAAAAGACAGTGCTGGTATTTAAGGAGGGTATGAACAATGGCTATGAATAGAGCAAATTTTGCTAAAATGCTTGAGCCGGGTCTGAATACTCTTTTTGGACTCGAATATGACAGCTATCCAGCCGAATACGAAGCTGTGTTTGAATCGAATACCTCTCAAAAGGCATTCGAAGAGGACGTGCTTTTGACCGGATTTGGATCAGCACCAACAAAAGATGAAGGCGCAGCAATCAGCTATGATGCGGCTTCACAACAGTGGACTGCGCGTTATCAGCACGAAACAATCGCTTTGGCTTTCTCAATCACTGAAGAAGCTGAAGAAGACGGCCAGTATGGTTCGATTGCTTCTCGCTATACAAAAGCGTTGGCTCGCTCAATGGCCTCTACTAAAGAGATCAAAGCAGCTAACATTTTGAATACCGCGACAACTGTTAACGGTGGTGACGGCGCACCTCTTTTGAGTGCATCACATCCAACCCAAAACGGTAACCAGTCTAACATTCTAGCAACAGCGGCTGATTTGTCTGAAGTGTCACTTGAAGCAATCCTTATTCAGATTGCTGACATGAAAGATGATCGTGGTCTTCGCATTGCGGCACAAGGTACGCAGTTGGTTATTCCAACAGCTTACACTTTTGTTGCAGAGCGTTTGCTTGAATCACAACTGCGTGTTGGTACTGCTGACAACGACATCAACGCGATTCGCCATGGCGGTTACCTTCCACAAGGTTACCACATTATGCGCCGTCTAACAGACAGCGATCAGTGGTTTGTACAAACTGATGTTCCTGATGGACTGAAAATGTTCCAACGCTCGCCTATGAAAAAAGGCATGGAAGGTGACTTCGAGACTGGCAACGTGCGCTACAAAGTGCGTGAGCGTTACAGCTTCGGCTTTACCGACTGGCGTGGCATCTTCGGATCGAAGGCGCAGCTTAATTACCTAACTTCTCCTCTCTGTTGGGTTTGATTGAGGCGGTCTTCGGATCGCCTCTTTCTTTTTTAACAAACTTGCTGTAGTCTTCAAATATCCCTGACAGTCGCATTGGGCGACTGACAATAGCCAAGACAGGAGATCAACATGGCTACTTCAACTTTTTCTGGACCAATTAAGGCTGGAACAATCAAAGTCACCACTGGCACAACACTAGGCAGCGATATTGCGAATGTTGGTCAAGTAGTGATGTCTCAAACATTCGCAGCGGATTTATCTGGTGGCGCACTAGCAGCAGTCGTACAAGATGTTGTTATTCCTGCAAACTCACAAATTATTGACTGTGTAATTGACGTTATTACAGCGGCAAGTGGCGCAACTAACTTGAGTGTTGGAGATACTGTAGGCGGTGCAACATCTATTCTTAATACTTACGGTATTGGAACAACTGCTGGTCGCAAATATCCAACAACTGAAGCGGGTGCTGCATTAGCATGGGAAGACACAGGAACAGCAGATATTCGTTTGACTGTTACTAACTCTGCCGCGACAAGTGCGGGTGAAGTTCGTGTTACTATCTTGTATGCTCAGAACAACAATCTTTCATAAGGAGGAAGGCCAATGGCTGATATTTCCTCAGTAAAGAAGCTAAGTGATAGCACCAGAGAGGCAGTCTTCGCTTTCCAGTATCAATACGTTGATACTGGCGACGAAAGTGCTGTTCTCAAGATTGATGTTTCCACACTTGCTCCCAACGCGAATGGCGAGCCTTGCACGGCTGTTCGCATCATCGAAGGATGGTGGGTCATTAAAAGCATGACGGTGCGCGTGTTGGCAGATGCTGACACAGACATCATTATGATGAACATTGGAGATGATGATATCGGGTATCACGATTTCTCAAAGTTTGGTGGCCTTCCTTCAACGAAGTCGTATGGCACAAACCCAACTGGGGATGTGAAGTTTACGACTGATGGAGCTGGTGCTGTGGGAGATTCATATCAACTGGTTCTAAGGGTCATCAAAGAATACTAGGAGTTTTCAATGGCAACTTCAGGAACCGTAGCATTTCGACCAAATGTTGAAGAGATTATCACTGAGGCATTTGAGCGTTGCGGTATTGATACCCAAACACAAACTGGAGATAAGGCTGTGTCTGCACGGCGCAGCCTTAACCTACTCTTCGCTGAGTGGGCAAACAGAGGTATCAACTACTGGGCAGTAGAACAGCAAACACTCACACTGGTGAAAGATACAGCGTCTTACACACTGCCAGCAGGAACAATTGACATCATAAGCGCAGTTGTGCGTGACAGCTCTGGCACAAATACTTCTGATCAAATGATCAATCGCGTATCTATTTCTGATTATAACCAACTGCCAAACAAAGATTCTAGCGGCAAGCCAAGCCAGTATATGCTCGACAAGCAATTCACGCCTGTTGCATATTTCTGGCAAGTTCCAGACAAAACAACATATAGTATGGTCTATTGGGCGATTAGACAGCTTGAAGATGTCACGGCATCCAATCAAGACGCAGACATACCATATCGTTGGAATGAATGCATTTGCGCTGGGCTTGCAAGCAAGTTGGCAATGAAATTTGCAGTTGAGAAGTTTACAATGCTAAACGAAATGTACGAAAGAGCATTTAGTTTTGCAGCGGCATCAGACAATGATGGCGTATCTCTGAGGGTTCAGCCCACTGCGCTGAATTTATATTAATGGCAAAATACGCAAGAGGCAAAAAATCCCAAGCGATAAGCGACAGAGGTGGCCTAAAGGTTCCATATACGGACCTTATGACCACTTGGGATGGATTGCGCGTATCTCCAGATGACTGGGAGCCAAAACAACCACAGCTAACACCAGCAAAGAATGTTGTCGATGCAACGGCGCTCTTTAATCCGCGTCCAGATAATGATCCTGAAAATGCAGAGGTATTTATAGGATACAACTTCGACATCTTTACGCCTGTCCAAGATCGCCCTCCAGTGGGCGTACACGGCCTTGGAGTGGTTTCGCATGGGTCTGTGATAGAAATGGACGTTTCGGTCACTGGCGTGGCTGGTACGGGCGCTGTGGGTACAGTTTATCCAAACCCAGCTATCAATGCAGCGGCTGGTACAGGCGCAATTGGTAATTATGAAGTTATTATATCAACTGATGTAAACGTCACCAGTGTGATCGGAACAGGCGCTCTTGGTGTATTTGCCACAGCTACTACTACTGATGGCGTGGCTGGCACAGGAGCCGTTGGAACTGAAGTTCCAGAATCAGAGCAAGTCACAACAGGGGTCGCTGGCACTGGCAGTATTGGTGCATCAATATTTGAGCAAGAAGAAATCATCACAGGCGTTGCTGGAACAGGCGCAATAGGCACAGAAACAGCCGTGTCTGAAATAGATGTTTCTGGCGTATCTGGTACTGGATCTGTTCATGTTATCGGAACTGGGGCTGGCAGTGACTTCAACATTATTGTTGGCCCAGTCACTGGTCTTGGCGGCGTAGGCACAACAGGCAGCGAAGTGGCAGAAGCTGAAATAAGCGAAACAGGCTTGGCTGGTACAGGTGCAATAGGTGATGGAACGTCTGTAGATGTCGCAGTGGGTTGGGGTAACAATGCTTGGGGTAACGGAACATGGGGTAATGGGCTATGAATTATACGCAGCTAAAAGCTAACATTGAAAACTTTTGGAAGATGACAGCGCGGAGCTGACTACTTCCATTGATCAAATCATAGCACAGGCTGAAGAGATGATCTTTCAGCGCCTACCAAATTTGCCTTGCTTTAGGAAAAACGCATCAGCGGCACTGGTGCAAGGCACAACAGATTATACTGTGCCATCTGCGCGAATGATTAGACAGGTTTCTGTCATTACTGCGAATGTAACGTCATACCTAAATCACAGAGTGGATTCATATCTGCGTGATTACTGGCCAAACGCCACAACTCAAGGCGTTCCAGAAATGTATAGTACAAAAACAGCGGCGACTGGAGGCACAACTTTTACTGTTGCGCCCACTCCAGACGCCACAACATCAACTTATCAAGTTGATTTTATCGCCCCAGAAACAGGTTTAAGTTCAAGTAACGCGAATACTTGGATTGGAGATAACGCAGAAAATGTGTTATTAGCAGCGTGTCTTTACGAAGCATCAGCCTTTCTTAAAGCTGGAGAAACTTTGGCACTTTATAAGACACAATTTGACGAAGCAGTGCAATTATTTGTACAAGAGATGCAGCGAGACTACGCAGCAGAATATAACGGAGGTTTATAATGGCTATCGCACAAGCAATGTGTACAAGTTTTAAAGAAGACTTGTTTCAAAAAGAACAGGATCTGGATTCAGATACCATCAAGATCGCGCTGTATACTTCATCAGCGTCATTAGGTGCAGCAACAACAGCATATACAACCAGTGGCGAAGTTGCTTCTGGTAATGGATATACAACAGGCGGTGAGACACTTACCAGCCCAGTAATTGGCACAAGTGGCACAACAGCATATGTTGATTTTGCTAATCCAGAGTGGACATCAGCATCATTCACAACGGCTGGCGCTTTAATCTATAATGACACAACGGCAGGCAACAATGCCATTGCGGTTCTAAACTTCGGCGGTGACTTTACGGTTACTTCAGGCACATTCCGCATTGTGTTCCCATCACCCGGCGCTGCTGGCTTGATCCGCATCGACTAATAAAAAAAGGATAGTACAACATGGCTAGTACCTATGAAAATGACCTTCGCCTCGAAGAAATGGCCACAGGGGAGAACTCTGGCTCATGGGGTACGAAGACCAATACAAACCTCGAATTAATCGCAGATGCGTTTAGTTACGGCACAGAAACCATTGCTAACGCAGATACGACTATTACCATTGCTGATGGTGCGGCTGACGCTGCGCGTTCTCTCGCTCTTAAAATAAACTCTAGTGCGGATCTCACAACCACTAGAACAATTACTCTTGCTCCAAACACCACCAGCAAGGTTTGGATTATTGAAAACAATACAAGTGGTGGTCAGACACTTACGATCAGCGCAGGCTCTGGAACCAATATTACTCTTTTAAACGGGCAAACAAAAATCATTGCTACAGATGGTATTGGCGCTGGATCTAATGTTGTTGAGCTTACGCAAGATTTGGCCATTGCTGATTTGTTTATTGATGACGATCTATCACTGCAATCTGATGGCGGCATCTTAAAGATCGGCGCAGATGCCGACTTACAAGTAACTCACTCTGGTTCTGCGGGTACGATTACAAACTCTACAGGTGATTTAACAGTAGATGTTGCAGGAGATATTATTCTTGATGCTGATGGAAAGCAGATAATATTTGCGGATGGCGGCACACAGTTTGGTCAAATATCTACAAACAGCACTCCAGCAGATATGGCGATAAAATCTCTTATAAGTGATGAAGATATTATCTTTCAGGGTATTGATAACGGTTCTAGTATTACTGCTCTTACCCTTGATATGTCGGAAGCAGGTAGAGCAACCTTTAATGATGTTGTCAGAATACCAACTAATTTAGAACATGATGGTGATGCAGATACTTTCTTTGGTTTTCCCGGAGCAAATAACTTTGTTATTACAGCAGGAAATGTAAGTAGGGTTTATGGAAGTGCGTCAGAAACAGTTATAAATGAAGATAGTGCAGACTTAGACTTCCGTGTCGAGAGTGACAGCAACGCTAATATGCTGTTTGTGGATGCTGGGAATAATCGTGTTGGAATTGGTGCAGCACCGTCCAATCCTTTTGAGGTAAATGCGGGTTCTGGTAACGCTTTTATTTATACAACGGGGGTCACAGCTTTAGTTGCCCAAGCGGATGGCGCTGGAGACACTTTAATACTTCAAACTACGGACACTAGCGCAACAAATGGACCAAATATAAAGTTTAGAAGGGTTGCAACAGGAGCCGATAACGATGGGCTTATGCAACTAGGCGTTAATGGTTTTAATGACACAGGCACAGAAGAAACACAATTCTTTCGGCAGCGACACTTTATAATCGACGCATCTAACGGCACAGAAGATGGTGCTTTTGATATGTTTAATATGATAGGTGGTACTTTAAGGTCTGTCATAAACCATGACAGCACCGCAACAATATTTAACGATAACTCTGTCGACATAGACTTCCGCGTCGAGAGCGATGCGAACGCAAACTTTTTACTACTGGATGCCTCTGCGGAAATGCTTCTTGTTGGTGGGGGCGCAAACACAGCAGGTGGTGCTGCATTTAAGGTCACTCAAAGTAATGACGGTGAACTAACTTTGGATAGCACTTCTTCTGAAAGTAACATTGTAAGCTACGACAGAAATGGAAGTGCTTACCACCCACTAAACATCTATGGCTCTAATGTAAACATTAACCCCACCGCTGGTAACGCAGCTATTTTCAATGAAGCAAGTCTTGACGCAGACTTCCGTGTTGAGAGTGACAATGTTTCCAATATGCTGCAGGTAGATGCAGGTAATAACAGACTTAATATTGGTGGTTCTCCGCAGACGTACTCATCTAACAGAGTAAATATATATGGAGATAATGTTAACCCTCCGGGGGCGGCTAATGGCAATCTTGCAGTTTATGCAGTAGACAGCCAAGCATCAGGTAATGGCGGTTCTATAAGTCTTGGTGGACGTTACACTGATGCTGGCGCATTTTATCAATTTGGAGCAATTCAAGCTGTTAAGAAAAATAGCACATCTGGTAATGCAGCAGGGTTGGTCAAGTTATATTATGTAAACAGTTCAAACGGAACTAATCCGTTTTTAGAGGCAAGTGAAGATGAAATTGTGTTTAACAACGCTGGCCTTGACGATGACTTCCGCGTCGAGAGTGACAGCAACTCTAATGCACTGTTTGTGAATGCGGGAGCAAACGCTGTTCTTGTTAACACCAATACTCAAAGTTCAACGGGGTTTGGTGGTAATGTTCCACTTCAGGTAGGCAATGGTTGGCAATATTTCTCACAGATGTACACTTCGGGTGGAACGCGTACTATAACTTTCACGGGAAGCATCACCTACATGGTGGAAATAACATACACCACACTTGCCAACTATGGGGGCGAGCAGATTGCTCAAAGTCGTTGGATTGCAGGGCGTCGTGATAACACAGGTTTTGCCCACCTAGTAAACTCCGCCGATATAATTGGAACGGCGGCGGACATTACTTATACAACAAGCGATAGCGGCAGCACTCGCACCTATACCTTGACGCTCGATAACGGATCGACTGGAGCAAACGTGTTCCATATGGTCGAGTTTAAGGCGTGGGGTAACGTAGGCGCGATCACATTCTAAACCCCCAGCCATAAAGGAGAAACAAACAATGGCTATTACATGTACTTGGACTGTAAATGATATGCAGCGCACAGATGCGGACGGTGGTGTATTCCTCGTCTACTGGTCGTGCGTTGCGGCAAGCGATGGGACACCATCCTACACTGCCACTGAGGGCGGGAAGCTGCGCTGTGAGCCAGACCCCTCTGCCCCAGACTTCACACCATACGACCAACTGACCGAAGCACAGGTTCTTGGTTGGGTGTACAACAGCTTGATCGAAGGTGATGAAACCGCCGATGAAGCCAAAGCGCGTATCGAAGCAAACCGCACTGGTAAAGTGCAGGGCCAGATCGACCGTGCAAACACAACCGCTTCAGGAACCCCTTGGGCTGCTGAATAACTTTAACTCAAACATAGGAGATCACGATGGCTGAGAAACAAACAAAAACCGTCACGATCAACGGCACAGACTACACTGAAGACCAATTGACAGATCAGCAAAAGGTTATGATTAACCACGTTGCTGACTTGGACCGAAAGATGGGTTCTGCCCAGTTCAATCTGGACCAACTGCAAGTCGGCAAACAAGCCTTTATGGATATGCTGACAAAGTCTTTGGAAGAAGCCCCACAAGAGGTAGCAGCAGAATAATGGAAATGAACGCGCTCATAAACTTAGGCTTAACCACTGCAATCGGTGGTTTAGGTTGGTGGATAAAAACACAACATGCTGAACTTGGGCGCGTTCAAATTCTCTTGAACAAAACAAGAGAAGAAATGGCAAAAGAATACGTTACTAAAAGTGACAGCACGACTGTTATGAGTCAGATCGTTGCACGGTTTGATCGTATCGAAGAAAAAATAGATCGCTTAATGGAGCGATAATGCTTTGTACGCTCGTATTCATAGGATATGGGCATTTGTTTATAAACGGCTATGGGAGCTGGTTCTATAAAGCCTGTCATTATCAATGTGATGGGATGTATGTCAAACGTGTTTATCGCGTTGATCCTGATTATTATTGTCCAAGGAGCTTTCGTGAAACATGATAGAAGTTTTAGCTTTAGCTGGGGCTGTCACCAAAATAGCGGGTGGCATTAGTAGCGCCGTTCAAGCTGGCAAAGACATAAACAGTCTTATGCCACATTTCGGAAAGTTGGCAAAGCTAGAAGCCGACATAGCTATTGCAGAATCTGGCAAACATAAAGGGCCATTGGGCCGACTAGCGTCTTCTGAACAAGAAGGCTTTGCCATTGCTCAAGCAAAAATGGCGCACAAAGAAGCTATGGAAACTCTTCGCAGCCATTGCCGATTATATGGACCACCGGGCATGTGGGATCTTGTGGTGCGCGAGCAAGCTGAAGCTAGAAAACGTCAGAAAGACGCATTAGAGGCACAAGCTGCTGCCAGAGATAGGTTGTTCTGGGGTATTTCTTTGTCTTTAGGAGTGTTGATTTTTGTTGGTGGAACCGCCGCAATGATTTGGGGGGTAGACAAGTTAGCAAATGGCTGACGGTGTATCAGGTGTAAGCAACATGCCTTTCAACGTGGGTAGCGACATACACGCCCAAACAAGGGCGCGTGAGCGCATAGAAACGCATTTAGTAGAGCAGAGGGTGGAGAAAGAGCATAGGGCCAATCACAGCCACTTAGAGGCGCTCCAGAAGCAAAGATTGGACTTACAACAAAGTTATGATAGGTTCGGACGCAAGACAACAGCGGATAGACCGCAAGGAACGAAGTTAAACATAGAGGTGTAACATGGCAAATACCTTTGAAAAGATTCTGCAATACAAGCTCATGCCACGTTTTATGATGGTTGTTATGACTATCATGTATATCCGCGTGATCGAATGGGGAATGAGCTTAGATGACTTGTCAACGCAGCAATCTGCAATGATTTCAGTGGTCAGTGGGGCGATGACAGGAACGATAGCCGTTTGGTTGGGGTCTGAGAAATGAGTATTTTTACCGCGGCACTAGGGCCGATAGCCAATCTTGCTGGATCATGGCTGCAAGGTAAGGCAGATAAAAACGCTGCGGCTGCGGAACTAAAACTTACAGAGGCTAAGGCTAAGGCGCAGATACTTTTGTCAAAAGAAACAAGCGTTGCCGACTGGGAGCGCATCATGGCAGAGGGTGCCAAGTCTAGCTGGAAGGACGAATGGTTCGTAATTATTTTGTCTATCCCATTGATTTTATGTTGGATTCCGGGTGCTGAAGGTTGGGTTGATCGTGGGTTTGAGCAGCTTTCAAAAGCTCCCGACTGGTATTTTTACAGCCTTGGAATTGCAATTTCAGCCAGTTTCGGTGTGCGCGGGGCGCAAGCCTTCTTTAAGAGGAAATGATATGAGCTTTAAACTTAGCAGACGCAGCCTTGATAGGCTTGAAGGAATTGATGATAGCCTACAGGCGGTCGTAAAGATGGCAATAACTCTGACCAAGACAGACTTTGGCGTGGTTCAGGGCATGAGAACCATTGAGCAACAGAAAGAATTAGTTGCTAAAGGTGCCAGTCAAACCATGAAGTCTAAGCACCTTGAGGGCAAGGCTTTCGACATCATGGCCTACATAAATGGTAGGGCGAGTTGGGAACTCTCTGTCTATGATGATCTTGCAGATGCAATCAAAGAGGCCGCGACACAGCTAGGGGTTCCTATTTGCTGGGGAGCCGCATGGGGCACACCTGACATGCCGTACCCAATGGATATCCGTAAATGGGAAGGCACAATGGAAGAGGCTATGAACGCTTATATTGACCTTCGCAGGTCACAAGGGCGCAGGCCTTTCATAGATGGCCCACATTTTGAAAGAATAGATTAAACCTTTTCTTGCATATCTCTCTGATTTTTCCTATAAATAGGTAGATTTTGTGGGAGTTTTAAGGAATTGGACGAGATTTACATTGCGGAAGCGGTTTTTCGCATTATAAAAGACCGTAGACAAGGCGTTGTTGACCTAATGCAGTACGGCAACGTTAAGTCGATGGAGCAATATCGTGAGCTTATGGGCAACATGGAAGCCTTGAATCACGTGGAACAGGAACTCAAGGGCCTGCTAGATAAACAGGAGCGTAGCGTTGACTAAGGTTGACCTCTCTGGCGTACAAGACGCCGTAAAAAATCTTTCGGACGCGTATGACGCTCCCAAAGTACTTAATCCTGAAGCCATTGATGGATCTCTTTTAGATCGAATGCCCACGCCTACTGGTTGGCGCATTCTTATCTTGCCGTATCGCGGCAAAGGGAAAACAGAATCCGGAGTCTACCTTCCTGATCAGGTGGTAGAACAGAACCAAGTGTCCACACAGGTCGGTTACGTCCTTAAAACAGGCCCTCTTGTGTACAAAGATACCGAAAAGTTTCCGGACGGACCTTGGTGCGAGGAAAAAGATTGGGTGATGTTTGCCCGATATTCTGGTTCTCGTTTCAATATTGACGGGGGCGAGGTAAGAATTTTGAATGATGACGAAATTCTTGCACGTATTAGTAATCCTGAAGACATCCTTCACTACTAGAGGTAGAAATGGCAGAAGAACAACAAATTGAATTGGAACTGGACGGCGTTGAAGAGACGGAAATTGAGGTAGATCCGCCCTCTCAAGAAGATAGTGCGCCCTCTGTAGAGGTTTCTGAACAGGATGAGTTTCAGAAAGCCGAAAACAATACGCAAAAACGTATTGATCGTTTGACTAAAAAGATGCGTGAAGCGCAGCGGCGCGAGGAAGAGGCTCTTCGTTACGCAAAGAGTGTTCAAGAAGAAGCGGAACAGCTTAAAACGCGTTTTGACAGCTTGGATACAAGTTATGTTAACGAGTATGAGAGCCGCGTCACCACGCAAATGGACCAAGCAGAGCAGGCTTTAGCTCGTGCTATGGAAATCGGTGATACCAGCGCCGCGGTAGATGCCAATAAGCGTATTGCATCACTAGCGATTGAAAATGATCGTCTGTCGCAAGCTAAGATGCAGCAAGAAGCTCGTGCGCAACAGGTTCAGCAACCGCAGCCCCAACAAGCTCCTCAACAGCCCCAACAAATGCGTCGTCCTGACGCACGTGCGGAGCAATGGGCTCAACAAAATGACTGGTTTGGCCAAGATGAGGCCATGACTTTTTGCGGCTTTTGGAATACACAAACGTTTGGTTGAGGCAGAAGGGTTTGACCCAACGACCGAAGACTACTATACTGAACTTGATCGGCGTATTGGAGATAAATTCAATATGCCTGCAAAAACCGCTAGTAAACGGCCCGCTCAGACCGTTGCTGGGGTATCAAGATCATCTGGGCGCAGCAGTGGGAAAAAGGTTAGACTCTCCCCTAGCCAAGTCGCAATAGCGAAGAAGTTGGGAGTGCCGCTTGAAGCATACGCGAAGCACGTGAAGGAGTAAGTGATGACAGATACAGTGAAACGGACTTCTCGCGCAAATGAAACGAGAGAGAAAACGGCGCAGCGTAAGCCGTGGGCTCCTCCCTCTATGTTAGATGCACCGCCTGCACCGGATGGTTTTCGGCATCGTTGGATTCGCGCAGAAACGCGTGGTTTTGATGATACTAAAAACATTAGCGCAAAAATGCGCGAAGGTTGGGAATTGGTCCGCAAGGACGAATATCCTGATTTTGAGGCCCCGGTACTTGATACAGGTAAATATGAAGGTGTTTTTGGCGTAGGTGGCTTAGTTTTGGCTCGTATACCTGACGAAACCGCAGAAGAGCGCAATGCGTACTACCAAAGACGTAATGCGGATCAAGTAGAAGCGGTTGATTCTGAGTTGATGGCTCAAAACCAACATTCAACCATGACGATTTCTAAACCAGATCGTCAATCCCGTGTAACCTTCGGTGGCCCTCGCAGATAGTTAGGGCTGCTCTGATAAGAGGAAAAACAAATGGCAAATCAAGACACTGCCTTTGGTCTTCGTCCTATCGGGCTTAATGGCGCAGGATCTAATACCACTGGTGTAACTCAGTATGAGATTGCATCAAACAATACGAATGCTATTTTTCAGTATTCGCCAGTTATCCCACTGGCGGCTGGAGTAGTCGATATTGTTGGCAATGCCAACGGTGGTACAGTTCCTGCTCTTGGAGTCCTAATGGGCGTAGAGTACGTTGATAGTTCATCAAAGAAACCAGTTTTCAAGAACTATTGGCCCGGTTCAAACAGCGCAAGCGTTGATACGAACCACCCTGTAAAAGCCTTTGTGGCAGATAACCCAAATCAATTGTTTATGGTTGCGGCAGACACTTCGTCTACTAATCGTGCAACCGCGCTATCGAACATTTTTGCAAATTGTTCTTTGGCTACAGCAACTTCGGGTTCAACCACAAATGGTCGTTCTACTGCGGAGCTTGATATCTCCACGGTGGCGAACACAGCCACATTGTTCATGCGCGTTGTCGGCCTTACGGGCGATGAAGCCAACTTGGATTATGATGCGGCTGGTGTGAACTATGTTGTTCGCTTTAACTTCCACCACAATGCGCCTGTTGCTGCTTCGGCTTCGCAAACGACGTCATTGTCAACTGGCATTTAAGGAGGGCTGAAATATGGCTATCTCTCGCGCACAATTAGCGAAAGAGTTGGAACCCGGCCTTAACGCCTTGTTCGGACTTGAGTATGATCGTTATGAAAACGAACATGCCGAAATATTTGAAGAAGAGTCTTCGGATCGTGCATTCGAAGAGGAAGTAATGCTCGGTGGTTTTTTCCACAGCACCTATTAAAGCTGAAGGCGCTGCCATCAACTTTGATGATGCACAGGGAAACATACACTGCGCGTTACACACATGAGACAATTGCTCTTGCGTTCTCTATTACGGAAGAAGCAATTGAAGACAATCTTTATGATCGTCTCGCATCTCGTTACACCAAAGCTCTGGCTCGCTCTATGGCGCAGACAAAGCAAATCAAAGCGGCTTCTATTTTGAACAATGCGTTCAATACGGGTGCTAATGCGATTGGTGACGGAGCGGCTCTGTGTTCAAATGCTCATCCATCATTGTCTGGAAATCAGAACAACGTTCTTGCAACAGCGGCGGATTTAAATGAAACGTCACTAGAGCAAATGTTGATTGATATTGCTGGATTTACTGATGAGCGTGGATTAAAAATTGCTGTACGCGGCATGAAACTGATTATTCCAAAAGAACTTCAGTTTATTGCGGAACGTGTGCTTAATTCAAATCTACGTCCCGGCACTGCCGACAATGACACTAATGCGATGCGCAGCATGGGTATGTTGCCAGAAGGTGCTTCTGTAAACCACTTCCTTACAGACACTGACGCATTCTTCATCAAAACTGATGCTCCAAACGGTTTCAAATACTTCAACCGTTCAGCCATCAAGACTGCGATGGAAGGTGACTTTGATACAGGAAACATGCGTTTCAAGGCCCGTGAGCGTTACAGCTTCGGTGTTTCTGACTGGCGTTGTGTTTTTGGTACACCCGGCGCGTAAAGTGTGTTATAAGGGGGGGAGGATACTTCATTATTCTCCTCACTCTCGACTTAGGGGCAACTTCGGTTGCCCCTTTCTTTTTTTAAAAATTAATGTATGCTTTGTTTATCCCTGACAAACACGTGGTGTGTTTGACTAACCCAGACAGGAGATTGACATGGGTACTACTACTTTTTTCAGGTCCGATTAAAGCGGGCACTATTAAGAATACTACGGGCACCTCTTTAGGTACTGATATTAAAAATACAGGCCAAGTTGTAATGGCTCAGTCGTTTACAACGGGCACAACATTAGCGGGTGGCGCGTCTGCTGCTAATGTCACAGATGTTGTTATTCCTGCAAAGTCTCAGATCATTGACTGCGTGATTGATTGTCCGACAGCAATGGGCAATGCTACTTGTGTATTTAGTGTCGGAGATACAGTGGGCGGTAATGCCACCATAATTAACGGATTTTCAATTACGGTAGCTTCTGGCGCAGGTCGTAAATACCCAACCACGCAAGCGGGCGGTGCTTTAATTTGGGCAGAGACTTCCAACACGGCTGATATTCGTCTTACCTTCACCACCACGGGCGCTACCGATGCAGGAGAAATTCGCGTAACTGTATTATATCAACAAGCAAGTGATCTTGTTTCGTAAGGAGTCTTAAATGTCTAATTCAGACGTAAGAGCAAAACGACTTGCGGGAACAGGAGCGGCTTCTACAGGTCGTGCGCGTCTCCGTCAGGTTCAAGTTTTAACGGGCGGCGGCGCGGGAAGACTTACCTTAACAGACGGAAACGGCGGGGCAACCGTGGTTGATTTAGACTTTACACAATCTCAAACTCATTCGGTAAACATTCCGGACGAGGGGGTTTTGTTTACGTCAGATATCCATGTAAGCGTTGCAACCAATGTCACGGCATTAACTATATTCTATAGTTAGGGCTGATCATGGCTTCTAAGCGCGACGACAAGATGCCTAAGCGCAACAAAAAGAATTTCCGCCCTACAAAAAAAGGGGCGGGAATGACAGAAGCTGGCGTAAAAGAATATAGAAAGAAAAACCCCGGTTCCAAGTTAAAAACAGCGGTAACGGGAAAAGTAAAAAAAGGCAGCAAGGATGCAAAGAGACGTAAATCTTTCTGCGCCCGTTCTGCGGGTCAGATGAAAAAGTTTCCGAAAGCGGCTAAAGATCCAAATAGTCGTTTACGGCAAGCTAGGAAGCGTTGGAAATGTTAGAACGTCCGTTACTGGTTATTGGTTTGTCTACAAGTTTAGGTCTTATTGGGGCGGTATCCTACGCGTGGGCGAGTTGGACAACGGAAACTCTTATATCTGTAGACAAACGCACCGAAGTAATGGCGACTCAGATTGAATACATAAAATTAGAGATGGAGAAAGCCTATGGCGGCAATGTCCAAGCGTACAAAGCAGAATAAAACCCCCAAGGGTTTAACCTACTTTCGAAAAGGTGGGGAGGCTTCATCAAAAAGCAAAGGAAGTAAGATCTGTCCAAAGGGTAAGGCTTGGGCGCAGCGCACGTTTGATACATATCCGTCTGCATACGCAAATATGGCTGCATCTAAATATTGTAAGGATCCAAATTATGCTAAGAAGTCTAAGGGAAAAGCTTAAATGGGCGAGCTTAAAGAATGGCGTGATCAGAATTGGGTTAGGATTAACTCAAGCGGTGAAATCGCTGGGGAATGCGGTACGTCTAAAGATAAGAAGAATCCTGACCGTTGTCTTCCTGCGTCGAAAGCAAGATCCCTTTCCAAAAGCGAAAGAAGATCCACCGCTGCAAAGAAAAAGCGTGAAGGCGCAAAAGGCAAAACCGTCGTTAAAAACACAAAAGCCGCGGAAGTCCAAAACGCCAGATACGGCGGCGAAATCAAGCACCAAAAAGCCAAAAGGAAAAGCCCGCGCCCGAAAAACGGGAAAGTAGTAGCAAGAGGATGCGGGAAAGTGCTTTCCAATCGACGTAAGTTTACGTCGGGGTCAGTGAGTACGTGATGCGAGTCGAGTTTTTTGAACCTAAGCTTGAACAAGGAATTGTCCACGAAATACTTCAGTGGTCAAAAGACGTTTTAGAAACAAACAGTTCTTTTTTTGGAGGGTTGCCTCCGTGTCCTTATGCGCAAAAGGCTTGGGCAGACCACAAAGTATCTATAATGTTCAAGTACGAGCCTAGCTTTCAAGTTTTGTATACTTCCATCTCTCAGTTTGACGATAACTTTGAACTAAACATAATTGTGGATATGAATTATGAGCAAGATCCAGAAAATTTTCATGAATATTTGCATAATCTCAATGGGTGCATTGCTGACGGGATGTTCATTGATAGAGATATTTGGCTGATGGGTTTTCATCCGGAGGATGAGCCAAATGATTTTGTTGCGGAACCCTCAGAGACGTTTGAACCTGTTGTAGAACAAGAATATGCTATGATATTTGTACAACGGTTAAGTAAGTTGCAAGAAAGCGCAGACAAACTTGCAAAAAGAGGGTATTATAAGCCCTACGAAGAAGATTACAACGCTAAGGAACTATTTGAACACAGGCATCAGATTTATAGGAGACTTAAAGATGGCAATGCGACCTAAAAAGAAAATGCGGGCTGGCGGCATGGTTAAGAAGATGCGTGGCGGTGGTATGGTTAAGAAGATGCGCGGTGGCGGCATGGTAAAGAAGATGCGCAAAGGCGGCATGGTAAAGAAGAAGTAAAATGACCTTATCCGGAAGCACAGATTTTGAGCTTGACGTAGCTGAATACGTTGAAGAAGCCTTTGAGCGTTGTGGAATTGAGGTTCGTACTGGTTACGACCTCAAATCGGCAAAACGTTCTTTAAACCTGTTGCTTGCGGATTGGGCCAACCGTGGGTTAAATCAGTGGACCATCAAACAGAGGTCTGTGACACTTGTTGTTGGGGATGGAGAGTACGATTTAGGGACAGATGTTATTGATATTTTGTCTGTGGTTTTAAGGCGAGATGGAACGGATTATTCTTTAGAACGTTTAAGCCGTGACGAGTTTTTAACTATTCCAACTAAAACTACGCAAGGACGACCTAATCAGTTCTTCTTAGACCGTCAACTTACTCCAAACCTTAAAATTTGGCCCACTCCTGAAAACACGACGGATACCGTAATCTACGATGCATTAACACGAATGGATGATGCTGATATATTTACCAATACAATGGACATGCCTTTTCGGTTTTATCCCTGCTTGGCCGCAGGATTAGCGTATTATATTTCTCTAAAACGGGCTCCAAACAGAACAGAGCTGTTAAAAGCAGTTTACGAAGAAGAGTTTGAAAGGGCGGCTACAGAAGACCGGGATCGTTCCTCCTTCAACGTAGTTCCAAGCTACGAATCCTATAGGACGGGTTAATGACTAAGTTTGCTTCAGGTAAACACGCTTTTGCAGTTTCTGATCGTAGTGGTCAGAGATACTTGTATCGTGTGATGAAGCGAGAATGGAACGGGTTGCTGGTAGGCCCTGATGAATATGAGCCTAAGCACCCTCAACTGGGTCCCTTTAGAAAAGTAAATGATCCGCAGGCTTTAAAAAACGCTCGTCCAGAACCCAACCTTGTTCAAGAACGCGCAGTACAACACGGCTTTGCCCCAGTCGGCTTTGCTAATATACCGGGTGTGTCGCCTGATAATCTCTTAGCCCCCTTTGCTTTGGTGGGAACAGTGACGGTGGTAATAACATGAGCTTTACACTTTCTACGCTTACCCAAGCCATTAAAGATTTTACTGAAAACACAGAATCGTCGTTTGTAGCAAATATAAACACTTTTATTAAGTTGTCGGAAGAGCGCATTCTAAAATCCGTACAGCTTGATTTGTTCAGGAAAAACGTTGCAGGATCTACTGCGGCTTCCAACAAATACTTAGCGCGACCCACTGATTTTTTAGCGCCTTTTTCACTTTCTGTAGAGGTAAGTGGGAAAAAAGAGTTTGTTGAATTTAAAGATGTTAGCTTTGTTCAAACGTTTAATCCGGATGCAACCGTCACGGGTACTCCACTGTATTATTCTGTGTTTGACGTAAATAATTTTATTTTAGGCCCAACGCCAAACGCAGCTTTAAACGCGGAGTTACATTATTTTTATAGGCCTACCAGCCTAGTAGATGATTCTAGCGGGACAACATGGCTAAGTGAAAACGCCGAGCTTACGCTTCTTTATGGGTGTTTAATTGAAGCATACCTGTTTATGAAAGGGGAACAGGATGTTATGGCGATGTATGATAAGCGTTTTCAAGAAAGTTTGGTTGGATTAAAATTGTTGGGCGAGGCAAAAGAAACTACGCAAGATTATCGTGTTGGACGCGTAATCATACCAAAACAATAGGATTGAAACATGGCTATTTCTCAAACAACATGTACGTCTTTTAAGCTTCAGCTTTTACAGGCAGAGCATGATTTTGATGCACATACGTTCAAGATAGCTTTGTATTCTAGTGCTGCATCTTTGGGTGCGGATACGACGGTTTATAGTACAGCAAACGAAATAACCAATACAACTGGAACGGCATATACTGCGGGGGGCAAGCCGTTGACAGTGACATCTACATTTCCAAAGACCTCTGGCACGACCGCTATTGTGGACTTTGATAATATTTCATGGACTGACGCAAGCTTTACAGCAAGGGGGGCGCTGATCTATAACGCGAGTGCTTCCAATAAAGCGGTTGCTGTGTTAGACTTTGGAAGCGACAGGGTTGCTAGTGATAGTACCTTTGAAATACAATTCCCCGTAGCGGATGCCACATCTGCTATAATTCGCATAGCATGATAGGAGTTATCTAAATGGCGAGCTTTAACAAAGTAAACGATTTTGTGGTAAACGCAGTCCACAATATGGATCTAGCAAGCGACCAGCTTGCGGTGGCCCTAACAAATACTGCGCCGGGAAGTGAATCAAGCAATCCAACCGCAGATGGTAACGGTATTGTTGGCAATCTTACACAGATTAGCTACAGCAATGTATCTTCTCGCAACCTGACTACAAGCGCATCATCACAGTCTGGCGGTGTATATAAGCTGGTTGTTGCAGATCTTACGCTCACTGCCTCTGGTACTGTTGGTCCATTCCGCTACATTTATATTTTTGATGATACGGTTTCTTCTCCAGCAGATCCAATCATTGGGTACTATGATTATGGCACCTCATTGACGCTGAATAACGGTGATACTTTCACCTTAGACTTCAGCCCAAGCAACGGTGTCATCCAACTAACATAAGGCAGTATCATGGCGAAGCTCTTTAACAGAGCCAAGATGACAACCAGTACCACGGGTACTGGCACAATCACACTTGGCAGCGCGTCTACGGGGTTTCAGAGTTTCGCAGATGCTGGGGTTAGTAACGGTGACGTAGTACAGTACGTCATTGAAGAACTTTCTAACTTTGAAATAGGCACTGGCACATATACCGCTTCTGGCACAACCCTTACAAGGACTGTGCAAGAGAGTTCAAACTCAGATAACGCCATCAGCCTCGCGGGGAATGCTGTTGTCTTTATCAGTGCGGTAGCCAGTGATCTGAACATCTTGCAGAACGCAGGGTCTACCAAGGTTGCAGCAACATCTTCTGGGGCCACGGTTACGGGTAACTTGGCAGTTACGGGCACGGTTGATGGACGCGATATCGCAACGGATGGTACAAAGTTAAACACCATAGAAACCAACGCTGACGTTACGGATAGCGCGAATGTAGGATCTTCTCTTACAGGGTTTGCTACGGGCACAGACGCGGTTTCTTCTGACCTTATTCCTGTCTACGATGTAACAGCTTCTGCTTGGGAAAAGCAGACGATTGCCAATGCAGCTTTGCAAGGACCGACTGGGCCTACTGGCCCCACGGGACCGACTGGGCCTACTGGCCCCAACGGCCCGACTGGTCCCAATGGCCCCCAAGGTCAAAAGGGCCAAAAGGGTGAGGTGGGTTCAACGGGACCGACTGGGCCTACAGGTGGTACGGGACCAACTGGTCCCACTGGTCAAAAGGGACAGAAGGGCGAGGTCGGCAATACTGGTGGAACAGGTCCAACAGGCCCCACAGGACCGACTGGTCAAAAAGGACAGAAGGGTGAAGTAGGGAACACTGGCGGGACAGGCCCTACTGGCCCTACTGGCCCAACAGGAAATACAGGCGGTACAGGACCGACTGGTCCACAGGGACAAAAAGGACAGAAGGGTCAAAAAGGACAGACGGGTTCTACTGGCCCAACGGGTAACACGGGTCCAACAGGGCCAACGGGATCTCAAGGCCCCACAGGCCCCACAGGTCCGACAGGAAGCACAGGTGGTACAGGCCCTCAAGGTCAAAAGGGTCAGAAGGGTGAGGTTGGCAGCACAGGTGGAACTGGGCCAACGGGACCAACGGGACCGACTGGCCCTAATGGCCCTACTGGACCTCAAGGACAAAAAGGGCAAAAAGGAGAAGTAGGGGGTACAGGTGGCACTGGCCCGACAGGCCCAACAGGCCCACAAGGGCAGAAGGGTCAAAAAGGTCAAAAAGGTCAAACAGGAACGGGCGGCGGCACAGGCCCCACAGGCCCCACAGGCCCAACTGGGCCATCAGGAAATCCATTTGGTGGTGGCACGTTCACAGGGAGCATAGATCTTGGCACTAATAATATTTCTCAGGTTGAGGATATTTATCTTCGTGACAAGATTTATCATTATAACGATACCGCTACATATATGCAGTTTCATAATGACGGTCAGTGGCGAGTGCGGGTCGCCGCGAACGAGCGCCTAGAGGTTAAAAACACATCACCGCATGTTTTGATTTCTGGCGATTTGGAAGTTACTGGTAGTATAACAGGCGCAGCTTCTCCTTCGCTTACTCCTACTCTTTCAGGTGACTCAGGTATGCCAGTGTTTGGTGGTTCTGGCTACACTTTAACAGTATCAAATTATTCAAGTTATACTGATCCGATTTTTTTCTATGTAATAGATGATGGTTCTAGCAATACCGCTCAAGGTTTTTGGGGTAAGGCTAGTGTTGATATACCAGTAACTCAAATTCCAAGTGGAGCCTTTAATATAAGAGTTATAGCCTTAGATGTAGGTCAGGCAGCATCCGCACAAGCAAGTAAATCAGTAAGCTCCCCTTCTGTTACGGCGAGGTATTGGAGAATAGGCATAACCGCAGGTGGTAGTGGTAATGAGGCTGTTGCAGAATGGCGATTGTATTCAGGTGCGGGTCAAACTGGCAGTGACTGGGCACCATCAAGTGTTTCCACAACATATCAGTATAGTTCAGCTTACAGTGGCGATAAAGCCCGTGATGGGAATGTTTCGACTATGTGGTGGCCGTTAGGAACCAGTGGCCGACAGTATATGACTTATGACCTTGGACAAGCTAGAACGGTTATAAGCACTCTTATATCAAATTATCAGACACCATCCCCTCCAGATTCTTACTCAATTGGTAAAAGTGGTACAGATGGTAGTATTGAAAGCAGCACTGATAACAGCAATTGGACCATGCAAGTAAATGATCTTAACGCACAAGATGCATATGACGCAGATCCCAGCGGTTACAATGGAACAATTTACAGAGGTTAATTATGTCAAAGCAAGAAGTTATCAATTTTTGGTTAAATGGTTGCTCTGATGAAAACGTTGTATCGGTGGCAGAAGTTTTAATTGGAAATGAGTTTGACGAACAAGGATCTACGAATTTAATAGATTTTAATATGCCGCCTAGTTCCATAACAGCACTAGAAGATCGTTCGTCCGCTTATTCTCCACCTACAAACCAAGACCTAGAAAACAAAAGGGCACAAGAGCAAGATAGCAAGAGAGATAAATTGCTTCAAGAAAGTGATTACACACAACTGCCTGATGTTCCCTTGACTAACGAAAAGAGATCAGAGTGGGTAACTTATAGGGAAGGTTTGCGTAATATATCGGACCAATCAAGCTATCCCGACAGCGTAACTTGGCCTACTAAGCCATCGTAAATTTATCTTGGGAGGGATAATGAGACAAAATTGGCAAATGTGGTCTGGCGGTATGTCGGACAAGGACTTGTTAATAATATTTTTAGAAGCAGCTAAAGCTGACAAGCAACCCGCAACAACCTTTAACAATGCAGACACAAGCGTAAGGTCGAGCGATGTTGCTTGGTTGAGCGGCAATGACGCTGTTCAAGATATTCTTTGGAAATATGTTAAAGCGGCAAACGAAAACGCCTTTCATTTTCAAGTAGAAAATATATGTGACATTCAGTTTACAGAATATCACGCTACTAAAGGTGGTCATTACGATTGGCATATAGATGTAAACTGGAATGGCAACGAGGCGCGAGATAGAAAGTTAAGCGTTACAGTTCAGCTTTCAGACACAAGCGAATATGAGGGCGGCGGCTTTGAGTTTATAGAATGTCAAACGCCAGATGCTTCTTCCCGCCTCAAGGGAACTGTTCTAGTTTTCCCAAGCTATTTGCAGCATAGGGTTTTGCCAATTACCAGCGGCACAAGGAAAAGCCTTGTTGCGTGGTTTGAAGGCCCAAGGTGGCAATAGTATATCAGATTTCTCTGCATGGATCTGCGTATGATGCACGGGGAAAAGACTGGAGTATCGTAGAGGAAGAGACGGGCTGTGTTAAAAACACACAGTGGCGTGATCCAATACTCGACAGGCCCCTGTTAGTTACGGAGTTTGGTTGCGCTGTTAGCCATCTCAGGGTTTGGGAAAAGATAGCCGCTTCTAATCGCAATGGCATAATCCTTGAAGAGGATGCAGTCTATGAAAGTATTGATCCTAGCGCAGTTGATACTCTACTAAAGGAGCATGACAGCGTTTGGTTGGGATACCGTCTTAATACTCTTGGCTATTGGTATAATTGTCATGCTTACGCTATTAGACCAGAAACCGCCAAGAGATTGATAGAAGGCTACAAGGATGCTATCATCCCTGTAGATGAGTGGGTGCCTGCCAAGCTAAAAGTTCAATCGAACTTTTTCTTTACACCAGAGGTGGTTAAGCAGATACCTAGAGAAGTTAGACCAAGCACGATTGAGGGGGAATCAATGCAGGTACATGTACTTACAGTTGGAACAGATCAAAGTAAAATGTGGGCTTTAGAACAGTCTGCAAAAGAGTACGGGATAACGTACTTAAATCTGGGTCGCCAAGTTACTTGGGCGGGGGGCACAATGGAAGCTCAGGGTGGCGGTCAGAAGATTAACCTTGTACGCAATCACCTTGAATCCCTGCATGATGGGGATGTTGTGATGTTTGTGGATGGGTATGATGTTATCATAAACGATACACTGCCTACTATCCTAGAGAGATATGAGGACATGGGTGCGGATATCATATTCGCAGCGGAAAAGAATTGTTGGCCCGATCCGACAATGGCGTCACAATTTCCTTTGTCAACAATCTATAGGTACTTAAACAGCGGCGCGTACATAGGTAAAGTGGGTACGCTCAAAGAGTTTCTTAATGAGGCAGTGCCCAATGACTCTGATGATCAACTATGGATGCAAAAAAGATTCTTATCATCTGACTGGCAATCTACGGCTTCTGCCAATTTAGATTACGAAGGATACATCTTTCAGTGTGATGACGATATTGAGATTATCAATGGTCAACTATCAAACGGCATGTGCTGCCCATGTATCTACCATGGCAACGGTGGAGATGACGCAAAGGTAAGATTTAAAACCTTGCAGATAAATTTGGGTATGTAGAAGAGGCAGAGGTATTATCTCCAGAGTACCATAAGGATCTTGAGTACGAAGAGGTTGCACCAGAAATACTGGTGCTGAATTTATGTCAGAGGCTCAGTGCCAACGATACATTGAAGCATCAGAAAGCCTTGGTCGATGGGGTGAGCTTGATGGAGATAAATTCCAGCGCAAGAGATAAGGCTCAAAGAACTAGGCTTATGGGACGAGATATCAGAACAATGGGCTGATAAGCTTAGTAAGATATGCGAGAGGCATTGGCACCCAGAAGCGTACCTTGGATTGCGAGATGCGTTTACTATGCGTTATTCTATGGAAACACAGACAGAACTAGGGCTGCATACAGATGCGTCTTTGTTCACGGGCAGCGTAAAGCTTAATGATGATTACGATGGAGCAGAACTTGTTTTTCCTAGACAAGAGTTTACAAACAAGGATGTCAAAGTTGGGCAGTGCATTTTGTTTCCATCTATGGTAACACATGGACATAAGGTTCTGCCTTTGCGTGGGGGAAAGAAGTACAGCTTGACCATGTGGACCTGTCGATATGAGGGTGACTCAAACTAAAAACAATGTTAGTTTCTTGCTATGTTAGGTTACAGCCCCATAGCAGGTTCTGCACTCGCGTCTTCTGGACATGAGATTATTATTGTTAGCCTAGATCATGGATCTTTTGCAGCAACAGGACAGGCGGTTGGAACTACAATAGCCCTCAGTGATGGCTTTGGGGCAGGTAGTTTTGCGTCTACAGGACAGGCTTTAGATATCCTTGTGACAAACCGGGTCACTCTGGATGCGGGGTCTTTCTCTGTAACTGGGCAAAATGTTGGTATTGGCCTTAATGAAGTTTTAGATCACGGTAGCTTCTCTGCAACAGGACAAGCAGCTACGTTTGATTTAGGCTTTGGACTTCCCAACGGTGCGGAAGTAGGAACCTTTGCCCTTACAGGTCAGTCCTTCTCTCCTGTGTTAGATGTGAGTGCTATATTAGATCACGGTAGCTTTGCTGTAACAGGTCAGGCCGCGTCTGGTCTTGTAGGTGAAATCTTTGAAACGGGTGGTTTCAACCTAACAGGGCAAACATCTGACCTTAAAAAAGCAATGCGACTGACTGCGGATCACGGTAGCTTTGCGGCCTCTGGTCAGGCCATAGATTTTGGTGTGCAGGTAAGTGCCATACTGGATCAGGGTTCCTTTGCGCTTACAATGCAGAATGTGGATACCAAGGTATCAAGAGTTCTGGGCTTTGGTTCCTTTGCACTGACGGGTCAAGATACGGGAACTGCAATTGCCTTGCGGGAGCAGCCCGACAGGGGATCATTTGCGGTTACAGGGCAAGCAGTAGGTACACCGATTGCAATGCATGAAGAGTTGGCGCACGGAAGCTTTGCGGCAAACGGACAAAACTTAAACTTCCAGAAATCTATGAACGCAGAAGCGGGTAGCTTTGCACTGACAGGATTCACGGCAAACAGAAAGATAAGCGAAGTATTAGATCACGGTTCTTTTGCGCTTACGGGCAAGCGATAAACTTTAAGAAGACCGCTAATCTTGAGGCGGGCAGCTTTGCAGTCACAGGGCAAGATCTCACCACAAGGTTTGAGGGCAGCGTTGCGTTAGGTCAAGGTTCTTTGCATTGACTGGGCAGGCAATAGACTTTGAAATGAGAAGGATTCTTGTTGCAGATGTAGGAAGCTTTACCCTTACAGGCCAAGATACAAACTTTGCTAAGGCACTTAAACTAGATCTAGATGCAGGTTCGTTTACCTTAACAGGTTTTGATGCAAACGCTAAATTTACAGAAGTTTTAGATGTCGGTCAGTTCAGTGTTGCTGGACAGGATGTTACAATGAAGCTAGGAGAAGCCGTAGAGGGAGTTTCAATAACCGTATTCATTGGGGGCGCTGCTGTTTACGGTTTAATACTACCCGATCAAGATCCAAATTGGGCAACAGTTACACCCGCACAAGATCCACAATGGACACTTGTTGCTTAAAAACGGAATAAAAAGTATATTAAGTGCAATTGAACTTTTTAGATAGGCGCTCAGATGGCTACATATACAGACGCAAACGGCGTTAAACTAATAACCACAGGTGATGAGGCTGGTACATGGGGTTCTAGTACTAACGTCAACCTTCAAATATTAGATCGTGCAGCAAACGGTTTTGAGTCCATTGCTCTAAGCTCAACCAGTTACACTCTTGCATTATCTGCACAGCCTTCTTCTGCGGAAAACGGGCACTATAAAGCTATAAAGTTTACGGGCACTCCCGGCGGTACATGTACTGTTACCTTGGCGCAAAATGATAAAGCCAGAATGTATATGTTGCTGAACTCGACAAACCAAGCGTTGATTATAACACAGGGTTCTGGTGGAAATGTTACTCTTGAGGTTGGCAAAGGAGCTATTGTTCTTGCAGATGGTGCAGGATCTGGTGCGGCAGTAACCGACTTTACCGCTGCGGTGCAGAACGTAACGGACTTATCTAGCCCATTTAATGTTGGTGCCACTAGCGTTACTACATCTGGCGCAGAATTAAATTTGCTGGACGGTTCAGCGGCGGGAACCATTGCTAACAGTAAAGCTGTAATATACGGATCATCTGGCGAGGTAAACGCCACAACGCTACAGATAGCGGGTACATCTATCACAGCTACGGCTGCGGAGTTAAATTATGTGGACGGTGTTACCTCTGCAATCCAAACCCAGATTGACGCAAAGCAACCTCTTGGGACTGTAATTGTAACAGTGGCAAATCCCGGTTCAGGTAATAGATACTATATTGATGGATCGTTACAACAGACGGTGGAGTTAAAGCCTTCTGTCACATACAGATTTGATCAATCAGATGCTTCTAATAGTAGCCATCCGTTGCGGTTTTCAACCAATGATAACAACTCGCCCTCTGCCCCATTTACCACGGGGTTACAACTGCGGGAACGCCGGGAAGTGCGGGTGCTTACACGCAAGTAAAGCTAGAGCAAGATGCTCCTGCGGTGCTGTACTACTATTGCTCCAACCATTCTGGTATGGGTGGCAAGGCTGTGGTTCGCATGTCAGATCTAACAACAAGCCGTGCTTTGATTTCAGATAGTGGGGGAGATGTCGCGGTATCTGCGGTTACTACAACAGAGCTTGGATATTTAGATGGCGTGACCTCTGCCATTCAAACGCAAATAGATAGTAAGCAGGGCACTCTATCCTTAACCGCGAACAGAGCTTTGATTTCAGATAGTGGGGGATCTGTTAGTGTATCTCCTGTCACCAACACAGAGGTAGGATATCTTGATGGCGTAACGTCTGCTATTCAAACGCAGATTGATAGCAAACAGGCAACTATTACAGGAGCCGCAACTACTATTGATGACGCTGACCTTACAGCCAGTAGAGCGGTTATATCTAATGCAAGCGGAAAGGTTGCAGTATCTGCGGTAACTGACACAGAGCTTGGTTATTTAGATGGTGTTACGTCTGCTATCCAGACGCAAATAAATAGCAAACAGGCTACTATTACTGGCGCGGCCACTACGATAGATGATGCCAACCTCACCGCAAGTCGTGCGGTTATATCAAATGCTAGTGGCAAAGTCGCGGTTTCCGCTGTTACGGATACAGAGCTTGGTTATTTAGACGGGGTTACTTCTGCCATTCAAACGCAGATTAATAGTAAGATTGATGGTACGTCCTTAAATGCATCTAACTTAGACAGCGGTACTGTAAATGACGCAAGACTTCCCGCCAGCATAAGCTCAGACATTACTGGAAATGCGGCGACAGCCACTACGGCGGCGGCACTTACAGGAAATGTAACTAAGTCGGGTGATTTCACAATAGATGCTTCAGGTGACATTTATTTAGATGCGGATGGAGATCAAATTTATTTGCAAGGTGGTGGGGCCACTCGCGGTGCGTTTACTTTAGATACGTCAAATACAATAAAACTTGATTTAAATATTGCAGGCTCTCTATATGAAAAAATTAAGAATTACCAGCGGAGGATTAAATTCTCTTGCAGGTCTTCGCGTTGGAGATGCAACATCACCTACAGACAACGATATCTACGCTGTTGCGGATGTTGAGGCAGGGGCAGATTTAAAAGCAGGGGGAGAAATTAAGCTTACTGGTGGCGCTCAAGACTGGACTTTTGAAGTAGACGGTAGCAATCGCTTAGTAATCCAGTACAATGGAACTTCACTAGCTAGGATAGACACTAGCGGAAATTTAGTTGTTGCGGGTGATGTAACTGCATTTGGTAGCCTGTAATGACTATAACCTCATTAGATAACTTTGGTCACGCAAGCGGCTCAATATCTATGAGTGAGTTACGTGACTACTATGGTCAGTCTGGTGCTGTATCTCTGAGCGGTGATTTAAGTGGTAGCTCTAATCCTGTTCCAGATAGCTTACCGTCTTCAGGTAGTGCGTTAGCGTTTTCAGATTATCGAAGTGCAAATCGTATACTGAAAAAAAGAAAGGCACGACAGAAACTAAGGCGAGCGGGTCTTCTTGGTCGCCAGCACAGTCAGGTTGCGTCCAATATAATGTTTATGTGCTTGGCGGGGGCGGTTCTGGTGGGGGTCACTCAACAGATAGTGGTCGTGAGAAGGTTGCGTCAGGCGGGGCTGCGGGGGGTACGTCATTTCGTAGATACTCAGTACAGGATCATAGCATTACTTCTGCTACTATTAGTATTGGTAGTAGCGGTGCCGCAGTTTCTTACCCTGCGAGTAGTGGAACAGTTATATCAGGCCGTAATGGGGGTACGACCTCTTTCGACCCTAATGGTTCTGGAACAACTATCTCTGCTACAGGTGGGTCAAGGGGTTTTGGTGGTAGACAGGGTGAAATAAACGCTACTGTAACATCTACATTACCAGTAGGTGAAAACTCTACTTCTGTAACTATTGGTGCTTGGGGTACTTGCCCTGCGTCATTAGGTGGTTCTGGCTCTGGTGGGGAGAGTAATTACACTGGTGGGAATGGCCCCGGTTTATCTATAGGCGGTGACGGATCAGGTGCAACAGGTGGCGGTAGCCCTAACTTAGGATCTGGTGGTGCAAATGGTTCTACCGTAAGTCAGTCTGGATATGCGAAAGGTGCAACCACAAGCGCACCCTCAAAGCCCTCTGAGTGGGGGTCTGATGTCGCAGTAACATTTCAAGGAGGCGCTGCGGTGCAGCATTCAAGCGGTGCGGCGGGCGCTTCTGATGCAGGTAACAATTACGGTGCAGGATCTGGAGGTTCTGCATCAGAAAGCGGTGCGGGATCCACGGGTTCAGGGTCAAGCGGAGCAATCTTTGTAACTTATTACGAGGTTAATTCTTAATGGGTAAACGAGGTTTTTATTTTAATGCCGACAATATTGTTGAAAACATCGTTGTTTTTGATAATGATCAGGTTTTGACTTCAAGTCAAAAGTTTGAAGAAGATGTGTCAGGCGTAGCAGAGATAGGTAAATACTTCGATGCTGTTAAAAACTCAGTATATTTCTTTACATCTCCCATAAGTGGTTGGGTATTAAACACAACTTCTTGGGAATATGAGCCACCTACGGCGAACCCATCAACAGAGTTAAACTTTTATGATTGGGATGAGTCTTCTGAGTCATGGTCTTTGACTGAAACAAGAGATAGTATTGATCAAGAATGGAGGGCTGTTTAATGCCCTATACAGACCTTAGATTTAAAGCTGGCATAAACAAAGAAATCACTCCGTACTCTGAGGAGAACGGCTGGGTAGACTGCGATAAGGTGCGCTTTAGGTTTGGGTATCCAGAAAAGCTAAACGGGTGGGAGAAGAACTCAGGCAATGCTTTTCTTGGACTGTGCCGTGGGCTGCATGAATGGGTTGCCCTCAACGGGGAAAGGTTTCTAGGTGTAGGCACAGAGCAAAAGTATTACATCAAGCAGGGTACAGATTATAATGACATTACCCCTATTAGATTAACCACATCTGCGGGGGATGTTACCTTCGCTGCAACAAACGGATCTCCTGTAATCGTAGTTACAGAAGTAAATCATGGTTGTGTTGCAAATGATTTTGTCACGTTTTCTGGAGCGGCATCTTTAGGCGGCAACATAACGGCGGCGGTTCTCAACCAAGAGTACCAAGTTACAGAAGTTGTAAACGGAAATTCGTACAAGATATCTGCGCGTACTGTTAGCACTATCCCTAGCATTACTATTACTGGCGGTCTAAACGCTACGGCTGTAAACGCCAACGGAAGCGATACAGGTAACGGTGGGAGTAGCACTGTTGGCACCTACCAAATAGGAACAGGCCTCAACTCCTCTGTTGAAGGCGCTGGTTGGGGCGCTGGACTTTGGGGCGGTACAAACAACAGTGCCTTCCAAACTACTATAGCAGAGGATCTAGATGCTTCTGAGACAGGGGTAGACGTAGCGTCAAGTCAAGGTTCAAACTTTGCAACTAACGATGTTGTTTTGGTGGGCAGTGAACTTATGACAGTGGGATCAGTCGCTACAGATACGTTGACAGTTACTCGCGGAACCCGTGGAAGTAGTGCTGCCACACATAGCAACGGGGCAAACATATTCCTTACGTTGGGCAACACAGACAGTGCTAATAACTTTAATGGGTGGGGTGAAGCAGTTGCCACGGGAACCCAAACCGCAACTACAAACCTGCGTATTTGGTCGCATGATAATTTTGGCGAAGACCTTATCTTTAACGAGCGCAATGGTCAGGTTTTCTATTGGGATCAAACAAACGGTGTGACCACAAGGGGCATAGAGCTTTCTACGTTGACAGGAACGCCAACATCTGTGCCCCAGAAAGCAGCGCAAATACTTTTATCAGATCGTGACAGGCATGTGATTGCTTTTGGTGCGGATGGTTTAGGGGGAAGTTCGTCTGCTCCAAAAGGTGATGAGACTCAAGACCCAATGCTGATTAGGTTCTCAAGTCAAGAGAACCCTATTGACTGGTATCCGACTACTACAAATACAGCGGGTGATCTACGAATTGATTCTGGCTCAAAGATCGTACAAGCCGTAGAGACAAGGCAGCAAATCCTAGTATTTACTGACGTTGCCATCTACGCAATGCAGTTTATTGGGCCACCGTTTACGTTTGGTATCAACCTTATTTCAAGCAACATAAGCATTACTTCACCAAAGGCGGCAGTTGCCGTGGATGATGCGGTGTACTGGATGGGCGCAGCGGAGTTCTATGCCTATAACGGTGCAGTTCAGCGCCTGCCTTGTACGGTTCGTGACCATGTGTTTAATAACTTCAACACTGCACAGTCTGATAAGGTTGTTGCGGGATCAAACATATCATTCTCTGAAGTGTGGTGGTTCTACCCATCCGCAAGCTCTACTGAAAATGACAAGTATGTAGTCTATAACTACCAAGAAGGCATCTGGTACATAGGCACTTTAGATCGTACAGCATGGCTTGATCGTGGGATATCCTCGCTTCCTGTGGGCACAGGTACAGACAACTATTTATTTAACCATGAGGTGGGCGCAAAAGCAGATGGCGCTGCCATGACATCCTTTATTGAGTCGGGTGATCTTGGAGTTTCTGACGGAAACCAATTCTCTTTTGTTACCAGAGTAATCCCTGATCTTAACTTCAGAGATACCAATGTAGACAATACCACGGTAGATTTTATTTTGAGTGCCAAGAATGCGCCCGGTCAGGTAGCTCAAACAACCAATACTGATACTATTACAAAGACATCTAATGTCCCTGTTGATCAGTATACGAGCCAATATCAGACCAGACTGCGAGGCCGTAGCTTTACATTTAAGGTCCAGTCAACAGATGCAGATGTATTGTGGCGGTTGGGTATACCTCGCGTTGATATAAGATCGGACGGGAGAAGATAATGTCTATAGCTCCAGTACCATTCTTTCCAGTACCACCGCCCCAGTATACACAACAGTATATGGCAGAGGTAGTTCGTGCGTTCTCTGTGTTTGCAACTCAGATTACAAACCCCGCTATAGCAAAGCCTATACTCATTGAGATCCCTGCATCTGCACAGGCGCTAGATGAGGTTGGCACTGTTTACGAAAGCAACACGGTTCTTAGGCTCAAGTCTGCTACGGCAGCAAACAATACTGTGGGTATGCCACTGCCCACATATACAGTATCAACATTACCTACCGTGGAGACGGGCACTTTAATATACGTTTCAAACGGTGCAGCGGGAAGTCCTGTTGTTGCGTTTGGTGATGGATCTAATTGGTTAAGGGTAGACACACGTGCCGCTGTAAGTTCTTCATAGAAACTCTTACAAACTTCTGGTACAGTGTCATAAAAGACGGTGATATAACATGTATGGACGCTTCCCACAGCAAATAAGCCAGATGCAAAATGCTGCAATGATGGCCCATCAGCAACGATTGTCCCAAATGCAGGGCGGTCTAGGCGGATTAGGCGGCGGTTTAAGTGATCAAGTATTTGAACCTTTAAAGAACATGTTGGGCCAACACCTGACACAGAGCGTTGTGCAAGAAAAAGTAGAGCCTTTTGTTGAAGAGGTTAAGCAAATGGCACAAGATAGGTTTGATTTAGGCGGTGGTCCGCAACTTCAAATGACTCAAGCACAACCCGCTGTAATGCCGCGAAGTATTGCTCAAATGACTCAAGCACAACCCGCCGTAATGCCGACCAGAATGCCCTTTCAAAACGCATTTGGAGGCTTCGCGGACGGCGGACCAGTAGACAAGGGCCTTGGTTCTTTTCTTGCTTCCAACATAGATGAGTTTGGTCGCAACGGAGATACAGAGGTTATTCACGCTACTAAGTCTGAGGTGGTTTTGCCAAAAGGCATGGTGGACAATCCTCAAGTTGCTCAGACGGTGCGGGATCTGTTTGAACAGACGGGCCGTGACATGCAAGAGTACACGGTTGGCAGTGGTCAAATGAACGTCAATCCGATGACGGGATATGAAGAAGCCTTTGATTTGATTGGCGGAATTAAAGATATCTTTAAAAAGGCCGCTCCTGTTCTGTTGCCGATAGCGACTACCTTCTTATTTCCGGGCATGAGTCCGTTTTTGTCGGGTGCTTTGGCAGGCGGCGTTGGTTCGTTAATTCAAGGCGGTAGCATAGAAGACGCGTTTAAGTCTGGGATACAGGGTGGTTTAACTTCTGCGGCGGCGACAACCTTGTTTTCCGGAGGTAATTTAAAAGCGGGTTTTGAAAAGGTTGATTCAACCAAGAGAATGTTTGACCTGCGGGACGATCCGCTTGGAGATTTAGGTTTAGGGGGGCAAAGCCGCTGCAAGTAACGCAAAAGGTTTATTTATGAATGAGGGTGTTGCAGCTAATCCGGGCGTCACACTGGAAAAAGCTATACCACAGGCTCAAAAAATTGCGGCGGCAAACCCAACACTTTACAACACGCCTGAATCTATTAGGAATTTAGCTACCGAATTAGTTGTTAAACCAACTGCGGCAATTCCAGCTACCCTAAACACGGGCAGAGCCATAGCAGGCGGTCTGGGAGCCTTGGCACTTGCTGGTGGGTTTGACGAATTACCCGCGGATGATGTGGAAGATCCGTATCCATATTCTAGTCGCGAGCTAATGGAGATGTATCCGGAACGTTACCGTTCAGGCCCGATTATAGCGCCACGTAGAAAAACTTTAGAAGACAAGATAGAGTTTGGAACGCAGTTTGCGGCTAAAGGTGGTGAGATGGAGTTCCCCCGTCGTCAAGGATATATCGCGGGCCCCGGCACAGAGACTTCTGACGACATTCCTGCGATGCTGTCAGATGGAGAGTTTGTTATGACTGCACGTGCCGTGCGCGGAGCGGGAGACGGTAGCCGTAAGGCCGGGGTTAATAAAATGTATGATATAATGAAAGCTTTTGAAGGCGGGGTGGTTTCCTAATGGCTGTGCAAACACAAACCGTAATTAACAGGCAAGATCCTGAGATAGAAGCCTACCGCCTTGGTTTACTTGGCGATACTCAGGGTTTGGTGCAAGATCAAATCTTTGGTCAAAAACGTGCAAAACCTGCGGGAACAGGGTTTAGACGACGAAGCTATTGCAGAACGCTTAGGTCGAGACGTTGCAGATGTTGGAAACATCTTACAAGATCAACTGTTTGGGCCTCCAGAATATGATACTGCGGATATTTCTGCAAATGAGCAACGTGCGATTGATTTAGCCAGTGAAGGCGTTGGGGCTTACCAGCCGTTTTTAGATCAAGCTGGGTTAGGGTTGGATGATGCGGCCTCTTTAATGGGAGAAGCTGCGGGTGGTTTTAGAGGCGCAGAGCAGGCAGCTTTTGACGAAGCACGTGCAGGGCAGGCGGGGTTAGCTGACGCGGTAGAGGGCGGCAGAGCCGTTGCTGACGCAACACGCGGCGATATTCAAGGCGCAGTAGATGCCCAACGCGATATTGCAGGCGGGGCCAGTGAGGCTTTAGCTTCACAAGCTTTGGCGGGTCAAGCTGGTTTAAGTAACGCTGCACTTAGGGGAGATATTCGTCTTCGCGGACAGGCTGGTTTGGCTAGGAATGAGATTGGTCGAGCTACAAGGCAAAGCGCTGCGGAGGCTTTAGCGGGTCAACAAGGTATTGGAGCAGCGGGTGATTTAAGCTTATCGGAAGCCCAAGGAGGCCAAGCGGCATTAGACGCTGCGGCAAGGCAGGCTCAAGCAGGCTTGACGGGACAAGCAGGCCAAGGACAAGCGGGCATTGCGGGCGCTGTTGATCAAAGCCGTGCGGAGGCCTTAGCGGGTCAAACCGCTTTGGGCGGCACCACTGATTTTGCGAGACAGGCTGCTAGCACAGGTGCTGCGGGTATGTTGGGCGAAGCTCAAACAGGTCAGCAAGGCGCACAAACGGCAGCGGATAGAGCGAGAGCTTCAACTCTTGCGGCACAACAGAGTTTAACGGACGCGGGCGCTTTTGGAAGACAAGCCGCAGAATCCGGAATTGGACAACTGGCAGGCACTACTGGAGGCTTTGACCCCTCTGGCATTGGTGCTTTTATGAATCAATACGAAGACGCCGCGGTTCGCCAAGCTTTGGACGATATTGGAGAAGCGGGCGAGCGCCGTCGCGCTCAAATAGGCGCGGATGCCGCGGCAGCGGGAGCCTTTGGTTCACGACGTCAATTGCGTGAGGCCATGTTAGACGAAGAAATTTATGATCAACAGACGCGGGCTGCAACAAATATGCGCCAAGCGGGCTTTGAAAGCGCCGCACAGCGAGCCCAAACTGCTTTTGAAAACCAAATGGGTCGAGGTCAGTCCGCTGCAATGGGCACAGGGTCTTTAGGGCAAGCGGGGGGCGGGCACCTCCATTGATGCTGCCAGAAGCGGTGGTCAGCTAGGGCTTGGTGCAGAAGGGCTTGCACAAACAGGATCTTTGCAAGGGGCGCAACTAGGCATGGACGCTTACGGGCGTGGGTCACAATTAGGTATGGATGCCGCGGGTTTAGGTCAGCGTGGCGATATTGCGGGAACGCAGTTTGGAATGAGTGCCGCGGATGCTGCGAGAGCGGGTGCCGCTACCAGCGCGGGTCTTGGCATGGACGCGGCGGCACGTGGTGGTCAATTTGGTATGGATGCTGCTACTCGCGGAACGCAGTTTGGTATGGGTGCCGCAGATGCTCGCCGCGCAGGAGCCATGTCTGGAGCGCAACTAGGTATGGGTGCCGCAGACGCGGATCGTGCAGGGGGCTACAACGGCAGCGCAACTGGGTATGGACGCCGCGGCTCGCGGAACAGGATACCGTATGGATGCTGCGGGCCAAGGTGCGCAATTAGGTATGGGTGCCGCAGAAACAGGAGCCCGTCTTGGAATGGGCGCTGAAACCTCTGGTATTACGGGCGCGGATGTTTACGGACGGATGGGTATGGGCGCAGAAGACGCCGCGGCCCGCGGTGCCATAGCAGGTACGGGAATGGGCATGGATGCTGTCCGCACAGGTATGTCGGCAAACCAAGGTATTGCTGGGCTAGGTGGTCAGATGGCAGGTCTTGGGATGAATTACGGCTCCTTGGGTCAAATGGGTCAGACGATGAGTGCTTCTGATCTGGATAGGCTAATGACTACAGGAGGTCTTGGTCGCGGAATTAATCAAGCGGGAATAGATGCCTTGCGGATGACTAACTTACAAAATTATTCGCAGCCGTTCCAGCAATATGGTTTCTTGTCTGATATTTATAGCGGAGTGCCTACGGGTTCATCTACAATGCAAGTTTCTTCTATGCCTTCAGCTAATCCTTTCCAAACAGCGGTTGGTTTGGGTATAGGGGCATATGGAGCAGCCAGTGGCGCAAAAGAAGCGGGAATTTTTTAAATGAACGAAGGTTTTAGATCGCTGCCACAAGATGTGCAGAAAAAGATATTAGGTAAAGCAATGGGCGGCGTAATGCAGCGGCCTTTGTTCCGTCAGATGGGCGGTCCCGCGCAGCCTATGCCACAGGATATGATGCAGCAACCGGATCCCGCGCAACAAGCACAAGCGCAAGGTCAGCAAATGGGAGAGGCCGTTTCTTCCGAAACTCTTAGCAACATAGACGCGGCTACAGATGTAAAGTCGGCTATTGATGGTTTGCGGGGCAACATTGCACCTCTTGAAGCGCGGTATCAGGAGCTTGCTAACTTTGTTGGAGAGCGGGACGCGGCCCAGACGCCAGAGTCCGTTTTGGCTTTGACCCAGCCTGCCATTATGATGACAGAGCAAGGGGCGATGGACAGCGGCATTGGTGAGTTAATGCAGAAGTTTGCGGGCGACACGCCGATGGATCAAGGCATGGACCAAGGGTTAGGTGGCTTGATGATGCAGGGGGCGGGAAACACACCACCCGAAAATTTTAGGCAGGGTGGGCCCGTAGCGGTCCGTCACTTTGCAGAAGGAACCCCTCCTACTGGGAACAGTACTGTTCCCACCATTGCAAAGCAAAACTTAGGTCAATACCAAACTTTATTCAGTGATATTTTGGGAAGTCAGGAAGAGCGGGCGGCAGAGTTAGAACGGGATCGTCAAAGAGCAAAATCGGATGCGATGTTTAACCTAGCCAACTTTGGTTTGGCTTTTGCAGGGGAAACGCAGGGTAATACGGTTGCCGAAAGATTAGCTAACGCGGCAACACGTTCTAACGTTGTTGGCGGGTTCCAACAGGCAGGAAAAGATGTTGCGGCGGCACAAAAAGCGTTAAGAGCCGAAGATCAACAAATGTCCACGGTAGCATTACAAGCCGCTTTAACTGATGCTACTCGTCAAGCGACGTCTGCGGATGACTTAGCACTGGCCGCTGCTAACAAAACTACAACCGCGCCAAAATTTAGCACGAAAGAAGTAAAATTTTCCGAAGACGGAAAAAACTATGTAAAAATAGTAGTTACTAATGAGAGAACGGGAGAGCAAACGGAATCCGAGAAGATGCTCGCTCCCGGTCCAGATGTTACTTTTACTTCAAAACCCTTGGAAACGGGGGATGAAGTTAAAATATTAGTTACTAACAATGCTACGGGAGACGTAACAGTAAAAGATACCTTTAAAAGGGCTGAACCTGATCCAAACTTCACCACACAAACATTCACTGTTGACAGTGGTGTAAAAGTAATCACTACCAATAGCGTTACTGGGGATGTTACAGAAAAATTTACATACAAGGCACCTCCAAGGGCTTCGTTTACATTCGAAACCGTTAAAACTAAAGACGGTGTGATACTAAACGCTCTCAACAAAGAAACTGGGGAAATCACTGAAACAAAAACATATCAGCCCCCAGACGCTGACGTTGCGGGCATCCCTGCGTCCATTTATAATGGTCTGACAGAGCAGCAGAAGTTAGCTGCTATTGGTGTTGTTCCTGTCGTAGCAGATAAATTCACAACTGAATTAATCGACACTGCGGAAGGGCCAGTGTTACAAATTATAAATGCAAGAACTGGTCAGAAGTTAAGAGAGGAAAAGTTTGACCCTGTTAGGGAACTGGGCGGTCCAGTGAAATTTACAATTCAAGAAGCCGACGGAAGCATCACTGAAACAGTTGAAATGTTAGGTTCTAAAGCGGGCGTAGAGTTGCAGAAAAGGGTTAACGAAGCAAATAAAGCAAAACCGGGATCCGCAACTTTGTTGAAAGTTGGAACGCAAAGCATCAACCCGCAAGCGTACTTAACCGATAAAGGTCAAGTAATTACAAGTTTTGACAGCAAAACGTTTACGGATCCCACAGGGAAAGTTCAATTTCTCACTGACGTTGATGCAAAGCTCTTGGGTAATACTAATGTTTACGAAATTATTAAATCTCGTAAAATTGCGGATTATGCAAAACAACGTATAGAGCAGCGCAATCAACAGATTGGACCTATAACCTTTGTTGACGAAAACGGAGAGGCGCTCCCTGCGACTCTACAAGACGATCTACGTCAATTCTTACAGAGAACAAACACCAACTTACTGTCTGTTTCCGAAAACGATGTTAAAAAGGGAACGGGATTCTTTTCTAACGTATTTGCGGGGCTTAACGCGGTAGGCGGAACGTTTGCTCCAGAAACTTTTGATAAAATTTTTGGAGGTAGTACAGAAGCTCGCAAAGACTTGGGGTTGTTTAACTTTGTGGCAGTCTCTGCAATGGCGCGTAATCCAAGACTTGCTGTTTATGACATGCAACAAGTTAAAGAAAACCTAGTCAATCCAAAGAATTTGGTAGCCAACACTGTTTCTGAAGCGAAACGATTTAGATCACTTGTTGCTCTAATGGTTCAAGAGCGAAACTCACTTGAGAATGCACTTCAACTTGGAGAGCCAACAGTTATGGACGATGTTGGAGGCGCTTTAACAAAGCTTAAAGAAATTGATTTTGTTCTTTCTTTGATAAGGCTAGACCCAAATCAACAAGGTAATTTATCACTTGATGCAGCATTGGAACAAACAGAGGATGAATTTGAGTAATGGCTGGCCCACAACGTCGTACCAATAACGAACAAGTCCAAGAAGATTTCAATAGCTTTCCGGAAAGTTTTTCTCCGCCTGTTTACAATCAAGAGCGAATGAACAACTTCAATGAAATTTATGGAAATCTTGCCGATGCTACTCTCGACGAGGCTTTGGCCACTAAAGTAATACGCGATGTTATCCGTAAAAACAATTTAACGGAAGAAGACATTTCTATCGAATCATTAAGGAATGGGACCGCTCCCATTTTGGATACTTTTACATTTAGAAACAAAAAAACAAAAGAATTTTTTCCGGGTACGGAGTTATCTCCAGAGCAACGTGCCAAAGTTTTTTCTTCTAACAATGACATTTTTGAATACTTTGCGCGTGGCCCGTCTGGAGAAAAGATAACCCCCGGAAGATTTGGCGAAGGGATGAAATCAAGAATCATTCCTGCCGCGGTTTCGTTTCCGTCTTTCTTTGCGGGAGCTAAAGCTACTAATTATTTACTTTCCGGATTGCCTCCGACAACTCCACTAACAGCGGGTATTCGTATCGTCGCTCCGGTGGTTGGTGGTATTGTTTCCAGTATTGCTGCCTACAAACCTGCGCAAACCGCCAATGATTATATTTTTGGAGAAGCGGACGTTTACTTACCCGATCAAGCAAACGAGTTTAGGTCGGGTCAAAGTTTCATGGAGGGTCTTGGTTGGATAGGCGCTCCATATGCTTTTAAAGCAAATATTGGAGCAAACCTAGTAACAAACTTTGCGGAATCCAGACGGTTGGGACCAAGAGCCGCCCGCGCCGTTGAAAAAGGGCTTTCAACGGTTCAGGCAGAAGCACGACAAAGACCGATTAGAACGGCAATTGCAGAGATAACCGCGGCTGGGACGGGCGCAGCGGCTGTAGCGCAAGCTGATGCCGATACGGCTACCGCGGAGTTTTTAGCAGAGGTAATGGGGGCTTCCGCGGGAGGCATTGCTGCGGATGCGGCTTTGAATAGACTTGTTCCTACGGTAAAAAAAGGTTTTGAGGGCCTAAGAAAACTCAAAGACCGCGGTTTTAGGGGAGAAATGGTGGAAAAAGCCACGACTAATCTGGGTGATCGTCGTCAGGCTGAACTAGGGGTTTATGCTTTAGAAACCATAGCCACCGTTGAAGACCCCGATGAGATTTATCGCAGATTAAAGTGGTACAAAGCTTCTCGTGATGCAGTACGTGCGGGTAAACCCGTTCCACAAAGTAATACGGTAGTTATAGAAGCAAAAGGAGTAGAGGGAGAGACAGGTTATGTTCCTCCAGTTACGGAAGCTGATCTTTTTGAAGAGTTCGGAGACATAATTACAGAAACAATTGATCCGACAACGGGTCAACCCGTCAACTTGCCCACGGCCCTCGCGTCTAATTCGCTAGGGTTTATGCTCTTACAGCAAGCTTCTTCAGGACAATATGCCTCCCCGCAAATGCAACGGCGCATTAACGAACTAAGTAACAAAGGGGATGAAGCTTATTCAGAGTTTCGCGGCATTATGCTGGACATGATTAAGGTCGGATTTGCATCTGAAGATAAAGATATGATAGGAAACGCCGCGGAACTTGCTTCACGGCTCTTTGCTTCCGACTTGCAAGATGATTTAGCGGGCGCTGTTAACAAATACACCGATGCACGTAAGCGTTTGCTTAAATCAGATGACCCCGCGGACATTCTTAAAGCTTCGCAAGAACTTCAAAAAATGATCTTGACGCGTTTATCGGCGGCTCGCGCTAATGAGAAAAAGATTTGGCAAGCGGCACCAGATTTTGATGTTAGGTTAGGACAATTCACGACAGAAAACGGGGCGTTAAATACAATTACTTTGCCAAATGGTGATGTTGTAAACGCTCCAAATTTTGTTTCAAACTGGCTTTCAATTTTACAGCCGTTAGACAAAAAAGACCGGGCTAGTTTTTTAAAAGATTCTGAATATTCTGATTTAAATCAATATGTTATGGATACTCTTGATGAACTTGGTTACAACGTTACTCCTTTAGCTGATCGCGCCGAAGCTCCAGAAATTGAAAGCGCTCAAAAACCTTTTGACAAAATTAGAAATCAGGTTGTTGGAAATGATTATAATCTGAGAATTTTAGACCGTTTAATTGCGCAAGTCGAAGAAATGTCTACGCAAGACGCGGTTCGTTTTTGGAGGGATCAAGGTTTAGACTTTCAAGAAAACGCATCAGATTTTGAAAACCCTACTTTGCAACGCCGCATTGGTCGGGCTTTAGAAGCTCATGCTAATCTGCAAATTTTACGAAACAATGCAAATGCTGCGGCAGAAGATGCAGTTGTATCAGAATCTATAAGCAGTCTTACAATGGCGTTCAGGCGCTCCAAACTTTTGGCAGAAGCAAAAGTTGCGCGAAATGCAGGAAACGAACAGAAAGCAAAGTTTCTTGGAGATATGGCTGCGTCCTTTTTGGACGATTTAGATAGCGCGGATACAAATGTTCCTGAGTATCACTTGGCTAGAGCGTATTCCCGCTCCTTAAATGATGCTTTTACGCGGCCATTTACAGGAAAAATTGCAGCTCAAGACAAGTCGGGTGCTTATCGGATTGCGCCAGAGTCCGTAATTGATTCTGTGTTTAATTCCACCTTTGCGTCGGAAAGGGCACGAGCTATTGATTCCTTGGGTAAATTTGAAATTACTCAAAGTTTGACTAATCTTCTTAATTTAGCTCCAGAAGAAGCAAGTGTTGCAAGAGATGCTTATTTAAGTTCCTTAAGTGAACTTCCTTCAAACCAACAAGCCGAAATACGATCCTTTGCGGAACAGGTAAACAGCGTAGAACCCGCGGATGGAATGCGTTTAATAGACCAAGCAATGGCTATTCCCGACACTCCTGCACAAGAACTACAAGCTTATCAAGCGTTAAAAGATTTACACGAAGCCACTCACCTAGCTACGGGCCAAAACTTGGAGTCGGCGGACGCAGGCCTTTTGTTAGATCAAATTCGACAACAGGCTTTCGATACGGAAAGCGGATTTATTAATCTGCCAAAGTTACAGGAAATTTTGGCCGCAAATTCAGATTTGTTGGACAATGCGCCCCTTCTTAAAGAAGAATTACAAAAGGCATTATCCCAAACTACCACCACGCGTGGTGTGATGGAAACATCCCTGCGCAAAATGAGAGATTTTGGGTTTGACAGTAAGGGTAAGTTTAGCCGCGCCTCTTTAGAACGTTGGATGGAAAGTGCAGAAGCACGGGGGTTGTTGCAAGCTTTTCCCGACATGCAACAAGATTTACAAAGAATAATAGAGACAAACGGAGAGTATCTTAAAGTTATACAGGACAACAAAGACCGCATTACAAATGCTAAAGCGGAACAAAATTGGTTTTATTTGTTAAAAGAGGAAAGCAAAAACCCGGACGGAACTTTAAATTTTGTAGCTCCAGAAGACATGTCTATGCCCTTTGAAAAGTTGTTCATGGACAGTCAAACTAGACCCGGAGAAATGCTTAACAGATTTTGGAAAGTTGCAAAAAATGCCCCCGCCACACAAACCATGCCAAATGGTGACGAGATTACCAAAGAATCCGTTAAGCGCGGATTCAAAACATCTTTAATCGGCTCAATAATGAATATGGCTGGAATGAAGTCGAAGGACAAGTTTAGCGCCTTAAAGGCGCACGAGTTGTTTT
>UEXL01000089.1_pt1 | contig 48246 bp, 66 predicted proteins | sample 1796671 | NCBI WGS metagenome assembly UEXL01 (sample SAMEA4772471, study PRJEB27181) | metagenome | reverse complement strand
GATGTAAACCTTTGCTGTTTCGCCACCCACAGGGAGAGAATCATGTCACTGAAATCCACCGCGATGAATATCACTGCCCCGGTGATACCCGCCCATTGGCAGATCCGTGCCGTACACCGTTTTTTGAAGATCAAGAACACCCTATTTAAAGGGCCCTATGTGCCCACTTTTGTTGAGAGCCCGCTCCCGGCAGTGGATACGCTGGCCATTGAAGATATCGACGTCAGTAGCCCGTTTCTGTTTCGGCAAAAGAAATGGCAGTCCTACTTCAAGCGTCTGCGCGATGAGTGCCCCGTGCACTACCAGAAAAACAGTCCCTTTGGTCCGTTCTGGTCGATTACCCGTTATGACGACATCGTCTTCGTGGACAAGCACCATGATCTGTTTTCTGCCGAGCCGATCATTACCTTGGGGCGAACCCCTGAAGGCCTGGAAATTGAAACCTTCATCGCCATGGACCCGCCCAAGCACGATGAGCAGCGTAAAGCGGTACAGAATGTGGTGGCCCCGAAAAACCTGAAAGAGATGGAAGGGCTGATCCGTCAGCGTACCCGGGAAGTGCTGGATGAGCTGCCGGTTGGTCAACCGTTTGACTGGGTAAAAACGGTGTCCATTGAACTGACTGCACGAATGCTGGCTACGCTGCTGGATTTCCCCTACGAACTGCGGCACAAGCTGGTGTACTGGTCCGATGTGTCCACCGCCAGCCCGGAAACCACCGGGGGGCGGGTTGATTCAGATGAAATTTTTGCTGCTGCCGCGGATGCGGGCAAGCACTTCGTCAAGCTCTGGCACGACAAAGCCGCGCAGAGAGCGGCGGGGCAGGAAGCCGGGTTTGATTTGATCAGCCTGATGCAGGCGAACGAAGAAACCAAAGACATGGTCAAGCGGCCCATGGAATTTATGGGGAACCTGACCCTGTTGATCGTTGGCGGCAATGATACCACTCGCAACTCCATGACCGGCGGCGTGCTGGCCCTGAACCAATTTCCCGACGAATTTACCAAGCTGAAGGAAAACCCGGCCCTGATTCCCAACATGGTTTCCGAAATTATCCGTTGGCAAACGCCGCTGGCCTACATGCGACGCATTGCCAAACAGGATGTGGAGCTAAACGGAAAAACCATCAAGAAGGGTGACAAGGTGGTGATGTGGTACGCCTCCGGCAACCGCGATGAGCGCAATATTGATCAGCCGGATACCTTCATGATCGACCGTAAGGGTGCACGTAATCATTTGTCTTTCGGATTCGGTGTACACCGTTGCATGGGGAATCGATTGGCGGAGTTGCAGCTGCGTATCCTGTGGGAAGAGCTGCTGCAGCGCTTTGACGACATTGAGGTGCTCAGCGAGCCGGAGTGTGTGCAGTCAAACTTTGTGCGCGGTTACAGCAAGATGATGGTGCAGCTGACAGCGAAAAAATAATGCCTTGCGAGGGCCTTTTTCAGAAGCAGGTCTTGTAGCGTATTGCAGCCGCAGTGCGGAAAAGGGCGCGGAAGCGCCCTGTGGCAGTCCAAAAGGCGTTTCTCCCTGTGCTTGTTCGGTGCGGCGCTTAAAACTGGAAACGCCCCATGCATCGCATAGGGCGTTTGAGTATGAAGCAGGTTAACGAATGTCGGTGTTGGCCGTTAGCCCGCTGCTTTGCTTCAGGGCACAATAAAATCCGTCTGCGTCCAGGTGCTGAACTGACCGTCATCATGGTTTTTCCTGACCCGGAAGTACCGGATGCCGCTGCCCAGGGAAGCGTGCTCAATGTTATAGAAGTTACGCTGCCAGCCTGTCAGGTCGACGATGGGAGAGGAGAAATCGGCGTTGTCATCAATCTGGAGTTCATAGCTGTAGCCTTGAGCAACAATGATTTCAGCCTTGTGCCCCGGATCTGAGCAATCGGCGCTCATGTCAAAGCAAAAGCGTTGCGCGATAGTGAGATTCGCCGTGTCTGTAAATGTGGTCAGATTGGACGGGGGAATCAGCCCGGGTGAAACCGCTTCAATCACATTGCCGACCGGGGCAATGGTTTCACCAATCAGTACCGCTTCCAGATTTTGTTGAATCGAGGCTGCATCCAGTCTTCCATTCGCTTCCTGCAAAGACAGCAGGGTGGCGTCATCAATGGGATCGTTGTTGATAACGTCTGCCCGTAACGCGTTGAGAAGAGTGGTCATGGTGTAAGGCTCTTCAATACTTCTTTCATTCACTGCCTCAGTGAAAAGCGATGAAATATAGAGCGAGTAGGCATTGTCCTCAGGCGTTGTCCCCGGGCTATTGATGATGTTCATTTTGATAAAGGGCTGGTTGGTCGGGATGTCTCCGGTCACCGCTGCCAGTACGGTTTTCACCCTGCTTTGCGCGTCGGCGGTGGCTTGTTCGTAGCTGTTGCCCTGGTTGATCAACTCCACGGCTAAATCGTGGCTCAGCAGCGTCAGGGTGTTCACAAAAATGTTGGCTTGCTGCTCCGGGGCCTTGTTGACCAGTGCCTTGAGCGTGACTGACTCTTCGGAGTACGTCGCCTCTGTTTCATCGTAAAAGCGCCCGGTGGTATTAACGGAAAGCAGTCCGGGTTCCACCTCAAGAAGGAAATCCCCAAGATTGTCCTGGATTTGTGAATTCGCGATCAGCGAGCTGGTATCCCCCTCAATCTTGAGGACATTGACTTCGCCATCCTGAATAAAGGGGCCTTTATAGGCTGATCCCGAAAGCGAAGATTTACTTCCACCATTGCCTGTGCCCGATATTCCGCCATCATTGCTGGCAAGAGGGTAGGATTCCCCGCCGCAGGAGAGCAGCAGAGCAACGAGAAGAAAGAAAGCAAGTTGGGTGGTCTTTTTCATTGCTCTGAGCCCGAGTCCATGGATTCTTCAAAATAATAGATACCAACGCCCGCTCGGTATTGCTGGGGGCTGGTCTCTTCTTGATGGTCAATTTCCCTGTCCAGCCATCGATCCAGCTTCTGCAAAAGCTCCAGGCTGTCCGCTTCAATCAGCACCTTTAACTTGGCTATCACCTCGGGGTTAACCCGGTTATAGGCAACGCTCAGCTGAAGGCGGGAGGTTTTTCCCTGTTGTTCAGTGTTGTAAGTGCTGGTGTTCAGCAGGTCGTGAGCGGCCTGTCCCATCAGGAAAAGCAGCTCTTCATTGTCTTCGTGGGGAATATAGCTGGTGTCTTTCAGGGTCACGGTGTCGTCGTCATGGAGATCAACCAGCCCCGACTGTTCCAGTTCTCCCAGCACGGTAACGACAGTGACATCGCCACAGTACTGGTGGACCAGGCTTTCGAGGCTGGTGCCATCGCCGTAGAGGGGGAGTGCCTTTGGTTTGCCCTGTTCATCACAGTAGAGCGCTTCTTTCTGCCACGCATTGATGGCTCTGACAGCCCGGTTGGTTCGCTTGGTCTGTTGTTGCAGGAGGGCGCCCATGTCCTGATTGAGCTTGCGAAGGCGGGCGGTTTCCTTCCGGTCCAGGCCGGTAAGCAGAGCGATGCGGGAGGTGCTTTGTTTCTTGCCTTCAATGGTGAAGCCTTCCGCTTCTTCTACATAAATGGCCTTGAGCCAGAGGTAGAAATCATTCACTGAGATCCCGCGCTTGATGGCCATCCGCACAAGCGGACGCATCAGCTTGCGGACCGCTTTGTGAAACCCTGTGTTGGATGAGGTGCCGGACATTGGATACTAACCAAGTGCTGAAGATGAATTTCTGCGGCCCATTGTTTCCCGTGCGCGCTCCCTTGCTATCCGGGTGTTGGTATATCGCGCCAGCAACGACACTGCCGATGCTCTCGGATCTTGGGGCGAGGCAGTATATCTCATAATCCTGTCTCCCTTCGCAGCCTGCTCCCGGTTAGGGCCTGGATTCGTCGAACACTTCCCAACGTACAGCAATCTCACGATCCGCATGATGACGAATTGTAAAATATGGGATGTGTGACCCATATTTTGCTGAGTCTACCTCAACGGTAACGCGGCCAAGAATGAAGTGCAATCCTCTGTAATTACATGGTTTTTTTGATTAAAGGGGCCGTTTTTCAGGCAGTTGTGACTGAATTTTAACCCATTAAAAGGGTGTGCACGGGCAGGTTCCTTCTGATAGATTTCAATAAATGGGAAAATAAACCCAAAAAAATGAAAGAGGGATCGATTATGAAAGCGTGGTATTTGCTAGGTGCGGCATTGTTTTTGACGGCATGCGGTGGTGGTGGCTCCAGTGGCGGGGCGGCTCCGGTGCCATCTTCTACAGGCCCCACAGTGAAATTTTTCCCGGCAAGCGATGGTGCAAATAACTTGCAGCTGTGGAAAACGGACGGTACGGAAGCCGGTACGTCCATGGTCAAGGTGATCCATGTGGGCGGCGGGGCTGATATCGTCGTGCTTGGCAGTCTGGGTGGAAAAACCATTTTCCTGGCGGATGACGATGATCTCTATGGAGATGAGCTTTGGGTAACCGATGGCACTGAGGCGGGAACGACCCTGCTCAAGGATATTCGTGTTGGTACGGCAAGTACTTACATTTCCAGTTTTACGGTCGCTGATGGCACGCTCTATTTCGGCGCTTATGATGACGTCAGTGGCACCGAGCTATGGAAAACCGATGGCACTCCCGCGGGAACGGTCATGGTCAAGGACATACAGCCCGGGGTAAACGGAGCGGGGGTCAGTAATTTGGTCACCATGGATTCTACTGTGTACTTTTCCGCCAATGATGGCACCGCAGGTTATGAGTTGTGGACAACGGATGGTACTGCATCGGGAACCGTGATGGTGGCGGAAATTGCGCCTGGAGCCGCGTCATCCGGTATCTCTGAAATGATCAGCGTGGATGGCATGCTGTATTTCAGAGCGACGGATGGCACTACCGGCGCTGAGCTGTGGAAGAGTGATGGTACTACCGCAGGCACGGAACTGGTCAAGGATATCGCGGTTGGTGCGCCCAGCTCTTCACCCAACAATCTTGTTGCCATGGGGGGTGATATTTACTTTATTGCGGCAGAAAGTACTGGCCAGGGCAACGAGTTGTGGCGTACCGATGGGACCGAAGCAGGCACCGTTCTGGTGAAAGACATCAATCCAGTGGTCAATAACTCCAGCATCAATAATTCCAGCTCGAGGATTCGTTTTCTGAATGCCCTTGACGACAAATTGTATTTTACGGCTCGCCCCGATCCTACAAGTACCCTCAATGAGGTGTGGGTATCCGATGGCTCTGAAGCGGGAACTTTGCCTCTGTTCGATGCCGATAATGTTAACTACCTGATGTCCACGGGGGAGGCGATTCTGTTTAGTGGCTGGGATGTCACAAACGGCCATGCCATGTGGACCACGGACGGGACGGTGGCCGGTACCGTCTTTCTCAAGGATATCGAGCCAGGGACAGCAGACACTGACTTTTACTCGCTCGGCGAAGCCTATTTCCATGAGAATGATGCAGCCCCCCTCGTAGAAGTGTTGCCCGGTGTTGCACTGATTGTGGCCTACCGTTCTGATATTGGTGTATAGCTATGGAAAACTGACGGCACTGCCGCCGGTACCCAGCTGATCAAGGATATCCATCCTGGTATGGGGAGTGGCTTTGATCTCTAATACGTGGGGCGACTCAACAGAGATTGCTCGCTACATTTTCTGATCGCCACAGTAAGCGCCCGGCTCAATTGAGTTGGGCGTTTTTCTTTGGGAGTGCTGAGGGTTTTCTACAAACTGAATTGGCACCAGTTCGCTAGACACCTTTCAGTCATCCAAAATGGCAACCAGAGAGGTATCTATGAGCAGCAAGTATTGCCAAGAAGAATTCAAGCTTCAGTCAGCCTGCTAGGTGTCTAATCGTGGAGACAGGCAATAAGGAAGGGGGAAGAGGTGCGCGTAGATTGTGGCTTATGGCGAAGAGCTGCTGAGGTAGAAGTGTGAGGGCGTTTAGTTGCACGTTTGCAGCTAAGTGCGATCTCCTAATGGCAAGAAATCTGTAAGTGATTGATATAAAAGAGGGCACGTTACCTCTAATGGCAAACGTGCCCTCTCTAATGGCAACTCACAAGTTTTTATTCCCAGGACAGCGCGCCGCCCACCTGGTACTCAGTGACCCGGGTTTCGAAGAAGTTTTTCTCCTTGCGCAGGTCCATGATTTCGCTCATCCACGGGAACGGGTTGTTCACGCCTTTGAACTGCTCCGGCAGGCCCAGCTGGGCCAGGCGGCGGTTGGCGATGAACTGCAGGTATTCTTCCATCATGGCGGCGTTCATGCCGAGCACACCGCGCGGCATGGTGTCGCGGGCGTACTGGATTTCCAGCTCGGTGCCTTCCAGGATCATCTGGGTGGCCTTGTCGCGCATCTGGGCATCCCACAGGTGCGGGTTTTCCAGTTTGATCTGGTTGATCACGTCCACGCCGAAGTTCACGTGCATGGATTCGTCACGCAGGATGTACTGGAACTGCTCGGCGACGCCGGTCATCTTGTTGCGGCGACCCATGGATAGGATCTGGGTGAAGCCGCAATAGAAGAAGATACCTTCCAGTACGCAGTAGAACGCGATCAGGTTTTCCAGCAGCGCCTTGTCGGTTTCCACGGTGCCGGTTTTGAATTCCGGGTCGGACAGGTCGCGGGTGTACTGGATGCCCCACTGCGCTTTCTTGGCGACAGAGGAATCTCCTGGTACATGTTGAAGATTTCGCCTTCATCCATGCCCAGTGATTCGATGCAGTACTGGTAGGCGTGGGTGTGAATGGCTTCTTCAAAGGACTGACGCAGGATGTACTGGCGGCATTCCGGGTTGGTGATCAGGCGGTAGATGGCCAGCACCAGGTTGTTGGCGACCAGGAGTCGGCGGTGGAGAAGAAACCCAGGTTGCGCTTGACGATGCGACGCTCGTCGTCGGTGAGGCCGTCGGTTTTCTTCCACAACGCCAGGTCGGCGTTCATGTTCACTTCCTGGGGCATCCAGTGGTTGGCGCAGCCATCCAGGTATTTCTGCCAAGCCCAGTCGTATTTGAACGGCACCAGTTGGTTCAGGTCGGCGCGGCAGTTGATCATGCGTTTGTCGTCAACTTCCACACGGCCGGCGGCGCCTTCCAGCTCGGCCACGCCTTCTTCGATGTCCATCTTGGCCACGGTGGCCTGGGCGCGGGCTACGGCGTCTGAGGCGGCTCGGGCGGCGGCGGTGTTGTCTCGTCGTTGTTGCTCGACTCCATCATCCGCAGTACTTCCCGTTCCCGGTGCTTTAGCTTCAGGTGCCGCTTGGTCAGATACCGTCTCAGATTGCGGCGGCGTTGCGCTTGCGGGCTGCGGTTTGGCGACAGGCGTCTCTTGCGCATTAAATTCGTCCCAGCTCAGCATGTGTTCTCTCCATTCTTTCAAGGGTGGCGCGATGGCGTCACCGGTGGTGCATTCTTTAAGTGGCCTGATGCTGGATGCCTGACGCTGGACGCTTAAAGAAAGGCGTGCGTTGAGCGTCCGGCATCTGGCGTCCGGCGTTTATTGGCAGGCTTCGCAGTCCGGGTCATCCAGGGAGCAGGCCTGGGGCACGTCGGCGGCCTGGCCGAATTCCGCGGCTGGCTCTTCCACCTTGGAGGAAACCCGGTTCAGCTTGCCATCGTTGATGGTGGATTTTTCGGTCTGGGTGGCGCCGATGGCACGCAGGTAGTAGGTGGTCTTCAGCCCCAGCAACCAGGCCATCTTGTAGGTCACGTCCAGCTTCTTGCCGTTCGCTTCGGCGATGTACAGGTTTAGTGATTGAGCCTGGTCGATCCACTTCTGACGACGGCTTGCCGCTTCTACCAGCCAGCGCGGTTCCACTTCGAAGGCGGTGCGGAACTGTTCTTTCAGGTCGGCGGGAATCCGTTCGATGGGCTGTGCGGAGCCATCGTAGTATTTCAGGTCGTTGACCATCACGTTGTCCCACAGGCCGCGCTCTTTCAGGGCGTTGACCAGGTACGGGTTGACCACGGTGAACTCGCCGGACAGGTTCGATTTCACGTACAGGTTCTGGTACGTGGGCTCGATGGACTGGGAGACCCCGGTGATGTTGGCGATGGTGGCTGTCGGCGCGATGGCCATCACGTTGGAGTTGCGCATGCCCTTCTTGGCCATGGCGCGCACGCTGTCCCAGTCCAGGGTCTGGCTGCGATCCACCTTGCAGTAGTCCTCGCCACGTTGCTTGACCAGAATGTCGATGGAGTCGATGGGCAGTATGCCCTGGCTCCACAGGGACCCTTCGAAGGTCTGGTAGGCGCCACGCTCTTCGGCCAGTTTGGCGGAGGCCTGGATGGCGTAGTAGCTCACCGCTTCCATGGAATTGTCGGCGAATTTCACCGCGCCTTCGGAGGCGTAGCTGATGCCCTGCTTATACAGCGCGTCCTGGAAGCCCATGATGCCCAGCCCGACCGGACGGTGCTTCATGTTGGAACGTTCTGCCTGGGGCACGCTGTAGTAGTTGATGTCGATCACGTTATCGAGCATGCGCACGGCGGTGTTGATGGTGCCTTGCAGCTTCTCGATATCCAGGCCGTTCTCGTCCACGTGCTGGGCCAGGTTCACGGAACCCAGGTTACACACGGCGATTTCTTCCTGGTTGGTGTTCAGGGTGATCTCGGTGCACAGGTTGGAGGAGTGCACCACGCCCACGTGCTGCTGCGGGCTGCGCAGGTTGCACGGATCCTTGAAGGTGAACCAGGGGTGGCCTGTTTCGAACAGCATGGAGAGCATCTTGCGCCACAGGTTGATGGCGGGGATGCGCTTGAACAGTTTCATTTCGCCGCTGCGGGTTTTGGCTTCGTATTCCAGGTACGCCTTCTCGAAGGCTTCGCCGTACAGGTCGTGCAGGTCCGGGGCGTCGTTGGGGCTGAACAGGGTCCAGTCTTCTTCGTTGATCACGCGCTTCATGAACAGGTCGGGAATCCAGTTGGCGCTGTTCATGTCGTGGGTGCGACGACGGTCATCACCGGTGTTCTTGCGCAGCTCCAGGAATTCTTCGATATCCATGTGCCAGGTTTCCAGGTAGGCACAGACCGCGCCCTTGCGCTTGCCACCCTGGTTAACGGCCACGGCGGTATCGTTGACCACTTTCAGGAACGGCACCACACCCTGGGAGCGACCATTGGTGCCCTTGATGTAGGCGCCCAGTGCACGCACCGGGGTCCAGTCGTTACCCAGGCCGCCGGCAAACTTGGACAGCATGGCGTTGTCCTGGATGGCGCCATAAATGCCGTGCAGGTCGTCGGGCACGGTGGTCAGGTAGCAGCTGGACAGCTGCGGGCGCAGGGTGCCGGCGTTGAACAGGGTCGGCGTGGAGCTCATGTAGTCGAAGCTGGACAGCAGGTTGTAGAACTCGATGGCGCGGGCTTCGCGGTTGTCTTCTTCCACGGCCAGGCCCATGGCCACGCATGAAGAAGCACTGGGGCAGCTCGATGCGGTGTCGTTGTGGTGGATGAAGTAGCGGTCGTACAGGGTTTGCAGGCCCAGGTAGGAGAACTGCAGGTCGCGGTTGCCATCCAGGGCGGCGCCCAGTTTGTCCAGGTCGTACTCGGCCAGTTGCGGAGACAGCAGCTCCAGCTCGATGCCTTTACCAATGTAGGCTTTCAGGGCTTCACCGTAGCTGGCGTTCATTTCATCATGGCTGGCACGCTCGGCCACGTTCAGGAACTGCAGGGCTTCGGCGCGAATCTTGTCCATCAACAGGCGCAGTGACCTGGGAGTAGTTGGGCTCCACTTCGATCATGGTGCGAGCGGTGATCACCATAGAGGTGTTCACATCATGGATGGAGACCCCGTCGTACAGGTTTTCACCGTTTCGGTGATGATCTTGTCCGCGTTCACGTCGGTCAGGCCGAGCAGGCAGCGCGAATCAGGTGCTCAAGGCGAGCCATGTCCAGCGGAGCCTTGCTGCCGTCTTCCATGGTGACCGACATGTTCACCTGGTGGGTCGGGCGGGCAGGTCGTCGCTGTGTTCGGCGGCGCGTTTGGAGGCTTGCTGTTCGCGGTACAGCACATAGTCACGGGCCACTTTCTGCTCGCCGTTGCGCATCAGGGCCAATTCTACCTGGTCCTGAATTTCCTCGATGTGGATGGTGCCACCGGAGGGCATGCGGCGCTTGAAGGTGGCGGAGACCTGTTCGGTCAGGCGTGCCACGGTTTCATGGATGCGGGACGATGCAGCGGCGGTGCCGCCTTCGACAGCCAGAAAGGCCTTGCTGATGGCGACGGTAATCTTGTCGTCATCGTAGCCCACTACCTTGCCATTGCGCTTGATTACGCGCAGCTGGCCGGGGGCGGTGCTGGCAATGCTCTGATCCTGGTCGTTGCTGTCGCTGGCAGGGGAGCCGGCGTTCTGTGGGTTTTGGCTCATATCCGTCTGCATGGTGCCCTCTCCGTTGTCGGTGCTGTTCTGTCTGTGTTGTGTGTTGTGGGCGCGGTGGCTTCACCACGCAAAACGCCACGACCGCAAGGTCATGGCGTGTTAAATCGTGTCGTGGATGGTGCCTGGTGGCATCGCGAGCGCGCGAACCACAATATGTTGTGTCTTATCCATGACGTTATCTTCCCCTTCTTGTCGGAAAAGGCTAAATCGCTGATGCGGCTGCACTTTTTCACGCTGTAGACTGTTTGTCCTGGGGCGGCGCCTATTTTACAAAAACCCAACATCTTGGGGTCGGCGCCTGAGTTCAGTACAAGTTATAGTTGCGCTCCGCTTTTTTGCAAGCACTTCGCCTGGGGAAATCTTGTGGATAACCTGTGGGGCGATGTGGGTGCATTGAGGGTGCTTTTTTTCTGTGCAGGCGCATACTAGATATAGTGTTTGTCAATGGGGTGAGCGGTCACGTGGGCCTGTGAGCAGGGCGGCATACAAATAGAAGGCGGTATGGCGGTTGTTTGTACGATGGGCAGCCCGAGAGGTTGCCGTGCACAGCGTGTATGCGTATAAACATCCGATAGGGATACGTTTGTTACAGTTCGCCGGGTTGGCGCTGAAACAAAACGACAATAACGATACAAATTCAAAAGGATAAGGACGGGATGACAACGGTGCAGGATAACCCGCCAGCCATCATGATCGTAGAAGACGACGAGCGTCTTGCCGATCTAACCTGTGAATATCTTCAAAGCAACGGCCTGAATGTCACGGTAGTCAGCGATGGTGAAGAAGCCATTCGCCGTATTCGTGCGGAGCAACCGGATCTGGTGGTACTGGATCTGATGCTGCCCGGCGCCGACGGCCTGACGGTATGCCGTGAAGTGCGCAGTGCCTACAAGAATCCCATCCTCATGCTGACCGCTCGCACGGATGATATGGATCAGGTGCTGGGGCTGGAAATGGGCGCGGATGATTATGTGGCCAAACCGGTGAAACCCCGCGTGTTGCTGGCTCGGATTCGTGCCCTGCTGCGCCGGGTGGAAACCGACAGCGAACGTGACAACCCCGGCGCGTCTGGAATTTGGTGCCCTGGTGATCGACAACTCTGCTCGGGAAGTGACCCTGGCCGGGGAGTCGGTGGACCTGACCAGCGCCGAGTATGACTGCTCTGGTTGCTGGCCTCCAACGCGGGCACGGTGCTGTCACGGGAAACGATTTTCGAGAAACTGCGCGGCATTCAGTATGACGGTCAGGATCGTTCTATTGATGTACGAATTTCCCGGATTCGCCCGAAAGTGGGGGACGACCCGGAAAATCCCAAGCGCATCAAGACGGTGCGTTCCAAGGGCTATCTGTTCGTCAAGGAAATCGGCGCGGCATAACGGCTGCTTTGGCCGTCGCGGCGCAGGGATGACGCTGGGTGACGTTTGAATAGTATTTTCCTGAGGCTCTACGGGGGCCTGTTGCTGGCGCTGTGTTTTATCGGCGCCATCACCTATGGCGCCGTAGAGCTGGTGAACAGCTACCGATCCGATCTGTACCGGGAGAAAATGGCCCGCGGTACCTTCTTCCTGATGGCGGAAGGCTACCAGCGCTATGAAGCCGGGGCGCGTGATCGCTGGAGCCAGGTGCTCAGCAAGCTGTTCAGTGCAGAGATAGCCCTGAAATCCCGCGAGGAGCTGGCGTTGGGGTACCGGGAAAATCTGCATCTGGAAGACGGCCTGGTGGTGATGCGCCTGAATGACGATGAAGGCTACGCCGACATTCTGTTCCAGATCCCCGACGAAGATGCCTATATCAACACGCGCATGACCAAGGTGTCCGAGCAACAGGCGCGGGCCACGGCGGTGTTGATCCTCAATCATTTGTCGCATTTTCAGGAGTCCGAGTGGGCTCCGGCACTGGCTGATCTACAGCATCAGTTCGGTTATCCCCTGACACTGGTTCAGCGCGATGATGTCTCGCTGGATGGTGAGCAAGAGCAGCGGCTCAAGCGCCGTGAGGTGGTCATTGCCCTGGATGACAGTACCCGCAGCGATTCCAGCATCCGCATTTATGCGCCGGTGGCGCAGACCGGCAAGCTGCTGATGATCGGCCCGCTGAGTCTGTTTGATCAATTTCCCATTGAGCTGTTGTTGATTGCCGGGGCGACCAGCCTGCTGGCGGTGGCGCTGGCTACCTACCTGCAGGTGAGCCCGTTGCAACGGCGGCTCAAACAACTCGACGGTGCCGTGAGCCAGCTGGGCAGTGGTGATCTGGGGGCCTATGCCAATATTGAAGGCAGTGATGCCATCGGCCAGGTGGCGGCCACCTTTAATGGCATGACGGCGCACATTCGCCGGCTGATTGAATCCCAGCGGGAGATGACCCGGGCGGTGAGCCATGAGCTTCGCACCCGGTGGCGCGGCTGCGTTTTGGTCTGGAGATGCTGGCGGATATCGAGTCGGCGGAGCGGCGCCGCGAAAAGCTCAATGCCATGGATCACGATATCGAACAGCTGGATCAGTTGATCGACGAAATTCTTACCTATGCTCGCTTGAGCAGGGTACGCCCAATATCGAATTCCAGCCGGTGGTGATTGGCGAGCTGTGCGAGCAGCTGCGCGATGAGCTGGAAACCATTCGCGATGAAACCGCCATCACTGTGGCGAATCCCTATCCGACCCTGGAAGTGGAAGCGGAAGAGCGCTACCTGCACCGGGTGTTGCAGAACTGGTGACCAATGCCCTGCGCTATGCCCAATCGCGCATTGTTATGCGGGTGGAAGAGAGCGAGGATCAGGTGGTGATCCATGTGGATGATGATGGCCCTGGCATTCCTGAGCACGAGCGCGAGCGAGTGTTCAAACCCTTTGCCCGGCTGGATAAAAGCCGTCACCGGGCCAGCGGCGGGTATGGTCTGGGTCTGTCCATCGTGAAGCGGATTGTGGATTGGCACGGCGGCGAAATCCGCGTGGATGAAAGCCCGGAAGGCGGTGCCCGCTTTACCGTGACCTTGCCCAAGAGCCAACAGGGTCAGCATGTGCTGGGGCGGGTGACCCCGTTAAGGGTGATGGCGTCGGACGACAGTACGATATCGTCGGGAGAGCGCAGGCCAGACCAAGCCCGCAATGGCCGATAAGGTCTATCGGGTTGGCCGTTATCGTGCAATCTGTCATCTGGCCTTCATTTAAAATGCGCTTCCCGTGGTATCTCGCGGCGTTTGTTGATCCCGCCCCCATACTGATAACAAGGTTAGCCGAGTCATGTCTTATATCCTTTCCATCGACCAGGGCACCACCAGTTCCCGCGCCATTGTTTTTGATGCCAGTGGCCGTGCCTGTGGGCAGGCGCAGAAAGAGTTTCGCCAGCATTTTCCTCAAGATGGCTGGGTGGAACACGACGCCATGGAGATCTGGAATGACACTCTGGCCATGTGTCAGCAAGCCTTGCGCAATGCCCGGGTGGAAGCGCAGCAACTGGCCGCCATTGGTATTACTAACCAACGAGAACCACCGTGCTGTGGGATCGGGAAACCGGCGACCCGCTGGCCAAGGCGATTGTCTGGCAGGACCGGCGTACTGCGTCCACCTGTGAAGCACTGCGTGATCAGGGCCATGAAGACAGGTGCGCAGCAAGACCGGGTTGTTGCTGGACCCTTATTTTCTGCCACCAAGCTGGCCTGGTTGCTGGATAACGTGCCCGGTGCCCGGCAGCGCGCAGAGGCGGGCGAGCTGGCGTTTGGCACCATTGATAGCTGGTTGCTGTGGCAGTTGACGCGCGGCAAGGTGCACGCCACCGACGCCACCAATGCCTCGCGAACGTTGTTGTTCAATATCCATGAGCAATGCTGGGATGAAGAGCTACTGGCTTTGTTCAATGTGCCCGCTTCGGTGCTGCCGGACGTGCGTGACAGCGCTGCAGATTTTGGCACCACTTGCCCGGAACTGCTGGGCGCGGCGGTGCCCGTGGCCGGCATTGCCGGCGACCAGCAGGCGGCCTGGTGGGGCAGGCCTGCTTTGCCCCGGGGATGGTGAAAAGCACCTATGGCACGGGCTGCTTTATGGTCATGAATACCGGTGAGGCGGTGGAGTCCCATAACCGTTTGCTGACCACCGTGGGCTATCGTTTGAACGGCAAAACCACCTATGCGCTGGAAGGCTCCATCTTCGTGGCGGGCGCGGCGATCCAGTGGCTGCGCGACGGTCTTAACCTGATTCGTGACGCCAGTGAAACCGAAGCCCTGGCCCGCCGGGCCGGTTCTGCCGGCGGTGTACCTGGTGCCTGCCTTTACCGGGTTGGGTGCGCCCTGGTGGGACCCCCATGCCCGGGGCCTTGCTGGGGCTGACGCGCGATACCGGCATTGCCGAAGTGGTGACGGCAGGGCTGGAAGCGGTGTGCTATCAGTCCCGGACTTATTGGATGCCATGGCGGCGGATTGTGGCACCCGGCCCACCACCCTGCGGGTGGATGGGGGCATGGTCGTGAATAACTGGTTAAGCCAGACCCTCTCGGATGTGCTGGGCGTGTGTGTGGACCGCCCGGTGGTCACCGAAACGACCGCCTTGGGGGCTGCGTATCTGGCGGGCCTGGGTGTAGGTTTGTATGCATCGCTGGACTCAGTGGCCGAGCAGTGGCGCTGTGAGCGGGAGTTCTCGCCAGCGCTGGAGGAGGCGGAGCGCCAGAAACGCTATCAGGGGTGGCGGGATGCGGTGGCCCGGGTTTGTCAGCCAGCCCCGGATTCGCCGATTCGCTAAATTGCATAAAAATCAGACGGTTCGGTGGCGTAAAATCCGTTTTACAACGATGAGCGGTTCCGTTTAGGGGATGGTCAAACTGTGACGGAGTAGGCACTTGGTATTACTATTGGTTCAACAATAATACTATTTTGCTACCAGTTGGTGTGATTGCGAGTGGGGATGGTCGCACCAAATCGGGAAATCCGGCATGGATCAAACGTTAACGTCTCACCCTGTGGCCTTGCAGTCGCAGCGATTGCGCCGGGTGCTTTTTGCTATCCTGGCGGGAGGCAGTGCCCATACATTACTGTGCTGGATCGCGTTGCAGCTGGACTTTTTCCGCGGCGGGGAAGTCCTGTTTTATTCCCTCTTTGCCGCCCTCTGGACCGGCCATATCCTGTTCGTCCTGTTTATGTTGGTGGGCCTGAACCGCCGACTATCCGAACCCTCCATGATCATGCCGTTGATGGTGTGGTCTACCACCGGGTTGTTGGCCACAGCACTGGTCGTCGATCAGGTGCGTCTGTGCGTCATGTTGATTTTCTTCGCCATCGTCCAGATGGGGGTGCTGCAGGCTTCGTTACGGCAATTCATGGCGCTGGCAGGGTATTGCGTGCTGGGGTATGCGCTCGTGCTGGGGGCGGTTTGTGTACTGGCCAGAAGTGGTGGATGTGCAGGGCGAATGGATTCAGTGGGGGCTGTTCAGTGTCATGGTGCTGGCTGCCATGCTGGTAGCGTCGGAGATCTCCACCATTCGGTTCCAGCTGGGTAAACGTAATCAGCAGCTGGCAGGCATTGTCGAACGCATCCATGACATGGCGGTGAAAGACGAGCTGACCGGCTTCTATCGTCGCCGGCATGCCATGGAATTGTTGAGCAAGGCATGTGGGCAATCCGCCCGTGGCGCGTATCAACTGGGGGTGGTGTACCTGGATCTGGATCACTTCAAGAAAACCAACGATCAGTACGGTCACCGTATGGGCGATTTGGTGTTGCAGCGTTTTGCGGATGTGACTCGACGTCACCTGACCAACCAGGATTTTGCTGCCCGCCTGGGCGGGGAAGAATTCATGTTGGTGCTGCCGGTCAGTGATCCTGAAGAGGCGCGCAATCTGGTGGAGGGAATTTTGATGGGCATGCGCAGCCAGCGCTTCAAAGACGCACCCGGTTTGGTGGTTACGGTCTCCGGGGGGCTGGCCATGCTGAATAACGACGAAACGCCTGCGCAATTAATCAAGCGGGCAGATCTGGCCCTGTACCGGGCCAAGGCAACCGGGCGCGATAAATTGATTGTCGGGGAGTCGGCATGAACCAGGACCTGCACCAGGCAGAGAAACTGACTCTGAGCGAAAAGCGCCTGATGCAACGTCATAGCCGTTCGGCCATGGCGATCCTGGCCATGCATACGTTGCTGTGCGTGGTGTATTTTCAGTTGGGCTACATGCATATCGCGTTGCCTCAGGCGCTGGTGCTGGTGTCGCTGGTCTGGTTTTTTTTGCTGGTCTATCAGGTGCTGATGACGACAGGGGTGACGTTGCAATGGCGCGAGCCGAGTCTGTCGCTGCCGCTGATTTTGTACTTTATCGGCGTGTTTGTGGTGTCGGGCTATTACGTGGATGAGTTCCGGCTCAGTGTGGTAACTCTGTTCTTTGCGGCCTTGCTGATGGTGTCGTTCCGGCTCAGTGGCAAGGTGATGGTGGCGGTGGCGTTCTTTGGCCAGTGGGGCCTATGCGCTGATGCTGTGGGTAGCGTTGATGGACCGCTGGGTGCAGCTGAGCTTGTCAGTGGAGCTGCTGCAGTGGCTGGTGTTCGCCATGATTTCGGTGAGTTTTGCGGTTACCGGTGGGAGCGTGAACCGCCTGCGTGACGCCCTCGCAGATAAGAACCGGGACCTGGCTAACGCGGTGGGAAAGGTTCGAGAGATGGCGATCCGCGATGACCTGACTGGCTTATTCAATCGCCGCCATCTGCTGGACATTCTGGAGCGCCAGCGGGCGTTGGCCGGCCGTAAAGGGGTGCCTTTTGCGGTGTGCTACGTGGACCTGGATTACTTCAAGAAAATCAACGATCGGCACGGTCATGACTGGGGCGACCGGGTGCTGCGCCAGTTTTCCGAGTTGGCACTATCGGGCATGCGTGATGGCGATTACTTTGGCCGCCTGGGCGGGGAAGAGTTCCTGCTAGTGTTGCCGCAAAGTGATGCTCACGGCGCGTTGCTGGTGGCCGAACGCCTGCGCCAACGCTGGCGTGAACAACGCTTCGATGCCCAGGGAGGTCCGGCTACTGTCAGCCTGTCCGTGGGGGGTGGCGGATTATCGCGATGGCGAAAGTGTGGATGAACTGCTTAACCGGGCGGATCAAGGCTTGTACAAGGCCAAGTCCAGCGGGCGGGATCAGAGCCAGGTGGCGTAAAAGCAGGAGTGATTTGAAAGCTCAAAGTTTAAACGCGAGGCTCAGGAGTCGATCGGTTAGCAACGCAATTTGTTCGCGCTTTTAAACTTTCAACTTTGAACTTTTATCCCCTGACTTCGAACGTGACCAAATGCTTGGTGCCCAGCCGCACATGCAGGTTGTCGCCTTCCACCACATTGGTGTGGCTGTCGGTCTGGCAGAGCAGGGTTTCGCTGGCGCCGACTCTCAGGTGATAAAGGATGCTGGCGCCGGTGAACTGACGCCGGGTGACGGGGAGCGCGAGAGGACGATTCGTCGGCAATCACGTCTTCCGGGCGTAGCAATACTTCCACTTCAGTGCCTGCTTGCAGAGGAGTATGGCTGCGGCCGGTCACATCGCCCAGGGTGGTGTGAACGGTGTTGCCATCGCGTACGGTGCCGCGCAAAAAAGTGCCGTAGCCGGCGAATTCCGCCACGAACCGGTTAGCCGGCGCATGGTAGATGTTGTAGGGCGTATCCCATTGCTCCAGGTGGCCCAGCTGCATAACGCCGACCCGGTCGGCCAGTGCAAAGGCTTCTTCCTGGTCGTGAGTAACCAGCAGGGTGGTGACCTTTTCCTGGCGGAGAATGTCGCCCAACTCTTGGGCCAGCGCCCGGCGCAGGTCCAGATCCAGGCTGGCGAAGGGTTCGTCCAGCAGCAGCAGGGCGGGCTGGGGGGCCAGCGCCCGGGCTAGGGCCACACGTTGTTGCTGGCCGCCGGAAAGCTCGTGGGGGTAGCGTTGCTCCAGGCCACTGAGACGTACCCGCTGCAGGCATGCATGCACCCGCTCTTCGCGTTCCGTCCGGCTTTGTCGCCGCAGGCCGAAGGCCACATTGTCCGCCACCGTAAGATGGGGAAACAGGGCGTGTTCCTGGAACACCATGCCCAGGCCGCGTTGATTGGGGGGTAACTGACGATGGGGCCCGGAGACGGCTTTTCCCTGAATACTGATTGAGCCTGCGGTTACCGGTTCCAGCCCTGCGATGGTTCGCAAGGTGGTGGTCTTGCCGCAGCCGCTGGGGCCAAGCAGGCAGGCAATTTCCCCTGCCGCCAGTGTCAGGCTCAGGTCGTTGACCACGGTTTGCTGGTGGTAGCTACAGGCCAGATGGTTGAGGCTAAGCAACGGTTCGTTCATGGTCGTGCGCTCCAGGCTTCACGCTGCACGCAACGCGGGCAAATGTCCCCGTGATGCGTGTTGCATGGTGCGTGCAGCGTTGCCATCAATGCTGCCCGGTGAGCAGAAATTCCAGCAGGGCTTTTTGCGCGTGCAGGCGATTCTCGGCTTCGTCCCATACCACGGCGCGCGGATCGTCCATCATTTCATGGCTGACTTCCTCGCCGCGATGGGCCGGCAGGCAGTGCATGAACAACGCATCCGGGTCGGCCTTGTCCATCAGCTCCGGGGTGACCTGGTAACCGTCGAAGGCGTTCAGGCGTGTTTGCTGCTCGTCTTCCTGGCCCATGGAAGCCCACACATCGGTGACGACCAGATGAGCGCCCTGCACGGCGGTTGCCACGTCGGGTTCCAGGCTGACCCGATCCGGGTAGCGGCCTAGCAGATCGTTGTCCGGGGTGAAGCCGTCCGGGCTGCTGATCACCAGTTCGAAATCAAACTGATTGGCGGCGTTGATGTAGCTGGCGCACATGTTGTTGCCATCACCGACCCACACCACTTTCTTGCCTTGAATGCTGCCACGGTGCTCCACATAGGTTTGCATGTCGGCCAGCAGTTGGCAGGGGTGAAAATCGTCGGTGAGGGCGTTGATCACCGGCACTGCCGAGTGGGCGGCAAAGGTCTGCAGGGTAGCGTGGTCAAAGGTGCGGATCATCACCGCATCGACCATGCGCGACAGTACTCGTGCAGAATCTTCAATCGGTTCGCCGCGGCCCAGTTGGGTGTCACGGGGCGACAGGAAAATGCTGGCGCCACCGAAGTGAGTCATGGCTACTTCAAAGACACCCGGGTGCGGGTGGACGATTTTTCGAAAATCATGCCCAGGGTTTTGCCCTGTAGCGGCTCGTGGTGCTGGCCATTGCGCAGCATGGTTTTCAGCTCGATGGCGCGCTGAATCAGGTAGCCGAGCTCATCGGGAGTCAGATCGGTAAGGGTCAGGAAATGACGGGTCATGCGACCTCCTGCTCGTCGGCGAAACGGTGGATCAGGGTCGATAGGGTGTCCACCAGGTGCTGCATTTCTGCTTGGCTGATGACCAGCGGCAGTAGCCGCACCACGGAACCGGCGGTGACATTGATCAGCAGGCCGGCGTCGCGGGCCCGGTTGACCAGCTCGCCACAGGGACGATCCAGCTGGATGCCCAGCATCAGGCCACGCTGGCGGATCTCTGTGACTATGGGCAGGTCGGAAAACGACTGGATAAAGGCGTCTTTCAGCCAGGCACCTTTATCGGCTACGCCATCAATGATGTCGTCGGTGAGGGTGTTCACTACCGTCAGGGAGGTCGCACAGCCCAGCGGGTTGCCGCCATAGGTGCTGCCGTGATTGCCGGGGCCACGCCGTCAGCCTTGCCGGCCACCAGGCAGGCGCCGATGGGGAAGCCGTTGCCCAGGCCTTTGGCGGTGGTCAACATCCGGGGTGACGCCAGCGCCCAGGCAGGCAAAGTAATTGCCTGTGCGGCCGTTGCCGGACTGGATTTCATCCAGCATCAGCAGCCAGTCATTGCGGTCGCACAGGGCGCGCAGGTTAGTCAGATAATCGTCGGCAGGAATGTGGATGCCGCCTTCGCCCTGAACCGGTTCCACCAGCACAGCGACAATATCGTTATTTTCAGCCAGTGCTTCTACTGCGGCTAGATCATTGAACGGCACACGGATAAAGCCGTCGAGCAGGGGCGCAAAGCCTTCCTGAACCTTGGCATTGGCGGTGGCGGACAGGGTCGCCATGGTGCGGCCATGGAAGCTGCCTTCCATAACGATCACGGTGGGCCGGGCAATCTGTTTGCGCGAACCATACAGGCGGGCAATCTTGATGGCGGCCTCATTGGCTTCTGCCCCGGAGTTGGAGAAGAACACGTTCTCCATGCCGCTCAATTCGCACAGGCGCTGGGCCAGGATTCCTGGGCAGGAATGCGATACAGGTTGGAGGTGTGCATCAGCTGCCCGGCCTGTTCAGCCAGGGTGCGGGTGACTGCCGGGTGGCAGTGGCCCAGGTTGCACACGCCAATCCCGGAGATGGCATCCATGTATTTGTGGTCGTTTTCATCGTACAACCACACGCCCTCGCCCCGCACGAAAGCCACCGGCTGGCGCGCGTAGGTGGGGATCAAAAATTGCTGGCTCATTACCCTGACTCGTTAAAGCGAATTCGTCCGTTTTGGTGTGACCAAAACAAAAAACGGCAGCTGTTAGGCTGCCGGGAACCCCCGATAATAGCGCACATTCCAGTGAATAGTTAACACCCTGTATGGATTGGCGTTAGGCTTGTTTGCCTCAAGGGTTAATGGTTTTAGCTATTAACTATCCACTATTAGCTATTAATTGCCTTTATGAATCCTGTCCAGCTGAGTATTTTTGCCAACCGCCTTGCCGGGGTCTGCGATGAGATGGGGGCGGTGCTGCGCCTCAGTGCCCTGTCTCCGAACATCAAGGACCGGCTCGATTTTTCCTGTGCCATTTTTGATGATCAGGGCCGTTTATGTGCTCAGGCCGCGCATATTCCCGTGCATCTTGGGTCCATGGCCTATGCCATGGCGGATTTGGTTAGTGGCAGAACGTGGCAGCCCGGGGATTTGATGGTGGTGAATGATCCCTATCTGGGCGGCACGCATTTGCCGGATGTGACTGTGATTGCTCCGGTATTTCAGTCGCAGACCCTGATCGGCTTCGCCGTGACTCGGGCTCACCATGCCAATATTGGCGCCCACAGCCCCGGATCCATGCCGGTATCCACGCATCTGGAGCAGGAAGGGATTGTTATTGCTCCCAGTTGGCTGAAACGCTCCGGGCTGTGGCAGGTGCCATTGTGTCGGCATCTGGCAGGGCTGGAGGTGAACGGGGCGTTGCCGGTTGAGAATCCGCGGTTTGCTGACTTTTCCGCCCAGGCGAGTGCCTGTGAGGCGGGTGCCCGGCGTCTGGCGGAGCTGGCGGATCAGCAATTAGATTTGGTGGCGGCCTTTGATGCCCTCAATGCTTATGGTGAAAAGCGTGCTCGCGCTCGCATTGCGACTCTGCCGGATGGTTGTTACCAGTTCCAGGACTACATGGATGACGATGGCCAGGGCCAGCGGGACATCATCATTACTGTCAGTTTGACCATTTCCGGGGATCAAGCTTTTCTTGATTTCAGTGGCACGGCTGATCAGGTGGCGGGGAATATTAACTGCCCGCTGTCCGTGGCGGCAGCGGCGGCTTACTACTGTTTTCGCTGCTTGATGGACGATGACGTGCCTGCCTGTGATGGTCTCTTCCGGCCTATCAGCCTGTCTGCTCCGCCAGGCTCGTTGCTCAATGCTGGCCGCCCGGCAGCGGTGGCCGCTGGCAATGTGGAAACCAGCTCGCGGGTGGTGGATGTGGTGCTGGGGGCGCTGGCTCAGGCGGCACCTGAGGCAATTCCCGCTGCCAGCCAGGGCACCATGAATAATGTGGCGATGGGAGCCGGGGGTGACAATGGCTGGGATTATTATGAAACCATGGCCGGCGGTACTGGCGCCCATGCTGGCGGTCCGGGGCTGTCGGCCGTACATAGCCATATGACTAATACCCTCAATACGCCCATTGAAAGCCTGGAGTCCCACTATCCATTGCGGGTGCACCGTTATCAGCTACGCCGGGAGAGTGGCGGTGATGGGCAGTTTGTTGGTGGTGATGGTTTGGTGCGTGAGCTGGAGTTTCTGGGTGATGCCCAGGTGACCCTGCTCACCGAGCGCCGCCGTCATGCGCCCTGGGGACTAGCAGGTGGGCAGGATGGTGCGGTGGGGGAAAATCGTCATAACGGCAAGTTGCTGCCGCCAAAAACCAGCTTTACTGCCCGTGTTGGTGATCGTTTGGTAGTGGCTTCACCCGGGGGGGGTGGGTATTACGATAGGAAATGTAAATGAGAATGATGGCGAATTGCCATTGGTTATTTTTCCTTGTATCTTCCCGTGCTTACAATTTTTACATTTTCGCATTTGCGTCGGGAAGGAAAAATCATGCATTTACAGCGTCGCTTGCTTTGCTGCGCCATTGCCTCCGCCATAGCTGTTCCGGCTTTCGCTGATCAGGCCAATGAACTGAAACCGGTACAGATTATCGGGGATCGCCAGAATACCTTTAGCGTTAGCGGCTCTGCCCACGTGCTCCAACGAAGATCTGGAAGAAAAGAAAACACCGATGTGCACCGCATGCTGCGTGACGTGCCTGGCGTTTATTTCCAGGAAGAAGAAGGCTATGGCCTGCGCCCGAATATCGGTATCCGCGGTTCCGGCCGTGACCGTTCCAGCAAGGTCACTCTGATGGAAGATGGGGTGCTGATTGCCCCGGCCCCGTATGCAGCCCCGGCGGCCTACTACTTCCCCAGCGCCGGTCGTTTCTACGGCATTGAAGTCCTGAAAGGGCCAGACACCTTGCGTTACGGCCCCTTCACCGTGGGCGGTGCTATCAACTTCCTGTCCACACCAATTCCTGCCCGTGCCTCCGGCATGGTCAATGTGGAAGGTGGTGAAGACGGTGCCCAACGTGCCCACGCCTACTACGGTGCCACTGAAGGCCAGTTTGGTTTCATGCTGGAGGCCCACCAGCAACGCACCCAGGGCTTCAAGGATATTGATCGGTCCAACCGCGACAGCGGTTTTGACAAGCGCGACTATGTGGCCAAGCTGCGCTGGCAGGCCCCGGAAACCGCTGATATCCAGCAGGCGTTTGAACTGAAACTGGAGCATTCCAGCGAAGTGTCCGACGAAACCTATCTGGGCCTGACCGACCGGGATTTCGAGAGTGATGCCAACCGTCGTTACGGCATGAGCGACATCGATCAGATGGACAACGACCGGGATGCAGTTTCCCTGCGTCATACCTTGGTGTTTGACGAGAACACCCAACTGAACTCCGTGGTGTATCGCAACGAGTTCAACCGTAACTGGTACAAGCTTGCCAGTATTGGTGGTCAGGGCATTGGTGGTTTTGTGGCGGATGCCAACACCAATGGTGGTGCCAAGCAGGCGGTTTTGCGTGGCACTGCTGATGCCACGGATCTGGTGTTCAAGAACAATAATCGTGAGTACGTTTCCGAAGGCGTGCAGACCGAACTGAACCACCGTTTCCAGACCGGTTCCGTGGACAATGATCTGATTGTCGGGGCCCGTTACCATCAGGACGAAGTGGATCGTTACCAGCCCACAGACACTTTTGATCAGACCAATGGCAGCTTGGTATACCAGACGTCAACCTTGCCCACCGGCGGTGATAACCGTCTGGAAAATGCGGATGCCATGTCTGCCTGGATCATCGACCATGCTTACATCGGTGATTTCATCGTTACCGGCTCGTTGCGTTACGAGAATGTGGAGAGCAAGAGCAAGCGCTGGGGCGACCCGGCTCGCAATGCAGTGAGCTCGCGCACTGAAAACCGTAATGAAGAGTTGATGGCGGGCCTGGGGGCTACTTGGCTGCTCAATGACAACTGGTCGGTGTTGGCGGGTGTCCATCAGGGTTTTGCTCCGGCAGGGGCGTCTTCGCAGAAAGGCACCGATGCGGAAAAAAAGCGTTAACTACGAAACCGGTTTTCGCTACTGGCAGGAAAACTTCAGTGCTGATGTGGTGGCATTCTACAGCGATTATGAAAATACCATTCAGAATTGCTCTACGGCTAATCCATGCCCCAATGGCAATGATTCTGGAACCCAGAGCTTTGGTGAGTCCGAAGTGCGCGGTCTGGAAGTGGGCCTGAACAGCGTGGTCTGGGAAGGTGATAGCGGGCTTCGTGCCCCGGTTCGTTTGGCTTATACCTATACCGACGGTGAAATCACCAAAGATGCGGATGATTATCCGTGCTGGATGGCGATGTGCTGCCTTACCTGCCTGAGCATCTGGCCAGCCTGACGTTCGGCCTGGAAAAACCGGCAGCCTGGTCTGCACTGATGTCCGTCAGCCATACCGATGGTATGTGCATCGACAATAGCTGTGACCGTGCTGGTCAGGTAACCACGTTCAAACGCACCAGCGATTACGTGATTGCCGATATCGTGGCGACCTATCAGGTGAGCAGCGATATGGAAGTGTATGCCAAGGTGGATAACGTGTTCGACGATCAGGAAATCGTTTCCCGTGATCCTGCCGGCGCCCGTCCCAACAAGCCGCGTACCGGCTACGTGGGCATGAAAGTGCATTTCTAAGGCAGCAGTTCGTAACAAAGGAAAAGGGGGCTTCGGCTCCCTTTTCTGTTTTTGGGCCCCTTGAAGCTGCGCCTTTGCGACCCCATCTGGGAGGGGCAGGGCCATCAGTGGTAGAATAATGGCCAACCACAGCCAATACACCCTACAACCGCCAGGTAGTCAGTATGGATGTTATCCAGGTCATTAAAGACCAGATCGAAAAGAACCCGGTGATCCTCTACATGAAAGGGTCCCCCCAGTTTCCCCAGTGCGGGTTTTCCGCCCAGGTGGTGGAAGCGATGACCGCCGTTGGCAAGCCGTTTGCCTATGTGAATATTCTGGAAGCCCCGGAGATTCGCCAGAACCTGAAAGAATATGCTAACTGGCCGACTTATCCGCAGTTGTGGGTGGGTGGTGAATTGGTTGGCGGCTGCGACATCATCATGGATATGTACCGTTCCGGTCAGCTCAAAGAGCTGGTTGATGGCGTTGCCGTGGAGTCGGATGACAACGCCTGAATGCGGCGCTGTTGCGACCCAAAAACCCGGCCTCGGCGCCGGGTTTTTTGTGCATGACTGGCGCCAAGGGCCTTGCCATGGTGCCGCTGGCATTGCTGACCGGGACCGTAATCTGGAGGCGTTCGCGCCGCTAAATTGGCGGTGTTTAGCACAAAGGATTCACATTTGCGCCAAACAACGTCGTTAACCTGTTGAAAGCCGGGGAGGAATCCCCATGATTGTGCGTAGTAGCACTCAGCGGCCCCATGCAGTATTGCTGCGGGCGTTGTATGATCGCTGCTCCACAGAATTTCAAGCGGCCAGAGCGAGCACTTTGCTTTGGCTATACCGTAAGAATGGAAACAATGGAGAGAAACAATGGGCGTTCTGGTAGGTAAACCTGCACCGGATTTTACTGTTCCTGCTGTACTGGGCGATGGCAGCATCGTTGACGAGTTCACCCTGTCCGAAGCCATCAAGGGCAAGTACGGCCTGGTGTTCTTCTACCCGCTGGACTTCACCTTTGTGTGCCCGTCCGAGCTGATCGCTCTGGATCACCGCATGGACGCGTTCAAAGAGCGCAACGTGGAAGTGATTGGTGTGTCCATCGATAGCCACTTCACTCACAACGCATGGCGCAACACCCCGGTTAACGATGGCGGCATCGGCCCGGTGACATACACCCTGGCTGCTGACATGAACCACGGTATTGCCCAGTCCTACGACGTTGAGTCCGAAGGTGGTATGGCTTTCCGCGGTGTATTCCTGATCGACCAGAACGGTGTGGTGCGCAGCCAGATCGTTAACGATCTGCCGCTGGGCCGTAACATGGACGAGTTGATTCGTCTGGTTGACGCCCTGCAGTTCCACGAAGAGCACGGTGAAGTGTGCCCGGCGGGCTGGCAGAAAGGCGATTCCGGTATGAAGGACACCCCGGACGGTGTGGCCGAGTACCTGTCTGGTAACGCAGACAAGCTGTAAAAAGAAAGCAGCACAAGAAAAGGGGCGCCAGAGATGGCGCCCCTTTTTTTGTGCTTCACGCGGGCACGCGGTGGGTTTGGCGTGGGGCGTGCCAGCGTGAGGCGTGTTGCGTTAACTCAATCCAGCGCTTTCGCCAGGGTTGGCGGGATGGTTTTGGCGGGTGGTGGTGGCCAGCCGCCCAGGGTCTTGAAGCGGTTGACCATGGAACAGAACAGTTCCGCCGTGCGCGTGGCGTCATACAGCGCAGAGTGCGCTTCGCGCTGGCTGAAGCGGATGCCGGCGGCTTCGCAGGCTTTGGCCAGTACCGTTTGCCCGTACACCAGCCCGGCCAATGTGGCGGTATCGAAACTGGAGAAAGGGTGAAATGGGCTGCGTTTGATATCAGCCCGGTCGGTGGCGGCGTTCAGAAAGCCCTGGTCAAAGAAGCTGTTATGGCCCACCAATACGGCGCGGCTGCAACCGTGTTGCTTCACCGCCTTGCGTATTGGCTCGAATACCCCTTTCAGTGCGGTTTCTTCCGAGACGGCGCCGCGTAGCGGGTTGCTCGGGTCGATACCGGTGAAATCCAGTGCCGCCTGCTCCAGGTTGGCCCCGGGGAAGGGGTCCACATGGAACTGGATGCGGGTGGACGGGCGCAGGTTGCCCTGGGCGTCCATTTCTATCAGGACGGCGGCGATTTCCAGCAGCGCGTCGGTTTGGGAATTAAATCCCCCGGTTTCCACGTCGATAACGACGGGCAAAAAGCCGCGGAAACGTAGCGCCAGGCTGGGATGCTGATCGCTCATGATCACTCCATCAAACACAAAGACCCCGCAGAAACCGCAAGCGCAGCTGCGAGCGGGGCTTATGCTACCGGAATCCCCACTCGGGCAACAGGCGAAACCGGGCAGGAGGCTGCCACGGAGGTGACGTACACGGCGGCGGGCGGGTACAATACGCCCCCTCTATATGCCCCACGATTCATCGGGGGCCGGCCCATGCGCTGCCGGCCGCCCATTTGCGGAGTCTTTCAATGTCCAAGATCAACAAGGTGGTACTGGCCTATTCCGGTGGCCTGGATACTTCAGTTATCGTCAAATGGCTGCAGGATACCTATGACTGTGAAGTGGTGACATTCACCGCCGATATCGGTCAGGGGGAAGAAGTGGAGCCGGCCCGCGCCAAGGCAGAGGCCATGGGCGTGAAAGAGATCTACATTGAAGACCTGCGCGAAGAGTTCGTGCGTGATTACGTATTCCCATGTTCCGCGCCAACGCCATCTATGAAGGCGAGTACCTGCTGGGCACCTCCATCGCCCGTCCGCTGATCGCCAAGCGCTTGGTGGAAATCGCAGAAGAAACCGGCGCTGATGCTATTTCCCACGGTGCTACCGGTAAGGGTAACGACCAGGTGCGTTTCGAGCTGGGCGCCTACGCCCTGGCCCCGGCATTCAGGTGATTGCCCTTGGCGCGAGTGGGATCTCAATTCCCGCGAAAAGCTGATGGCGTACTGCGAAGAGCGCAATATCCCGGTGGATTTCTCCAGCAAAAGAAGAAATCCCCGTACTCCATGGACGCCAACCTGCTGCACATTTCCTACGAAGGCGGCAACCTGGAAGATCCGTGGTGGGAAGCCGAAGAAGACATGTGGCGCTGGAGCGTGAGCCCGGAAGCGGCACCGGACCAGCCTACCTACATCACCCTGGGCTTTGAAAAGGGCGATATCGTCTCCATCGACGGTGAAGCGCTTAGCCCGGCCACGGTGCTGGAAAAACTGAATAAGCTGGGTGGCGACAACGGTATTGGCCGTCTGGATATCGTGGAAAACCGCTACGTGGGCATGAAGTCCCGTGGCTGCTACGAAACCCCGGGCGGCACCATCATGTTGCCGGCCCATCGCGCCATCGAGTCTCTGACGCTGGATCGTGAATCCGCGCACCTGAAAGACTCCGTCATGCCCAAGTATGCCGAGCTGTTGTACAACGGTTACTGGTGGAGCCCGGAACGTCTGGCCTTGCAGAAGCTGATCGATGCCACCCAGGAACACGTAAACGGCGAAGTGCGCCTGAAGCTTTACAAGGGCAGCGTGACCGTGGTGGGCCGTCGTTCTGACAACGACAGCCTGTTCGATGCGTCCATCGCCACCTTTGAAGACGATGCTGGTGCCTACGATCAGAAAGACGCGGAAGGCTTCATCAAGCTTAATGCCCTGCGGTTGCGTATTGCGGCCAAGACGGGTCGTAAGTTGGGTTAAAGAGACGCCGCACGCGTCACGCAGCACGCAACACGGAAACCGCCGCGAGCTTTGGCTCGCGGCGGTTTTTTTGTGTCAGGCGTCAGGCGTAATACGTTACATAACAACAAGGAAAGTGCATTTAGGTTGTACGTTAGTCTCAATTAGTCTGAGGGCAGCGATATATCGACAGCTCTATATCCACAACAACAGGCTTATTGAGGAATCGCCATGCTGCTGCGCCAACCGGTTTTCGAGATCCCGTTCTTCCCCCGTGCTTTGGGTGCTATCGCCTTGAGTACCGCCTTGCTGGTGTCGGGGTGTGGTGGGTGGGGGTGGCAGCAGTGATGCGCCCGCCGCCAGTAGCCCGGCGCAGGAAGCAGAGCGGGAGGTGGCGGAGCCGCAAGCGCCGGCGGACGAATCGGCTGACAACCCGGCTGTCGAGCCTGAAGGCCCGCGCAAGGTGATTTTCGTGGGCAATAACTGGGAAGGCATGGTCGATGTGATTGACGCCAATACCTACACGCGGCTGGGTCGCATCAATGGCATACCGGACCAGGCCGAGCGGGAGAAGGCGATTGCCATGAACCCCGTGGATCTGGTGTTTTTCCAGGGCATCCGCGTGTTGATTGGCGAAGGCCATCACCAGTACGTGGATGATATGTACAGCTCCAATGACGGTCGTCTGCTGATCGTTTCCCGCCCCAGCTATGCGGATGTGGCCGCCATTGATATTGCCACCGGTGAGGTGGTCTGGCGTTTTCAGGTCGACGGCTACCGTTCCGATCACATGGCATTGTCTCCGGATGGCAGCCAGGTGGCCGTGTCCGCCTCCACCGGCAACGTGGTCCATATTCTCGATGTGGAAACCGGTGAGGAGCAGGGCCAGTTCCCGTCCGGTGACTCGCCCCACGAAAATATTTACTCCGAGGACGGCAAACGCATCTATCACGCCAGTATCGGTACCGTGTACACCCCGCTGGACAGCGAGCTGCTGGGTGGCGTCACCGACGCCTGCTGGGCAAGAACCTGCTGGATGCGACCAAGGGAGAGCGGGTGTTTCAGGTGGTGGATGCCGACAGCCTGGAAATTCTTAAAACGCTGGATCTGGAAGCCGATCTGGAGACGGCCGGCCACGGCAACCTGAGCACCGCAGTGCGGCCCATGGCGCACACGGCAGATGAGCGTTATTTCTACTTCCAGCTGTCTTTCCTGCATGGCTTTATCGAGTACGACATGGAGGAGCAGAAAGTGCTGCGTTTGGCCGAGCTGCCGGATCTGACCGGCGCTGGTGACTCGGGAAACCTACGTGAACGATTCCGCCCACCACGGCATTGCCCTGAGCGCAGACGACAGCACCTTCTGTGTGGCCGGCACCATGAGTGACTACGTGGCGTTGGTGGATCGCGATGATTTTTCCTACGAGCTGAAAACCGGCATCGGCGAAAGCCCTTGGGTGACCACCAGCAAAGATGGCAACCACTGCTATGTGTCCTGGAGCGGCACCGACCAGATGTCTGTGTTCAATTATGCCAGCGGCCAGGAAGTGGCGCGGGTGGATGTGGGCGATCACCCGCAGCGTATCCGTGAGGGCAGTGTGCCGGAGGCGTGGGTAGAGGCACAGGGCAGCCTGTTTCTGCCCTGAGCCTCGATGAAGCGCTGCCAGAGCGTCGCGCGCGATAAAGCCGGAGGCCTGAGGGCACTGAGATCCCGACCGCCTTTCCTGTGTCTGTGGTGCTGAGCGTCGTGCCTCGTGCACTCCTGCGTTACCTCACTTCGTTCCGGTTCGCGCCGCCAGCACTTCGCCCTGAACAGCGGCGCATTTTACAGCTTCACCGGTCAATCCTGTGCCACCACTATTCGCCCTGTAACGAGTCAGGGCTCCCGTGCCCGCTGAAATTGCTGATATCAGGAGCGAATGACGCATGCGAATCCTGCATACCATGCTGCGCGTGGGTAATCTGGATCGATCCGTGGCCTTTTATACCGAAGTGCTCGGCATGAAGGAGCTGCGCCGCAAGGAGTACCCGGAAGGCCGCTTTACCAATGCCTTTGTCGGCTACCAGCCGGAATCGCAAGGAGCGGTGCTGGAGCTGACCTGGAACTGGGATCAGACCCGCTATGACCTGGGGATGGCTACGGCCATGTGGCCCTGGCGGTGGACGACGTGTACGCTGCTTGTGAGCGTATTCGCGAACGGGGCGGGCGCATTAGCCGCGAACCCGGCCCCATGAAACACGGCAGTACCATCCTGGCGTTTGCAGAAGATCCGGATGGCTACAAGATCGAATTGCTGGAAAGGGACTGAGGGGTTCTCGATTGGTAAACAAGGTCACCGTCGGTTGGCGGGAATGGGTAGCGTTACCCGAACTGGACATTGAAGCGATCAAGGCCAAGGTGGATACCGGGGCCCGTACTTCTGCGTTGCATGCCTTCCAGGTAGAAAGTTTTCAGCGTGATGACCAGGAATGGGTCCGTTTTTCCATCCACCCGATCCAGGGGCAAGACCAGGTCAGCCATTGCGAGGCAGTGGTGCTGGACCGCCGGGTCGTCACTGATTCCGGTGGCCACAAGGAAGAGCGCCCGGTGATCCTCACCAATATCGAGTTAGGGGGGCGCCGTTGGCCCATCGAAATTACCCTGACTGATCGCGAAAACATGAAATTCCGTATGCTGTTGGGACGAACCGCCATGGGCGAGATTGCTGTCGATCCCACGGCATCTTTTCTTCTAGGTGGAAATAAAGACCAACCATGAAAATTGCCATTCTTTCGAGAAACAAGCGACTGTACTCCACCCGCCGACTGGTGGAGGCGGGCGAGGCGGCCGGCCATGAAATGCATGTCATCGATACCCTGCGTTGCTATATGAGCATGGTGTCTCACAAGCCGGAAATTCACTTCAAGGGTGAAGTGCTGGAAGGCTTTGATGCGGTGATTCCGCGGATCGGCGCCTCCATCACCCATTACGGCACGGCAGTCCTGCGCCAGTTCGAAATGATGGGTGTCTTCCCGATCAATGAATCGGTGGCCATCTCTCGCTCGCGGGATAAGTTGCGTTCGTCGCAGCTGTTGTCGCGCAAAGGGGTTGGCCTGCCGATCACCGGGTTTGCCACTCCCCGGATGATATTCCCGACCTGATCAACATGGTTCGCGGTGCCCCGCTGGTGATCAAGATGCTGGAAGGTACCCAGGGCATCGGCGTGGTGCTGGCGGAAACCCGCAAGGCGGCGGAATCGGTGATCGAGGCCTTTATGGGGCTGAACGTATCGGTGATGGTGCAGGAATACATCAAGGAAGCCGGCGGTGCCGATATTCGCTGTTTCGTGGTGGGTGGCAAGGTGATTGCCGCCATGAAGCGCCAGGCTCTGCCCGGCGAGTTCCGTTCCAACCTGCACCGCGGCGGCAGCGCCAGCCTGATCCGTATTACCCCGGAAGAGCGCGCCACCGCTGTGCGCGCCGCCCGAATCATGGGGCTGAATGTGGCCGGGGTGGACATCCTGCGTCCAACCATGGTCCGCTAGTCATGGAAGTCAATTCCTCCCCAGGGCTGGAGGGTATCGAAACCTCCACCAACAAGGACGTGGCGAGCATGGTCATCAAGTTCATCGAAAAGGATGCGCGCCCCTACCGGACTCAGACCAAAGGCTCCAAGGGGTAAAGCTGTTTATTGTAGGCGCACCTTTTGAGGTGCGAACAGCCTGAAGCGAGTGACGAGTTTCGAGTTGCGAAAGGCAAACATAATCACGGTACTCGTGACCGGGAAGGCGGTTGGCAAAGTGGTCAGAGAAGAATGAAAACACGAAAGAACCCAAAGTATTGCCGTTTGAACTGGATGGCGTCAGCGTCAAGCCCGGCACCCGTGCCAAGGTGGAGCTGCCGTTGGCGCAGCTTTATACCCAGACGCCCTGAACGTGCCCATCCATGTGATTCACGGGCGCAAGCCCGGGCCGGTGCTGATGGTCAGTGCGGCAATCCACGGTGACGAACTCAACGGGGTGGAAATCATCCGCCGCCTGTTGCGCCATTCAGCCTTGAAAAGCCTCAGCGGCACGCTGTTGGCGGTGCCGGTGGTGAATGTCTTCGGCTTCATTCACAAAACCCGCTACCTGCCGGACCGCCGTGACCTGAACCGCTGCTTCCGGGCTCGGAAACCGGCAGCCTGGGCGCGCGCATGGCCTGGCAGTTCAAAACCCAGGTGCTGGATCGGGCTACCCATGCTGTGGACCTGCACACCGGGGCCATTCACCGCGCTAACCTGCCGCAGATTCGCGCTAACCTGTCCAACGAGGACACCGCCGCCATGGCCAACGCCTTTGGCGTGCCGGTGGTGATCAACTCGGTGCTGGGCGAGGGCACGCTGCGGGAAGTGGCGGAAGCCCAGGGCATTCCCGTTATTACCTACGAAGCCGGCGAAGCCCTGCGTTTTGACGAGTCCTGCATTCGTGCTGGCGTCAAAGGCGTGCTCAACGTTATGCACCACCTGGGCATGACCGGTAACCGCCGCACCAAGGCGCCAAGAGAACCCTATATCGCCCGCTCCTCAAGCTGGGTGCGTGCCGAACGCGATGGCGTATTCTTGTCACTGGTGGCGCTGGGTGCCTGGATCAAAGCGGTGATCTGATCGGCCGTATTTCTAGCCCGTTTGGTGGCGATGACGTCAATATCCACTCCCCCGCCGCCGGCATTCTGGTGGGCCGCAATAACCTGCCGCTGGTGAACGAAGGCGAAGCCCTCTACCACATCGCCCGCTTCGAGGAAGTCAGCGAAGTGGCGCAGTCGCTGGAAGTGTTTACGTCGGATATTGAAGAGGGGCCGACGCTGTCCGGGCAGTTGCCGATCGTTTAATTCGACTCCGTCCTTGTTGCCGCTCAGGTCAGACGCAAGCGCGTTGTTCAGGGGCGTTCCAGGGCGGCGGTGGTCTCTGTCTCCCTTATTCTTGTTTGTGTTTTCCTTATTCTCATTGCCGGGCCGACCTGATGCCGATCCTTTGCTATACTGCGCGTCGAAATGGAACCCTCGTTGATTAAGCATTTGGAGTGAATAGATGGTCGCCTTGGTCAAGCCGCATGGTGCGGACGCATTGAAACCCCTGTACGTCGCCGATGAAGCCGCTCGCGTTGCCTTGCAGAAGGAAGCGGAGTCTCTGCCATCGGTGGTAATCAGTTCCGCAGCTGCCGCCAATGCGGTGATGATGGGTGCCGGTTATTTCACCCCGCTGTCCGGTTACATGAACAAGGCGGATATGCTGTCAGTGGCAGAGAATTTGACCACTGCCGATGGCCTGTTCTGGCCGGTACCGGTCGTCAATATGCTGAAGGATGTCAGCGCATTGAAGGTGCCAAGCGCATTGCCCTGCGCGATCCCAATGTGGATGGCCAGCCGGTGATTGCGGTGATGGACGTGGCGGCTATCGAAGAAGCCTCTGACGCGGAACTGGAAGCGGTGGCCGAGCAGGTCTTCGCCACCAATGACAAGCAGCACCCGGGCGTGGCAAATTTCCTCGCCGCAGGCAACTTTATCGTTTCCGGCGACATCCAGGTATTGAACTACTCCTACTTTGCTGACGACTTCCCCGAGACTTTCCGCACCGCTGTCTCCATTCGGGATGAGTTCGTTGAGCGCGGCTGGAATAATGTGGTTGCTTTCCAGACCCGTAACCCGATGCACCGTGCTCACGAAGAACTGTGCCGCATGGCCCAGGAAGCGCTGAACGCCGATGGCATCCTGATTCACATGTTGCTGGGCAAGCTGAAAGCGGGTGACATTCCGGCTGACGTGCGCGATGCCTCCATTCGCAAGATGGTAGACGTGTATTTCCCGCCCAATACCGTGATGATCACCGGTTACGGCTTTGACATGCTGTACGCTGGCCCCCGTGAAGCGGTACTGCATGCGGTGTTCCGTCAGAACTGTGGCTGCAGCCACTTGATCGTGGGTCGTGACCACGCCGGTGTGGGTGATTATTACGGCGCCTTCGATGCACAAACCATCTTCCAGGAAAAAGTGCCGGCTGGCGCACTGGAAATTAAAATCTTCGAGGCTGACCACACCGCCTATTCGAAGAAGCTCGATCGCGTGGTGATGATGCGCGATGTGCCTGACCACACCAAGGAAGACTTTGTTCTGCTATCAGGCACCAAGGTGCGTGAGATGCTGGGCCAGGGTATTGCTCCGCCGCCGGAGTTCTCCCGTCCTGAAGTGGCACAGATCCTGATGGATTACTACCAGGCGCTGGATGCTGGTAAGTAATCAGGTCTGACCTGAGCGCAGGTGCGCTCAGTCGGCATCAGAAAGAAAAGCGAAAAAGCCTCTGAAAAGAGGCTTTTTTTGTTTATATGGAACGCTCAATGCCAGATGCCTGAGGCTCGCGCAACCATTCACCCTGCAGGCCTGCCATGTTACCGGTAAGCGCCTTGTCGCCTCGTCATGCAATAAGCTGCTAGCGGCTTTTTGTGAGAAACAACAGTCGCAGAACATGCCTTGATGAAGAGGGGGGTAGCGTCAGGCCTCGGACTTTAGGCGTCCAGCGGGCAGCCTGTCGGATTACGCCTTTCAGGCTCTCTGTGCCCTTGGATGAATTCGACCTACGGACTAATCCGTGATGGCGCTTTTATTGTTGCTGGGCAGGCCCGGTGCATTGGAACGTGGCTTTTACTGTCCAGCCGATGCAGTCGCCCTCTTGGGTTTCATTGCTGCAGGTCTGGCTTGGATTGCCACTGGGAATGGCGCCGTTATAACCCCAGCTCTGGCATTGGGCGCGGGCTTTTTGCAGGCCTTGCTGCCAGTCCATCTGTGGGCTCTGCATCAGGTTGTAGTCGGTGGAGAGCACCACGGTGCCTTCTGCCTGGTTGCCGTCGGCAACGCGGATGGGGGCGGGGGTGGCTACGCAGGCTGTTAGAGAGGCAGCGGCAAACAACATTGTCATTCGTGTGAGCATGGTCGGCTCCATTGCTATTATCAGAGGTTGTGCAGCAAGCCTACGGGCTGAATGGACGAACTCAAGATGAGCGCTGTAAAGAAATCAAAAAATCACGGTGATTCGGCGGGTGCTGTGGATGCGCTGTCAATCCAGCTGCGCCGGTCCCGGTCCGGGTCTGCCCAATGCAGGTTTCTGACTTTGTGCATGGGTGTCATGGGGCTGTGAAAGAACATCACCAGCCTCATGCCGTCGGTAATAAACGGGTCGCCGGTCAGGTTGTGTCCGGGTTGGTCGATGCTTCTGGGCGGCATGGCCTGCACATAGCCGAATTCCGCCAGCCGTTGCGAGAAGATCATGTCCTGCAATAAATAATCACGGGCCTCATCCACGTCCGGGTCGATCTTGTGCGTGGTCAGGGTGGGAGACTTGAAAGTAAAGCGCACGCCAATATCACGGCTGATCTGGCCCAGCCAGACGGGCTTGCCTTCGCACAACAGCGGTGCCCGCCACAGGCGCAGGTGATTGCGTTGGTGAATGTTACCTCGGGCTTTTTGCAGGGCGAGATCCTGCGGCCGGTCGAGGACATACAGTGAGCTCACGGGAGAGTAGCGGTAGCTGGAGCCCATCAGGAAGGATTTGGTTGTTTTCCAGATGGACCCGCCATGAATCCGTTCGGTCAGGTCCCAACCCCGTTGCACCATGGCGCTGAGCAGGAGCTGGCTGTCGCCCACCAGTACAAAATTGATCGGGTCGCCACTGCCGATGTTGTCGTCGTTGCTGGTGCAGCAGGGCTGTTCGGTAAGCCAGTCGCGCAGACCATCGCGGTCCACCTGGATATATTCATGGGGCTTGTAGAGAGTGGAAAGATCCACTTTCTCCACGTCCAGCTTGATGCCGGGCACGTCGATGATAAAGGACGATTGCCAGCTTTTTCCGCCGCCAAGAAGGTCCACATTGACCACCTTCATGCCCAGATCGCGGTTAGTAAACACAAAACCGCTGGTGCGCTCACCGGGGGGCAGGCTCACCGGCATGGCGCGGGAAACGAACATCCTGTCCACGGCCTGCTCGCCTTCCTTGCCAAACTTGCCCTTCACTTTCCAGGCGACCTCCAGAGGCGAGAAATACTGGTGATCGGTTGTGACAGGGAGGTAGTACAGCGGGTGTCCGGTGTTGTTGTCCACCTCCAACCAGACGGCCTGGATGCCATGGATACCCAGCGCCACGCCGAAAATATCGCGGGCATCGCTGTCACTAATGACATTGGCGTGAACCGTTAGCGCTTGTTCCTTATGCTGGTTGGCATTTTCCCGTAGAGCGTCGTGGTCGACGACGCCTGGCTGGAAACTGCAAGCAGCAGTGAAAAGGCCGAATAGTAAAACGAGTCGTTGCATCATCCCCAAGTACCCATGGAAGCCACGAGGTTCGATACTAACACTGCATTTGTCTGGTTGTTTATGGTTGAGGGCCAAGCCAGTACAAAGGGGAGCCGGGGCGGGTGCGTGGTGCGGGAGAAAGTTATAGGCAACAGGTGGGTGGGAAGGGGCCAGCTTTGCCGGCCCTCCACATGAAGATTAAAGCTTCTTGAGCTTCTTCTTCAGTTTTTCACAACATTTTCCTGCTTGCTGATTTTGGCTTTGCTGTTCTTGATGGCTTTCTTCAGCTTTTTCTGCGACATGGTATTGCTCCGTTGTTTATATCGAATTCAGCTTGTATCGGTTTCAGTCAGTCGCCGGAAGGCGTTTCCTGATTCTTGATAAAGTCGCGAATAAACCGGCGCACTTCTCTTGCTGCACTGGTATCCAGCTCTTCGCAGAGCTCGATAAAGCGCACACGCTCCTCGTCGTTGATTCGGACGATAAGCTGGCTGTTTTCCTTTTTGGCTTTGGTTTTTGCCATTGGTTATCACTTATCACCATGAAAAATCAGACCGCATCGTCGCCGGTTCAGTCACGACTTTCAATGAGGCTATAGGCTATCTTATAGATAGTCAATGTATATACGTTTCGAATCATCCCTTATACGGATACTCCAGGCTGCCTTTCATGGCGGCCTTGTCATCGTCACTGAAATCAGGGAAGGGCAGTGAGTCGTCTTGGGCGCGCTGGACTGCAGTGGCGCCGCCCTCGCTGTTATTGACCCATTGCTGAACCGGTACTGCCAGGTGTACGCCGTTATCCTCCAGGATCTGCAGGATACGAAGGTTCAGGTCTTCGGCCACGGCCAGAAATTCGCCGTAGGCACTGCTGTCCACATAACAGTTCAGGGAAATGCGGTAGCCATCACGGAGGATTTCCTCGAAGCGCACCCGGGCTGCACGTTCGGTGAGCCGTGGGTGGCTGTAAATCAAGCGCCGCAGGTCGACCAGTAACTGGCGTAGCTGGTCGGTGCTGGCGCTCAGGCGGATATGCAGGTCGCGGTGGTAGCGGCTGAAATCGGACTCGCTGATGTTCTCGATGCTGGCACTGGCGAGTACCGCGTTGGGAACGTACACCACGGTGCGATCCGTTTGGCGAATGCGGGTAGAGCGCAGGCCGATTTCCTCGATGACGCCGGCGGTGCTGCCCACCCGACAGAAGTCGCCGGGTTGCACCGGTTTGGCAATGTACAGGGTGAAGGCGCCAATCACGTTCTCCAGGGTCTTTTGTGCGGCGAGCGCCACGGCGATGGAACCGATGCCGAGCCCTGCCAGTACCGTGGTGATGTCGTAGCCGGAATCACTGAGCCAAAGTAGAAAGATGACTACCGCGGCGATCATTTTCAGGATGGTGCGCATCGGGCGAATGATGCCGGACCAGTATTTCTGGTTCTGGGCACTGCTCAGGAACAGGGCAGAGCAGTTCGATAAAGCCCAACGCCAGGAACAGAGTGGCCAGATAGCCCAGGGCAGACTGGTTCATGTACACCTGGGCTCGGATGGATAGCCCCAGTTCGGCGACGCCCAGCTGCATCATTTTGAAGAACAGGTACCAGCGAAACGGCATGGAAAAGAACTGGTGCAGGGTATCGCGGTAGCGGTCCGAGAAATCCAGCAGCCGTAATGTCAGCCGGCGCAGCAGGGAAGAGGCCAGCCAGGCCCCGATGATGATCAGTACCAGCCCGGCTACTTGCCAATTCTGCATGTAGAGAAGGGTGAAATCCGGCAGATAATCCGCCAGGCGAGTAATCGTCGGGTTGTAACCGAATAGCTCCCAGAGCCGGGGGATTTGCTGCACTGTGGCGTTGGAAATTTTCCAGATACGGCGCCCGTCATCGCCGGGCACCCGTTGCAGGTAGAGTGTCAGCGTGTCGTCAGGCAAGGTCAGGGTGGCGATTTTGTCCCGGTAACTGGGCAGGCCGTCATCACTATGCCCTTCTGGTCGGGTGGAAAGCCGGGTCAGGTCCAGTATCCGTTGCTGCCCCCAGACGATGTTCAGCTGTTCCATCAAGGTGGCTGCGTCGCTGTCGGCCATGTCTGCGGGCAGGTAGCGCATGTCCAGGTACTCTCCCGCAGTGGTCCAGTTTCCGTCCTGGGCTGCGTCCATGATTGCGAGCATGGTCGATAGCGGCGTATCGCCGGGACGAATGCTGTCATCCTGCAGGGAATCAGCAATCACAGCCTCGGCTTTTTCTCCGGTATCGATCACATCTTTGATGGTCAGGGAGCTATCGTCGGCGTGGCTCCACGGTGCCAGCAGAAGCAGGCAGGCGATCAGGGGAAAAATGCGGTGCGTCACAGGGTGGATTCCTCAAGGGTGGCGGCTGTTGTGCAAAGGCAAGGCTAGAATGTACCGCTAACCGGGGTATCGGCCAATGGTGGTGGCCCTGACAGGGAGGGAGACAACAGACCAGCGGCCCTGCCGGGCAGAGTAATGGCGGGCATTAGCAGGTATTATCCCGGTTTTACGGGGGATTTTGCTTTAAAATCCCGTCCGTCGATTTTTGGGTAGCGCGGGCTGCCTTGAACCAGGAATCAATGAACCAAGGGTAAAAAAATGACCGTGATTCTGGCCTGTCTGCTGATTTATGCAGGCTGCATTGTCTTTATTCGGATGCGTAACCGGGAACCGCTTGGCCTGAAGCGCCAGTTGTCGGATTTTTCCACCTTTATGGTGCCGTTCAATATTCCGGCTTATTTACTGTCCAAGGTGCCGACCACGCCGCGCCTGAGTTTGTCGCATCTACCGGAATTACAGCTGATCGAGGACAACTGGGAAACTATTCGCGATGAGGCGGTGGCCTTGTACCACGGTGGCCTGATTACGGCGAAAGAGGATCTGCCAGCCAGTAGTTTCTACAAGGATAATCGCTGGACCAGTTTTTATCTGAAGGTGTACGACAACAAGCTGCCCTCGGCCTACGACCTTGCGCCGAAAACCATGGCTCTGCTGGACCAGATTCCGACCCTGAATATCGCCTTGTTCGCGGTGCTGATGCCAGGCAAGAAACTGAACCGTCACCATGATCCGTTTGCCTACACGTTGCGCTACTCCATTGGTCTGAGCACCCCCAATGATGAAAACTGCGGTTTGACGGTGAACGAAGAGGATTACATCTGGCGTGATGGCGATAGCATCATCTTCGATGAAACCTATATTCACTCTGCATGGAATCGCACCGACACTCCGCGCATCATTTTAATGACCGACGTGGATCGTCCCATGAAGCTCAAGTGGGTGCAGAAAAGCTACTGGTTCTTCGGCTGGTTTTTCAATCGCCTGTTCGTGATCGACAACGTGGACAGCAGCCACACCGGTATTGGGAACAAACTGGGTAAAGGCGTGATTGCCTACAAAGGTTTCCTCAAATCAGTAAAGAGGAAGAACAAGCCGTTCTATGTAACGGCGAAGTGGACCGTGGTTCTGGCGGTACTGGGCAGTATCAGTTACCAATTGGTGTAAAGGCCGTTCATTTTTCCGAAGAGCGCTAAACGGTAGTCATGCGGCGAAGATCCGGCGTGCTGCTATACCACCTCTGATGGTCGTTTTGGGGCTGGCGGCCGCTGTTTCCTTTGGTGGGTTAAATCCCTTGTGCAAAAGCATCAAGGCTTTGGGCTTGCCCTGGCAGGGCAGGTGGATATCCGTCATTCGCCGCAAACCCGTTCGGTTACACAAAGTGTGAGTTCGCCCTGAAGACGTATCTCCTTTGTTATTCCGGCCTGATCGGCGTTTCCCCTGCGCCCATGACCCCGTTATTATGGCCAGCTTGATCGGTCGCCTGTCTGGTGGCCTGGGCACACAGATTAGGCAAGGACATAACAATGCAAAATGTGGTGGCGATTCCCGCAAACCCGGCGCTGGTAAATAGCACGGAAGACTTTATTCACGCTGTTGAAAACGACCGCAAGGACAGTGCAGAGAAGTTTATTCAGATGGCGGACCATCTGACTGACCGGGTTCTCAGCCTGTTTCTGGTGGAGCCAGCCAACATGACTGAGTTGTCCGGTGGCCAGAAGAAAGTCATCGATTTTGCCGTTTCTACTGCGGGCAAGGCATCCAGCATGCTGACCCGGCAGATCTTCAAGAAAGTCACCAGCAAGGAATTCGCCCCGGTGTTGGCGAATGTGAAAGCCATGTATTGGCAGGCCGGTGACGATAACGGCAACCTGGCCCATATTGCGTTTCCGGTGGATGACGCCTTTGCCGAGACCTTCCGTAAAGCCACTGAGCTTCTGTGCTGCCGGCAAAGGGACTGAGGATGTGGCGCTGGTGACCCGGGCCATGGGGGATGTGGCAGACAAGATTATCGATGAAGTCTTTGTCGCTAACACCAAGGAAGTGAAGGTGGGTTTTGTGACCCAGAAAGCCCTGAATGTGGGTGTGGATGGCAGCCGCAAGGCAGTGCATGCGGTGAACAACAAGGTGCTGAAAGACCTAAGTGACGCCGAACTGCAAGGCTATATGGCCCATTATCAAGGCCTGTTGCGCCAGCGTTGAAGCTGGGTGCAGCATAAAAAACGGGGCCAAATGGCCCCGTTTTTTTGTCCGGCGTCAGACGTCGGGCGATTTCGCTATTCAGGCTTTATTGCCATTTGCCGGCCGGTTATTACGCTGCGGGCGGCGCCGGCGTTGACCATTTCCGGCAGGTTTTCCTGCGCCTGCATTGCCGCCATTGCCGTTGGCCTTGTTGCCTTGCTGGGCACGTTGGCCGTTACCGGACGACTGCCCGCCCCGGTGACCACCGGAGGAGGGCTTTTTCGGTTTCTTGGGGCGCGAGCTTTTCGGAGGCAGGGGCGCGCGGCCAGCAGCAGGAAGCGGTTCGCCGGGCTCAAAGCCCGCCACGATTTTGCGCTCCAGCTGTTGCTGGGTCAGGCGCTCAATGTCCTTGAGCTGCTGGAATTCGTCGGCACTGACCAGGGAGATGGCCTGGCCGGTGGCGCCGGCGCGGCCAGTACGGCCGATGCGGTGCACGTAGTCCTCGGGCACATTGGGCAGGTCCACGTTGACGACCTGGGGCAGCTGTTCGATATCCAGCCCGCGAGCGGCGATATCGGTGGCGACCAGGGCGCGGACTTTGCCGTTCTTGAAGTCGGCGAGGGCACGGGTGCGGGCATTCTGGCTCTTGTTGCCGTGAATGGCAGCGGCTTCGATGCCGTTGGCTTCCAGTTGCTTGGCCAGCTTGTTGGCGCCGTGCTTGGTGCGGCTGAAAACCAATACTTGGAACCAGCCGTGCTCCTGAATCAAATGGGTCAGCAGAGCGGGTTTGCGTTTCTTGTCCACCGGAGCGATCCATTGAGTGACCAGTTCGGTGGTGGTGTTGCGCGGGCTGATATCCACTTCCACCGGATCATTAACCAGCCCTTTGGCCAGTGCACGAATTTCCGGGAAAAGGTCGCAGAGAACATCAGGTTCTGCCTTTGGGGGCAGTTTCGAGAGGATCTTGCGAATGTCGTGGATAAAGCCCATGTCCAGCATGCGGTCGGCTTCATCCAGGATCAGTACTTCCAGGTGATCGAACTTCACGGCATTTGCTGATACAGGTCCAGCAGCCGGCCCGGGTGGCCACCAGCACATCGCAACCGCCACGCAGGCGCTGCATTTGCGGGTTGATCTTCACACCACCGAATACCACGCTGGACGTTAGTGGCAAGTTTTGCCGTAGGTGGCGACGCTTTCCGCCACTTGGGCGGCCAGCTCGCGGGTTGGCGTGAGTACCAGGGCGCGGACCTGATTACTGCGCGCGGGCGTGCCGGTGCGCAGTCGTTCCAGAAGCGGCAGGGTAAAGCCGGCGGTTTTGCCGGTGCCGGTCTGGGCGGCGGCCATTACATCACGGCCGGATAATACGGCGGGGATGGCTTGGGCCTGAATAGGAGAAGGGGTGTCGTAGCCACGCTCAGCCACGGCCGCTTGCAGGGCATCACACAGCCCGAGATCTGAAAAGTGCATGAAGTTGGGAGGATCAGCTGGAAAAGGGCGGCAAGCCTAACTGATCCGGGGCGTGAACACGAGTAATGCTTGGTAAAGCCGACGGCCGGTTTAGGCCGCCTGGTGGCTGAAATCGTGGCTTTGTACAAATTCCCATTGGCCGGCGGCGGCGGCATGGCAGTCTTCGAAGATGCCATCAAGCTGCTCGGGGAGCCAGTTCAGGTCCAGAGATTCTTCTTGTTCCATTTTCCCTTCCCCACTGTTTATTCTGTGTACTCAACCGTAGCGTGATCCGCCGGCGGGCTTCTGTTGTATCGGTGTAAGCTTTTGCTTACATATGCGTCTCAATGGTAGCCGGGCCGAGTTACCGTCAGGTGTCGTGTGCAAGGCTTCGTACTATCAAGCAAGGAGAGCGATATGCAGGAACTGGATTGGGCGCAGGTGGGGACTCACCTGATTCAGCTGAGCATTGCCTTTGTGCTGGCACTGCCGGTGGCCTGGAATCGGGAGTTGAAGGCGCGGGGGGCGGGGTGGCGTACCTTTCCGCTCGTCTCTATCGCAGCTTGCGGTTACATGTTGGTCGGCATGGAGGTGTATACCGGTTCCGATGCGGAAGCGCGGGTTATGTACGGGATCATTACCGGTATGGGGTTTATCGGCGGTGGGGCGATTCTCAAGGATGGTGCCAATGTGAGCGGTACCGCCACGGCGGCGAGCCTGTGGAATACCGGGGCGATCGGTATTTCGGTGGCCTGGCAGGCCATTGAAACGCTCTTTGCATGCTCGGCTCAGGCTTGCGAACTCGCAGGCGCAAGGTGGAAGGTGTGTGTGCAACATCGAGTGCAGCCGAGTGCGGGCCGATGAAGGGCACGACCTGAAGGGCTTTATCGCTGGGAAGGAGCTTTATCCCGTCGGAAGGAGCCAACAGCTGAACCCAACAGCTGAAGCTGAGTACGCAAAGAGCGTTTCAATAGCCTGCTAAGCCGTTATGAAATTGCCTTGGTACTATCGCTGATCAACTTTTTGATTCTGCAGTTTTCTCGATCATTCAAACGCCAGGAAGAGGAAAACTGAAACGGCTATGGCCGCTTGCTATAGGAGTGGCTCTCCTGCGGCAAGTGCGGATCAGCACTGAGCCAGAATGGCTTGCCGGACGCAGTGAAGGACGCCGGTGGGCCAGTCGTCGGCGAGCTGCTCCTTGATCTGGCGGTAGCTGAAGGTGTCTTCCGCCAGATTGGCTTGGCTAAGGAGGGCGTCCTGGATGATGCCGATTTCCACGTCGCTGAGGCCCAGCGCCTGTTCCAATGACAATTTGCCGTTGACCACCAGTTGGCTCAGTGCTCGATAGACGGTTTGTTCGTTCACGTTTTTGCTGCCGGGCGATGGCGGGTGGATCCATGTTGGCCAGGGCCAGGGTGAGAATCTCGTTGCTGTCCGGGCCGGCGTCCTCGGCCACGGCGTTGCTTTCATCGTTGCTATCCCCATTGAGAACCGCCAGGAATTCGTCTCCGTAGCGCTCCAGTTTGCGATCGCCTACACCGCTCACGGCGGAAAACTCCATGCGGTTGCGCGGGCGGATGGCGAGCATGTCCATCAGGGTGGCGTCGTGGAATACCACGTAGGGCGGCACCCCTTCTTCTTCAGATAACCGTTTGCGACAGGCGCGTAGTGCTTCCCACAGTGTGCGATCCGCTTCCGCCACGTTGGACTGGCTTTTACGGGTGCCGGCTTTTTTCGCTTTGGCGATTTCCTTGCGCAAGTGCAGGGGGCTGTTCCCCGCGCAGGTAGGGGCGGCAGATGTCGGTGAGTTGCAGGGCGCCGTAACCGTTCATGTCCACGGTGAGCAGGCCGCGGGCCACCAGCTGTCGATAGATGCTTTTCCACTGGTTGGCGTTGAATTCGTTGCCAATGTTCCAGGTGGACACATGATCGTGGCCGGCGCTGGCGACTTTGTCGGAACGGTTGCCGGTGAGCACGTCGATCAGGTGGCTGACGCCGAAGCGTTGCCCAGTGCGATAGACACAGCTCAGGGCTTTTGTGCGGCTTCGGTGGCGTCGAACGTTTCCGGCGGGTGCAGGCAGGTGTCGCAGTTGCCGCAGGGCTTTTCCAGGGTTTCGGCAAAGTAGTGCAGCAATGCCTGGCGGCGGCAGTGGGTGATTTCGCACAGCCCCAGCATGCTTTCCAGACGCTGGTTTTCATTGCGTTTGTGATGCTCGTTGCCGCTGCCCTGGGCGAGCATCTGTTTCAGTTTGATGGCATCTTCCAGGCCATAGGCCATCCAGGCGGTGGCCGGGTTGCCGTCACGGCCGGCACGGCCAGTTTCCTGATAGTAGGACTCGATGCTTTGGGTAAATCCAGATGCGCGACAAAGCGTACATCTGGTTTGTCGATGCCCATGCCGAAGGCAATGGTGGCCACCATGACAATGCCGTCTTCGCGCAGGAACCGTTGCTGGTGTTTTCCCGCACAGGGCCAGACAGCCCGGCGTGGTAGGGCAGGGCATTAATGCCTTGCTGGCATAGCCATTCGGCCACCCGGTCCACCTTGTTGCGAGACAGGCAGTAGACGATTCCCGCTTCACCGGCGTGTTCGGCACGCAACAGGCGCAGTAGCTGATTGCGGGCGCCGTCCTTGCGCTCGATGCGGTACTGGATGTTGGGGCGGTCGAAGCTGGAGACAAAATGCCGGGCCTGGGTCAGGTCCAGCCGTTCGGCAATTTCTGTGCGGGTGCGCTGGTCCGCGGTGGCGGTCAGCGCAATGCGTGGCACGTCGGAAATTCCCGGTGCAGCAGGGACAGTTGCAGATAGTCATTGCGGAAGTCATGGCCCCATTGGGAGACACAGTGGGCTTCATCAATGGCGAACAGGGCAATCTCGGCCTGTTTCAGTAGCGCCAGGGTGCGCGGCTGTATCAGCCGTTCCGGGGCGATGTAGAGCATGTCCAGCTCGCCCTGCAGCAAGGCGCTTTCCAGCTCGCGCACCTGATCCAGTGACAATGTGGAGTTGAGAAAGCCGGCCTTCACGCCCAGCGCTTTGAGTGCATCCACCTGATCCTGCATCAGGGCAATCAGCGGGCTGATCACCACACCGGTGCCCGCACGGACCAGCGCCGGAATCTGGTAGCACAGGGATTTACCCCGCCGGTGGGCATTAGCACCAGGGCGTCGTCGCCCTGTATCAGGGTATCGATAATGGTCTGCTGTTCACCGCGAAACTGGTGGTAGCCGAAGACATGTTCGAGAACGGAGTGGGCATTGGATTGCATGGCCGGGAGTATACCCGTGGGGCCGGAGCGATGACATCCGGGCAACCTGCATTCGATTGTCATGACGGTGTGGTAGCGTTTTGGTACTGTGGACGGGAAAGTGTGTAGGTGATGACCGAAATTTTTCGTCAGTTTTGCTGCTGGGTTTGATCAGTTTTGGTGGTCCGGCGGCCCATGTGGGGTATTTCCATCAGCGTTTTGTGGTGCAACTGCAGTGGTTGAGTGATGCCGACTTTGCCCGCTTGCTGGCACTCACCCAGTTTCTGCCGGGCCCGGCGTCCAGCCAGTTGGGCTTCGCCATTGGCCGGCTGCGCGGTGGTGTGGTGGCGCTTTATGGCCTTTATCGGCTTTACCTTGCCGTCTTTCTGTTGATGGCACTGCTGGCCATCTATGCGGCAGCATTGCCGGCTTGGCTGCAGGGGGGTGTGGTCACGGGCTGAAGTGGCTGGCGGTGGTGGTGGTGGCCGATGCGGTGTGGAATATGGGTGTGCGCTTTTGTACGGCCCCGCTGACACGGGGGCTGGCACTGGGGTGGCCCTGTTGCTGGTGCTCTGGCCTACGCTCTGGGGCAGGTGGCGGCCTTGCTGCTGGCGGCAGCGGTGGGTTGGCACTGGTTGCGCCCCGCAAACGTGGAGCCGTTGCAGGGCAAGCCCGTCTCGCTGCGTCCGTTGGTGCTGTTTGGGCTGTTGGCGGTGGTGGCGCTGTTAACCGCCGGACGGTTGCTGGGCTCTGGAATGATTTTTCACCGCCGGTGCGCTGGTGTTCGGTGGGGGCCATGTGGTGCTGCCATTGCTGCAGGAGCTGGTGGGGCCACAGATGAGCCCGGATTCGTTCCTTACCGGCTATGCGGCCGCGCAGGCGGTGCCCGGCCCGATGTTCTCGCTGGCCGCCTATCTGGGGGCTGTTTTGTTGCCGGCCAGCCCCTGGTGGGGCGCATTGCTGGCCACCCTGGCGATTTTTTTGCCCGGTTTTTGCTGGTGCTGGGAATGATGGATGCTTGGCAATGGTTGTCTTCGCGCCCGGCACTGGCCGGTGCGGTGGCGGGCATCAATGCGGCGGTGGTTGGGTTGCTGCTGGCGGCGCTGTATCAGCCGGTGTTCGTCTCTGCGGTGCATGATGGGTGGGACCTGTTGGTCGGTGTGACGGGATTCGTGGTGCTGCGCAGCAAGACGGTGCCGCTATGGGGGATGGTGCTGTGCATGACGATGCTGGGCGTGCTGGCACAGACCATGCTGAACTAAGCTTTTTCCTGGCGCCACATTGGCGCCCTTGGGAACCGTGCTCGGAGCCACCAAGTAGGGCGGGGCTCGCTGTGGTTCTCTATTCAATGCCATCAGGAAATTGGCGGGGTTCGCCTCTCATGAAAAGTACTCCTGCCTAGAGAGGTTATAATTTCAGTTTTCCCGCAATCTCGAACCACATGGCGCGGAACGCTTGGGCGCTTGGGGTGTAGGGAGCGAACTCGCCGACAGGGGCTTTGTGGTCGCCCATTTGCTCCACGTGGGTGGAGTAGGCTATCCAGATTTTCAGTCCGTCCTTCATTGCTTGGGGCGTTTCACCAGCATTTCCACGTGTAGATCCCGGTGGCGATCCACCATGTTGAAAAACGGCACCACGGTCAGGTTCTTGTAGTTCTTGCTGTCCAGCCAGTCGAGAACCTGCTGGAAGGCGCGCACGGACAGGTGGGTGGGGATGACCGGGACAAACAGATAATCCACCGCCGCAAAGATGCTTTCCGCCACTGGGCTCAAGGTGGGCGGGCAGTCCAGAATCACCAGTTCGTAGCTTTCCCCTAGCGGGGCAATCAACTGCTTCAGGCGATTTTTGGCGCCGCCATTTTCGATCAGTTTGATATCCGCATTGCGCATGGACAGGTCGGCGGGGATCGCATCCAGGTTGGCCCAGCGGGTTTCCCGTTTCAGCCGGCCAATGGGTTGTTTGCCCTTGATCAGGTTGGCGGCTTTGTAACCATCGCCATCGTCCACGCCCAAGTAGAAGCTGGCGGCCCCTTGCGGGTCCAGGTCCCAGAGCAGGGTACGGTGTTTCCAGCGTGCAGCATGCCAGGCCACGTTGACTGCGGTGGTGGTTTTACCTACGCCCCCTTTCAGGTTGTAAAAGGCAATGGTTTGCATGACGTCCCTTTCCTGTAAGCTTTGAGAGTGGATTGCTAGCAGGCTACGCAAATCCCTTTGTATGTGCTGCGTGGCCTAAATGAGGGTGCAGTTGTTGTGTTTTTCCGTGGCAGAC
>UEXL01000004.1_pt1 | contig 48461 bp, 61 predicted proteins | sample 1796671 | NCBI WGS metagenome assembly UEXL01 (sample SAMEA4772471, study PRJEB27181) | metagenome | reverse complement strand
AAGGCAGAGCAGCCCCTTGAAGCTGACGAATTCCAAGACGGCATAGACTCATTAAATCTTATGTTAGCCACTTGGAGGGCTGACGGGCTCCATTTATGGACCAAGGACGAAGGGATCGTATTTCTTGATGCTGGTAAGGCGGATTACAATCTAGGCCCTACAGGTGATAAAGCTTGTCAATTGGATGACTTTGTAGGATCCACAACCACAGCGGCTAAAATTGCCACTGATGTTATTATCGATATCTCATCTACTGACGGAATGGTCGCGCTTGATAATGTCGGTATTGAGCTAGACGATAACACCAGGCACTGGACTACTATTGTTAGCGTCGACAGCGCAACGCAGATCACCATAACAACGGGTCTACCTTCAGGCTCAAAGTCTGGATCTAGCGTATTTACCTTTACCAATCTAATTGAGCGCCCCAACAGAATTCTATCTTATCGCCGAAAGACGTTTAACCAAGACAACGAGATTGAAGTTTTACCATTCTCGCGTGATCAGTACTTCAATCAAGTTAATAAACTTTCCCGTGGAACAGTGGTTAATGCTTATTACTCGCCACAAATTAACAATGGCCGAGTTTATGTATGGCAGACAGCTAGCAGTGTTAATGACTTTGTGCGCTTCACGTTCGAGCGCTCAATAGAAGAGGTGTTGATAGGTGATGATAACTTGGACCTGCCTAACGAGTGGCTAGAAACTGTTATTTATGGCTTAGCGGCTAGATTGATTGATGATTATGACACGCCAATAGCAAAAGGTGATCGTATAACTCAAAAGTCTGCCGCCCTTCTTGATCAGCTGCTTGGCTGGGATGAAGAAATGGGATCACTTAATTTACAACCGGACTTTACATAATGGCTAGAACTCCTTTATCAATACCATTAGGTTTTTATCAATCAGAGAGTCTAACTTTTAGCGCTCAACGCTGTATTAACTGGATCCCCGTAATCCCACAAGGCGAGGCGCTAAATAATAGAGCTTTGATGATGCGCCCAGGGTTAAAACAGTTTGCCGACACCCAGCTAGGAGCGTGTAGAGGCGCTTGGGTGTTTAATGAGGTTCCATATTTTGTTAACGGCAACTCGTTAACCTCTGTTAGCTCCACAGGAGTAGTCACAGATCACGGGACCATTAGCGGAACAGCAATGGTTTCACTAGCCTCTAACAAGTCTTTTTTAGTTATCGCTGTTCCTGGTGGTGATGCTTACGGATTTGACGGGACCACCTTAACGAAGATCACCGACCCAGATTTTAAACCGTCTGATTCGGTAGTTTTTAAAGATGGTTTCTTTGTCTTCTCTGCATCTGATGGTAATTCTTTTTTTCACTCAGAGATTAATGATCCTTTTTCATATAACGCGCTAGATTTTGGTTCAGCCGAGGTTAGCGACGATCGCATAGTTTCCTTACATGTAAATCACAATGAGCTTTATGCGCTGGGAACATTAACTATAGAAGTTTTTCAAAACGTCGGCGGCACTGGCTTTGTGTTTCAAAGGATACCAGGGGCCAACATAACAAGAGGTTCAGCCTCTAAATATGGAACCGTTGATTTTGATGGGTCATTTGTGTTTATGGGTGGCGGAGTTAACGAAAAAGCATCTATTTGGAGAGTGATCGGCAGTTCTCAAGCTCAGAAGATTAGCACTGACGCAATAGATAATGCTATCCAGATGTTTACCAAGGAGGAGATAGAGAGCGCCTTTAGCATGACCTATTCAGAAAAAGGACAGCTATTTGCTATATTCACCTTTAACTCTAATAGAATACCAGGGCGCACATTCGTTTATAATGGCACGGCTTCAGCTTTGGCAGGCAATCACGTTTGGTTTGAGCTTCAGAGCGGCATAACTGATGCTAATTGGCGTTGCAATGCTATCGTCAAGGCATATGGTAAGATTCTTTGCGGTGATGCCTCAGACGGGCGCATAGGCGAGTTAGATAAAAATACCTTTGATGAATACGGTAACCCAATCTTTCAGCAGGCAGCTACAGCCCCCTTTAGCCAAAACGGGACAGCGATATTTGCAGGAGAGCTAGAAGCAACTTTTGAGGCTGGCGTTGGCCTAACCGTTGGACAGGGGTCTAATCCAGTTATTAGAATGGATTTTTCCGACGACGGCGGGCGAACGTGGTCAAATGAGTTTAAAAGGTTTTTAGGTAAAATTGGCGAATTCGGTCACGCGGCGATCTGGCGCAGGCAAGGAAGATTTCCAGATCAAAGGGTTGTTAGGTTTACCAAAACAGATCCAGTTAAAGGAAACCTGATTAGAATAGCGGCCACCCCTCAATTAGGGAGCGGTAATTAATGGCGCAAAAAATAATTGTACCCAGAAGGATAGAGGATTGGTTTGATCAAAACACAGGGCAGATGACATTAAGAGCGGCGCAGTTTTTTGAGTTGCTAACCAATACATCAAATATAAACTCAGACACGTTAGAGGACACAGCAAACAGTGTGAACTCAATATCAAGAGGCCTAAACGCTCAATTGTTTAACGTTCAAAGCCAGATAGGCAGCGGTTTAACTTTAACTATCGATACCACAGGATTTACCGTTGATACTACCAAGCAGTTCACAGATCAAACAGAGGTTTAAATGGCACAGCAAAACATAACAATAGGATCAGCAAACGCAGGGGGCGGAGATACTTATTTTGACGCCTTTACAAAGGTTCAAGCAAATTTCGACGATCTTTATAAAAACGTTCAGTCTAATGTGATTATAGTTAATCAATCCACACTAGCTAGCACTTTAGGCGCAACCATAGATAGTACGAAAGCCTACCTTATTGACGGCGTTGTTGACTTTACGGGTACAGGGTTGAATATAGAGGTCCCAGCGGGTGGAATTAACCTGCTAGGCTATACTTTTGACGTATCAAGAATTATATGCAGTGATATAAACTACACTCTGTTTACCTCTCCAGGTGGTGGGAGTGGAAACATGCTAGGCAGAGACTATGCCATTGAAATAACGGGATCTGGATCTCAAGTTTACAACCTAACCAGCGCAACAGGAAACGACGCTTTTGAGTTTTCAAGGATTAACTATAATGATTGTTCATCTCTCGGGGTTATATCTGACTACCGCCAAGGGCTTGAGGTTGGGACCGGCAGATTTGGAGGACAACCACAATTAACGCTTGCCGGCACTTGGGCGGGCGGTTACTTTATTGATACATCTATAGTAAGAAGTTTAGTAGATGGTGCTTACACATTATTTAAATCTGGTACGGCTTTCTCTATGGAGTCAAGGTTTAGATCTAACCACAATATAGACTTGCCGACTAACGTTTCATTTGTTGACTTTTCCCCCTCTGATTTTGCAAACCCGTCGACCCTTCAGCTAGAAGATTGCTTAATTAGTCGGAACGGGGTTTTTGACGCAAGCGATTCAAACTTAACCCCTAACGTTTCTGCTTCTGATCTAGCTTCAGATTGGACGGGTAATAATGGTTTACCAAACACTTTTGTAGGCGGTGAGCTATCAATAACTGTAGAGGTGGCAACAGTAATTGCCGTTGCTGGCACTTTTGTAGATATGGCAGGTACTTACACCCCTAACGATTTACAACACTTTGACGAGCCAGCAAACGGACAGTTGAGGCATCTTGGTAACTCGCCTCTTGAATATTCAGTATCGGGGCAGCTAGTTTTAGATTCGACGGCTAACGACGAAGTAGATCTTAAGATTGTTATATTTAGATCCGCGACTACAACATTTGAAGACGGTAAAACAATCAGGAGAGTAATAAACAACTTGCAAGGGGGTAGAGATGTAGCCTATTTCGCATTGAGTGACAATATAACCTTAAACGAAAATGATTATGTAAAACTACAAGTTGCCAACGTTGGCGCGACCAATAATATAACCGCTGAATTAGATTCTTTCTTTACAGTGAGGGCTAGATAATGGCAGCAGATACCGCGCTAGTTGACGGGGTTGTAAACTCGACCTCTAACACGCTTGAGATTTTATTTACTGCCACTGATGACACCATAATAAAAGCTGTTACTGTGACCAATACAACAGGGGTTAACGCTTCCTATGTGATGAACATTGTTCCTTCAAGTGGTGATGTTGGTAATCCAGAAATACCATTCAGGGTGGTGATCAGGCAAAAATCAGATCTTGGGGCTGAACTAATAGGGCATGTGATACCAAAAGGCGGAACTCTTAGGGCGGAATCAAGTCTTGCCGGCTCTATAGCTTATAGAGTGACGGGGCAAACACTAACAACTTAGCGATACTTGTTAAATCGTGGTAGGATTCACCAATAAATAGTCATTTTAAAAAAACAGGCTGAAATAATGATAATGGTTTGCAATGACGAACAAGAGGTTAGAGATATTGTTATTAATGATCCTGAAATGTTTGAGCGGGCCAAGTGCGACGGGTTTAACCCTAATAGAAGATTGATTGATAGCGGCGTGTGGCTAAAGTGGGTCGATAACGAGAATGGAGAAACAAAAGCGCTATGCGTATTCAGGGCTGACTCTATTTATATAATTGATATTCATATTCATGTGCCTAAGCAGTTTAGAGGGAAAGGAACCTTAAGCATGGGAAGGGACTTTTTAAGATGGATAGTAGAAAACAACAACGGATTGTTTTTAAAGTTTAACACCTGCATACCTGAAATACACAGAGATGTTGTATTATTCGCCATGAAGCTAGGATTCAAAAAAGAAGGTATTAACAGATTGTCTGTGATAAAAAACGGTCAGTTAATGGACATGATAATGATGGGATTAACATTTGAGGAGGCGCGATGAGCTTTTTGCAAAGCGGGCTTGATTTATTTGGCCACCAAGGAGCATTACAGCAGGTTGAAAACACCGCTGAGGCCACAAGGTTAGGCACCGAAGAAACCAGGCGTCAATTTGATATCCAGCAAGCTAGGCTAGATCCGTTCTTTGAGCAGGCCGCGCCAGCAGTTGATCTCCTAGCTAGGTTTTCAGGAGCCCAAGGAAGAGATAAGCAGGCTCTAGCGTTTCAGGAGTTTGAAGAATCACCAGGGCAAAAGTTTTTAAGAAGTAGGGGATCTGACGCTGTAAGGCAGACACTGTCAAAGCTTGGGACAGGTGACGACAGGGTTTCTAAGGCTTTAGCATCTGAGGGGGCAGATATAGCTGCTCAAGACTTTCAAAATCAACTCAACAGGCTGGCGGGTGTTGCCGGTATAGCGCAAACAACAGGGTCACAGCTTAATCAAGGCAATAGGCAATTTGCCACTCAATTCGGTAACGCCCAATCAAATGTATTTAACACTGCCAGTCAAGGGATATCTAACATTCAGCAAGGACAAGGCGCTTTAGCTGGTCAGTTGGCACAGTTGGCAGGGGCATTTAGCGGGGGTAGTGACTAATGAGCAGTGTATTAAAGGTTCTTGATCCTGGTGATCTTTTTGGTACTCAAGCAAAAGAAAGCGCCCAAGACATACAGGCTGAATCAACCAGATCCAGCATTGAAGAGTTAAGGCGTCAATTTGATATTCAACAAGGGCGGCTAGAGCCTTTTTTCGAACAATCAAAGGGCGCTATCAATTTGCTTTCTCAGTTTTCAGGCGCTCAAGGTGCTGAAGCTCAAGAGGCGGCGCTTGCTAACTTACTAGACAGCCCAGGGGCAAAGTTTAGAAGAGAACAAGCCCAAAAAGGAATACTTAGAAACGCATCGGTAACCGGTGGCCTTGGTGGTGGTAACGTTTTAAGGCAGTCACAGCAGCAAGGCATAGCCTCTGCACAGGGTGAATTAAGCGACGAGCTGAACAGGCTTTCAACTATCGCGGGAATATCTCAAAGCGCTGGTGGCGAGCTTGGCCAGGCTGGCAACCAATTTGCCACGGGGTTAGCCTCTAAATTGCAAGAAGGGGCGGCGTCTCAGAATCAATCAATAGCAGCTCAACAGCAAGGTAAAACAGCCGCTGTCAACACTGCCGCCGGTCTATTCGCTTTATTTTCTGATGAGAATATGAAAACAGACATTAGATCTATGAGTAATCAAGAGTGCTTCGATACTGTCATAGCTACACCTATTAAGGCGTGGAAGTATTTAGAAGAGCTAGGCCTTGATGATGAGCACAAAGAGCGAATAGGGCCAATGTATCAAGAGTCGCCTGATTGTATTAAGGTGGAAGGGATGAAAGCTTTAGATCTGCACGATGAGCTTTGGCTTATTGCAGGAGCATTAAAACACTTTGCGGGGATCAACCATGGCAACACCTGATATAGTAGGGCAGTTTTTAAGAGGTCGGCAAGCTAGACAGCAAAATCAATTGTTTGAGCAGCAGTTAGCCCAACAGCAACAAAGACAGGCGCAGAAGCAACAAACACAAGATCTATCCGGTAAGATATTATCAGGAGAAGAGGTAGACGCTAATTTAAAAACTCTTTTCCAGAAAAACCCAGAAGCGGCAGACAATATATTAAACTCGCTAGGGCTGTTGGATCAGCGCAAAAGAGATCAGGCGGCTAACTTTGCTTTCGACTTAGTGAACACTGCACCAGCAGACAGGGCCGGCAAGATTAACGCTAGAGCCCAAAGCTTACAGAGCCAAGGGCGAGATCCTTCTGATACATTGCAGCTTTTAGGGCAACCAGCAGAGCAACAGGATCAAGCGCTTAGAACTATTCAACAAGCGGCGCTATCTAATAAAGAACGGTTATCACTGCAAAAAAAGGAAAGAAAAATAGAGTCGGCAAGCTTAACTGAATTTAATGAATTAACATCTGACCTTAGCCAAGAAGAAAAACAACAGGCGACATTAATAAAACTGGGGTTATCACCTAGAGCTGTTGGATCTTCACTTCAAACCATAACAGATAGAGGGATTCAAGATCAGATAGGTGACGCTTCAGCGACAATAAAGCAGCGTGAAAAGTTCGGAGAGCTAACGGGATCATCTAGAGCTAAAACTATTGATCAAGGATTTGAGAGAATTCAAAAAATAGACACAGGCATAGGTAACATTGATCGCGCTATTGCCGCCATTAATTCAGGTGCGGGTGTGGGCTCAATAGAGAAGTTTTTACCATCATTTAAAGCCGCTTCTGTTGAGCTTGATAATATTCAAGGGTCCATGGCTTTAGATGTTATCGGCGCGGTTACTTTTGGCGCATTATCTGAAGGTGAACTAAACTTAGCTAAGCAAGTGGCTTTACCAACTGGTTTAGACACTGCTGAATTAGTAAAGTATCTAGGTGATAGGAAAGTTGCACAAGAAAAGCTTAGAACTTATTTTAATGACCAAATTCAATTCCTCGATCAAGGCGGTACAGTCGCCGGCTTCTTAAGGGAAAAAGAGAGGCAGGCAGAAACCCAAAGCCCACCAGCGGCGGGAGGCCTGACACCAGAAGAACAAGCAGAGCTTGAGGCTTTAGAATTAGAATTTGGCGGTCAATAATGAGCGAACAACGTGATAGACTAAATGAGCTTAGGGCTATAAAGTCACAGCAGGCGCAAGCACAGCCAGTGGCACAGCCCCAAGCCGCAACCGCGACTCAAAGCCCAAGGCAAAGACTTGAAGAACTGAGAGCGCTAAGCAAGCAACCACAAAGCATAGGAGGTCAAAATGGGATTAGTAGCGATAATACTAGTAGTGGGTCTTTGTCTGTTGATAGTCAAAAACCTGTAATAACCACCCCCGCCCAAAAACCTGTCCAAGCTGAAGCGGCGCAAGATGAAAGCTTGGGGCAAGAGGTTGTAGGCGGGTTAGATACTGCAAAATCAATATTAAGCTCTGTTGTTGCTGAGCCTATCGCCGGCCTTGCTGGGCTAATAACTAGCCCGTTTGTTGGCCTTGATGAGGCGACAAAAAATATAGATGCTGTTAGGCAATTTATAACTCTTGAACCGTCAACGCCAGAGGGCAACAGGAATTTAAAAGCTGTTGGCGAGCTAGTTAACAAAGGTGTTGATATTGCTAATTTTCCCGTTTCGGGTCTTGTTGGTATTGGGGAAATATTATCAGGCCAAGGAATAGAGCAGGCAGCGGGAAGCGTTGAGGACGTCCAGAAAAAAGGATTGTCCAGCACTCTAGGCAATCGAGTGTTTGAGGAGACAGGAAGCCCAGAGCTAGCCGCTATAGCTCACTCGTTACCCACAGCAGCTTTAGAGCTTGTCGGGGTGAAAGGCCTTAAAAGTGCCAAGCTTAAAAACGAAAAACTATCGTCTAATGTGGCTGAGGCTATCACCCAAGCAGCGCCAGATCTAAAGGCAATCCAAACAAAGAAAACCGCCGCATATAACCAGCTAGACAATCTAGGGGTAAAGGTTAAGGCTCAGGCTTTCGATAGCTTTGCGGATAAAATAAATCAAAGGCTAATTAATGAGGGCATCGACCCAACACTAACCCCAAAGTCAACAGCGGCGCTAAACAGGATCATGAGCGCAAAAGGCTCTAACAAGTCTTTATCTGATTTAGATACTCTAAGAAAGATAGCCAAAGGCGCGGCCAACGATATAGATAAAACTGATGCCAGACTGGGAAATATTATCATCGGTGAAATAGATTCTAATATTGAAAAGCTATCATCTGACATAGGCGGTCAATTCAAAGAGGCTAGGGGTTTAGCTCAAAGGGCTTTTAAGTCTCAAGATATTCAGGATATGATCGAGAACGCCAGCCACACAGCTAGCGGAATGGAAAACGGGCTAAGAATTGAGGCAAGAAAGATACTTAAAAACCCAAAAAGGAGAAAAGGTTTTACTTCTGAAGAGCTTAAGGCTCTAAAAAGCATAGAGGAAGGAACCACGGCAGCAAATACTGCCAAGTTCCTTGGTAAGTTTGGGATCTCTGAGCAGCAAGCTACTAGCATGTTAGGCGCTTCTATTGGTGCCGCTGGTGGTGGTGCTATAGGATCGGCTTTCGGCCCTGGCGGTGCCGCTGTCGGAGCGCTAACGGTGCCAGCCTTGGGTCAGTTCGCAAAAAAGGCAGCGCAAAGAATAACGTTAAACAACACAAAGTTTGCTGATGATCTTGTTAGGTCTGGGAAAAATTCAAAGGAAATAACAAAAGCATATTTAAAACATACACCGGTAGCAGATAGAAGAGTTTCAGATTTAACCGATTTGCTTTTAGATACAAACCTAACCCCTGAAGATGTAAAAAAATTATCTTCTTCAAAATCAACTGGCGGCAAACTTATTGCTGACGCTGTTCACTTTGCGCAAGAGGTTAAGCGCAGGGCTAAGCAAGCAGGATCCGCCGCTTTAATAGCACAGCCAGAACTTGACCAGAAGGAAACTAAATAATGAGCTCACGTTTTATAATGCCATTCGCTGACGTTGGCAGCGGGATCAAACCAAGTTCCGGCGCTCAGTTGTTCTTTTTTGAGGATGACGGAGTTACACCAAAGGATACTTTTAGCGATCAGCTATCTACGCCAACGCCAAACACTAACCCCGTTATCTCTGATAGTAACGGGGTGTTTAGTGATATTTATATCGTGGGTTCGTACAAGGTAACGCTAAAGGATAAAAACGGATCTCAGATATTTGGATTAGCCGTAGTAAATCAAGTGTCTGACTCTAGCGATGTGAATTCACTCTCATTTATATATAATACCAACTTCGATAATTTTACAGACTTGAAAAGCGGAACTAACTCTAACGGCGTGGTTATGGATATGACCACTATAGTAGGAGCGGTGGTTTTTTGTAGAGGATATATAACGAAGAATGACGGCGGGCATAACTGGGGGATTGTAAAGTCAGGACCTCATACTGATGATGGTGGAAGGGTGATCAGTATCGATACTAACACTTATGTTGAAATGAATATGACGGGAATTATCAATATAAGAAAGTGGGGTTGCGATCCTTCAATAGCTGATAACTCCATACAGTGGCAAAAAGCTCAGACGTATGCAGAGTCTAATACAGGCGGGGGAACTCTTGTACCAGCAGGAATTTTTAACTGCTTATCACCAATAGAAATAGGCTTTAATGGCTTCGTTCAAGGTGTTGGTTATAGCTCCCGTCCCACTTGGGTCGGGGTAAACGCCTTTAACTTTGCGGCCTCTGGCATACCTAGTAGTCGCGGCCCTATACGGGATCTGTGGGTAATAGGGGATAAGACTGCCGGAACTATTGCATTTAATGTTGACACGGGGGATGAGGGGGCATCTCTGGCTATTAAAGGACTTTTGTTTGATAACGTAACAGTGGACGGCTTTGAAGAGGCTTGGCATTTAGAAGGCTCTTGGAACTGCGAGTTAAGAAAGTGTGAGACTATAAACTGTTGGTGGCCGGCTAATCAGATAGGCAAGAACGTCCATACCGTTTACAGCGCTTGTAACTTTGTAAGAGGTTCAACTACTTTAGGTACTGGTACTGCTACAGGTGTTAGGCAGTATGTCAGTGCTGGTGGTTTAAGGTCAGAAGATATACAGATAAAGGATACTCTTATTTTTGGTTTTGATTACGCTACGGATATCACAAACTGCTTAGTTTGTCATCAGTCAGGTAATGATTATGATTTCTGTGTACAGCGTGCAGCTAGAGTAGTAAACATAGAGGGTAGCGGCTCTATTACAGGTACTTGGATGTGGTTAATTGACGCGATACCCGCCGCTAAAGGTGTTGACTTTGTAGATACAGGTACAGACACAGAGACTAAGTTTGTTATCTCAGGCAACTCAGTAGTAAGGCAATCTTCAGCGGGGGTTATTGCTGGCTCAGATGGTGTCTTTGTTGGAACTAATCACAGAGGAACGGAAGTAAAAGACAACATCATTAAAAACTGGCACTCAGCCTCTAAGGTCACATCCCCAAGAACTAAGATTCGTAACAATAAGGACACCGGGATAACTTCAGCGTCCGTGAACATATCTGAGTTTGCTGAAAGGTGTTTAGTAGAAGGTAATGATTTTAGCGCTATAGTTAACAGGCATCCTACCCCGCATGTTATATTTGGTAACAATAATGGCGTCACTACGCAGGAAGTTTTCACCGTAACCTTACCATCTGGGCTAACTAGCATTACGACTACTTGGGCGGCTCTAGGCCTTCCAGATGCGCCGGCTAACTCTAGTTTTTCCGTGTCAGTTAACAACACAACAACCACAAACTTAGGTTGGTTAAGGGGTAGGGCAGCAACGACTAGCGTCACTGTAGACTCAGAATTGGCGCCAGGTGCCAACACTCTAATCGATGTGACTGTTACAGTTTTTTAAAGGGGGGCAGAATGAATAGTTTTAAAATAAGCTTAGAACATAAAGGTGAAAACTTTTTACTGTCGGTTTCCGCTGCTAACGGTGGCGTAAAAAGTGTTAGCGAGCACTCAATTAACGACATTATAACCAATCAGTCGGCCATAATGAATACTGTAAGGGAGAAAATGAGCCAAAACAAAGACGTTGATAATACCATCCTAGATTTAAGCCATGAACTCCCGATGGCTATAATGAACGAGCTGGTAAGGTTAAGAGGTAGCATTAAACCCCGCTGATCAACGCCTCCTCTTTCATCCTGGCGCGTTTTGAGAATAACCTCATAGCGCGCTTTATTTATACGGCCCACCTGAATCACCCCTTACGCCTTGCCTTGTCAGTTTGGCGTAATACGCCTTAGTCTCATCCTGGCTTTCTTTGAAAATATCCTCTTAATTCTTTTAAGGTATTCGATATCTTTTTTTCTTAAATCGATATCGTTATTATTTTCCAGCCATTCAACCTTTTCTAGGCCGATCTTCTTAATCAGATTTACCCTGTACGTTGCGCCTACTGTGGCAGATTTAGCGGAAAATTTACCACTCCCCGCATTACATGATTTACACTGTTTATGCACGTTAAATAAAATAAACCTCAACTGACCCTTAGCGCCTCTTGTCATGAAGTGGCCAGCGTCCCAACACCCGCCAGCCTTCCAACCTTGCTCAGCTTCAATTTGCTCCCTAGTTTTATCGCATGAGGGGCAAGGTTCATAGTAGTCGCGCAATCTAACATACTTGTTAAACTCGGCTTGAGCCTCAGCTAAAAACTTAGATGCTGGCTTGATAGCCTCTTTACGCTCTCTAAGCGCGCTTCTTTCGGCTTTTTCCTTCTTAACCACTTCACGCTTAACCTTTGCCTTTTGCTTCTCTCTGTCGGCGTCACGCTTATCCTGTGCAAACTTGGCAGCGTGATTGATACCGCAAAAGAAACCAGCAGGGACCTTTATCCCTTCATCTGCCTGGATATACTTAAGGCAGTGCTTGCACTTGCGTTTGCTATTGGCCATTGCTAACCCTTTTATTTCTGTTTGATACTTGCTTGGATATAAATCTAGAGCACTGAACACAGCGCGGCTTTTCGCTTACATACCTTTCAAAGTGACCAGATGGACAAGCTCTGAAAGCAATAAATTTAACCTTGCCTGCATTAAATGCCAACTTAGATAAATATGCCATGGTGGGCGTTTTGGTATTGCATTTTATGCACATGGGGTTATTGCCCACCAGCCATTTATTACCGCCACAGTGGCACGTTTCCAAGCTTGAAAAACTTTTAATCCCGTCAATGTGGCATCGAATATTTTGATTAACAATGGATTGTTTAATTCTCATAATTACCTCAATATCTCAACTTATTATTTATTAAAGACCGGTGAGAATGTGCGCGATAGCCTCATCCGTCCATCCGTTGCCGGCTATCTTATAAAGTTGCGTGTTTGATACGCCGCAAGCAAGTATCTTATCAATGTAATGCTCTGGCGTTGTTTGTAAGCGGAAGCACTCGCGTGGGGTTAACTTCCTAAATCTGCTTACTTTCGATTCGAATATAAATGGATTGCTACCGTGACCCTCAACCCCCTTGTGATACCGGCTGGTTATAGCCCCCGTCTTCGCATCATCAACCCTGCCATTCGCATCAACACACAGGAAAGTACCGTTTTTACTCTGATCATATTGGCTCATTAAGCACAGACTTTTCTCTCCGTTTATCGCTGTTAGTTTTTTTGTTATCCTTTCCTTATTATTTATGTAAGCGACTGCCTTTTCACTAAGGTAGTATTTTTTATCGACATATCCATTCGCGTAGCCGTGAGTTCCTGCGCATAGCGTGGCTGATTTATCTCTGTGTATGGTGTTCGCCTTCGATTTATAGTTAGGGTTTAACTGATCCCCCCCAGAGTACCTATTTTGAAGGGTTTCCCCAGCGTCATAAATTTCAGGTGCGCTAGGCTCCAATATAGAGCTTAAAAAAACACCCCTATCCAGTGGCTCATCGCAAGGTATATTAGTCCAGTAGTTTCGCTGCCTATTCTGAGCGCTCACCAATGCCGAGTTAATCAATATGCTTTCAACGCCTAGCTGTTCATCAATAACCGCCATGTGTTCTTTTTTCATCTTGACGTTTTCAAGCAGGAACTTAACATCAGGATTAAGCGCCTTAACGTGGTTTAGGATGTCAACGAAGACAAAGAACAGCTTTGAGCGTGGATCATCAAATGCTAATTGCTTACCTGCAAAGCTAAACCCTTGGCATGGAGACCCAGCCATAATTAAATCAAAGGTTGACCAGTCAATATCCCATTCGCGCCACTTAGTTATATCTCCTAGCCTTATTTGGTTTGGGTGTATAGCGTTACTAACTTGAATAGCGTATTTGTCGACCTCTGAGCTGTAATAATTTGTTACTGGCTTTCCTGCCAACTCCATAGCAGTAAAACCGCTAGACTTTCCATCAAACAAACTTAAAACATTCATAACTATTCCTATTATCTTATTTAAATTTAGTTGTTAACCATTATTGGTGTATTTTTCTAACTTAGCTAATTCACTGCCTCTAGGCTTAAACAAGTTGATACCATTATTTAAAGCCCACATTTCATGCTGCTGCATACAAAAAAGGCGTTCGCCCTTTGTGGCCGATCTCAGTCCTTTCTTATCCTCTTTGGACCAGGTGAGGCGCTTGCCGTTTAAATCTCTACCCAACCAAGCAAGGGTAAAAAGCTCATGTGTATCTTGTAAGGTTAGTGATCTGCTTGATACCCATCTACCGCTTGGCTCATCAATATCAACGGGCATTCTTGCGTTTTGACCCTTGAGGAATTCAAAAGTTATTTTCATCCACACCCGCCAAAGCTTGGTCATATCCCAACCGCCAAATCCTTGAGGCTGAGTTGATACGATTAATTCACCATTGGCTAAGTCGGCCTTAAGGTGTTCAATAAACTGTTCCAGGTTGTTAGAGTTAACCCTGTAGTCTTGCATTAGCCTTTTCCTTTTTGACTAAGTAACGGGCTCTATTTCTGGCCTGGCAATACTCTTTATTAGCTAAGTACCACGCTCTGTTATACGCCTTACTTTTTTCCTTGTTGGCGTTGTATTGGGTTTTATTTTTTACTGATTGACAGCTAGCGCATCTTTGGCGGTTTTCAGTGTATCTTTTGAATGATCCGCAACATTCTTTAACGCATTTTTTATCAGAGATAAAAGTAATAGCGCAAGGATCTAGTTTTAGCGCGTCATTGGCCTGTTCTTTAAGTGATTTCATTTTACAAAATACTCCTTCAAAATTGGCAGCGCTGGATAAGGTTCCACAAACTTAACAACCTCATTCATGTAAATCTTGCTCTGAGCCTTCATTTTAGGCGTGCATCTAATGCTTTTTCTTGGTTGCTTAACAAAGTTCATACCTTTGAATTGCTGCATACTGTCGCCCCCTTTGTCGGTATCGCAATACTGTTTTTTACTTCATTTCCGAACACATCCCAGCCCTTAGAGGTTTCGCGCGCAAACATTTCAAGCCGTGGCACATCACCCATAAGCTCTACGCACTTATCTCTAAACTGTAGCGGTTTTGCACTGTGCTTTCCCACCTTGTAACTACCGTCAAACTGAAGAGAGCTTAAAACCGACTCGAAGCTTTCTGGCTCAGCATTGCCAACAGCTCTAACAGATCGGCTCTCGGGCTTAGGTTTTCCCTTTATTGCTATAATCGCCGATTCACTGCCCGCTCTAGTCCAAAAGCCCATACCAAAAAACGGGTTGCCTTTAACTGTTAACTTATTCCAGAAAAAACCATTCATATTTTTAATTTTAAAACCCCAAGCTTCAACAAGCTCGATCGCCTCTTTTGGCATAGCCCCTGCATACCACATAATCAAAACGCAATTTTCAGCCGCAATACTTTCAACGTCCATTTGCTTGAGACTTTCAATCCCAGTGACAGACTTATATTGATGTTCGGATCCTGAAGTCATCGACCCACCGGTTTTGACGTTGCTAAACTGCCATGGCGGATCCGCGTAAATGATTTCATATTTCTTTTGAGTTTTTGCGTTTGTCATTTTTATTTCCTTTTATTGTTGGTTCTGATTTCATTAAGTCGGCGGCGCATATCCTCACCTTTTTCACTTCCTGAGTTAGCATCTAACCAGGACTTAAGACGCTCTTTGCCCCACTTCTTATACATCTTCAAAGCTTCAAGCCACAACCCCTTATCGACCTCAACGGCGTCCCGCTCTGCTTGGTTCATATCCTTCATTAGCTTGGTCACTTTCTAAAGCTCCCCCAGTCAAAGGTGATCCACTGGCCTTTATTTTCTTTCATTCGGTTCATTACTCGCTCACCTATCAAAGCGGTAATATCGTCCTTTCCTAGGTTGGTTAACATTCCAGTAGGCTTTAACCTTCCCAATCGACTATCAACAAGTTGGTTGATCAGTAAATTCTCGTTTGTATTGCCTCGCTGAAGTCCTATTTCATCGATTACAAGAAGGTCAACATTGATTAACCCGTTAATAAACTTCTCTTCTGTAATTTCAGAGTTTTTGTTATAGCAAGATCTCATTTTTATCATTAGCTCAGTAATGGTGATCACCAAGCAGGATAAACGGCGCTCCATCAAGCTATTACATATTGCGGCGGCAAGGTGGTTTTTACCTGTGCCAGTATTGCCAGAGAAAACAAAGCTCTGTCCCTTGTTGCCTTTAAAGTTGTTGGCGTACCACTTTGAAAACTTAAGCGCTCTAGCATGGCCCTCTGATAACACCTGGTAGTTATCAAATCTGCAATTCTGGTGAATAGGCATAATACCAGAGCGCCCCGCAATCCTCTCTAGGACGACTTTCTGAGAATCTATATGGCATTCATTAATAAACTTGCTGTTTCCCTCTTCACGGGACTTAAGCAGCTCCTCAAGTGTGTACGTGCTCTTTTGTCTTGGTCTTTTGTTGTTACTCATGCTCCTCTACCTCTTCAAAGTCAATATTTGCCCAGTCTTCAGGTTTATCGAAATTATCGCTTATCTTGTTTACATCACGACTAGAGGGTACACCCTGGCCGTTTATCTTCTTAGCGGTTAGATTGTCCCATTGCTTACGCAGCTTTTCAGGACTCATGATATTAGTACACCAAAAAGGATCTTTGCTTGCCCAGTCAAACAAACCGCAAATATCGTGACGAGTCCGTTTATCAATGGTCTGAATCTTTCTGATAGTATCGGCCCAGCTTTCATAATTGGGCTTTGCCGCTGTAGGGTTGATCACCTTCACTCTGCTAAACATCCAATTAGCAATTTTTATATCGTCATCTTCAAACTTAAATTTCTTCGTCTTAACCTTTGGTTCAGACAATAGATCTTTATTGTTAGGAGTATTGTTAAGATCCTTTGTTAAGATCGGGCGACTCTCCGACACCCCTAGAGGTGACACGGTGACACCCTGCCCCGTCACTCTGTCACCCTCAATACTTTCTTGCCCCGTCACGCTGTCACCCCTAGGAACGAAAGTTACCTCTAAAATATCTTGGAGCGTATAAATAGACGGTCTGTTACTCCTCCTTTCCACAGTTAAAACCTTTTCCTCCTCAAGCTCTTTAATGTGGCGTTGAAAAGTTCGCTCAGAGATACCGCAAGAGGCCGACATTTTAGATATTGAATACCAGCTATGGCCGTCATCGTTCGCGTTATTAGCAAGCTGAAGTAAAACCAATTTCTTTGGGGCTGATTTTATCTTTCTTTCCCAAGCCCAAAAGGTCCACTTTGCAGACATATTAAACCCCCTCTTTAACTAATACAGTGTATTTAACGTTTATATGACCGTTAACGCGGTCTATTTTAATAAGCCCCATATCCTGCAAAGATTTAGCAGTGTTGGTTAACTGCGCTTTATCCATGTTAAGAAAGTCGGACAGCTCGCGGCGGTTGTAATCCGGCCTTTCAATCATGGCTATGAGTGCCAATTTTTTACCAGGGCTAAGCTTTAGTTTCATTACTGCAAGTTGCTTTAAGTTCACTTTGTAACCTCGTTGTTGTTTGTGATTGTGTGAAGTATACACGCTAGGTTACATTTAGCAACTATGAATAGATTTTAATTATTTAATTAAATAAGTTGACTTAAATAAAAAGCGGGGCTAATATTCAACTCATCCCAGCGCAACACTTAGATAAATACGGAGTTACCATGAGCAAAGAATCTAATGCAACCAAGCTGATAAACAAGCTAGTAGCAGCAAAAGAAAAAATCAGTCAACTAGATATGCAGTCGGCCCAAATAAAGTTAGAGCAAGAAAAAGCCCTCTTAGATTATGAAAGAGTAGAGGCAGCGGTAAGATCAAACTCTAAAACCTCAGACGCCATGTTATCAGGCGGGATATTTTTACCATCTGGCGAAATACTCACAGCGGAAAACAACAAGCTCGTTTTCAATAAAAAGCCTAATACAGTTAATTCCTGGGATCTTAAAGATGAGTAGCCAATCTATTGAGGCAATGCTTCAACAGCCATTTCAACCAGACGATGTTAAATGGCGCGTTCAACGCAGCGGTATACATAACGGTAACCCCTGGGTTGTAGTTCAGCCATACATAACAGGTCGAGCCATTCAAACTCGACTTGATGAGGTGTTCGGTTTTGGCGGGTGGGAAGTGTTCCAGCATGAAACTATGAACGGAGACGGGTTTATATGTACCGTCAAAGTTTGGAATAAAGATTTAAAGCGATGGATAACAAAGCAGGACGTAGCACAAAAGACAGACATTGAAAGTTTAAAAGGTGGCGCTTCTGGGGCTCTTAAACGTGCCGGTGTTCTCCTTGGTATAGGTCGCTACCTTTATCGGCTTAAACCTGAATATGCGCAGTGTTTTAAGTGTGAAAGGCGCAAAGACGCCACTAACTTTATACGGGTTTATGAGGACAACAAAACCAAAAAAACATCTAATTGGGCTGATGCAGATTGGATCCCGCCAGTTTTGCCAGATTGGGCGATGCCAGGGCTTGATTCTAGCAAGTTTAGCCAGGATATAAAAAGCGCTACTTTGGTAATGGGCGCACAACAAGCTTTTATGAATGCGTCAAACTGGGCTAGCTCTTTTAGTCGACCTGATTTAATTAAGAAGTTTGAGCAGGAAAGAGACGAGACTATAAAAGCGCTTGAAGATGAGGCTAAATCTAACGTTAATGATAAATTTAACGCTGTATCAAAATGGCTAGATATGGAAGTTAAAAACTTTAACGCTGTACCAGATGAGGGAACGGTTCACAAAATAAGTGAGCATATCAGAGCTAATCTAGTCAAAAAATGCGAAGGGCAATATTTTGACAAAGAGGTTCTTTTTAAGAATTTAAAAAGCTCAGTGTTAGCCCGAATTAATCAACTTAACAATAAATAGGATATCGATATGGAAAACAAAGACGAATTAAAACTAACCCCAGCAGAAAAAGCTGAGAAAAAATTCCTCGCAAGCACGTTTAAAAACCAGCTAACAGAGGATGGATTAAAAGAGCTTGAGCAGCGTTTCCCTTCAGACCTGTTAATAGATATGACTGTAGAAGCTAATTTTAAACAAGCTAGAAGAGATCGTACTGAGTGCAATAATTTGGTTAAGGATATCAACCGACGTAGAATCGATTTCTCTACTGATTTAAAAGAGCATGGCGACAACCTGATCAACAAGGTAACCAATATTTTTGACGTTGTTACTATTCCATTTGAAAAGGAAGACAAACGAAGAAAAGATATTGAAAAAGCCAAGAAAGAAAAGCATGAGAAAATGCTTAACGATCAGAGAGTGCAGCTTAATGATATTCGAGGTTTTATTGATACAGCTAAAGAATCAGATCTTGACGATATATCAAGTCTAATCGATGGGTTAAGCAATATTGATGTTGAAGACTTTCACACTGATCTAGCTCATGAAGTATCTAGAACTCTAAAAGATGTTAATAAAGAGCTAACTGATATCTTTATGCAAAAATCAAAAGAAAAAACCCTAAGAGAGGAAGCTGAAAAGGCAGAGGCGGAAAAATTGCAGGCTGAAGAATCAGCCAGAAAAATAGCCGAGGCAGCAGCAGAAGCAGAAGAAGCAGCAGAAGCCAAGCGGGTAATTCAAGAGCGCATAACTAAGCTTAATATGATGAGTATTGAGCTAACAGGTAAGAGCTCTAGCGTTATAGAGAAAAAGCTTAACGCTTTAAAATCGTTTGTTGTTCCCGCTGATGAGTTCGGAGATCGAACAGACGAGGCTAAAGAGTCTCAGAAAAATGTAATATCAACCTTAACCACAATGTTAGATCAAGCTAAACAGCTAGAAGAGTTTCAAGCTTTCCAGGCAGCACAAGAAACAAAAAAGGAGATTAAAGCACAGCCAGAGCCGCAACTAGAAAAAGTTGAGGAGTGTACCGAACCTAAGTGTACCGAACCTAAACAAAAATCAAGCTCTATGAGCTGTGATGAGGCTCTTAACCAAATGAAGCCAGCTTCACAGATAAACACTGAACAGCAGGTTTTAGAGGTAGAAGACAAGCCAGAAACCGGCAACCCTAGCAGTCAGTTTGCACTAGATTTACATGCTTGGTATGAAAGGAACAGCATACTTGAGGGAGCATATAACGATCTTGTTGCTGTTCTGATTCACCACGGCATAAACACACAATAACCACTAACGGGCGGTGTAATGCCGCCAAAGGAGATATAATGGAAAACTCAAAAGTAACTGAAGCACTAAGCAAACTTAAAGCCATGAAAAAAGATAACGCCGCAACAGCCGAAGATTTAGCGCCTAAAGCAGTTGAAACTATTATCGATGACACTGCGGAACGTGATGTTGATTTATGCGCTGGACCGTCTACCGTGTTTGTATATGACACCGAAACAAGCGGGTTACCAGAATGGAAGATCCCAAGCGATGATCCTAAACAACCTCACATTGTTCAGTTGTCGGGATTAGTGGCCGACTTAAGAACCGGTGAAATATTGGATCAAATGGATGTGATAGTTAAACCTGACGGCTGGGTTATTACGCAAGAAACTATCGACGCTCACGGAATAACTAACGAACGCGCAGAGGCCGAGGGAATCCCAGAGAAAGAAGCTATTGAGATGCTAATTAATATGCGTGGTGATCATAAGCGCGTAGCTTATAACAAAACGTTTGACCAGCGGATAATTAGAATAGGGCTTAAGCGTTTCTTCCCTGAAGATGTAATGGAGAAGTGGCACGTTAAAGAAGATCATGATTGTGCTATGCGCATGGCTAAGGCTGATATGAAAGTTAAATCTGTAAAGCTGGTGGACGCATATGAACATTACACAGGATCAAAGCTCGAAGGTAATCACAACGCAGCAGTTGATACCATGGCCTGTTTAGATGTTTATACGGCAATTTTGAAAAAACAAAATATTATTACTTAAAAGTTCCAGTTAGGTTTTAAGGCTAACAGTGATATTGTTATTAAACGTGAATACATTCACAACAAAAAATAAGGTTTAATCATGAGCGATAATGAACAGTTCAAACACCATACCAACGTACAAGATTTTATAGGGTCTCTTGGCGCTGGAACGGTAGAGAAAAAGATTGGTATGTTGTTAAGCGCTTGCGCTGAAGGGGTTGTACTTCACGGCGGAGGCAAAAAGGTTGGAGAAGTAAATCTTAAATTGAAAATTCAACAGGTAGGTGAAAATAGTCAAGTTACTATTGTTAGTGTTCTAAGCCATTCAACGCCGACACCAACAGGTAAAAAATCAGAGGATGATTCAACCATGTCAGTTATGCACGTTGCAAAGCGCGGCAAGATGACAGAGGAAGCGCCGCGGGAGGATTTAGACGGCCAAGCGACCTTCCGCCTAGCAACCTCTAAATAACTACAATACGGCAAGCCAGGGCCGCGATCTGGCACAATTCAACCAACAAAAAGAGAACATTATGATAAGCAAAGACGCAATTCAACACCTACAAGATTCAGCTAACTTCGATCTAGTATTTAAAGAGCTGTCAAAACTCAAATCGGGCCACGCTCACTTAGTTGTCCCTGAAGGTTTTCAGGTTAAAGATTTTGAAGCATTTATGGAGTGCAGAAGCAGTTACCGCGCAAGCTTCAAAACTAACAGCGTTAGTGATTTTATTAATTATGTTGTTGGGTTTGATAGTGATGGATCGCGCTGCTTTATTGATAGCGCAGATATGGAAGCTAATGCAGTGTTCGACATTGGCACAGTTGAGCAGCCAGGACACCAGAGAAACAAGGCATCTATCAAGCTGGATAAAACATCGGCATATACAACTTTGCTAAGATATTCAGGTGAAAGACTGTCTCAGAAAGATTTTTCTGACTGGCTTGAAGATTGGGCCGATCATATAAGCGTGATCAATACAGCAGATGAAGAGGTTGAAGCGAAAGCAGCAGCTAGAGCAGTGCGCAATGTAAAGGTTGAATCGCTAAACTCTCAAAACTCAGAAGTAGGAGATTATAGCCACAACATGAGCGAGCTTGAAAAAATGAATGTAAGCAGCTCTGATCCATTACCTTCGTTGATTCAGTTTACTTGCCACCCTTACGCAGACTTAGAAGAGCGGGCTTTTGTTTTGCGTGTTAGCGTGATGACTGGTGAGAAACAGCCTCGTTTCAATATGAGGATCATGCGACTTGAAACGGCCAAGGAAGAAATGGTTCAAGAGTTCAAAGATAAGCTAACGGGACTCATGAAGGATAACAACTGCAAAACAGAGCTGTTCATTGGTTCTATTTAAATAATATTTTACGCGCGGTGTAAAAGCCGCTAGTTAACTAAAATGGAGATACACATGAGTGATAACGAATTTTGGATCAGAGCTTGCGCTATATTCGGGCTTGTTGTATGTACTTTAATGAGTCTAATTACTATTTATTGGGCTCATCAGAACAATAAAATTGCCGAAATGGTTAACAGTGGTACAAACCCTGTAGCCGCTAAGTGTGCAATGCAGGACGATTACGGTAGAATGCCTGTATGCCTTGTTTTGGCAGCTAAAAAATAAAATTCACTGGCGGTGTAAAAGCCGCCAAACCAAGCAAGGGAAATAATATGATTAGAAAACATTTATCAGCAATGATTTTAAGCGCTGGCCTCGGCGCGATAGAACCATTAATGAGTAAAGCGCAAAAATCTAAGGTTAGACCGACTACAACAATTAACCACAAAAAGGCATTAGGGAAGATATTTTATCGCGGGTCTCATTGTCGCCGATACGTTAAAGCCAATAACGGAAAACCTAAGACGGGCGCAGCAGCCATAAAGCGAGCAGCAAGCAAGCGCAAGACAGCCAAAGCCAAGTCAAGTAAAAGACGATAACTGCAAAAGGATTTTATTTAACTGGCAAATCTAAACTTTTAATTATAAACTTAGACTATCCTAAGCAAACTAGGTTAACCAAATGGACAGCAAGCTAAAAACATTAAAGCAATTTATTAACGGTGACTGGTTCGCGGCTAGTGTTGCATTAGACAGACCAGAGCAAACCCTAAGAACCAGGATTAGAAGTGGCAAGGATTGGCGAGTCATGAAGATAGGAAAAGGCTATCGCTGTATTCTCGTTGATGAACCTCCAAAGCGTTAACTAATAGCACTAAAGGCGTCAATGTAGACGCCTTTTTTACACCTTGAATTTATTTAACTAGATATATTTAATTAAATATTGACTTTAGATAAATAGTGGTTCATATTTAAGCAATCAAACAGGCGTAGCTTTAACTATAGGATGGTTAAACATGGATACAGTAAAGAACAAGCTTTTAAATATGGGGAAACAATGGCGTAGAGCCGGAGCGAATCGTTTTTACTTTAGCGATCTAGAGAAAGCTTACGGCTTATCATTTCACTCAACAACAAGCGGAAAGGTAAACTTAATTACTCTTGACGGTAAGCCTATAACTTTATCGAGCGGGCTTTTGCTTCGCGGTAAACTGGCTCTAGCTTCAGTTTGGTTTGATACCGAAAAAGGAACTTTCCATTACAAAGATCTTGATAAGGCCATGGCTGGTGAGATACTTGATTATCTTAGAAAAGAAATATCATCGATTTGCACCAGGGAAGAGGTAAGCGCAAAAACTTAACAAGCATACGGCCACAACAGGAGCACGATATGAGAGCTTTAATTGATTATAGACCTATGAACCAAGCCCAACGGAAAGACGCTGAAGCAATAGCGCTAATTCACTCTAAAAGGCATTGGAGCGTTAAGAAAAAGCTATATAAAACTAAAGCTGGTGTGTTCCTGGTCCGTTGCAACAAAATAATTAAGATTAGATTGAAGCCGACAGAGCAAATTAAATAAACTCACTTAAAAATACAGAGGTTAAAAATGGCACCAAGAACAGCAAATTTACAAGCTAAAGAAGATTTTAACAAGCGTTCTGAAAGTGTTGAGCTAGCGCATCTTGGTTACATGCCTAAAGGCTGCAAATACAACCCGAACGACAAGAGAGAGAGCGGGAAGCCAACCGCGCATGAAATTGAAAGTTCAAACTAGGATAAACCAATGTGTGATTATATAGGGTGCTCAACACCTCCCGAGTTTTACGATTTTATGGGTGATCAGGTGTGTGATGATTGTATGGAACGTGAAGTTGATAACGGTGCAGATCGTGAAGACTTCGAAACGATAGAGAGTTGATATTATGGCAACTGAAATATTTAAAAATTTATCTGCATTTAAAAAACGCAAAGACAAAAAAGTTAACGGTGTAAGCAAAAAGTTTGCTGCCACCTTCCCAGAATACGAAAGCTACAACAGCACTAATGAAGGGTGCTGGAATTGTGTTGAGTGCAAGGAGTGTATTAACTGTGTTAATTGCTGTAATTGCCGAGAGTGTAAAGGCTGTAAAACATGTATCGATTGTAGTGATTGCGTAGATTGCCAGTATTGCGACAACTGTAGAGAGTGCGACAGATGTGTAAGGTGCGAGAGCTGTGTTAGCTGTGACTTTTGCACTGATTGTACTGAATGCGCAGAGCTAGAAAACCATTCTCAAGTAGTAGTAACATCAACTTAATCGAGCCTTAAATGAGAAAGCACTTTGTAAGCAAGTATAAATACTCTCACGACAATAAACGCAAGGCTTTAAGAAAGATGGCCAAACATGGGTTAATCAAGCTTATTGAAAAGCAACGTGATGGTTTTTTTGTATGAAGAGGTCGACGGTTTCAGCGTTGATACATCGATGGATAAAGTTAAGGTGAACGGAGTTATTTTTTCTAAGTTCATCAAAGAGCAATTATCAACTTAATAAGCGAGTAAAGATTATGAGTGAGCCAAAGAAACATCCTACAAGCTTTAAGGTGTCTAAAGGGGTTATATCTGAGCCGTCAAGATACTACAGGGGCGATAGCATTGCTTTAGATACTAAGTGTGGTGAGTTAATCGTTATAGCAAGCAGTGAAAACGCGATGCTTTACGCCTCTGAGCGCTTGATGAGCTGTAGTTTTAAGGTTGACATGTCAAGGGTTGAGGACGTTGTTATTTTTGCTCACGAAAAAGTGACCAGGCAGGATGCACCACAAAGCGAGTGGGTTAGTGTTGACTCTGGGGTTATGCCAAATTGCTTAATTGAATCACAAGAAGATCCAAGCGACGATAGTGATTATCAGTTTGATGGATGTATAAGTGAGACCGTTGAAATAACCGACGGCTACGGTCAGGGGTGGGGTCACTATCGAGATGATGGAAAATGGATTTCTTACATGACAGATCATAGCCTCGACAAGCTTAATGTTAACCCTGAGAAGGTTACTCATTATCGACCTGTGCAACAATTACCAACACCACCTAAAGCTAAAGGAGAGTAATATGAGTAAGTTTGACGATACAGTTGCACTAGCAAAGTAAATTGCAAGCATAGTTAAAGGTAAGGGCGAGTTCGATGTAAACCTAGATAATAGTGGGGGTTATGTTGAGATTGATGGAATAACTGTAAACTTTGATGATGAGTTAAATGTTGATGGTATAGAGACTAGCCTATAACCCACTTAACGCATAAGCTTAACGCATAGATAATAAAATAAGCGATAGGAGCAGGTATGAAAAGAGCTTTAAACTATATCGGGTTAATAACCGCCCTTTTTCTGTTAGTTGCTGTCGTGTCCGTTTGTTCTATACCGGAGATCGAGCCAGAACCCAGAGATCAATGCGTAATATTTAAAACTGGCACATGGTACAATATAAACCAGGTACAAGAGATTAATAACTATTCCACCAGCAACAATCTGAGCTATAAAAAAATTGATTGCTATGATTTGAGGTACTACAAGTGAACAGAAATTATCAATATGGCAAAACAAGCCTAAAAAACATATCAACCGTTGAACAAGATCTTCAGGACGTTTGTCACGAAGCCTTAAGAATTGCCAACGCTAGAAAAATGCACTGCCCTGATTTTGGCATAAGCCATGGTTACCGTTCGGCAGATGATCAGTTTAAGATATTCATGAAAGGCCGTAAGCATGTTGGTGATGGTGAGTATATTAAAATCGGGCCCACTTTTACCAATCTTGACGGGTTCGATAAGGAGTCACGCCACCAAGACGGTGATGCTATCGATTTTTTCGCTATTGTTGATGGAAAGGTCAACTATCAAGACGGTAATATAGCATTAGTGGCTACCTGCTTTTTTGAGGCCGCAAGTAATTTAAAAGTAAATATCGACTGGGGCGGATCATTTAAATCTATTTCAGACGGTGCTCACATTGAACTAGTGAAAGAGGATTGATTTATGAGTTGGTCAGACGTAGGTAATTTTTTAAAAGGTAGTTTGCCAGTTTTGGGGACTGCATTACTTGGCCCTGCTGGTGGGGTTATTGGTGGGCTAGTGTCTTCTGCGTTAGGAGGTGATGAGAATGGAACACCTAACGACGTTATGAATAAACTAAAACAGGATCCATCAATGCTTTTAAACTTCAAGCTTAGGGAGCTTGAAACCAACAAAGATGTTTTGATCGCTTACGAACAAGCAAAGGTCCAGCAACTTAAAATAGTTAATGAGACTATGCGCAATGAAAGCAATTCAAATGATGGGTTTGTGCGTCGCTGGCGTCCGTTTTACGGGTATGCAGTGGCTATTAGTTGGTTTGTGCAAATGACAGGGTTTACTATTATGTTTGTCTACACCTCAATAAAAAGCCCTGAAAACCTCGCCAACGTAGTTCAACAGTTTGCAGTGCTATCGGGTTCATTGATATCTTTATGGGGAATAGCGCTTGCTGTGTTGGGTGTAAGCGTACATAAGCGCAGCCTTGATAAACAAACAGGTATTGAAAAGCAAGCTAAAGGTTTACTGGGTAAATTAATGGGAGGTAAATAATTTGGTCTCACATAATCAACATGGGAAAAGCGGGATAAGTATTATAGAATAAGGGGGTAATATCTCGCAGCTCTGAGCGATAGACGGGCATAACTTGGCAATGTTGGGAAATATAGCCAAGCACTTTAATCAATCATTAAATAGGACCAACTATGCCACCAAGCACACCAAAACCAAAAGAGAAAGACCCTAAAACAAGCAAGCCTACCAAGCGAAGAGCTAAACGCCGTGGATCTGCTAAGTAGTCCGCTAATAGGGTATATCACGGCGGCGTTAGGCGTCGCCCTGATATTATTTAAAAACCCGTCGATTAGGTTGTGTGGGGCTTGGTTTATTGCTGAGGCCCTATGTTTGTCCTTTACCGTTGGAATGAATAACGACACAGCTAACGCTCAAGAAATGCTAACCTATCGTTTGCTATACGCATCTAGCGCCGTGCTTTTTACCCGTCACATTACAAAGACAAAAGGTATTTACTCTGATAATATGAGCTTAATATTCAGGCTCATAGCGTTCTTAAGCTTGATTAGCGGCTGGTATCATTGGTTTACGCAGTCCCGATGGGAACAGTGGGGGAAGGGCTTTGAGGCTCAATACGGTGACTTTGTTACAGCAAGTTACTTTTTTGCAATACTGGGGCTAGAGGCCCTTTTAATAATTCTAGGGGTTTCTAGTGTATTGGCTGCTAATTCTAACCATGATCCCAATGAGCGCAAAGGCACAAAACGGCGATGAGTTAGCCATCGGAGTAGGTTTTGTTATACTGACAGCTATAATCACAGTGGGAAGAGCTAAAAGGTACTTTGAACAGATGAACAATAAACTAGAAAGCGCACTAACGATAAAGCAGCAAGTTGCTGGATTGGTTGCGGCTGGTGGCCTTACATTAACAGCTACCAATGTTATATCTCTGGTGGGTATGTGCCTTACTTCAGCGGGACTTGTTTTTGTTTATCTAAACTGGAAGCAAAAGAAAATAGCAGTAGCTGAAGCCAAGAGGCGAAACGATATAGCAGCAAGCGCAAACCAGATCGCCAGGGATAAGCTAAACTTCGAGATGCAGCAATCAAAACCCAAACCTAGCAACAAAAACAAAACAAAACAAAAAAAATAAAAACAAACCTGCAACATCTATAATCATGATCTATAATTAACTCATTACCACAAAGGAGTTAAGATCATGAACTACCACCTAGTAAAAAGCTCGACCACCTACGCAATAACAAACAAGCTAACAGGCCAAACATTTACCACCAATTCAAAACATATTTGTATTGGTGTTGAGTCTGCCTATCTAAACAGTTTCATTGAATACGAACTATCTATAACTGAGGGTTCAAAATGAAAAACTCATATGTGTTGTTTCACGTTGCTTATTACTCGGTTATATTGGCCGTCCTGGCTTACGTTCTGGCAAAAAACCTATCTTATCTAAACTAATTGACTTAAATAATTTTCACAGATACAATTAATCTTAATTACTTAATGGATAGGAGCTTTATATGATGAACAAGGTAGAAATTAACGACCAATTTAAACATAGAAACCTAAAGCCTAGGCTTGACGCGCTTGGTCACCTTGACAAGGTAAGGTTTGCAGTGTTTAGCGCGGAACAGGTTATAGACCACCATGAAACCAGATTTAAACCAGGCGCGCCAAGGGTGGCCATTGAGGCGGTTAAGCTGTTTATAAGCGACCCCTCAGAAAGTAATAAAGAAAAATGCAAGGCTGCTGCTAATGCTGCTGCTAATGCTGCTGCTAATACTGCTGCTAATGCTGCTGCTAATGCTGCTGCTAATGCTGCTGCTTGTGCTGCTAATGCTGCTGCTAATGCTGCTGCTAATAATGCTGCTTGTGCTGCTGCTTGTGCTGCTAATGCTGCCCTATCAGTAAAAGAGGCAATACTTAACTACCTAAGCAAGCTTGAAGATCCAAAGCCACAAGCAATTAAATCTACTGGACCAAAGCCTCATGAATTTAGTCCTCATAATCTATCAGTGTTAAGCCATAAAGCCCAAACAGCTATGAACACCCTTGAATCGCTTGATTACTTATATAACGAGGCAGAGCAATGGAAACCACCTCTAGGCAAGAAACCTGAATACCTGAACGATAAGCCAGTATTCACCCAAGCCATGGCTGATGCTGGGGAGTTGCCGCCAGTTGGGTATCTAGCAATGTTTAAGATTAACGGGGTGATGGTAGAGGGTCTTGTAAAGGCGAAGACTAAAAAGTTTATTATCTTTGACGCCGACGGTGATGAAAGAGTTAGGCAGATTGGCGAGTGCACCATCAAACCAACCCAAACAGAGCGCGAAAAGGCTATTGAAAAGTGTATGAGTGTCGGAGGCTTGCGCGCTAGAGATGGTGCTAAAGAAGTTTATGGAAGCCTTTATGATGCTGGACTACTAAAATGCTAACTAGAATCGTAGACTATTTGATTTACTTTTTACTGAATGAACAGTGAAGGTTCTGAAATGACTAACGCAAGAAAAGGAAGGGGCCTAGGTAACAACTATGGCCCATCATGGCACAGTTCCCCACTATGGGATAACCTGCCAAGCAAACCGGTAAACGGGTGTAAACACCTAAATACTAAGTTCACCGCTAACGGCCAAGAGTGCAAGAATTGCGGTGAGATGCTGCCAAAGGTTGGGGGTTAAAATGACGGATACGCCGCTACTGATAATCGCAAGAGATGAAAAAGACGCTGATAAATACGCGCGCGCTCCAATGACGTAGAGAATTTTATCCATGTAAAAAACGTTGAGTCATTAAGAGGTATAGAAAGAGGGCTGGAATACGTGTGGGCTCCAGGATTTATGCACTTGACAAGCATCAGGGGAATGGCGCGCTATAAGAGAAGTGTTAAATATTAGAGGGCACAGCCACCAATCAAGATAAGGAGTAGGTAATGGGTAGAAGATCAAGCGCAATAGATAGAGCCAAGTTGATTAACGATATCAAAGAGCTTAGATCTGAAGGTGCCAGGCTTTCAAAGATTGCAAAGGTTCTAGGCAAGGATTACTTGTTAATCAAGCGCCTTGTAAGCCTGATAGAAGACTAAAGCCTATGACAACCATTAAAACCATAGTAAACAGCACAGGAGAGCTAACCATTAAGCTAGTAACGCTTATGATAGTAGCATCGATATACACAGCCTGTGCTTTACTAGTAATATATAGCGGTATAGTTATTTGCATGAAGAGTGCAACAGACTGGATTAAAAGCAAATGGAGAATTCGCGGTGAAGAATCTGAATAAGTGCGGGTGTGGTGGGAATGGTTTTTTTGAAGAGGTTTACACTGGAAAATTCGTTGTAGAATGCCATAACTGTACGATGTCGACCTCGGTAGCGGTGCATTCTAAGAAAATGGCGGCGAATCAGTGGAATCGCGCAAACCCTAAACCTAAAACTGAGTGGGCTAGTGTTACTGAGAACACACAACTAAAAGGAGATAAGCTGTACCACGTGCTTAAGGATTGCGGTGATATTGTTGTGTGCAGATTTAACAACTACAAGTCATTAGGGGGGCGGACTAACTACTGGCAAGATCTAAATCACCACGACCTTAGCATGATTGGGACTAAGTACATTGAGATTATAACGCCAGAGGCAGCAAAGGTTGAGGGTTAAGCATGACCATACAGGCTCAATATTATTTAAACTGCAATGTGTGCGGAATTACGTACCCCTCAAAACCCGATAGCCCTCAAGATGTAGAGGACGAAGCTTTAGATGATGGGTGGGAAATACTTGATGATAAAGGCACTTGCGGGCATGGTGATATACTATCTACCCATATATGCAAACAATGCGCTGACAAAGCAAGAGCTTGCAGCCATATTTAAACCGAGTTAATAACAACTAGTAGAGGTAGCAATGGCTAAAGTAGACGCCGTTAAATCACTTACTGAAGAGCAAAAAGCAATGCTTGACAGTATGACGCCATTAAGAAGAAAGATGGCACTAAACACGCTTAAGGGTATGAAGCCAGGACCAGCGCACAAGAAAGCAGGAGGCACCTGTAACAACGAAAAACAGAGGCACTTGCTAGGCAATCAAATCCTTTCTAATCCTATAGTGGCCGACTTTTTAGCTTCAGTTAATCAAGATATAGCCTCTGAGACGAAGATAGACGCCACGTACATGCTTAATCGCATGTATGAGGTGGATAACATGGATCCTCTCGATATACTCAATGACGACGGTTCTATTAAGCCTTTGAGGGAGTGGCCTAAGATATGGCGGCTGGAGTTAAGTGTGTTCGAGATAGCGGAGATCTTAGAGAGTAAAGGGGATTCTAAGCAGGTGGTCGGATTGCTTAAAAAAATTAAATGGACTGATAAGACTAAGAACCGTGAAATGATGGGCAAGCACAAAGCTGTCAACGCATTCAAAGAGGTTGTTGAGCATAATCACAAAGGCGTTGTGTTTAACATGAACTTTGGCGGTGATAAGTGAATACAAACCCATTTATTTAGCATAAAGTAAAGAAAATCCCCGCTGTTATACTTAAAAAAGTGAATAAACTATGAGTAAAGATATAGATTTATACTTAGACCTGCCGACAGACTGTTTAATAGACCCTAAATGTCTTTATGCCACCTCATCTCCAGGCATGCTAGCTCAGGGGCATGATAGGTATAGAATTACAGTCAGGTTAGATAGTAAATATTTTGAAAGCCCTATTAAGGGTGACGCTATAGTTCAGGGCCTTAAGAAGCTTAATATCGGGAAATCATAATGTCAGAAATAACCTATATAGCCTCGCCAACTGGCGCTAAATTCCACGCCTCTAATAAGATTGTTAGGGGTTTTCTTGGTCCTGTTGGTAATGGTAAGTCTGTTACTTGCATTAACGAGATGCACAGGCTCGCAGTAATGCAGGTTCCAAACTGTGACGGGATAAGAAAAACTAAATGGGCTATCGTTCGTAACACCTACGATATGCTAGAAACCACAACCTTAGCCACGTTTAAGCAGTGGATCCCCGATGAGATATGCGGGGTGACACTTAAACCTATGCGCGGAGATATGCGCTACCCCCTGCAAGATGGGACACAGGTAGAGGCTAAGTTTATATTCTTGGCGCTTGATAGACCCGATGACGTTAAAAAGCTTTTGTCGTTAGAGGTTACCGGCGTGTTTATGAATGAGTCTAGAGAGTTGCCTTACGCAGTAGTAAAAGGATCCCGTGAACGTATCGGGCGCTACCCCTCTGTTATTGATGGATACGCTGATGTTTACGACGATAACGGAGCTCTTATCTATGAGGGTCCAAAGGAGCTAACCCCCGACGGCTCAGTCGTAATGAACCCAGACAACACGCCAAAATACAAACCATGCACCCGCAAAGCCCTGTTAATGGACACTAACCCGCCAGAAGATGATCACTGGTGGTATCAATTGGCTGAGGATGGATGTTTAAAAACCAATACTTCACCGGCTGCTAAAAAGGCAGTATCTGAGATATTCGACTTTTTCAGGGGGCCCGCTCCATTCTTAAGAGATGGGCAGGAATACATAGACAACCCACTAGCCGAGAATATTAAATTCCTTCCTGGTGGCTACAAGTACTATCGAGATATGTTAGCCGGTAACACTGACGATCATATCAACGTAATGGTTATGGGTAACTACGGAACTATCAAGGAGGGTAAGCCCGTTTATCCGCAATACAACGACCGCTTACACTGCCCAGAAAAGGCAATAGGCATCATTGAAGACCTGCCAATAGGCTTGGGCTGGGATGGTGGCTTAACTCCAACATGTGTTATTGGACAGCAGACTAAGCGCGGCCAGCTAAGAGTGATCGCTGAATTAGTTAGTGAGGATATGGGGGTTAGACAGTTCGCAAGAGACGTTGTTAAGCCATTCCTTCAGCGTAATTTCTATGGCATCAAGATAGCCTTTAGTTACATTGATCCAGCAGGCAGAGGGCGAGGGGAAGCAGAAGCCAAGAGCGCCATGGGGATCCTAAACGATGACTATGTTGAATATGATATCAATGGTGACATTGTAGGCAATGAAGACGGTGATCTGGTCAACCCGCTAAACATGGGGTTTGAGACTGAGCCAGCGCCAACCAACGACCCCACTAAACGTATTGACGCTGTTAATTCCTATATCATTAAGATGGTCGACGGTGAGCCAGGTTACCAAGTTAGCAAAAAATGCCCCATGATAAGAAAGGGCAAGATAGGCGGCTACCAATACAAAAGAATACAGGTGTCGGGCGATGAGCGTTACAGAGATAAGCCAGACAAAAACAAGTATTCACACCCCGCCGATGCTGAGCAATACATGGCATTGGGCTTTGCTGGTGGTTACGTGTTAGACTCAAACGATGATTTTGATGATGATTTTGATGATTACGGTGATGACGTCGGCGTAATGGGTTATTAATTATCATACCCACACAACCTAACAAAAGGTAATGAGATGGCTGAAGCGATTATACAGATAAACGAGAGTGACGAAGACAACCAAACTGATCTAACTGGCGCTAGTTTGCTGGCTAGTTATTTTGCTGTATCTAACGGTGTTGCTATCCCCCTGCCTAACATAGCTGACCTGTTTAGCGATCAGGTATTAGCTGAGGTTGGAACTAACGTTATTAACGGCTATCAGGCAGATCTTGATTCTATGCACGGATGGTCTGAATTAGTAAAATTAGGCATGGAGCTAGTCAAACAAGAGACTCATGCCAAGTCCACACCTTGGGAAGGGGCTAGCAACTTTAAATCACCTACACTTATGCAAGCGGCTCTTAAGTGGTCAGATAGAGCGTCAACTGAACTACTAAGGCAAAAGGATATTGTTAAAACCTCAGTAATAGGAAAGGACCAAGACGGCGAAAAGCTCAAACAATCCGATCGTGTTGCCGAATACTCTAACTATCAGCTCAATATTGAGATGGAAGAATGGCGAGAGGAGCACGAAAAGCTTTTATACAAGATCCCCTATGATGGAGTCGTATTTAAAAAGACCTTCTTTGATTTTAGAGAGGGCCGACCCATATCTAATGTGATCACCTATCCCAACTTTGTTGTAAACAACAACACTGAAAGCGTGGCTAGGTTGCGTAGATTTAGCGAAACAATCGTTTTATCAAAGAATGAGGTGTTAGAGCGTCAACGCCAAGGCATATGGCTAGATGTAAACCTTTCATTTGGTGCCGACCCAGGCAATGAGGATGATGAAGATCAGGCAGAAGCTGATCAAATGACAACCTTTATCGAACAGCAGGGTTTTTTTGATTTGGATAATGACGGCTATGAGGAGCCGTATACCTTTGTTGTGGAGCTAAATTCTAGAACAGTGGTAAGAATAATTCCAAGGTTTGAGCCCTCAGACGTCTTGATAAAAGATGAGGCCAATCTAAGAGCGGCTAAGCTTTCAGATTTAATTAGCGATAATGGTTCTTTGTCTGAAGCTGGTGGACAGAGAGAGATAGTAAGGATAAAGCCCGTAGAAAATATAACTAAGTATGGTTTCCTTAGAGATCCAGACGGCGGATTTTTGGACGTTGGCTACTCTCATTTACTAGGCGCCATGACTTCAGGCATTAACGCTACTACAAATCAACTTGTTGACGCTGGAACACTGGCTAATAGGCAAGGCGGTTGGTTAGCTAAAGGATTTAGGCGCAAGATGGGCAACTCATCATTTAAGCCTGGGGAGTGGAAGCAAACAGGTATTAACGCGCAAGACCTAAGAAACGGCGTAGTGCCTTTACCTGTTAAGGAGCCTAGTGGTACTTTATTTTCACTAATGCAATTCATGATAGCAAGCTCACAAGAGCTGTCAGCATCTGCGGACCTAACCAAGGCATTAGGCGCTAACGCACCAGCTACAACAACACTCGCATTAGTTCAGGAGCAACAGCAATCAGCAGGCGCAATAATCTTGAGAATATACCGCGCTATGAGCTCGGAATTTAAAAAGCTATTTATCATTAACTCCAAGTTCCTTGATCCTGAAGAGTACCAGGAAGTGTTAGACGACCCTAACGCCAACTTTGAACAAGACTTTAATGTTAAAAAAATGGATATAGTTCCTATTGCTAACCCTGAAATTTCAAGTAAGATACAACGTATTCAACAAGCTGAAGCTGAATTAAGTAGAGTAGAGCTTGTTCAAGCTGTCGGCGGTAATATTCGTTCAATAGTAAAAAGGTTTTATGAGGCGATTGGTTCACAGAATGTTGAGGAGATATTCCCAGATCTAGGGCCACAGGATCAGCTACAGAAATTGCTATCAGAAAATCCAGATTTGGCTAAGTTAATTAGCGGAGAGGCTGAGAGATTAGATTTAATAGCAGCAGCTCAAACCGATGCAATAGCACAAGAGGAGGAAAGGAAAGACTTAGAGGCAGCAATAAACGCCGATAAGGTAGCAAGTGAGATCAGCAAGAACGAAAGCGCTACTATTCTGAACCTTGAGAAGGCAGAAACGGAGCAAACCAAAAACGAGTTATCGGTGTATACATCTGAGTTAGATTTAGACGCCAAACAACTGCAAAACCAGCAAACTTTGCAGCAACTACAACAGCCACAGGAGCTGAATAACGATGGTACTAACCAAGCAGGATCTACAGAGCTGGCACAGCAACCCAGTGACCCAAGTAATGCTAAGTAAAATGCGAGAGCAATGCGATGACGTAAAATCTGAGTCATGCCTTAGAGATACTAGTGATCAGACCGCCATGCAAGTAGCGCGAAATGAAGGCGTGATCGAAGGCGTTGAAATGTTTGATGATGCTTACGAAGAATTGCTAAGGGGTGCTGAATAATGGCTAATCCATCAAACCCAGTAAGACCACTAGGCCACCATGTGCTAATTGAAGTTATTAAGGTTCAGTTTAAGTCACAAGGCGGCATTATCTTAGGTACTGAACAGCAAGAGGAGCGAGAGCGTAAAGGCCGTGACATTGGCATTATTAAAGCGTTTGGCCCCACTGCTTATAAAGGTTTCTCGGGTTGCGAATCCCCTGAAGATTGGGGTGTTAAGCTAGGTGATATTGTTGAGCTAAGCGGACGTTATGACGGTAAGTTCAGTTCAGCAAAAGATTACAACAAAGAGCATGAAAATCTTAGATACGTTAATGATAGTGATATCATAGGTGTGTTTAGCGATGAGTTAGCCAATCAACTAATTAGTGAGGACAAGTAATGTCAGGACTAAGCGAAGAGCAGTTTATAAACCAATTTGCGCCAGATGGTGGTGATCAGCAAAACATTGATAACCAAAACACCGATCAGCAAAATATTGCAAACCAAGATCTAGACGGTCAAAACCAAGATCAACTAGATAATAATCAAAACCTGCCTGAACTATCACCAATGGAACAGAAAGCCTTTGATCAAGGTTGGCGCCCAAAGGAGGAATTTGAGGGCTCTGAGGATAATTGGAAGACAGCAAAAGAGTATGTGCGCGATGGTGAGTGGATGGATAAGCTCAAGCAGGTTGAGCAACGCATGGAGCGCGAAAGAAACGAATTTGATCAGCGCCTAGATAACGCTAACAAGCTTCAAGAGGCACGAAGAAAGCAAGAGTTAGACACTCTTAAGAAAAAACAGCGTGAAGCTGTCGACCTTGCCGACACTGACGCTTTCGATGAAGCAAGCAGACAGATTGATGAACTATCAGCTCAATCAGTGCCAGAGGTTAAAAACCAGCAGCCAGCAATGGATCCGCTGATAACTCAATACGTCAATGATAACCCTTGGATTAACGACCCTAACGACAATCGAACGATTATCGCCATGGGAGCCCTTCAAGCGTATCAAGGCGCAAACCCTAGCGCCTCTATTCAAGACGCGATTAATCACGTTAACAGCAAGGTTAATGAGCTAACAGCGCCTAACAACCCGCGCCGTCAACAACCTAACGCTAATGAGCACTCACGCCGACAAACAAGAAGCCAGAACCGAGAGTTAACTATGAACGACCTCACTAATGAGGAGCGATCAGAATGGGCTAGCTTTGGTAAGACACTATTTAAAACTGAAAAGGCTTATTTAGCCGCCGTTAAAGACGCAAGGGGCAAGTAATGGGTAGACCAAGAAAAGAAGATAGCAACAATAGAAGTACTGAGGCTCATACCAACAAAAGCAGACCGGCACGTGTGCCAATGAGCGCAGGCGGTAAACTTAACGTACCTGAAGACCTAAAAAAAGAAGGTTATCAGTATTACTGGCAAGTCGACCGCCCTGGTGTTATCGAGCAAATGGAACGCGCGTGGTGGGAAAAGGTAACCGATAGCCGAGGGGGTCACGTAACAGTCCCAGGCGGCAGCGGTGAAACTCTCTATCTGATGCACATTGAACAAAAGTATTATGATGAAGATATGGAGACCCAACAGAAGCGTAATATCGACGCCACAGCAAAGCAGGCTCAAGCCCTAGGTGAAGAGGAATATGTACCTATGGGTAAAACCTCTGTAGTGGAGAGAGAAATAATCTAGTGTTTTTAACCATTTTATGGTAAAACATACTAAATAATGACGGTTTAATTAAATTAGACCGTCATTTAATAAGACTTATGATTAAGTGACCGCGCTAGTAGATGCTAGCCCCGCCCCAAATCACATACAGGCAAGTAAAGCCCTGATTGATTTGTAAACTAACGCGCTAAAGGCGTGTAAATTACTTTTTAATTTGAGGATAATATTATGTCTGGTGGATTTCGCCCCATTCAAGACCGTTCGGGTCATTCGTACACGGGTAAGATTGAAACTTACGCAGTGGACGCAGCACACGCCACTTTACTAGCAGTTGGTGATCTCGTTGTTGAAACGGGCAACCTTGATGAAGCAAGTGGACTCTCAGAAGTTGACGCAGCAAGCGCAGGCGGTTTAATTACCGGTGTGATTGTTGGTGTTGATTACAATATGTCTAACCTAGAGCAGAAGGGTTTACCCGCTTCAACTGCTGGTACTGTAAAAGTAGCAACAGATAAGGATATGCTCCTAGAGGCTGAAACCTCGGGCGGCACATTCGCATTAACCGATGTTGGTGGCAACTTGCCTATTGTGGCTACTGCCGCAACTGCTTCAGGCGGTTTAGTTAATTCAAACATGACCGTTAACGCAACTGGTGCAGCAAGCTCCGCTACTGACCAAATCCGAATTGTAGGGGTTAAAGACTCTGCAAGCCTTACTTATCCGGCAGCAATAGGAACAACCCTAATTTGCCGTATCAACGAATCAACATCTGACGCGGTAGGAGTTTAATATGAGTGGTGTAATTACAACCGGTAACATCTCGCGCCTATTGGTTGAAGGTGTAAAAAATGTGTTCGGTCAAGCATATGAAGCTCACGATCGCCAGTGGGATAAATTGTTTAATACCGAAGAGTCAAGCAAGGCCTTTGAGCAGGATCAACAGTTTGAGGGTTTCGGTTTAGCGCCTGTTAAACAGGAAGGTGCTGGCGTTGCTTATGACTCACAGCAAGAAGGATTTAGCCCTAAGTTTCAAAACCTCACATATGCTAAAGGCTTTATTGTGACTAAGGAAGCTATGGCCGATAACCTTTACAATCTGTTTGATCGTCGTGCTCGCGCGCTGGCGTTTAGTATGCAACAGACAAAGGAAAATGTAGGCGCTAACGTTTACAACCGTGGATTTAATTCCGCTTTCCTTATGACTGGTGGTGATGGTAAGTCTTTATTTGCTACAGACCACATTAACGGCCCGTCTGACTCAACTACCTTCTCTAACGAGCTGGCAACACCTGCCGCTCTTTCTGAGGCATCGCTAGAAGAGTTGCTAATTCAGATTAACGAAGCAACAGACCCACGCGGTTTACGTATTGCCTTACGCGGTGAGCGCCTAATCGTGCCTCCTAAGCTTGGCTTTGAAGCTGAACGTATTCTTAACTCTACGTTGCAAAACGACACAGGTAACAACGCTATTAACGCGGTCCGCTCAACTGGCATGTTGCCAGGTGGTCACATGGTTAATAACTACCTTACCTCTGATAGTGCTTGGTTTATTAAAACTAATGCGCCAGACGGTGTTAAGCATTTCGGGCGTCAAGGTGTTGAGTTTGATCAAGATATGGACTTTGGCACAAGCAACGCACGTTTCAAGGCTGATGAGCGTTACTCGTTTGGCTGGTCAGATCCTCGCGGCGCTTATGGTAGCGCAGGAGTTTAAACAGTAACTAAATGAGGGGTTCGCCCCTCTTCACCTATAAATGCGTTCCTGATGGGTAAATCACTGTTTGAGTCAGTGGCAGCGCTTTGGAGATAAATATGTCAGAACTAACAAAACTACGCTTAACAGCCTACCCCAATGGCCTAGCTTCATTTCTTGTTGATAGCAACGCCGAAATTAAATCATCTAACTACACCGTTATAATCAATGATGACTCAGGTAAAACTATAGTCTCCTCATTGGACGGTTTTGTTGCTACTCTCCCATCGATTGCCACCGGTAACACGATCACTTTTGTTAATATGGCTAATGACGGCCAAGGCGAATACAGCATTAGCCCTGCTGCATTAGATGGTATTAACTATATTGGCAGTAATACTGATGACAAAGACCTGATTAACACCAAGGCCACAGCCAAGAAAGGCGATTATGTGACACTTGCAAGCCTTAACGGCACTACCGCATGGCAAGTTGTCGCCGTTCGTGGTATCTGGGCTAAAGAGGCCTAATTATGAGTAGATCATCATTAGTATTTGACTCGGACACGACAAAGACTTTTGCGGCTAATCCTAAAAGGGGTGACGCTTATCACGCAACAATCCAAAATCTAACCGATCAAACAATAACTATCACGGTGACGAACCAGAGGATACAAGGGGGATCACCAACTTTTGACACTCCCGCCGCTGGTGCGCTAGCTATAACCGCCGGCTCTATAGGCTCACTAGCTGAACCTTATCAAGGCTGGTTACTTACTGGCGGAGCTGCTGCAACTGGAACGGTAGAAATAACTGAGGCAGGCTAAATGAAAGGTAAATTAAAGCTCGGTGATCATTGGGTTATTTCTGATATCTCGGGCTTTAAGTTTCCCGCTTCAGAGATGAGAAAACTTTCAGGAGAGCAAGAGGGTTTACTTTGTCACAAATCAGAATGGAATCCACCACACCCACAATTAAAAATCAAAGCTAGAACAGATGATCAGTCTGTGACTAACGTTAGGCTTAGGCCTGTTGATGAATTCCCACCAGCAACCACACAGGATGATTTATAATGGCCACTAGTGGAAGCGTATCCTTTACGATGGACGCAAGAAAGATAGTAGAGAGAGCCTTTAGTAAAATCGGCGTCAAAAAGGCAGAGCAGCCCCTTGAAGCTGACGAATTCCAAGACGGCATAGACTCATTAAATCTTATGTTAGCCACTTGGAGGGCTGACGGGCTCCATTTATGGACCAAGGACGAAGGGATCGTATTTCTTGATGCTGGTAAGGCGGATTACAATCTAGGCCCTACAGGTGATAAAGCTTGTCAATTGGATGACTTTGTAGGATCCACAACCACAGCGGCTAAAATTGCCACTGATGTTATTATCGATATCTCATCTACTGACGGAATGGTCGCGCTTGATAATGTCGGTATTGAGCTAGACGATAACACCAGGCACTGGACTACTATTGTTAGCGTCGACAGCGCAACGCAGATCACCATAACAACGGGTCTACCTTCAGGCTCAAAGTCTGGATCTAGCGTATTTACCTTTACCAATCTAATTGAGCGCCCCAACAGAATTCTATCTTATCGCCGAAAGACGTTTAACCAAGACAACGAGATTGAAGTTTTACCATTCTCGCGTGATCAGTACTTCAATCAAGTTAATAAACTTTCCCGTGGAACAGTGGTTAATGCTTATTACTCGCCACAAATTAACAATGGCCGAGTTTATGTATGGCAGACAGCTAGCAGTGTTAATGACTTTGTGCGCTTCACGTTCGAGCGCTCAATAGAAGAGGTGTTGATAGGTGATGATAACTTGGACCTGCCTAACGAGTGGCTAGAAACTGTTATTTATGGCTTAGCGGCTAGATTGATTGATGATTATGACACGCCAATAGCAAAAGGTGATCGTATAACTCAAAAGTCTGCCGCCCTTCTTGATCAGCTGCTTGGCTGGGATGAAGAAATGGGATCACTTAATTTACAACCGGACTTTACATAATGGCTAGAACTCCTTTATCAATACCATTAGGTTTTTATCAATCAGAGAGTCTAACTTTTAGCGCTCAACGCTGTATTAACTGGATCCCCGTAATCCCACAAGGCGAGGCGCTAAATAATAGAGCTTTGATGATGCGCCCAGGGTTAAAACAGTTTGCCGACACCCAGCTAGGAGCGTGTAGAGGCGCTTGGGTGTTTAATGAGGTTCCATATTTTGTTAACGGCAACTCGTTAACCTCTGTTAGCTCCACAGGAGTAGTCACAGATCACGGGACCATTAGCGGAACAGCAATGGTTTCACTAGCCTCTAACAAGTCTTTTTTAGTTATCGCTGTTCCTGGTGGTGATGCTTACGGATTTGACGGGACCACCTTAACGAAGATCACCGACCCAGATTTTAAACCGTCTGATTCGGTAGTTTTTAAAGATGGTTTCTTTGTCTTCTCTGCATCTGATGGTAATTCTTTTTTTCACTCAGAGATTAATGATCCTTTTTCATATAACGCGCTAGATTTTGGTTCAGCCGAGGTTAGCGACGATCGCATAGTTTCCTTACATGTAAATCACAATGAGCTTTATGCGCTGGGAACATTAACTATAGAAGTTTTTCAAAACGTCGGCGGCACTGGCTTTGTGTTTCAAAGGATACCAGGGGCCAACATAACAAGAGGTTCAGCCTCTAAATATGGAACCGTTGATTTTGATGGGTCATTTGTGTTTATGGGTGGCGGAGTTAACGAAAAAGCATCTATTTGGAGAGTGATCGGCAGTTCTCAAGCTCAGAAGATTAGCACTGACGCAATAGATAATGCTATCCAGATGTTTACCAAGGAGGAGATAGAGAGCGCCTTTAGCATGACCTATTCAGAAAAAGGACAGCTATTTGCTATATTCACCTTTAACTCTAATAGAATACCAGGGCGCACATTCGTTTATAATGGCACGGCTTCAGCTTTGGCAGGCAATCACGTTTGGTTTGAGCTTCAGAGCGGCATAACTGATGCTAATTGGCGTTGCAATGCTATCGTCAAGGCATATGGTAAGATTCTTTGCGGTGATGCCTCAGACGGGCGCATAGGCGAGTTAGATAAAAATACCTTTGATGAATACGGTAACCCAATCTTTCAGCAGGCAGCTACAGCCCCCTTTAGCCAAAACGGGACAGCGATATTTGCAGGAGAGCTAGAAGCAACTTTTGAGGCTGGCGTTGGCCTAACCGTTGGACAGGGGTCTAATCCAGTTATTAGAATGGATTTTTCCGACGACGGCGGGCGAACGTGGTCAAATGAGTTTAAAAGGTTTTTAGGTAAAATTGGCGAATTCGGTCACGCGGCGATCTGGCGCAGGCAAGGAAGATTTCCAGATCAAAGGGTTGTTAGGTTTACCAAAACAGATCCAGTTAAAGGAAACCTGATTAGAATAGCGGCCACCCCTCAATTAGGGAGCGGTAATTAATGGCGCAAAAAATAATTGTACCCAGAAGGATAGAGGATTGGTTTGATCAAAACACAGGGCAGATGACATTAAGAGCGGCGCAGTTTTTTGAGTTGCTAACCAATACATCAAATATAAACTCAGACACGTTAGAGGACACAGCAAACAGTGTGAACTCAATATCAAGAGGCCTAAACGCTCAATTGTTTAACGTTCAAAGCCAGATAGGCAGCGGTTTAACTTTAACTATCGATACCACAGGATTTACCGTTGATACTACCAAGCAGTTCACAGATCAAACAGAGGTTTAAATGGCACAGCAAAACATAACAATAGGATCAGCAAACGCAGGGGGCGGAGATACTTATTTTGACGCCTTTACAAAGGTTCAAGCAAATTTCGACGATCTTTATAAAAACGTTCAGTCTAATGTGATTATAGTTAATCAATCCACACTAGCTAGCACTTTAGGCGCAACCATAGATAGTACGAAAGCCTACCTTATTGACGGCGTTGTTGACTTTACGGGTACAGGGTTGAATATAGAGGTCCCAGCGGGTGGAATTAACCTGCTAGGCTATACTTTTGACGTATCAAGAATTATATGCAGTGATATAAACTACACTCTGTTTACCTCTCCAGGTGGTGGGAGTGGAAACATGCTAGGCAGAGACTATGCCATTGAAATAACGGGATCTGGATCTCAAGTTTACAACCTAACCAGCGCAACAGGAAACGACGCTTTTGAGTTTTCAAGGATTAACTATAATGATTGTTCATCTCTCGGGGTTATATCTGACTACCGCCAAGGGCTTGAGGTTGGGACCGGCAGATTTGGAGGACAACCACAATTAACGCTTGCCGGCACTTGGGCGGGCGGTTACTTTATTGATACATCTATAGTAAGAAGTTTAGTAGATGGTGCTTACACATTATTTAAATCTGGTACGGCTTTCTCTATGGAGTCAAGGTTTAGATCTAACCACAATATAGACTTGCCGACTAACGTTTCATTTGTTGACTTTTCCCCCTCTGATTTTGCAAACCCGTCGACCCTTCAGCTAGAAGATTGCTTAATTAGTCGGAACGGGGTTTTTGACGCAAGCGATTCAAACTTAACCCCTAACGTTTCTGCTTCTGATCTAGCTTCAGATTGGACGGGTAATAATGGTTTACCAAACACTTTTGTAGGCGGTGAGCTATCAATAACTGTAGAGGTGGCAACAGTAATTGCCGTTGCTGGCACTTTTGTAGATATGGCAGGTACTTACACCCCTAACGATTTACAACACTTTGACGAGCCAGCAAACGGACAGTTGAGGCATCTTGGTAACTCGCCTCTTGAATATTCAGTATCGGGGCAGCTAGTTTTAGATTCGACGGCTAACGACGAAGTAGATCTTAAGATTGTTATATTTAGATCCGCGACTACAACATTTGAAGACGGTAAAACAATCAGGAGAGTAATAAACAACTTGCAAGGGGGTAGAGATGTAGCCTATTTCGCATTGAGTGACAATATAACCTTAAACGAAAATGATTATGTAAAACTACAAGTTGCCAACGTTGGCGCGACCAATAATATAACCGCTGAATTAGATTCTTTCTTTACAGTGAGGGCTAGATAATGGCAGCAGATACCGCGCTAGTTGACGGGGTTGTAAACTCGACCTCTAACACGCTTGAGATTTTATTTACTGCCACTGATGACACCATAATAAAAGCTGTTACTGTGACCAATACAACAGGGGTTAACGCTTCCTATGTGATGAACATTGTTCCTTCAAGTGGTGATGTTGGTAATCCAGAAATACCATTCAGGGTGGTGATCAGGCAAAAATCAGATCTTGGGGCTGAACTAATAGGGCATGTGATACCAAAAGGCGGAACTCTTAGGGCGGAATCAAGTCTTGCCGGCTCTATAGCTTATAGAGTGACGGGGCAAACACTAACAACTTAGCGATACTTGTTAAATCGTGGTAGGATTCACCAATAAATAGTCATTTTAAAAAAACAGGCTGAAATAATGATAATGGTTTGCAATGACGAACAAGAGGTTAGAGATATTGTTATTAATGATCCTGAAATGTTTGAGCGGGCCAAGTGCGACGGGTTTAACCCTAATAGAAGATTGATTGATAGCGGCGTGTGGCTAAAGTGGGTCGATAACGAGAATGGAGAAACAAAAGCGCTATGCGTATTCAGGGCTGACTCTATTTATATAATTGATATTCATATTCATGTGCCTAAGCAGTTTAGAGGGAAAGGAACCTTAAGCATGGGAAGGGACTTTTTAAGATGGATAGTAGAAAACAACAACGGATTGTTTTTAAAGTTTAACACCTGCATACCTGAAATACACAGAGATGTTGTATTATTCGCCATGAAGCTAGGATTCAAAAAAGAAGGTATTAACAGATTGTCTGTGATAAAAAACGGTCAGTTAATGGACATGATAATGATGGGATTAACATTTGAGGAGGCGCGATGAGCTTTTTGCAAAGCGGGCTTGATTTATTTGGCCACCAAGGAGCATTACAGCAGGTTGAAAACACCGCTGAGGCCACAAGGTTAGGCACCGAAGAAACCAGGCGTCAATTTGATATCCAGCAAGCTAGGCTAGATCCGTTCTTTGAGCAGGCCGCGCCAGCAGTTGATCTCCTAGCTAGGTTTTCAGGAGCCCAAGGAAGAGATAAGCAGGCTCTAGCGTTTCAGGAGTTTGAAGAATCACCAGGGCAAAAGTTTTTAAGAAGTAGGGGATCTGACGCTGTAAGGCAGACACTGTCAAAGCTTGGGACAGGTGACGACAGGGTTTCTAAGGCTTTAGCATCTGAGGGGGCAGATATAGCTGCTCAAGACTTTCAAAATCAACTCAACAGGCTGGCGGGTGTTGCCGGTATAGCGCAAACAACAGGGTCACAGCTTAATCAAGGCAATAGGCAATTTGCCACTCAATTCGGTAACGCCCAATCAAATGTATTTAACACTGCCAGTCAAGGGATATCTAACATTCAGCAAGGACAAGGCGCTTTAGCTGGTCAGTTGGCACAGTTGGCAGGGGCATTTAGCGGGGGTAGTGACTAATGAGCAGTGTATTAAAGGTTCTTGATCCTGGTGATCTTTTTGGTACTCAAGCAAAAGAAAGCGCCCAAGACATACAGGCTGAATCAACCAGATCCAGCATTGAAGAGTTAAGGCGTCAATTTGATATTCAACAAGGGCGGCTAGAGCCTTTTTTCGAACAATCAAAGGGCGCTATCAATTTGCTTTCTCAGTTTTCAGGCGCTCAAGGTGCTGAAGCTCAAGAGGCGGCGCTTGCTAACTTACTAGACAGCCCAGGGGCAAAGTTTAGAAGAGAACAAGCCCAAAAAGGAATACTTAGAAACGCATCGGTAACCGGTGGCCTTGGTGGTGGTAACGTTTTAAGGCAGTCACAGCAGCAAGGCATAGCCTCTGCACAGGGTGAATTAAGCGACGAGCTGAACAGGCTTTCAACTATCGCGGGAATATCTCAAAGCGCTGGTGGCGAGCTTGGCCAGGCTGGCAACCAATTTGCCACGGGGTTAGCCTCTAAATTGCAAGAAGGGGCGGCGTCTCAGAATCAATCAATAGCAGCTCAACAGCAAGGTAAAACAGCCGCTGTCAACACTGCCGCCGGTCTATTCGCTTTATTTTCTGATGAGAATATGAAAACAGACATTAGATCTATGAGTAATCAAGAGTGCTTCGATACTGTCATAGCTACACCTATTAAGGCGTGGAAGTATTTAGAAGAGCTAGGCCTTGATGATGAGCACAAAGAGCGAATAGGGCCAATGTATCAAGAGTCGCCTGATTGTATTAAGGTGGAAGGGATGAAAGCTTTAGATCTGCACGATGAGCTTTGGCTTATTGCAGGAGCATTAAAACACTTTGCGGGGATCAACCATGGCAACACCTGATATAGTAGGGCAGTTTTAAGAGGTCGGCAAGCTAGACAGCAAAATCAATTGTTTGAGCAGCAGTTAGCCCAACAGCAACAAAGACAGGCGCAGAAGCAACAAACACAAGATCTATCCGGTAAGATATTATCAGGAGAAGAGGTAGACGCTAATTTAAAACTCTTTTCCAGAAAACCCAGAAGCGGCAGACAATATATTAAACTCGCTAGGGCTGTTGGATCAGCGCAAAAGAGATCAGGCGGCTAACTTTGCTTTCGACTTAGTGAACACTGCACCAGCAGACAGGGCCGGCAAGATTAACGCTAGAGCCCAAAGCTTACAGAGCCAAGGGCGAGATCCTTCTGATACATTGCAGCTTTTAGGGCAACCAGCAGAGCAACAGGATCAAGCGCTTAGAACTATTCAACAAGCGGCGCTATCTAATAAAGAACGGTTATCACTGCAAAAAAAGGAAAGAAAAATAGAGTCGGCAAGCTTAACTGAATTTAATGAATTAACATCTGACCTTAGCCAAGAAGAAAAACAACAGGCGACATTAATAAAACTGGGGTTATCACCTAGAGCTGTTGGATCTTCACTTCAAACCATAACAGATAGAGGGATTCAAGATCAGATAGGTGACGCTTCAGCGACAATAAAGCAGCGTGAAAAGTTCGGAGAGCTAACGGGATCATCTAGAGCTAAAACTATTGATCAAGGATTTGAGAGAATTCAAAAAATAGACACAGGCATAGGTAACATTGATCGCGCTATTGCCGCCATTAATTCAGGTGCGGGTGTGGGCTCAATAGAGAAGTTTTTACCATCATTTAAAGCCGCTTCTGTTGAGCTTGATAATATTCAAGGGTCCATGGCTTTAGATGTTATCGGCGCGGTTACTTTTGGCGCATTATCTGAAGGTGAACTAAACTTAGCTAAGCAAGTGGCTTTACCAACTGGTTTAGACACTGCTGAATTAGTAAAGTATCTAGGTGATAGGAAAGTTGCACAAGAAAAGCTTAGAACTTATTTTAATGACCAAATTCAATTCCTCGATCAAGGCGGTACAGTCGCCGGCTTCTTAAGGGAAAAAGAGAGGCAGGCAGAAACCCAAAGCCCACCAGCGGCGGGAGGCCTGACACCAGAAGAACAAGCAGAGCTTGAGGCTTTAGAATTAGAATTTGGCGGTCAATAATGAGCGAACAACGTGATAGACTAAATGAGCTTAGGGCTATAAAGTCACAGCAGGCGCAAGCACAGCCAGTGGCACAGCCCCAAGCCGCAACCGCGACTCAAAGCCCAAGGCAAAGACTTGAAGAACTGAGAGCGCTAAGCAAGCAACCACAAAGCATAGGAGGTCAAAATGGGATTAGTAGCGATAATACTAGTAGTGGGTCTTTGTCTGTTGATAGTCAAAAACCTGTAATAACCACCCCCGCCCAAAAACCTGTCCAAGCTGAAGCGGCGCAAGATGAAAGCTTGGGGCAAGAGGTTGTAGGCGGGTTAGATACTGCAAAATCAATATTAAGCTCTGTTGTTGCTGAGCCTATCGCCGGCCTTGCTGGGCTAATAACTAGCCCGTTTGTTGGCCTTGATGAGGCGACAAAAAATATAGATGCTGTTAGGCAATTTATAACTCTTGAACCGTCAACGCCAGAGGGCAACAGGAATTTAAAAGCTGTTGGCGAGCTAGTTAACAAAGGTGTTGATATTGCTAATTTTCCCGTTTCGGGTCTTGTTGGTATTGGGGAAATATTATCAGGCCAAGGAATAGAGCAGGCAGCGGGAAGCGTTGAGGACGTCCAGAAAAAAGGATTGTCCAGCACTCTAGGCAATCGAGTGTTTGAGGAGACAGGAAGCCCAGAGCTAGCCGCTATAGCTCACTCGTTACCCACAGCAGCTTTAGAGCTTGTCGGGGTGAAAGGCCTTAAAAGTGCCAAGCTTAAAAACGAAAAACTATCGTCTAATGTGGCTGAGGCTATCACCCAAGCAGCGCCAGATCTAAAGGCAATCCAAACAAAGAAAACCGCCGCATATAACCAGCTAGACAATCTAGGGGTAAAGGTTAAGGCTCAGGCTTTCGATAGCTTTGCGGATAAAATAAATCAAAGGCTAATTAATGAGGGCATCGACCCAACACTAACCCCAAAGTCAACAGCGGCGCTAAACAGGATCATGAGCGCAAAAGGCTCTAACAAGTCTTTATCTGATTTAGATACTCTAAGAAAGATAGCCAAAGGCGCGGCCAACGATATAGATAAAACTGATGCCAGACTGGGAAATATTATCATCGGTGAAATAGATTCTAATATTGAAAAGCTATCATCTGACATAGGCGGTCAATTCAAAGAGGCTAGGGGTTTAGCTCAAAGGGCTTTTAAGTCTCAAGATATTCA
>UEXL01001275.1_pt1 | contig 49501 bp, 74 predicted proteins | sample 1796671 | NCBI WGS metagenome assembly UEXL01 (sample SAMEA4772471, study PRJEB27181) | metagenome | reverse complement strand
GGGAACAGATACAGGCACTGTAGCTTGGGGATTGTCAGGCGTAAGCATAGCAGATGCTTCAGTAAATACTGCCTTTGGAACTAATGTGGTAGCCACGGCAAAGGCTTTCAGCGGAACCTCTAACGACATGACTGTTTCAGCGGCTAGTGGCGCGGTAACAGTGGCTAGTGCCGCAGTGGACACACAAACATACTTTCAAATTATGCGGGACGTTTCTGCGGATAGTCAGGCAGGAGATGCTAGACTTTAGGAATAAAACTTTTCTTTACTACAGATGCAAAGAATGATGCCTAATGCCCTTAACAAAGCTACAGTTTAAACCCGGAATAAACAGAAACCACTTCGTACAGTAACGAAGGTGGTTGGTTTGATGGCGACAAAATACGATTTCGCATGGGTTTCCTGAAAAGATAGGCGGTTGGATAAAAACTCTGGCAATGCTTTTTAGGTACTTGTCGTGCGCTTCACGCTTGGGTGGCTTTATCGGGTGAAAAATACATAGGTGTTGGAACAACCTTAAAGTATTATATAAGTGAGGGCGGAACATACCACGACATAACCCTCTTAGAGTTGCATCTTCCTCCGTTACCTTTGCGGGGGAGCCGACACGTTAAATGGAGCCATTACGGACTCGGCACAATCTATAACTTTAAACAGTGCTAGTGGGTTTCCTACAGGTGGTGGTCGAATTCTGATTGGCTCAGAACAAATAACGTATGGCGGAGTTAGCAGTGCGACTTTGACAGGATGTGAACGCGGGTTAACGGAACGACTGCGGCGGCTCATTCTGATAGTGCGGCGGTAACGTGTTGCACAATTTCTGTAACAGATGCGGATCATGGTGCTTTAGAAAATGACTTTGTAACTTTCTCAGGGCAGCAACCCTTGGCGGTGTAACTGCAAACGTTTTAAACCAAGAGTATCAAGTAACGCATGTTGTAAGTGCTACCGTCTTTCAAATAGAGGCTAGGTCTGTTGCATCTATTGAAAGCATTACTACCTCTGGATTAAACCCTACTTTTGTTTTGCTAACACCAGCGATACAGGAAATGGTGGTGGGTCATCTGTTGGAGCGTATCAAGTCAACACGGGATTAGACACCTCTGTTGGTGGTACAGGCTGGGGCGCAGGAACATGGGGCCGTGGAGCATGGGACTCAGCGTCAACACTTGCAGCGGGTGGCTCTACCTTGCGTATTTGGAGCCATGATAACTTTGGCGAAGACCTGTTAATAAACGTTCGTGACGAAGGTATATTCTATTGGGACAAGTCTGGTGGTATTACGGCAAGAGCGGTTTCTCTTGCAAGTTTAGGTGTAGCAACAGATAATATTCCGACCATTGCAAAGCAGGTATTAGTTTCGGACAAAGACAGGCACATTATAGCTTTTGGTTGTGACCCAGAAACGGCAATAGGACACAAGACCCTTTGCTTATTCGTTTTGGCAGTCAAGAAAGCCTAACAGATTGGTCTGCAAAGCTACTAATACAGCGGGATTTACGCATTGGTTCCGAGATTGTAACCGCTGTAGAAACCAGACAACAGATTCTGGTGTTTACGGATGTGTCTTTACACGCCATGCAGTTTCTTGGACCGCCATTTACATTTGGTATAAACACGGTTTCTGAAAACATTACTACGGCTGGGTCCTTTGTGCGCTATTGCGGTAAATGACAACGTATTTTGGATGGGCCGCGAAGAGTTTTATGTTTATGCAGGTGCAGTAAACAAACTGCCTTGCACAGTTAAGGACTACGTTTTTTCTGATTTTAACCAAGATCAAATTGAAAAGGTTGTCGCCGCAAACAATAGTTCGTTTTCGGAGATATGGTGGTTTTATCCGTCTGCAAGTAGTTCGGAAAATGACAGATATGTTATTTTTAATTATGAACAAAAAATATGGTATTATGGTAATTTAGGCCGCACGGCATGGATGGATCGTGGAGTAGATGAATTGCCCATAGCCGCAGGTTCAGACCATTATTTATATGACCACGAAAGCGGATTAGATGATGGCAGCACTGCGCCAGCTAGTGCCATAGCTGCAAACATAGAAAGCAGTCAAATAGATTTAGGTGATGGAGATAGGTTTGCGTTTTTATCTAGACTTATACCTGACATTACGTTTCGTGACTCTACCGCTAACACACCAACTGCAACGTTTACTTTAGGCGTTAGGAACTTTCCGGGCGGTAAATATTTAGAGACGGACGCTGGCGTAGTAGATAAGGTGGCCTCGACGCCTGTTGAGCAGTTTACCAAAGAAGTGCGAACGCGGTTACGTGGACGGTCTTTTAACCTAAAGGTAGAAAGCACAGACACTGAAACTACTTGGCGCTTGGGAACCTCCAGAGTCGAAGTTAGACCTGACGGCAGGCGCTAATGTCTAGGAATCTAGTTCGCCCGTTTTTTCCGATTCCGCCGCAGGAATACGATCAGACATACTTTGACGAGGTAATCCGATCCTTTGCGGTGTACTTGGATCAAATGCAAAACCCCGGAGAAGGTAGGCATACGGCGTTGGTTTTAACTAATTTACAGACGGACGATCAGGGCTTAGAAGTGGGTAGCTTGTATCAAGGGGCTAACTCTGATGGCTTAATGGGCTATGTTAAGATAACACTATCGGACATAAGTAGTTTGCGAGGCAACTCGGTTACAGGTTCAGTTGGTGCGGTTACGGTGACAACATGATAAATACATGGAAAAGCTTTAGACGGTCTGATACAGTCCAGATCAGAGGGGCGATGTGATGCAAGAACAGATGTATTTTCCCAAAAGTAAAGTGGTTTGGTATGGGCATTAACATTGGTGGCATTCTAGGCGGCATTGCTGGGCTGATGGTCCCCGGATCAACCTTCTTGGCTCCTGCTATTGGTGCAGGGTTAGGTACGTTGGCTGGTGGCGGAAGCTCTAAAAAACGCTATTAAGTACGCGCTCCTTGGTGCTGGTGTTGGAGGACTTACGAGTCTGGGTCCGACTCTTCAAAACACAGCACTGGGAAAAGCAGTAGGTCCCACTCTTGGTAAGCTTGCTGGGCAAAGCACAGTGGAGAAAGCAGCCAGTGACACAGCGAAGAAGGGCTTGCTTTCAAACCCCTTCGTTCAAGCGGGTATTCTGTCGGCGGCAGTAGGGAAACCAGAGCAGCCTACTACTTACACAGGCACAGGAAATTCTGAGGGATACGATGGATCAACCATCGATAGGTCTGCGTTTTTAGACAACCTCTACGCAAGTCGGTTCGATGGTACGAGGTTTAACACCGCCTCAGAACGGGACGAGTACGACAGGAATATGGAAGATCGTGTAGGTATTGACCCTACACTATACGCAAGAGGTGGTCAAATTGAAGGAATCGGCGGTCTAATCGAAGGCCCCGGAACAGGGACCAGTGATGATATCCCTGCAATGATCTATCAGGATGGCAAGCCCGTTCAGGAAGCAATGCTTTCAAACGGAGAGGTTGTTCTGTCTTTAAAGGACTTGAGAAACATAGGTGGCGGAGATGCTGAGAAGGCAGGCAAGATGATCGGGGATGCGCCCAACGGCACCCGAGGAGCCGTAGCCGCCAAGTTATTTAAGAACATGCAGGAATTTAAAAATGGTTGAAACTGTAACACAGATTAGCAGGACCGAGATTCCTGACTACCTTCGCAAGTATCAAGAGGAAATACTTACTCGGGCGCAGGCTTTAGGCAAGGACGCTGGGTTTGTTTTGCCAGAGTATAATGTTGCAAGTCGAAGTCCTTTGCAGGAACAAGCCGTGGACCTTACGGCTTCCGGTCTAGGCGCGTATGCTCCCATGCTGCAGGCGGGAGCTAACACATTGGGCGCTGGCATTGGCACCATGTACGGAGGTGCAGGCGCTCTTGGTCAAACTAACCAAGCAATCAGCGGTGTTCAGGGCGCGGTTGGTCAGGGGTACTCGGACCTTGCAGGAACGGGCGCACAGTTTGATCCAAGCGGCATTGCACAATTTATGGACCCATATGAGGACGCGGCTGTTCAGCAAGCCATGATGGACATTCGCCGTCAGGGTGAGCAGCAACGTGCTAGTATTGATGCTCGGGCTACTGCGGCTGGAGCTATGGGCGGGTCACGACAGGCTGTCCGTCAGGGTCAGTTGGACGAGAGTATTTTAAACCAGCAAGCTCGGACTGCGGCTGGCATGCGACAGGCAGGTTACGAGAGTGCTGCAAGACGTGCGCAAGGGGCGTATGAACAGGCTATGGGCCGTCAACAACGCGCAGCTTTGGGTGGCGCACAGATGGGTATACAGGGCGGTCAGACGGCGGGGCAGTTGGGTCTTGGCATGGCTGGTCAATACGGTTCCTTGGGCCGTGGTCTTGGGTCTTTGGGCATGCAGCAAGCGCAGCTTGGCGAGGCGGCTCAGGGCCTTGGGTTTAAAGACATCAACATGCTTAGTAGGATGGGCGGTCAAGAACAGACGCAGCAACAAGCCATTCTGGATGCGCAGCGCCAGAACCAGTACCAGAATATTATGGCTCCGTATCAGCAACTTGGGTTCTACTCGGACATTTATCAGGGCATGCCCACGGCGCAGCAGACATTCTCGCAGCAACAGCAACCAAGCCCAAGTGCAATCTCTCAAATCGGTGGCCTTGGCTTAGGTCTGTACGGCTTGCAACAGTCAGGCATGTTTGGAGCTTCGTCATGAACGTATTAAACCGGAACATGTTCAGGAACCGCGACTCTCGAAACAGGCTGGCGCAGATGGGCGGTATTCTTAGCTCGTCACCGGAGCTACAGGAAACAGCCATGACGTTTGCGAACGGTGGTGGTGCTGATTTAGACACGAAGTTTATTCTTACGAACATACCAGAGTTAGGTATTCGTGAGGGGCAGTTTGTAAAAATTTCAGCTAAAACGTTGGAGGGGTTAAACAACGCCATTCCTGAAGTTATGGCACGGCATGGGGACAAGGTTAAGTCCGTGGAGCTTATGATGGACGAACGCAACTCTGCGCTTGTTGCATTAGCGAGAGAGGGCGATGCTTTAATTGGCACTAGGGTCAACCGTTTGTTGGAGCAACGCGCAGCAGACCTTGCTGCAGCCCCTGACTTAGCCCCTGTTCCTATTCCTCCAGCTACCGCTGAAATCAGTTCTCCCACGGCGTCTACACAAGATAACCTTGCGTCTATAAACGGGGTGGATATTGAGACTGTCCGAAGGATTAGAGACTCTGATGCAAAAAGATCGGAAGCTGCTTTACTTGAAAGCCTAGCGCCTAACAATGCACAGGGACAACCCGGAGGTATTCTTGGTGCAAGGTATCCTGAGTCCGACAGTGCTTTAACAATGTTAAACACTCAAAGGGCCATAGAGTCTCTTGTTAAGGGTACTCCATACAGCGGTGAGTTGTCTCCGTCACAGACAGCACGTAATCAAGAAACGCTTAGGAACACGTTAAGACGGGAAGAGATTGCGCAGCAACGGGCCGACATAGCCGAGGCTGGAAGAATAGCACAAGACGCAGCGGACACACGCGAGGCGTTTAGTGTTCCGTTGGAGTCGGGCATAGCGAAGGCTGTTGTTCCGGAAAGTGTATTGAGTAGTGAACAGCTTGCTGCTCTTAACGCCATTGATGAGTTTAGTCTTCCATCCAGCACTAAACAGGTGGAGCCTAAAAAGGTTGAGGAATACCCTATAAGTCCCGTTGAGATACGGCGAAGGTTACGTCAAATGCGGGATGGAACGGCGGACGCTGATGAGATATTTAAATCTCCTGCTGAAGAATTAATTGGTGTTTCCGGTCCGTTGCCCGAAGCATTTACTGGGACTGAAACAGGAAACAGGGCCGCTGATGCTGCGAACGCTATTGCTGCATTAACTGGCACGGCAGAGCCTGAAGTTACTCCAGACATTGCTGAGTTTGCAGAGTACGCAGACCAGTACACAGAGATGCGTAAGGATCGTATTCGTGACGCGAAACGAGAAGAAATGACTCGGAAGTTATTAAATCAACCTGACTCAGTACAAGGATCAGGAGGAGAAGGTAGCATTTTTGATACTGCCGGAGACTACATCACTGAGTTTTTCTTAAACCCAGAGATACAGGGAAAACTTAATAGCGCGATTAAACAGTCTCAAGCGGCTACTGCTGAAGCTGTTCAAAAAAGAATTGGCCCAGCAATCGCCGCCTCCGAAGATGCTGTTACGGCTTTGGACGTTAAAGAAGCAATAGATGCAATGGATGCGCGGAACGAAGCGGGTCCATATAGGATAGCTGGGAAAGGTTTTACTGGGGACGGCAGCGAAGTAGACGTTAAGATTGAAGCCGACTCTGAAGGAGCAGGCACCGTAAGTGCAGACCCTCTTAAAGCAGTAGTTCCTATTGCAAAAACTACAGCCGAAGTAGCAGCGGCTATGGCTGGTTTTGGTTCAGATGTGTTAGGTGATGATGTAAAAGGTGTTTCTAAATCGGTTGGAGACGCGGACCAACAACTAGCCGAGGAGCAAGTCTCAGCCGCGCAAGAAGCGCCGGAGCCAGAGGTGACAGAGGATGCACCAGATAAAAGCACAGAGCTTCTTACGCAACTTGAACTAGCAAAAACCACGGGACAAGTTGAGTCGGGTGGTTCTCCCTTAAGTGTTACAAAGGATGTTAAGACCACGATTGATGATGCAGGCGATGATGCAGGAGTGGGCCGTAACATTGCTGGTGACGGCGGCATTGCAGACTTAACCAAGGGTTATGTGAAAGTTCTCAAGAGCCTGCTTGGAGAGTCGGACGAGGACAAGGCTGCGCGTAAGGGCGAGTTGTTCATGCTTATGGGTGCGGCGTTGATGTCGGGCAAGTCTTCGAATGCTCTGACCAATATCGGTGATGCCTTGCAGATCGGTGCTAAGGCCGCGATCCAAGACCGCGTTACCCGCAAGAAACGTGATGACACCATCGGTCTCAAAGGCTTTGAGATGGCTGCAGACCGCATCGCGAAACGTGAAGCTACAGCAGATAAAATAGCCGCTGAAAACAGGGCCTTTACAAAAAGACAAACTTCTGCTTGTAGAAAGATTAAAGAACGCAAAAAAATTTAGCCGAATTTAATTCGGAACTTGGCAAGACCTATATAAAGTCAGGGCCATATAAATCTTTACTGTCTGAGTACAAACAAGCTAGAGAAACGTTTGATGATCTTGGCTCTGATATAAGCAAAGAAGATAGGGAGCTTGGGTTCGCTAATTACTTTACAAAACGCATGCTTCAGTCTGGTTATGATCCCTTAGACATACAGACGTTTAATCTTTACCAAGGTCGGAGTAGCCTACCATCAGGAACAGATGGCGGTAGTGAATCATTAGATATCATACAGTGAAGGAACCAACATGGCTTCTTTTAAAGAATTAGAGTCCGCAGCTATTGCCGCGTTTAACGCAGGGGATAGAGAACGTGCGCTCAATTTAAAAGAAGACGCGCTTCAGGCCAAACAGTTTGAAGATTTGAAGTCACAAGCTCTCTCCGCTTTTAACTCAGGCGATAGGGACTTGGCCCTAGAGCTAAAGGACCAAGCTCTCTCTATCCAAAAGGGCATGACCGAATCTGCTTTCACCGGAATAGGTCGTGGCATTAAAGCCGCTCCTGTAACAATGGCCCAAGGGTTGTTGGAGATTGGGGCCGCTGGCATAGATGCATCCATAGGTTCTGACTACTCTCGTAGTGTGACTGAATCCTTTGAAGAGTTTAAGAAAAACAACGACCTCAATCCTAACACCGCTGCGGGAGAAATCACCGAGGAGATCGTGGCCTTTGGCTTGGGGTTTATTCCCATTGCTGGCTGGCTTGGTCGTGCGGGTTCCGTTGCCAAGGCAGGGCGTATTGCTAGACCATCGAAGAGCAGGTTTCTAAAATCTGCAGAGTTGTTTGGTAACAGCAAAGCGGGTCGCGCTATGCTAGACAACAGGAAGAAGCTTGCCGGAACAACGGCACTGGCTGCGGTTGGATATGAAACTATAATAACGCCTGATGGTCGCGCTACATTGTCGGACTCCTTTGATGTGTTTCCCGATTTTCTAAAGACCGAAGAGGATATCAACCTGTCAGGCAGTGCAGAAGGCGGACGCAAGCTGCGCAATAAGCTTCGCAGTGGCTTTGAAGCAGGGGCCTTTAGCCTTGGCTTTGACATAGCTCTGCCCGTGGTGGGCGGTGTGGCAAGAGGCATTGGTGCAACTCCCGTTCTAGGTGACGGCATCTCGGCCCTTGCTCGTGGTACAAACAACGCCTTCGGCTTGGCATTTAACTACCTTGGTAACACGGTGGTGGGAGAGAAGATTGGCAGGGGGTACAACAAGTATCTTACGGCTTCCGGTGGCGTTGATGCCAAGCTCTTTGAGGGGCAGGAAGACACGATAGCCATGAACCAAACTGCTCGGTCCTTGGCTGTTTCTTACTTTGATAAGTTTGATAAAGAGGTTTCTAAGTTTATCGGTAAGACTGTTCGCCCCGGAAAGAAAAAGAGAGAGATAGCCGCAGCCCGAAAAAGCTTAGAGGATTATTTAAAAGGAGATTCTGGAGCGTTAGACGGGTATAACCCAGAGATTAAAGCCTCTGCAAAACGTATGCTTGATTTAAACGCAGAGCACCAAGATAGAATACTTGTAGAGGTTGAGGCTGAGATAGACCGCTTGACTACTCCCGGCGGGATTAACTGAAACTCTACCGGGGGATATGCCTATCGGCGCAGGTTTACAAAAGCTGCGGTTAGAGAAAGTTCGTGACACGATTAGACTTAATCTAACTGCAAACGAACAGATGCAAACGGCTTATCTTCGGCGCAGGTTTGACGTCCACGAAAACCCGTTGTCCTTTTATAAGAACGGGATAGACGAGAGTGGAGAAGAATTTAAAGAATCTTTGAGAGAGATAGAGCGTTTTGTTTTAAGAAATGGAGAAGAGTTTGGTGTTACAGGAGAACGAGCAGCGGAACTTAGAAGATTCGGCGCAGAAAACAATCGAGACTTACTAACCCCAGAAGAAACGGCAATGACGGGGACCACGGCTCGTAATGTGTTGTATGAAATCTTGGGGTTGAGCGGCGTTAAAGAAGGCATGTCGGTAAACGATGCCATGAAACAAAAAGTTCTGGCGTTAAAGACTGCTCGTAACAACTACGTTTTGCCCGGATCATCAAAAGTTGATCTGGCTAGTGACATGTTTATCGAACGGAAAGCTTTGATTGATACATCTCCCTCGCTTCAAAAACTCATGGGCCTTCGAACCGATGTAAAAGAAAGCTACGTCAATACCATAGATGACTTGTCTCGAACCGTGGGTGGTCTCAAGTTTTATCGTGATGCCGCAAAAGATGTTGCGAATGGTGGCCTGACGATGACCGAAGACGCAGGTATGTCGGCTCTTGCAAATGGCGGTCGCCCGACATTCATCCGGTTGAACATGCAGCCCGAAGACTTTGCTGCGGCAGAACAAACTCCTGTTGGGTCTATAGCTAGAACAACCAAGGACCGCGCACAAACGTTGACTGATCTGGGGTACGTGAGCCTTGGTCAGCAAAACCCTAACCAAGTATTTAAAGGGAACTTTGGAGACTTATCGGGGGTCTATGCTGCTCCAGAAGTCTACAACGCAATCACAACTCCGGGTCGTTTGGGTCAGACTGTGTTGAATGAAGCGGCTGCTCTTGCGGTTCAGGCCAAGGGCCTGTCGCAGAAGATGGCTATCATTCCAAACCCGTTGTCACAGGTCCGAAACATCTTGGGCAACATTCAAATGATTGGTGCGCAGGGGCTGCTTGGTAGAGACTTGGACTTCTTTGATACGTTCGCCATGCATGCCGCCAACATGAGCAACTTGGATGACGAGGGCATGAAGAGCATGACCCAACTCATGGGTGAGATGGGGCTTCGGGATTCCAGCTTGATTGCCAAGACCCTCAAAGATTTGCAGGATGTGGGCAAGGACCTGACGGTCGCGGGAAAGTAAGCAGGGGCGCAGAGAAACTAACGAACCTCGTTGGTAACGTTGGCGGAGTCGTGCCTCTCATGCAGGCGTTCGAGAAAGTATACGCTGAGTCAGACTCATTCTTTAAAGTCATGGGGGTCTTGGGTGAGCGGTCTCGCTACGGTACAGCGATTGGCAGGGTCAACGGCCTAGACATCAACAACATACCGGATGACGTGAAGCAAACCTTTCTGGATGCGGGTCTTGTGTCTCGGCTCTCGGCTGGCCCCGATAGCAAGATGACATTCTTGGATATGATGTCTGCTCAAGCGGTCAAAGAAACTATGCCCATGTATAACCGGATCGGGAACCTCGTTCGGAACCTCGACCGCATTCCTATCTTGGGTAACTTCACCTCGTTTGCCGCAGAGAACATCCGCAACTCTGCCAACACTTTGTCTCGTGGTATGAAGGAACTAGGCTACAAGGTTGATCTGGACTCGGCTGCAGGGCAGCGGCTTTTGAGCGACCCAAATATTGGAGAAGAGGGTATCAGGAACCTTGAGCGGTCCATCAGGGGCATCGGTTCTCAACGCCTGACATCCTATCTGGCTGTATCAACGGCCCTTCCTTATGCGGCAACCAGAGCGTCTATGATTGCAACAGGGACCACGCAAGAGGAGATGGACGCAGCGCAAGCTCTAAACCCTGACTACACCAATGGTCACCAGTTGATTGTTCTGAACAACGATCACCGTGGCAAGATGCAGTTTGCTGACCAGAGTTACGTTGCACCGTTCTCGTTTGTCACTGATCCTGTTCGCGCTGCACTACAGGCGTACCAAGAGAAGGGCGTTCTTAACAAGTCGGAGGCCGAGAAGATTGCGTCCGCTGCCTTTGCTGGATTGAGTGGGTACGCAGAGCCGTTCGGTTCTGAGTCGTTGTTCTTTGAGCGGCTGCGCAATGCGTTGCCTTCTGACAACCCCATCGGCAGGGGCGGTAGAACCCCGCAAGGCGCTCCCATTTGGGATGACAGCGATGATCTTGGAACAAAGATTAGTCGTGGTTTACCCATGTGATGGGCGGCTTTGAGCCAGCGTATATCAGAGAGATTGTTACCGAGAAGAACGGTAAGATCGAAGGGGGCAGGGCCTTCCGTGCAGCGACTGACACACCAACAGGTACGGGTGTGCAGTACAACGCGGAGGCGGAGCTTGCTCGGGCCATCACTGGGTTCACGCCTATTGAATTAAACCTGCGCAAAGACTTTAACTACAAAGGTTCGGAGTATTTAAACCTGCGTTCTGGTGCCAAGACCCAAGCGTCTCGTGCCATCAAGCAGAACTTCACCTCTCCAGAAGATATGGCTGACGCATGGAATGGATATCTTGATAACTTGTACAGAGCGCAAAGCAGTATGTACGCCAAGATTCTAGCGGCACGGCAGGTAGGTCTTTCAGATCAGCAAATCCGCAAGGAGTTGGTACAGAAGGCTGGTCTTGGTGCGGCGGAAGCAAACATCATCATGCGTGGAGAGTTTTACCCCGGAATGGTGAGCAAGGAAGTAATCAAAGAGGTTGCTCTTGAGGTTCGTGAGGATCAGCCACGGGTTACAGAGCGTCCGGACTATGCAATGCTGAACCGTTTGTCTAACGAACGCATGCGTCAGCCACTGTCACCTGTCCCTGAACCGGAGCCAGAGGTAGCGGAGGGCGTCACAGCGTCCATACAATCCCTGTAGAGGCCCCTGTCGCTCAGGCGCAGCAAGTGGCCCCTGCTCCAGCTAACCCCGCTCCTACGGCCCCTGCAGCGGCTCCCGTGCAGCAAGCGGACACGGGCTTGCGTCCGTTCATTCCGTCCACACTACTCGGGGACTTCCGCAATATGGACATCGCTCGAAGACTTGGGATGGGACAGTAGGTTTACCCTACCTCGCCCCAGTTACTACCCAACTCCTCATCCACCTTGGACGGTACTTTCAGAACGTCATCAAGACCGTGCTCCATGATCTTGGTAATGCGTGACGCCTGCTTCTGATCCTGTACTGAAAAGCACAGTTCGTCATGCACCGTGAGCGATGGAACCAGACCCTCGTTATAGCAATCCAACATCGCCCGTTTGGTTTGGTCGGCGGCTGATCCTTGGATCAACTTGTTGAGTGCCTTGTATGTAAACGCCCTGCGTAAATTCATGCCGTGCTTTTTCTGCGCATCCTCTAACTGGAGCGGCTGCTCATACCCGTAGGTGCGCGGCTCCCATAGATGAAAGCGGCACCGTCTACCAAGCAACGTGCGTATCGAACCATGCTTGGATGCCTGTACACTTGCCAGTTCCGCAAGCCCCTTAACAAACGGAACCTTTGCGTGGTGTGTTGCCAGCAATGCCTTGGCCTCGTCCGGCGTGATCGACAACTGAGCAGCCAGCTTTGCAACTCCCATGCCATACATGATCCCAAGGTTCACAGTCTTAGCTTGCTTGCGTGTAATCCCTGCGAAGTCTGCCACCATCTGGTGCAGATCGACATCGCCCGAGTGGTACTCTTTAACAATCTGATCCACCATGTCATGCCTATGCACACCTGACACGCTTGCAGCAAAGTGAACCAAGAGCCTTGGCTCCTGACTAGCGTAATCAAACGAACCCCACTGGCACCCTTCCTCCGGAATGAACAGCCCACGAATGAGCTTCTTGATGTCCGGATCACGCGCAGGAATTTGCTGCAGGTTTGGGTTTGAGGACGAGAACCGTCCGGTTACCGTGCCTCCGTCATCGCTCCGTAGCTGGTGGAACTCGCAGTGTATGCGTCCGTTGTGGCTGTGCCGCTGTATGGTTTCAATAAACGTACCATCTGCCTTGTCAAACTCGCGCAGCTTTACAATAGCCTGAGCCACTTCGTTCGGGTGAGAGGACAGGTATTGTTTGGTGAAGGACGGTGCGCCAGCTTCCGTGCTTGGATACGATAGGTCCAAAGCCTCAAAGACTTTCTTCACTGACTCTGCAGCCCACGGTTCTATCTTCACCCCGCTTTTGTGTTTGATAAAATCTTTCAGCTTCTTGACTTGCTTGCGTAACCCGTCCCTTGCTTGATCTGCCTTGTCCAGATCAACACGCACCCCGTTCTTACGCATCTCTAACATCAAAGGTATGAGGCCCGTTTCCAAATCAAAGATTGCGCCCAAGTCTTGTTCGCCAATCTCTATCTTGAGCCGATGCCAAAGCTTCAATGTCATGATTGCGTCCTGCTCTGCATACGCACCAACGTACATCGGAGGCAGACGCCACATCTCTGACTTGGGATCAAGGCCAAAGTCTTTTGCCGCAGCGCGTAACATCTTCTCGTTCTTACGCATGTCAATCCAATCGCGGCCTAGATTGTTGAGGCTGTAAGAAAACCTGTTCTCGTCTATCAAAGGAGCGGCAACCATCGTGTCGATGATCCGGCCCTGTACCTCTATGCCCTCCGCGTATAGCCAACCTGCATCATAGGTTGCGTTGTGCATGATCTTATCAATCCGAGGTGTAGCCATCTGCTTTTTAAACCAACGCAGCGTCATCTTAGGATCAAGATTGTGTCCGTTCTGGTGACGAATAGGAAAGTAACCAGCGTAATCCCCCGCTGCTACCGCAATGCCCACGATATTCCCGTCACCCCTAGCCCATCCGGGGCCAAGGGTAGTAAGGTTGGGGTCTCTCGTCTCAAGGTCCACGGCTATTTCTTTGTAGCCTGTCAGATCAGGAAACTCGAACGGGATGTTCCAATCGGGGTCCAAGTTATCCATTTCCATTCGCTCAAGAAAGCTTATGGTCTTATCTTTTTTAGCCATTTAATTTATCCGCCATATTCTTGATGAGGTTTAAAGCTTCTCTTGTTGTAAGCTCTTTGCGTATGACTTCTTTACCATCGATCCAACCGTACAAGACTACCCTTCGTTCTCCCTGCGAACGTCCACAATCTTAATCACAACATGTACCTGTATCGCTTGTCGGATTCCAGAATGTGTAGGTTCTCTTTGGTCCTAGTCACGGCAACATAAAACACCCTATGCTCCGCGTCTGGGTTCTTCCCTTCCAGACAAGCCTTCGTGGACCCTAGATACACCAAGCAATTCTCGTCCTCCCCACCCTTCATACCGTGGATGGTTGAGATTTTAATACGAGGCGTGTCAGTAATTCTTTCGCCTCGTGCCTCAATCGACTGTATGTATAACCTGTCTTCCGTCCCGAGGTTCATTACGTCCGTAGCAGGTCGATCTATCGGAGCAACCAAACCAAACTCAGAAACAAGTTCGTCGTATGAAAGCATAGCGTCATCCGCTGCAGCATCCAACAACCCAGTAGCGCCCCGCTTAACAACCCGATAGTCCCCCATCTTCGGAACGTTCTTATACAACTCCTTAACCCGCATGCGACTGACACGCTCTCCAGCTTGCAGCTTCCGCCATACGTCAATGCCATCGGCTACCGCTTCGCTCACGCTTGACCGACCGCGAAAGCTATACAGGTATCCATACTCCCTGACCTGCTTTGCCATTTCCCAAGCATAGGAGTTGGTACGTGCCATCAAGGTCCACGACCCCTCATACATAGGAACCGTCTCAAAGTTCATGTGGTACGTGACCTTGCCCTCTCGCTCCGTTGGTTCGAACTCCTTGGAGATGCGATTGTCTATGCGATTTACAATGCGTTGGGACAGATCATGCACTACCCGTGGCATCCGGTGCGACTGACTCAACACAGTCTGCTTATTAGATGCTGACAAGAATTTGTTTACGTCAACGCCTGTCCATTCGTGGATAGCCTGATCGTCATCCCCTGCAATGATAGTTCGCTTGGCATGCTCCGACATCTTTGAGACCATCTGCCACTGTGACGGCGTTAAGTCTTGGGCCTCGTCAACAATCAATACGTCTAGCTCCGGAGGAATAACAAGCTCCACATACCGAGAAATAAAATCCCCAAAGTCTAGCTTGGCTTCCTGCGTCTTGTACTTGGTCAGTGTGGCCTCGACATTCTCCAGCTTGGAGAAGGCAAGACTATGGTTGCCCGAGTCATTGAACTCCTGTTCAAGAGAAACCAAGCGCGACCGCGCTCTGTCGATTATGTTTAAATACTGAGCGCCGGACCCTGAGAGCATTGTCTTAGGCAAACCGTCTGCCACATCAACCCCGTCCTTCGCCAAGAGGTCAAGACGCAAGATGCCCGATAGCTTCCTGTAGTCATCAGCCCCCATGACATCAGCCGTCTGCAGACCAAGCCCGTGAAACGCCGTGGCATGCAACGTCCTGCAATGCGGCAACTCCTTTGGCTTGAGATTAAACTTCAGGCAAGCCCGTTCCATCGCTTCCTGAATTGACTTGCGAGTGAAAGAAACAAACGCAAATCTATGGGGCGCACCGCCCTCCTCAAAGTAATCGTTCACCCGCTCCATCAACGTGTAAGTCTTCCCAGTTCCGGGCGGTCCCAGTATCAGTTCACTATTCGTAATCATCTTCCCTAGCCCTTTCGTTTACCCATTGTTCCACTTCGCTCAGAACCCAACGCTTGGTCTGTCGCTGCTTGGGGTTCATAGGCCCAAGCATTATGGGCCGTGGAAACTGGCCCATTTTTACCCACTTGTAGAGAGTTGAGGTCGATACTCCCAAAAGCTTTGCAACCTCAGACACCCTTAACAAACGGTTAGAAGGGGATGTCATTTGGAATCTCCTTTACATCTAATTCTACATCCGTTTCCTCGAACGCAGGCACACGCCAAACACGCGCCGTTGTTCTCTTTCCATCAGCCTTGCGATAGTTCAGCTTGTACTCTGCATCCTTGCCACCGTTCAGCTTCTTTAACGCTTCCGTAACCTCGGCCCTTGTGTAGTGAGTGAAGTTTCGATTGCGCAAATACTCCATGAGACCCGCGATCATGAACGAGGTAAACCCGTCCTCGGTCCACGGCTTCCCATGCGTAACCTCTTCTGCCTGTACCGCCCGTATCCTACTGGTGCAGTACATGCGTAGATGATCTTTAAACTGTCCCGAGTAAGTTAGTTCTTCCGGAACCTCTATGCGTGTGGAGTTCACCATCAACGCAGATATCAACATCTGCCATTTTGCAGGCCGCATAGTGGGCGGCATAATACTAAGCTGATCCATACACGCCCGTTGGAACAGCGTCTGGTTTTGTAGCTGCTCCGTTGATAGCTGCACCCTACGCCCTGTCACATCCAAGAAATGCAGACGAGGCTCCGACAACATGGTCACAAGACCGCCCAGCTTGGGCGCGTCCGGCATGTCATCCCCCACACCGTACTTTCTAGTGCGGCATACGTCCGGATCACAGTAGCTTTTGATTGGCTCTTGCTTGCAAGTGTAGAAATAATCTTTCTTGCCCACCGATTTCTGCAGCGCAGCCATCTCAGAAGCAGGAAGAGGCTGGTCCGTTAGCTCCCTGTTCATCTGCTCTAGCTTCTGAGGCCAATCATCAGCCCACTTCTTACGGCAGTACACCCCACAGTTGAAGAGGGTTGTGTTCCTATCACTTGAGATTGCACCCTGAGAACACATGTGCTGCAAGCATGGTGGTCCGTCAAAGAAATCTTCCTTGCCTCCAAGTCTCAAGGCTTCCAAAGTATCTATCGTGGTGACAGACTTCTCTGCGTGATCCAAGAAATCGTCTAACTCCAACGCCTCAACCTTGCTATCGAAGCAGTATCGAACCGTCTCCTCTGCCTTGAAATACGGCAGGTTAATAAAGTTACCAACGTCCCCTTGCTCAGATAATATCGTGTCTTGTTTGGGAAAATCTCTGACCCAGAGAAGCCCAACGCAATAGACATCTCGGTCAGGAACTCTCGCACCACCGCCGCTGGTTCCCGTTGCTCAAGAAACAAATACAAATGCGCCCCGCCCGACTTCGAACGGCAGTGAGACAATGGGAACTTTAACTTAGTAATCTTTTGCTGAAGCTGCTTGTGATCCAGATCGTAGACGTCAACATCAATGCAACCAAAGCGGCATGCATTGTCCTCGTCTATCGGTATGGACCCGACACCTAACGAGCCATCTAAATGCTCCTGCATAGCCTCCTCGGTAATCGGATCACGCACAATCCAACTATCGGCTTCGGTCTTACCGTTCCGTCCCACACGTTTTATTTTTGTAGAGCCATACGCCACCCGCGAACCCGCGAAGATAGCCAGCATCCTACTAGCTTGTGTCATTGCGATAATCCTTGAGAAAGTGAGGAGCGTTTCGCAGTGCGAATCCTAGCCCACGCCCCTCTAAAGCAGCCTAAAACGGGATGTCTTTGTCCCGTTTATCGGAAGGCGGAGTTGCGGAGGTTTCACCCTCCGGTGCTGCTTTAACTTCACCCGCTGCAACAGACTGTCTAAACAGCCTTGCCTCTTGCAACAGGTCACGCTCTTTAACCAAGCCTTCTTTCTCAACGGCCCAGTTATTCCAAGTCCCTTGGTCATTGCTCTCCTCGACAGAGCGTAGACGCCAAACCGTGGCAAAGACCGCCGGAGTAACCATCGCACCCGACTTGGGATGCTTGACTTTCTGCATAGCGATCTGCGTTTTCCAACGACGGCTTACCTTGAGTTGAGTAGACTTCATGTCTACCACCGCAGGTTGGTAAGAGCCGTCATCATCTACAATCAACACGAAATGCTGGTCAGACTTCACCAGTTCATTGCCGCTTGGCAACATCTCCTTGGACCCCGACCGTGTTGTTTGCGTCAGGACAGGATCATTCGCGGCAATCTCACCTTGAAAACCACCGCCCAACTCTCGCGGCACGAACTCAAGGTACTTTGTGCATTGGTAACAAGGGATCACACGTATCCCCTCCTCCCCGTTCCACACCTGAGATGTGACGTTGTTAAACGCATCACCTTGCTGCGCACCCTCAATGTGTTCAGCATTGCGTTTGTTTAACTGTGGAGACATAGCTTGAAGCAACCGGACAAACGGTATCTGCATCTCGCTACTGTCAAATGAAGCACCTTCACCCGCAGTGTCAAAGATATCGTCCATTACATCTGTGCTTAACTCTGCACTTTTTTTATTTGCTACCGCGTTACCCATTTTTCTTCTCCTGCTCTTTAATCTGTCGCTCAATTTCCCGATCTTCAAGAGCGTCTTCTGCCTTTTGAATCATCTGATCCTCAATGGCTTGGTCCTCATCAAACTCCGGCTCGTCATTGTCCATGAATCCACCGTACTCATCGGTGTATTCCTCACCGTCTTTTTCCATCTGCTCAATGATCATCTGTTTAGTAGCACCCATTATGCTTTCCTCCGGATTTCTGCTGCGTTTGCGATGAATGCCCCAAACATGTCGAGGTCAATAGGCTTCCCGTCCGTCACGCGCTCTTTGATAAACGCCTTCAATGTGGAGGGATGAACGTGGGTCTTGGTGTTCGGTTCGAAACCACGATCATTTAAGATGCCAACAACATCCTTTGCCATGTTGTCTTGGCCCTTGCCAAACGAGCATATGACATCGTTCTTTATAATGTCATCAAGCCCCTGCTCCCGAAGCCACGTATAGGCTTCCTCTCTTCTCGCAACTGGGATGCTGGCGTGAACCATCATCTTACGCTGCACAGTCAAGCCGTCTACATCAAGACGCTCAACGCCCATCTCATCCATGAGTGATGGTATCTGTTCGACCGATAGCCTATGCTTCTCAGCCTTCAATGCTTTCAAGTGCGCCTCGGCATCGACCATCTGGTCTTCGATCCCGCGCATTGTACGCACTAAATCACTGAGAGTTTTCCCAGTGTTGGTGTTTACTCCAGCCAACGCTTGGCCTTCGTCAAACATGTCATCAAAAATATCGTTCATAAGTTCATCCTCTTCAGGGTTGTGGTTGACGGGTCAGATTATTATCTGTAAAACAATAACCAATCCGTAAAATAGACAATAAAGGAGGACGTCATGGATTTCAAGTACAATTTTAAAAAAAATCCGTTCGACCATCAAAGGGATGCGTTGACGGTTGGACTTACCCGCCCAGAGTTCGGGTACTTTATGGAGATGGGAACCGGAAAGTCTAAGGTTCTCATAGATAATATGGGCATGCTGTTTCTAAGGCAGGACATAGACTTCGCCTTGGTCATCGCACCAAAGGGCGTGTATCGAAACTGGGTAGAGAAAGAAATACCTGAACACATGTCCGATAGCGTGGACTATCGCGTAATACGTTGGGTTACAGGCGGTAACAAAAAGCAACAGAAAGAAATGAGATCGGTCCAAGAACCGTTCGAGGGCCTAACGATCTTCGTTATGAACGTCGAGGCTTTTAGTTCCGTCAAAGGCAGAACCGCAGGGGAATGGTTTGCTAAACGCTTCGGGTCTCGTGGTCTTATAGCCGTGGATGAAAGCACCACCATTAAAAACCCCAAGGCCAAACGAACCAAGGCCCTGCTCAAGATAGCGCAGGAGTTTAAATTCAGGCGTCTGCTTACCGGATCACCCGTCACCAAAAGCCCGATGGATATCTGGTCACAAGCGGAGTTCCTACGGTCGGGACTCATGGGCTTCGAATCATACTGGGGTTTCCAAAGCCGATATGCCGTCATGCAAAAGGTCAAGATGGGTGCCGCTGCTTTCACGCAGATATTAGGCTATAAAAACTTGGATGAACTAACCGACCGGATTGATTCGTTCTCCTTTCGGGTACTCAAGAAAGACTGCCTAGACTTGCCCGAGAAAATATACACGGTGCGTAACGTAAGCATGACCCCTGAACAACGCCGCATGTATGAAGAGATACGAGCAAACGCTATGGTCCTATTCGAAAACGGCGATATGACCACGGCCCCCGCCGTAATCACCCAACTCCTGCGGATGCAGCAAGTCATGTCAGGCCATCTTAAAACAGATGATGGTGACATGATAACCTTTCCCTCAACCAGATTAGATGCGCTGCTTGAAATAGTAGAAGAACACCAAGGCAAAGCCATAATCTGGTCACGGTTTCGACACGATATCAAAGCTATCACCGAGGCACTTAACAAAAGATTTGGGGATGGTTGTGCCGCCTCATATTTCGGTGACACGTCCGACGATAAGCGAAGTCAAATCGTCAGGGACTTTCAACACGGTGACACGATCAGGTTCTTCGTAGGCAATCCCGCAACAGCAGGGTACGGTCTGACATTGACCGAAGCTAATCTCGTGGTCTACTATGCTAACGACTTCAACCTCGAAACTCGGATACAATCAGAAGACCGCGCTCACCGCATCGGGCAACATAACCCAGTAACATACGTCGATCTAATCACAGAGAAAACGATTGATGAAAAGATCGTTAAATCTTTGAGAGGCAAGATCGACATCGGTGCCGTGGTCCTTGGAGAAAAAGCAAGAGAATGGCTGACCGTATAAAAAAACCCGCAACCCATGAAGACGTCATCGAAACAATGGTGGACTTTAAAAAAGGATTGCGGACCCTCGACACTGGAGCCACGGTCCTGTCGGAACAAACAGGCTTGACCGAAGATATCGCAAGGGCTTATCTAAAAGGGTTAAAGAAATCTAGCCTCAACGTCACACAGATACGAGGTTACAGTAAAGAAAAACCAGAGGCCCTTGCTGGTAAGAAGGGCAAATGGAACGAGGCCCGACGATAAAATCGGGCCTCGCTCTGTCGTTTATAGAAGAAAAAAAACTTACATCACCGCATGCTTTTCACGACTCATCCAGCCCCAATGCTTTCATGTGCTCCTTGGCCCATTGCCGATGTCGTTCCTGCTTAACCTTATTTATAATCAACGATAACTGTTGAAGCATGGACCGCTTTTCTTGTGCAGCAATCTCTCTAAGGGTTTCTAAATCCTCAGCTATGATCGTTACCGTTGCGTATTTTTTATCCTTAGCCTTCTTCAATCGACTTCTCCATGTCTATTACTTCCTTTGATGTCGGAGGAAAGAACGGCGCAGAGGTCAAGGCCCATCGAACAAACGACCCCCTAGCAGAAAGCCCCGGACGTTGGTGCGTAATGCTCTTCACAACCCTGCCTTGGTTAAACAAACGGTGTAAAGAATTGCTCACCATCTGACCATCTACTTCATGGTCCTCCTGCAGTTCATACGCTATCTCCCCACACAACCAAGCGTCCTCGTTCACATCGTCGTGCGTCTCACTTAGTATATCTAGCACCAAGCGATCAACCTCGTCTGAGTCCATAACACGCCTTGCGGGTTCCTGTATTGGGGCAGGAGCCGTGCCGTTTGTTCCTGCCCCAACTGCCCTCCAAGGAGTTCGGTCCCTTTGCTCGTGGGCGTTTGGTACAACCACAAACGTTTGAAACGAACCCTCCTCCAAGCTATGCTTCTTGGCAAATATAGGATCAAAGAAAACACTTTCTCCCTCTGTATTAACCCCAAAGCCATGCCCCTGCGGAAACATCTTTTCCACATAGACATCCTGATATTCTATTAAGCCTTTTAATTGTTGCATTGTTCCTCCTAATGCATTGTTGTTGCGTCACCAGACGCTTTTTACACTGAGCTATTACGTTAAGACCCATCATCTCACGAGCAGCCTCCGGCCCGTGAACATCAATCATCATCTCAACCAATATCCCAAACATGATCGGAACCATCAGTTCCGGATCAGGTTGCTCTTCGTGAAGCTCCGATAGAAACCTCTCGAACCTCTCAACATAGTCCCTAAACTCTTCTTCGGACCACCTTTTCTTGTCTATAATAACTCTCTCACCATCATTCTCTCCTTCGTCGTAAGATGTCTCGGGCTTGCCGCATGGTTAGCCCCGCCGCTCTTGCGGCTTCCTGTATCTCAACACCCTCATCCACCAAAGAAAGGAAAGCAACTGTCTCACGCCTCGGTTGCCTTCCCGAATGCGCAGAAATAGATTTCTGCCCAAACTTCTGACTGCCCCCGTTGTGATCCATCATGCGCTTGTTATCCGCCGCCGCTATGGTGAGGTACTGCATTCTTCGCTCGTGTGGGGTCATTCAATCACCTCCTCGTCTTCTTCTAACCCAAGATTAATGTGAATGATCGGTCTGAGAATTACCTTCTCATCGTCTGTGCCAAAGGTTTCGGGTGACACCCACATAACAGGCATAATCGTTAGTATATCTCCTGCTGTTACACGCTTGTTCAAACCCTGAATGGACATAAGACAATCCCCCTCGTGGCCTTCTGTATAACCTAATCTCTGTTTCCGGATACTCATCGTGCAACTTACCATCGTCAAGATGACCTATAAGCACCCTCTTAGAGCCGTTGGGAATGGTATCGTACCCAAACTCTGGGAAGTGCTCTCTTAACAACGCCTGAACGCTCTTATTGGCGTCTATGATGCTCTTGTTAAGCATCCTCTGTGTGATCTTAATCGTTGCCTTCATTCCTTTCCTTCCTTCCATGAATTGTGGGCATCTTCGCCCATGTTAAAAATAATTTCATGCCGTAAATCCTCGACCAAAACGTCAGAAAATATATCAGCATCAGGGTTTAACTTTATGTCCTCCTCAATCTTCTTGGATATCTCATCCAATCTATCCACAATGTAATGAGCGCATACCCTAGTCACTACCCGCCTCCTCAACCGGAGACACGTTACTATCAAACGTCCTCGAATAATCCCGCGTCATAGATCGAACCAACGTAAGAGCATGGCCCTCGCTCAATGCCTCAACCTCTCGAAAGATGTCCCTCGTGTCTTGGCCCCTCGTGCCATAACGTAACCAAACCTTGTACTTCATTCCCATTCCTTCCTGTCCTCCTCTTGCTCATAGCCGCGATAGTAATCCGCAACCTGCTCATCGGTCATGTCAGTAACCCTCGGACCCTTAACCATGCCCTCCGGATACCAATGCGGGTCCGGACGCCGCCAATAATAAGCGTCCGCACTGCCACGATCATACGGTGTTTTTATCATGCGCTTTCCTCCAACCCATGTTTCATGCGAACGCGCTCCAAAGATACCTAATATAATTTGACCAATCATCTCGCCTCGAACCTCGGTCATGCGCGGTCTGTAAATCATCAAGCAATGCAAGCTGCTTGCTGCTCAACTCATCTAAGCCCCAAGATTGCGCAACGGCGTTAGATACCGCATGACTGTCATTAATGCTTGCCCCCTCTAAATCTGGGCTATAATGCTCGTCATCAATAAACAAACCAACGGCGCACATCTCACCGTTAAACTCGCAATCATCGTCATACCCACGGTAAACGCAAGCGTCACCGTCCATGTCCAAAGATGGACCGTTCATGCTCGTCAAATGAGCCGATGCCTCGTTGAATATATCCTGTAGTTTCATGATATTTCCTCCCCTTCTGAATTAACCCCACAATCACAAGGCTCTTTCCAATAAACGATAGAACCGTCTACGTCTGTTCCCATTTCAACGTCATACTCACCAGTGTTGTTGCATGATGAACAAACATCCCAAGGCCAAACGATCTTCTTTGTATCTTGATGCTTCATGCTTCATCTCCTGAACCGTTTTGCGGGTAACGTAATATAAAATTATCAACGTGAAACTTAACCATCTTGCGAGTGTTATGAACAAACCGCTTGCCGCTTCCTTGTTGAATGGCTACCCAATGACCGTATGCGTTTTTCCACGGCTCACTCCTAAACAGAAAGCCACGGTATAAATACTCAGGCCGTTCAAGCTCTCGTCCCGTGTATTGGCAGTGAGTGAGCTTTTTGAATTTATGTGTCATGATATCCTCCCCTCTCAGGCCGCTTGCGCGACCTGAGCATTAGATGATTGCAAGATGTACTCAGATGCCTTCTGAGCGGCGGACGTGGCCTTGATGATAGCGTTGGGATGATCACCCAACATGCGTATCCAAGAGTTCAAATACTTGGCATGGTCCGGAGCCGGATCAACATCAACCTTACTGATGATCGACAACATAACAGCCCCCAATTCAGCAACCAACTCCTCCATAGCATACTTGGCATCACCAAACCGATTGCCAAACTCACGATCCAATCGAGACTTGTGACCCGTCCAATGAACCAACTCATGAAACGCCGTGCCATAATACCCGCTTGCGTCCTTAAACTGTGAACGCAATGGAACCGTCACACTGTCAGAGCCACGATTGTAATAAGCACGATTGCCCTGAGTGTGATGAAACGTGGCACCACATGCCTCTATCAATGCATCTGCATCAATAGCGTCTTCCCACTCCTGATCCTCCGGAGCTTGGTCCTTGATCCACGAACCATCCCAACCCTCAACCTGATCCGCATTAAACACATAAAATGCCTTCAACATCGGAACCATACGGTCCTCATCAGATTGCTTGTCCTTGATCTTTATCTGACTATAGAAAACTACAGGAATGCCACTCGAACCCTTCTTGACCTTGGCACCCAAAGATTTCCACTGCTTGAACGTGCCAAATACAGGGGATGAATAACCTTGCAACGCGATCACAAGGCCAAGGTTCATCCGGTTGATGCCAGTGTAATGACGCTTCTTGGCACTCAACGGCTCACCCGTTGCACCAACCGCCTTGCGCCACGGCTTGGCCCAATCCGCACCGTGCTCCTTCATCATGCCAACAACATTGTCAGCGATATTTTTCATTAGTTCTTTCTGCTTGCTCATCGTAAACCTCCATGAATGATGATACCTTATTTATATGGCATAGTATGTTAGTGATTACAAGAGTACGTAAAGACTTTTTCCAGATAAATTAAAAAAAAAAATCCTGTATTATTTGTAATCATGTACTCACCCTAACAAATATCCTTTTAGAACATGGACTAAGCCTGCCCTAAGTGATTACAGGGTGAGTACAATGAGTACAAAACCTGTGGAAAATGTCTTTAATTGACACTCTGGCTTCCGCTATGGTTGTGCCGGACTACCTTTAACTGGCCTTTTTCTGTGAAAATGAGTACAGTGAGTACAAACTGATTACACTGATTTGGGGGTTATATGGCACGAGAAACGGGTAAACATCGTCCTACTTTGACAACACGGCAAGAGACTTTGCCAAGCATGTTGCAGAAGGCATCTATACAAATACGAACAGCGCAAGAAAGGCCGGATACTCTCACCGTTTATCAGGGAAGCAAGCGGCGGTGTTGTTAACGGTCGGGATTACCCGCATGTTGTGGAGCGTGTGAAGGAACTCAGGGAGGAAAGAGAGAGGCGATATGGCGTCACCATCATGGGTCAGCTTGAACGGCTCTCAAAGCTATCTCGTGGGGCAGAAGATGATGGACAATATTCTGCAGCAATCAACGCTGAGAAAATCCGATCAGCTTTGGGGGGCCTGACAGTAGACCGGAGGGAGAATATAAATACAATAGATCAACTGTCGCGTGATGAAATTGTTGGTCGGCTTGCCGATCTGCAGAAAAAATATCCGCAAGCGTTTGATATTGAGGCTGAGTACAAGGATGTAACCAATGAGCAAGGGACCGGAGGCGAACTTTTGGAATACAATGAGGAAATCACTGCCGAAAAAGACGTTTGCAACAAGGATTGAGAACAAGCATGGGGGTGGAGTACCCGATGTACATGTAGTCTGGCAAGGAATACCCTTTTGGGTAGAATTAAAAGTAGCCTCCGGTACACGAATAAAATTGACATCCAATCAAATTGCGTGGAATGCCGCATATTGGGCGCGTGGGGGCCTGAATTACATCTTGGTCAAAGACCCAAGCACTAAGGGGCTTCTTTTATTTGACGGTTGTGACGGGTCCAAGGCCCTTGATACGGGTATCAAGAGCGATTGCTGCAGTCGATACGGCAGTTTTGGTGAGTTATTCGTGGACCTTCGACCTCGGATGTTCATTCGGTTATCGGAATCTTGCGGCTTCCAACCAAGTCTTGCGGCTTCCGGCGCGGAATCCGCGTACTAAAACCAACAGCACATGTGACGAAGGAGCGTGTGCTGTTGGTTTTTAAAAATAGAGTGTGCGCAGCACTCAATTTTCTTAGCCTTTGAAGCAGGCGGCGACTAGCCGCTCATTCTTTTCTTTTTTGAGTTATGCGGTGGCCCCTGATTGGGACCACCTGCTCTCTACCATTCGTACCATTCGTCATGTCTTAGTTCATATGCGGCCCACATGTCCTCTTTAGATTGTTCGATGCAGTCGTTGCTTGAGCATTTAATGTGTTTGCTTTGAGTTTTGATGATTCTATGTTCACTCGCTGCGAGGTATCCCATTTGTTCTGGTTTATATTTTTGGGACGTTGCAGTTTGAATAGCTTGCTCAGGGTTATCTGCTTCATGCCATCCGAGGTCTACGACAACTCTATATTTCATGGTAGTTTCTCCGTGTGGTGGGGAGCCGAAGCCCCCCGTTTAGTTTACCTGTATTCGGTATCTGTTTCAGGGTCATACGGTGTGCAGTACATCCCTTCCTCTTCTTCCTTGAACATCTGTTCTGCGGTAGCTGCTTCCTCTTTGTCGATGGCTGACCCATCTGTCATGAGTATGGCTTTGAGTTCTGTCCCCGTCAGTCCCAGCATGCCTGCGTAGGTGAGGATGGTGAGATCAGGGTTGAGATCGTAGTAGTCTCGGATTTGACTGTTGCTCCACATGAAACACCGCTCCCCATACTGTAAGTCGTCTATTTGATTAGCCATATTAGGTCCCTTTCTGGTTTAGATGGACGTTTTACTTGATCGAAGGCCCCTTGTCCGAAGAGGCCAACGAATTGATCTTTGGTTGGGGCAAGCTCTCTTGATGGTTTGTAGACCCACGTTGCCAGCCCCTGATCGACCGCTTGTTGTTGGTAGTAGTCGATCAGCTTTGTATATTGGCGAGAAACGCTGCGGTTGTCCCGCAACGCTTCTTCTAGGTAGAGCAGCCGCTCCTTGATGGGAAGCTGCTCCAGTTGCTTAGTCAGTGATGTATTCAATCGCGGTAGCCCCTTTCTTTAGAACCGCTCGACGGATCACTTCGCCGTCTAGGTAGAACCGATACTCTCGGTCTCCGTTGTCCAACATCCGATGCGTAGTCGTATGTCGCAGGAAGACGTGAGAGTTTTTAGCAGAGGTGCCGACCTTGACCGTCACCTCGCCAGTTGCTTTCACGCCATACGATTTGCTAGACGCATATACGCAGGCCAGCACTTCGTTCCAGATGGGCCAGCTTCTCATTTGAACAGCCCATCATATTCATGCGTTGACAGGAAGTGGCGGAAGTCGTTGTCCACCCGTTCCTGATACGCTTCCCACTCGTCGCGGAACTGTTGAGCGTCATCACCCTGTATCCAGAATGACCAGCCGCCCTCATGTTCTACAACCTTTAGGCCGTAGCCAAGGTCCTCCATTTGATAACCACCTATCCTCATTCTGCGTCCTTTCTGACTGGTTGCCCTGCTTGGTCGCACAGGGCGATGATGCGGTCATAAGCTTGCGCTGCTTGACTTACGCGGTCTGAGTGGATCATCAGCATCATGAACTCCAACTGAAATTTTATAGCTGATCCCAGCGTTTGCCCTGCTTCTTGCGGTGTAGTCATACGTTGTCCTCCGAGTAAATTTCTGACGATTGCCATGTGCCATCGCCTTTGAAGATGTTGAGTTGTTTGGTCCTCCCTTCGTGCAGCATCCTCCGGCCTTCTTTGAGTGCCAGAGTTTTGTTTTTGTGGAATGTCGAAATCATCCACTCTCCGTTGGTGTGAGAGAGCCGCCACCGCGACCCTCTCTTCCAGACATTGCTGTCTCGCCAAGCCACGGTTAGTCTACCGTGACCGTAAAGGTCGTTCCAGACTGAACAGACAACTCCTTATCGGAGAAGTCGTACTCGTCTATGACCTCAGTGACCATTTCGGTAAAGCCGCCGTAGCTTTGGATGTGTTCTAGTGCAGCCTCACCGATCTCGTAGGAGTGATCGTAGACATCCCACTCGTCTGGCAGGTTTTCCTTAATCTTGCTGACCTTTGCTTCGATGGCCTCGTCTACTTTGACTGAGACAATCTTCCATATCAGATCAGCCAGTGTGACCTCGTTTGCTTCTGCCGTGATAATTTCGTCTAACATGTAGTTCTCCTAGGTTGAATGGTGTGGGGCAGCTTACGCCGCCCTCCATGATTTAATTTCTTCCAGCCATGTCATCGCCTCGTTGTAGGCGACAAGCTGGATTTCGTCAGCCAAGCATGAGATCGGCAAGCCAAGCCCGATCAGCTTGGTGCGTTGCATTCCAACGTTGCGCACGCGGCACAAAAACGCTTTCTTGGCATCTGCTTCTGTCTTGAAGCCGCGCACGGAAAAGCAACTCTGCTTGCCGTCTTTTGTGTTGAAAGCTCTGATTTCGTAAGTGTTAGACATATCTTCCTCCTGTTGGTGCGGGAGCCGAGGCCCCCGCTTGGTGATTACTGAGCGGTGATGTGGTAGCCCTGCTTGTAGAACAGGCCCAACAACTGCTTGCGGTCGCTGGCCTCACGAGCGGCTTTGTCCAGCAGGTGCTGCTTGAGGATCGGATCGTCCTCGTGGGCGGCGTCCTCCAACAGCCGCTCCTCGTATGCTTCGGACCTGCGAACGGAATCCTGCCGACGATGCTCATCCAGTGTTGGCATGTTGAGTACGAACTCACGAGTCTCCTCGAACGCTAGGTCGGTGTCCTCAAACTTCTCGCGGGTGAAGTATTTGTACTCGGTTGAGTCGGACTCGGTTGCCCTGTACTCGACTGCGAACCGTACCTCGGAGCCGTAGCTCGGGCGTGGTTCTAGGTGCAAGTTGACCTCGAACCTATAGTACCCCAGTGTATCGCCGTGATCTTTAAGCTGGTTAAGTTTGTAGTGGATGACCATTGTTGGTACTCCTTTAGAGTTATGTAATGTCTTATGGAACTGTGTGCATTACAACCGATGCTTGCCGCCTTTCAAAATCGCACTGAAGACTTGCCGACCGCACTCTTAGCGTGTCGGCGTCGAGGGAACGGTCAAGGGGTCTAAGCAACGCGACAGAAAATGTGGGGAAATCACCCTTGGTTCTGATGCTGCGTCACATCCCGATGGTTTTCTTCTGTACTATCGGAGGCATGAAATGTGATGCTGCGTCAGGTTCTGATTTGCGTACATTTTGTGATAGGCCCCGACCCCCAGTTGTGAGATCGTTCTTCACGATCATGGCTTCGGGTAAGAAGCCATTTGGGGGTTGACGGTGCATTTTGTAAGTGGCCCAACGGGGTTTTAATGCCCACGGGGGTTCATATATATATTACATAATGTGCCACAGCGCACCTAGCAGGCTGGCAAGGTGGCGAGTGTTGCCGACAAGAAGCACTAAGGAATGGACGAGCTTTTCTTCTTCAGAAAAGTCGGGAGTGGATTAGTGATTCCAGTGGTCACGCATAAGCTTGTCATCCGCAGACCCTGCTAGAGCGCATAACGGGCCGATGCTGTTTTCATAAAGAGGGATCAAACACATCTTTGTTTGCCGACTACAGTTCGGAGACTGTATGGCCCACTGCGAGGGCCATTCTCTTTGAAGCAGGCGGCGACTAGCCGCTCAATATAACAAAGAAAGAAAAAAAGAATGCGCGAAGCACAATCATGAATGAATCTCTTTAGCCGTGGTACTCACCAGCTTGCTGGCCGAGACTTCAGGCTCGGTCTTTGATGAGTGACGCGAGTAATGCTCCAAAAACCACAGGACCAAGTAATAAATTTCCAGCAGCGTGATAGGCCCTAGCAGAAACACGAGCCTTTCCAGACAAGCAAGCTCCAGAGAAAGCACATGCCTCTTGAAAAACACAAGGCCCTAGAACAACCCTATGTTTTCTGGAAGCATGTCTTGGGGGTTACTATGCCTAATTGCAACGGTAGCTAGACAACCTCGACCCCCATCACCCCCTTTTAGGAGGTACGCAGGTCGTGCGGCGTCCTATAGTGTTAGTCCGATAAAATTGTTCCGGTGTTTTTTCGTTCGGAAAAAATCTGGGTGCAAAATCATTTCTCTTTGGTTATAGTTCCGGTAACCAAGGTCCGAGGTTCGATAGCATGGCAGATCGTTACACGATAGACACCACTCGTTTTATTCCTCCGAATTTGCGTGGGATTGCGTCTACGTTAGGTTTGGACGATGCGTCTAATATGAATGCTGTTGTTAGTATGTTCATGCGTCCGAGGGATGCGGCTGCTCGTTATTCTGAGCCTGAGAAGTATTCGCCTACTGGCAAGCGCGAGACGAGTGATTTGATAGAGGCTGGCATGGGTCCTGCTGAGGCTTTATTGGGTGTTGGTCTTGGTAAGTTTTTAAGTGAGCCGATTCGTCGTACCTTGATGTCTATGTTGGGCATTGATTCTGGTGATGCCTCCAAGTTTTCCACGACTGATCGGTCTGTACCTAAGACGGATTTTGAGGCGATGTACGGGGGTGACAGGGGCAGTTTGGATGCTGCGTCTATGACTGATTCTGAGCTTCTTGACATGTTTAATCGGGAGTATCCGGACACGGCGGAGAGATTTCTTACTGACCTTGATAGTCAATCGTTTGATGAGGTATTTGGCCCTCAGTATTTAGATGAGGTTAGTCGTGCTGGCGAGGGCGCGAGTATTGACGATTTAAGAGATGTTAATGCTGGTCCTTCGACCTTTAGCACTCCTGAGTTGGATCAGGCGGCATTAGAGGTAGACGCTGCTTTAAATCTTCAGATGGAGGGTGGCACTCCTATAGTCACTGGTCCGGACGGCACCCCTGTTATTACTGCGATGAGGAACGAAGCTGGAGATCAGGCTTTAGCGAACGCTAGGGACGATGCTGGCATTGTTGATGATATCGCGTTTACTGATGACGATGCGTATACTGGTCTTACTGACGCTGATTACGGGCCTACCGAGGCGGCGTTAGCGGATGCAGGAGCGGATTTCCCAGTTGCGTTGGATGCGGTAGCGGCTGGAGATGCCACTGACTTCACGCAGGTTCCTTTTTCTCCGGAGGTTGGGTACGAACTTAAGGAACGGGGAAACACTGGGTTACAGGCTGCGTTACAGACTGTTTCTAGGAAGTCTGGTTTAAAGTTTCCTGACGGGGAGGCTGCGGTAAAGGCGTTAAAGAGTCAGGGTGTTACGGACGCTGAGTTAGAGGCTCGTGGTTTAATGTCATTGAAGGGTTTAACGAATTTTGACGGGACTGCGGCTGCGAAGATGTTGTCTGGTTTTCAGCAGCGCATGATGGGTGGCAAGTTTTCTGATGACATTGATTTGAGTGCTCCAATCAGGATTACGGAGTTACGAGATGCAGGCACTGATTACGAGAAGTATTTCACGAAGGGCGGCACTGATTATTTAGAGACGGTATTTACGTTACGTGATGACCTTTTGGGTCGTAATGTTTCTAGGCAGTTAAAGAACAAGACGGCGGGTCATCATCCTGACATTCAGCAGAATGCGGAGGGTCCTACTTTATTCCACACTCGTTCTGCTGTGTATGACGTAGATGGCGGTGGTTCGACGTTTCATTTGGGCGAGATACAGTCTGATGTGAACAACAACTCACGCACTATATTGAAGAACCGGAAGATTTTGGAGGACCTTGGTTCTGACAGAAGTGACATGCTTTCATCTATGTATTACACTGGGGGCCAAAGGAAGACCAGTGCTGCCTCTTCCACGGATCAGGAGATACTGGATTTATTAGATGGCACGATTTTTAAAAAGAATATAGTTGAGGCTAATGATTCTTCAGCCTCTGTTCAAGCGGGTTTTGGTCCTCGGTTTGACCAGATTCCTATTACTGATCAGGTTGATAAGTTGATGGCTGAGTTGACGGACTTGAGAAACACGCGAGGGCAAAAGACGGCTTCGGAGTTAGGGGTTGGTAAGTTATATGACACGGCTACGATTACGCGCATGGCGATTCGTAGGTCCTTGGAGCAGGCTACAGATTCTGGTGCAGATTTTTTCACGTTGGGAACTGGTCAGATGGCGAAGGACATGACGTATGGTGAGTTGGGTGGGCAGCAAGAGTATTACGACAAGATTGTTCCGGGGGCCTTGAAGAAGGTGTTGAACAAGTTGGGCGCTGATTCGAAGTTGGAGATGCCGAAGATTGAGGACATACCGATGTACGGTGCGGATCAAGACGGTGCGGAGAAGGTGTTTATGGTTCCGGGTTTTAAGATGACGGATAATTTTCGCAAGGCTGTTTCAGAGTTTGGCATGCCTGTGTTTAGGGACGGTGGTCGTGTTGATGTTTCACGGTTCACGGGCCTTGGCTCTATGGGGTATATGTTATGAATCCATTATTTTCTGTTGGGTATTTACCGGGGGAGAAAGAGCTTCGGACGAGTGGTCAGCAGGTTTTAGATTTCGTGAGTGCGGTTGATCCTGCGCAGGGGATTATGCGTGGCATGGCTGCGAGTGGTCGTGCTTTTGATTCTGAGTTATCTGATGAGGAGCGGAAGGCTGCGGGTATTGAGGCGGCATTAGAGACGTTAGCGCCTGTTGGCATGGGGGTTATTGGAGCGTTAGCCAAGCAGCCAGCGAAGGCTGTATTGATGGATACGTTGACGTTGACGGGTGCGCCTAGTGATGCGGCTCCTGTTCCTCCCAAGACTTCGGACGGTCCAACTCGGCGTCAGGTTTTAGCTGGCATAGGTAGTTTAGCCATTGCTCCGGAGGCGGTTTTACAAGCTGGTAAGAAGGTTGGTGTAAAGGCTGCGCTCACGCCTTTGGCTTCTCGGTTAGCTGGTCTTAAAGCTATCAACAAAGGGATAATACCTGATTTGGCGCGGGAGACTGACCTTGAGATATATAATGAACAGTTAGGTTATATACCGAGGTATTTGTCTAAAGATGAGCTTGCTGAGGAAGTAGCCGCTCTTAAGAGGATAACAGAAGATGAAGGTGGTGTTCCTCCTCGTGAGGGAGAGTACGAGGCTGTTCAAAAAAGGCTTATCCAAGCTCAGGAGAAGTATTATGACGAGTCCATGCCCCTGTTTGACGAAGTAGCGGAAGCGAGTCTTTCGGAGATAGCGGATTTAGACCTTGATAGTTTACTGATAATTCATCGACAGAAAAGAAATCATTCTATGGGATATGCTGTAACAGAGGAAAAGATGGACGCTATTAGGGACATCATGATATCCAAGGCGGATCAGATGCCGGATTATTTTAAATCAGCGATGCCAAGTATGCTTAAGGAGCATGGCAAGGAGTATGTTATACGAAACATGGAAAATAAGGTTCTCAACACAGGGGAAACTGTCTTATTTCCGTATGCGGATGGTGGTCGTGTTGCTTCTAGGCTCACGGGCCTTGGTTCGATGGGGTATATGATATGAATCAGCTTGACGGATACATACAGAAGTACGCTAAGAAGTTTGGTGTTCGACCGGACATTTTAGCTAGGATGGTTTTTCAGGAGTCGAGCAACAATCCGAGGGCGGTTGGTCCTGAGACTTCTCAGGGAACAGCGAAGGGCGCGGCTCAAGCTCTTGACAGCACGGCCCGAGACCCCGGTTATGGTGTAGCTCCTTTGAAGAACCAGTTTGATCTTGAGGACAGTGTTCGGTTTGGGGCCGAGTACTTAGCCATGAACTTAAAGAAGTTTGGCGGGGATTATGAGTTAGCTCTTGCTGGATATCATTCTGGCCCTGCTAGAGTTGAGAGGTTGTTGGCTCAGGGCAAGAACATTTTAGAGATGCCGGAGCAGTTTCCCAACACAGTCAAGCATGTTGATAAAGTTTTAGGAAAGCGAAACGAAGAGGGTATTCGCCCGTTTCTTGTTGTTGCAGAACCCGAGGTTACACTAGAGGTTGCGGGACCCTCGGTTACTGATGAGGCAGAATCAGACCTTGCGTTTGCTGCGTTGAGGAATGAAGAAGCTTCGGGGATCACGAACAATGTTGCTACGGGCGTTGATCCACGGTTGGATGCGATGGCTGCGGCTGTCATGGAGGCCAAGAAGGGTGATCCGAAGGCCAAGGGTTTTCGGGCGATGCAGATGGGGTTAGGTATGTTGGACAAGGACATACAACCCATGCTTGAGCAGACGAGTGCCTTGCAGATTCCTCAAAGACCGCCTAGTGCTATGGATAGGTTTACGGGCGGCATTGCTAGTTTAAAAGACAGTATCGGAAACATGTTTAGGATGGGGAATTAAAATGGGTATTTTTGATGGCTTTTTTGGTTCGGGGTCTCGGGATAGTTTTAGGGATGAGGACGAGGGTTTTACAGGAAAAACTAAAGAGGATAGAGCGGCTCAGTCTCGCAACTACGGTTCTGAAAAGGCTCATAGGGATAGGCAAGCCGCCCTAAACATGGGAAACACTAGCGACAGGGATGACAGAGTTTATACTGGCCCGGGAACAGCGGGAGCAACAGCGGCGGCTCGTCAAAGGGCTGCGGCGGAACGTGGTCCGACAGTCTCTGCTAATTTTAACTTTACTTCTGCTCCAAAGCCCTACGATAAGAGGGGTTCTCTTTTGGAGTTATTACAAAGACCAGAACCTGTTCCGTATGCTTTTGGTCCTAGAATGAATGAAGACCCTAAAGGTTTTATGGACACGTTTAAAAACCTGCGTCCTTCGATGGCTACAGATGTTAAGTTGGGCCTTGGTTCATTGAGCGGGTTAGATGGGTTTAGAGATGCTTTGGAGGGAATGGGTCACGAGGGTTTGACTGACAGTCAGGTTCAAATGGTTTTTAACAACTTTCAACAGGCTTCACGAGACAGTAGAGATCGTCAAGAAGCGGAATCAATGGGCGATGGCGATGATAACTTCTACGGCAACTATGATCCGTGTCCCGAGGGTTATCGGACTGATCCGGTAACGGGGATGTGTGTTCCTGTAATGGGTGTGGCGTATGACACGGCTCCTTCGGCTCCTGCTCAGTATCAGGGTAATTTTGTTGGTGATCCCTTTCCCACCATTGCGAGTGGCGGCGGCATGACTTCTCCTGTTGTTCCTTCGATGGACTATACTCAGCCTATGAATTTCACTAGTCCAACGATCACGCCTCCTACACCTCAAGGCATTGCTGGAATACCTCTCACACCGATTATGGTGTAGGTGTGAAGTGTCGGCATTGTGGTAGAGAGATTGAGGAGGATACGGTGGACAAGGCTCCTTCGTGTTCCTATTGCTATCTGCCTTGGTTTTTCTTTTTAAGGGAAAATAAAATGCAGTGTTGGCATTGTAGTACCGAGTTAATTTGGGGCGGGGACCATGACATAGAGGACGATGAGGACTATGTTATGGAGACGAACTTGTCGTGTCCTGAGTGTAGAACCTTGGTAATGGTTTATTATCCCGCAGAGGAAGAAGATGACCCTTCAGAGCTTTGATGCGCTTCCCGAGGAGGCGTTAAAAGAAATACTGGCTTTAACGGAAGCCAAGAGGCGGCTTGATTTACAGGACGAAGCGCAGAACAAGTTCATGCCGTTCGCGCATCATGTGTATGAGAACTTCATTGAGGGGCGTCATCACAGGGTTATTGCGGAAAAGCTAGAGGCTGTGGCTCGTGGCGAGTTAAAGCGGTTAATTATTAACATGCCGCCTCGTCATTCGAAGTCCGAGTTTGCGAGTTACCTGATGCCTGCATGGTTTTTGGGTAGGAATCCTAAACTAAAGATCATTCAGGCTACCCATAATACAGAACTAGCTGTACGTTTTGGTAGGAAGGTCCGAGATTTAATTGACGATCCTGCGTATCGGGAGATTTTTCCGGACACAAGTTTGAAGGAAGACAACAAAGGCGCGGGAAAATGGGGTACTGACAAGGGCGGCGAGTACTTTGCGGCGGGTGTTGGTGCTGCGGTCACGGGTCGTGGTGCGGATTTGTTTGTGATTGACGATCCACACTCGGAGCAGGACGCTATGAGCGACACTGCGTTTGATCATGCGTATGAGTGGTACACTTCTGGTCCTCGTCAGCGTCTACAACCGGGTGGTGCAATCATAATTGTCATGACTCGGTGGGGTAAGAAGGACTTGACGGGTCGTTTATTGGCCCGACAGGGCGGCGATGTGATGGCGGACAAGTGGGAAGTGGTGGAATTTCCTGCGATTATGCCTAGCGGCAACCCTTTGTGGCCTGAGTTTTGGGAAAAAGACGCATTACTGGGGATTAAGGCGTCTCTGCCCGTGTCAAAGTGGTCTGCGCAGTGGCAACAAACGCCCACGGCCTCTGAATCTGCGATTATCAAGCGCGATTGGTGGCAACCGTGGGAGGAAGACAAGGTTCCCACGTTAAAATACGTTATGCAGTCGTATGATACGGCGTTTTCGAAGAAAGAAAGCGCGGATTACAGCGCAATTACGACTTGGGGCGTGTTTAATCCGCTAGAGGGCGGACCTGACCACATAATTTTGATGGATGCGCAGCGTGGTAGGTGGAGTTTCCCTGAATTAAAGGAAATTGCCTATGACGAGCATGAATATTGGGACCCAGACATGGTTATCATAGAAGCCAAGGCCACGGGACAGCCTTTGATAGACGAATTACGTCTCAAGGGCATTCCTGCTTTGGGTTTTTCTCCGGGTAGGGGCAAGGATAAGATCACTAGGATGCACATGGTAGCTCCTTTGTTTGAGGCGGGGTTGTTTGGTATCCTTCGGACAAGAAGTTCCCTGAAGAGGTCATCGAAGAGGTGGTTTCTTTTCCCTATGGTGACAACGACGATTATTGTGATAGTATGACCCTAGCTTTGATGCGTTTTCGGCAGGGTGGTTTTATCTATCTGGACGGCGAAGATGACCTAGAGGATGAATGGAAACCTCGTAGACGGGAGTATTACTGATGGTGATGTCACCAGACATAGAAGTACCGATTGATGTTCCTATGGAGTTTCCTAACGGAGCCGAGGTTATTGATGACGGCATGGGCGGGGCGATAGTTCAGTCTATGGAAGAGATGCCTATGGATATACCTGATGACATTCCGTTTGACGCTAACTTGGCAGAATACTTGGATGACGGCGTTCTTGGCGAGATATCCTCTGATCTTCGCGGCTTATACGAGGAAGATTTAGAGTCGAGGTCCGAGTGGGAGGAGACGTACACCAAGGGTTTAGATTTACTTGGGTTAAAGGCAGAGGAGCGCACAACTCCGTTTGAGGGTGCGTCCGGTATTGTGCATCCCATGATTAGCGAGAGTGTGACGCAGTTTCAGGCACAGGCATACAAGGAACTTTTTGCCAGCGGGTGGCCCTGTTAGAACTCGTCTTATGGGTTTGCAGGACCAAGCTCGTGAGGATCAGGCCAATCGGGTAGAACACTTTATGAACTACCAGATTACGGAGATTATGGAAGAGTATGATCCTGACATGGATCAGATGTTGTTTTATCTCCCGTTGTCTGGTTCTACGTTTAAGAAGGTTTACTTTGATCCCACGAAGCAACGTGCCGTTGCACAGTTTATACCAGCACAAGACTTAGTTGTACCGTACTCTGCGTCTGACTTAGCTACGAGCAATCGGGTCACGCATGTATTGCGTATGGACATCAACGATGTGCGCAAGATGCAGGTTGGTGGTGTATATCGTGACGTTGACTTGAAAGAGGGCGGGGAGGTTGAGGCTGACTCGGTTCGTCAGAAGGTTAATGAGCTAGAGGGGCTGTCCAAGAATTACTCTGACGATGTTTTGACGGTGCTAGAGATGCATGCGGACATGGACATTGAGGGTTTTGAGGATATGAACCCTCAGACGGGAGAGCCATCGGGCATAAAGCTACCGTACATCATTACGATTGATGACAACTCGGGACAGATTTTATCTATTCGGCGCAACTTTGACATGGGTGATCCCATGATGCGCAAGCGTCAATACTTCGTACACTATAAGTTTATGCCCGGATTAGGGTTCTATGGCTTTGGTTTAGTGCATATGATTGGCGGGTTGGGCCGTGCCTCGACAAGCTTGCTGCGTCAGTTGATTGATGCGGGTACGCTTTCGAATTTACCTGCGGGTTTCAAGGCCCGTGGTGTTCGCGTTCGTAACTCTGACGAGCCGTTGCAACCCGGAGAGTGGCGGGACATTGATGTTCCGGGGGTGCGATTAGGGATTCAATTATTCCTCTGCCGTATAAGGAGCCATCGGCTACCCTAGCGCAGATGCTTGGCGGTTTGGTTGCGGACGGAAGACGCTTTATATCTGTAGCGGACCAACAGATATCAGATATGAATCAAGAGACGCCAGTTGGAACGACTGTTGCGTTATTGGAACGTGGATCGAAGGTTATGTCCGCGATTCACAAACGTTTGCACTACGCGCAGAAAACCGAGTTTCGGCTTTTGGCGCGTATCTTCGCTGAAAACTTACCTCCCGTTTACCCATATGAGGTAGCTGGCGCACCCCAGCAGGTTAAGGCGCAAGACTTCGACGGCAGGGTTGACGTCCTCCCCGTCAGTGACCCTAACATTTTTTCGATGGCGCAGCGAGTTACATTGGCCCAACAGCAACTCCAGTTGGCTCAGTCAAACCCGCAAATGCATAACCTCCATGCAGCCTATCGAAGAATGTATCAGGCGTTGGAGGTGCAAAACATTAATGAGATACTTCCTCCCCCTCCTCAACCGCAGCCAAAGGACCCTGCGATGGAGAACGCGGACATGATCTCGGGCCAGCCAGCCAAGGCATTTCCTCCTCAAGACCATGACGCTCACATACAGTCTCACTTAAGCCTGTTGAGTTTACCCATACTGCAGAAGACGCCCCCTGTTTTGGCTGGGTTATATACGCATGTGTTAGAGCATGTATCTATGAAGGCTCGTGAAACTGTTATGGAGCAGCTACAGGCTATTGCTATGCAGGCTCAGAGCCAGCAGCTACAGCCTCAACAGTTTGCGCCAGAGCAGGTAGAAGCTCAGGTTGCTGTGGTAGAGGCTGAGTTAATGGCTGACATCATGCCTCGTTTAGCGGCGGGTCAAGACAGTGCGGCAGAGGACCCCTTGGTTAAGATTCGGATGCAGGAGCTTCAGATCAAACAGATGGAAGCGGAGCACAAGGCTGCTATGGATCAGGCTAAGATAGAGATAGAGGGTGCCAAGCTTGAACAACGTGCCGTCACTGACGCTGCTCGACTTGATTTACAAGAAGAGATAGCCGATAATCGCAATGCGGTTAATCAGGAGCGTATTGAGGTGCAACGTCAAGCATCGATGCGAAGAGGGTAATGAGTCCAGAGTTTTTATGGAGCGGTGTTTTAACAGCTATTATTGGGGGCTTAGGCTGGTTTGTTAGAAGCCAAGTTTCTGAGATGAGCCGTTTGCAGATACTTTTGAATCGCACTAGAGAAGAGATGGCGAAGGAGTATGTCACGAAGGTTGAAAACACCACTGACATAAACCGAGTTATTGTGAGGTTGGACGCTTTAGACTCTAAGATGGATCGCATGTTGGAGAGATAAATGATTGATCCTGTGACGGCTTTTGCCGCAGCTAACGCCGCGTTTAAGGGCGTGAAGATGTTGGTTGGCGCTGGTCGTGAGATGCAGGACGTCAGCAAGCAGCTTGGGCAGTGGTACTGTGCTGTTGCGGATATCTCCAAAGCAGAAACCCAGCGTAAAAATCCAACGTGGTTGGATAAGAAGACGCACGGAACCGATAACATAGAGCAAGAAGCTATGGATATCGTGATCCGCAAGAAGACCTTACTTGAAAAAGAGAAAGAGATTAAGTTCATGCTGGACTATAGGTTTGGCTTGGGGACTTACGATGAGATGCTGGGCATGCGCCGTAAGATACGTGCTGAACGGGAGGAGACCGTGTATCGCGCTATGGAAGCAAAACGTCAAATACAAAACAACATGGCTATTGGTGCGTTAAGTCTTGGTATAATTGGCGTTTTAGGTGGTGGTATTTACTTAATAATGTTGGTTACGCAATGATAAACGCGCTTATTTTGTCTGTAACTCTTGCGGGAGTAGCTAATCCAACGCATGTTCAGTGTCACTTATGGAAGCGGTTTACAGCCGAAAACGGTCAAAAGGTGTGTGTTTATAGGTTCACAGCGGGATATGGTGGCTTGGGGTATCACTACCCTACAAAGAGTTTTTCCGAATGCCCGAAGGTTTTTAGTTGTCTGTATGAGAAGAAGGATAAGCGACCTAGCTTGTCGGAAATATTAGATGGCCTGAAAGGAGGTTTCTAATGACTATGGAGAAGTTTTTGGCGTGGAAGGTTATGCCTCGGCTTATGATGTTGGTGATGACTGTTATGTATATTCGTGTGATTGAGTGGTTTATGTCGTTGCCGCAGGATGTTGTTAGTACGCAAGCTACTGCGCTGACTGCAACCGTAACGGGTGCTATGACAGGCGCATTCGCCGTATGGTTAGGATCAGAGAAATGATGGCATTACTGGGAAGTTTACTTGGCTTCGGCAGTTCGTTCCTGCCGTCTGTTCTTGATTACTTCAAGGCAAACCAAGCGCAGAAGCATCGTATGGAAATGATGCAACTTGAGACAGAGCTTGCTCAAAGACGCTCTGAGATGAAGCTGGTTGAGTTAGACAAGAAGGCAGACATTGAAGAAACAAGGGGGTTGTATGAGCATGATCGATCTATCGACGCTGGAGGATTTATCAACGGTCTTCGGGGTTCTGTTCGTCCTATCGTTACTTATGCCTTTTTCGGATTGTTCGTAGCCACGAAGGTTGTGATTATGGTTAAGGTTACGGAGGCTGGTGGTGATTGGATGCAGGCCGTTGATCTAATGTGGGATGGAGAAACCTCTGGCTTGTTCAGTGCGGTATTGGCATTTTGGTTTGGTAATAGAGCCATCTCTAAGTACGCAGCCAAATGACAGATAAGGTAGTTTCTTTTCCCAAGCTGTCTGAGGGAGATCAACAGTGGCTTGAGTTAAAAAAGCAACAGGAACTTATTCGTCAACAGGCTAGACTCATAGCAAACAAAGGATGAATCATGGGATACAAGTTAGGAAAGCGAAGCCTGTCAAGGCTAGAAGGGGTCAACGACGATCTGGTAACTGTCGTGAAGTACGCCATCGGCGTTACGAAGCAGGACTTCAGTGTGATCTGCGGCCTGCGAACGATAGAGGAGCAGAAGGCGTTAGTTGCAAAAGGGGCATCTCAAACCATGCGGTCAAAACACATTGACGGTAACGCGGTAGACTTGATGGCTTATTGTGATGGCGGAGGCCGTTGGGAGCTTAACCTATATGACGAGATTGCCGATGCTATGAAGGAGGCTGCAGAGGCAGTGGGGGTAAAACTACGTTGGGGCGCGGCGTGGACTATTGATGACCTTGGCGCTTACGAAGGCACAGCAGAACACGCTATGTGTTCGTACATTGATACACGAAGATCACAGGCGCGTAGGCCGTTCATAGATGCTCCGCATTTTGAATTAATGTTCTGATGTATGTCTTTGCTCTCTTGCTGTTCGTGGGTTATGGAGCATCAAGAGAGTTGGTTGTTGAAGACATGTACTTTTACCGTATAGATCACTGTAATGCGATGGCTTCATTTCTAGTGAAAAGATACAGTTCTCACGGCATCGCGGCTAAAGATCGTGCTGTTGCATATTGTGTGCCAAAGAAAATTGACACAGAGAAAAGTCCTGTATACTAATACATATACTTTTATCTAGGGAGCCGGACATGGCGATGAAGAAAAAGGGTTACCGTAACGGTGGCAAAACGGGAAACAAAAAGAAGATGATGGCTGGTGGTCGCGCTAAGATGAAACCCAAAGGCATGAGAGTCGGTGGTCGCGCTAAACCCAAGGGTATGAAGGTTGGTGGTCGCACTAAAGTAAAAATGAAAAAGGGCGGTCGCGCTAAAAAATAACACATGGCTTATTTACATTCTAACGTGCCTTATTTTAAGGCATGGGTGAGGCGTGAGTATACTCATAATCATGAGCAGTACCACGGAGAGTTCCTGCATGCGATGGTGATAGGTGTGACTTCGATGCCGAATAGGTGTCTTAGTTTTCAGGTTATCTTCACGGGTTGCGAAGCAGAGGACGAGGAAGAAGACACAGTACATGGCGGAGCAATGTGGGCAAGAATGCCCATCACTGCGTTGGTGGCGGACATTCCTTTGGAGGAGTGGCCTGACCCCATGCAGACGTATGATGCTCAACCGTGGGATTGTTCATCACATCATCATGCCGTTTACGTTATGGACAGAGCCACCCCCTGTCCTTGGATGGCGAAGATAGATGGAGAGATGTATCCGGCGAAATACTTATTTACCGTGGACTATACGGAAAGTGAGATTGCTGATGACCCTGCTCAACACAAGCAGTCGCATGTTCTTCAGCTATTGGATGCTGGAGATTGGACAGGGAATATAGTGGCGTTACCTAACAACAGAGTTCGGGTTACGCATCCAGCGTGGTTCGAGGTTGGGGAGGGTGCGCCAGATTTCAGGCCGTCTCAACAAGTACACTATTCAAAGTCTGACCTTGATTACACTCTGGACGTAAATAAGATATTCAATAACTTGTATCAGGAAGATTGATGGACGGTGTTGCATTAGCTGCGTACTTGTATAAGGTGCTGCGAGAGCGTGAACAGGAACTCGCGGACGCTCTAGCGAATGATGTTGCCAAGGATTGGGAGCATTATAAATCTTTGGTGGGAGAGATACGGGGACTTTCCTATGCGCGATCAGAGCTAAAAACCCTGCTGGAGAATAACGCAGAAGATGTCGAAGACCTTATTTCTTCCTGAACATCTCGCGCAAAAAATGAACAAAGGAAAGGCCGATGCTTCGGACCCTTCTGTTGTTGATGGCGCGTATGTTGACGCCAAGGACCGAGTGCTTGATCCGGACCTTTTAGATAAATCTCTTCTTGATAGGCTACCTCAACCCACGGGTTGGAGGCTTTTGGTGATGCCCTATCAAGGGGCCACCAAAACCACAGGAGGCTTACATATCCCTGATGAGGTTAGGGACCGAGAGGCTGTGGCTACTGTGGTTGCTTATGTTTTAAAGCTTGGACCCTTAGCATATGATGATCCTTCAAAGTTTGGAACGCAGGCGGACCCTTGGTGCAAAGAGGGTGATTGGGTTTGTATAGGCCGATACTCCGGCTCTAGGTTTAAGATAGACGGCGGTGAAGTTCGCATCATTAACGATGACGAGGTTATAGCCACTATTTTAGAACCTGATGATATTAAGCATATATAGGAGGCAACAATGGCAGAGGAACAGGCTGTTATCGAAGAAGAATCTGTAGAGGTAGAGATTGATGTTCCGGAGACAGAACCGGAACAGGCAGAACTTCCTTTAGAGGCAGAGCCGTCAAAGCAAGAAGACGGTGAGGAGCTTGAGAACTACAGCGCAAACGTTCAGAAGCGCATCTCCAAGCTTACGGAGAAGTATCGAAACGAGGAGCGTGTTAGCCAAGAAGCTACTCGCGTTGCTCAAGAGCTTATGAATGAGAACAAGCAGCTTAAAAACCGCATGCAGAATTTGGACAAAGGATACTTGTCTGAGTATGGCGGCAGAGTTGAAGCTCAGATGGACGCAGCTAAACGAGTGTTCAAAGAGGCTCATGAAACGGGTGACGCGGATAAGATGGTCGAGGCTCAAGAGGCCATGTCCAAGATTGCCATTGAGCAAGAGCGTTTGCGTATAGCTAAAGAGCGTTCTGATAAGACAGAAGTTGCTAAAGAAGAAACTATGACTCCTGCCCCTGCTTCTCAACAGGAGAAGCCTGCGGCAAAGCCGGACCCAAAAGCACAGTCTTGGGCTGAGAAGAACACTTGGTTTGGCGCTGATGAGGTTATGACCTATGCGGCTTTTGGAATACACCAAAAGATGGTAGAGCAAGAAGGGTTTGACCCGACTAGCGATGACTACTATAGTGAGGTTGATCGCCGTATGCGTGTGGAGTTTCCGCACAAGTTCCAAACGGCGAACAAAACGGGAGGAGCACAGGTCGCATCCGCTGGCGCTTCCGCATCCCGCAGCACTGCAAAACAGGGGCGCAAATCGGTTAAGCTATCACCGTCACAAATATCGATGGCGAAACGTTTAAACGTGCCGCTTGAAGAATACGCTAAGTATGTGAAGGATTAAAAGCATGGCTAATCGAAAACCTCGTGAGAGCGAGACCCGTGAAACAAGTTCACGCAGAAAACCTTGGGCACCGCCCAGCCACCTAGAAGCACCTGATGCCCCTCCGGGGTATGTGCATCGTTGGATACGAGTCGCAATGCGCGGCGAAGAGGATAAGATGAACGTCCATGCCAAGCTACGCGAGGGATGGGAACCTGTTCGTTCCGACGAATATCCAAACTATGAGGCTCCTGTTATTGATGACGGGAAGTATGAAGGAGTAATTGGACAAGGCGGACTAATGCTTTGTCGTATACCTGCCGAGACTATCGACGAACGATCCGCGTACTACGGGAACCGGACCCGCGAACAGATGGTAGCTGTCGATCAGGATTTAATGAAGGAGCAACATCCTTCAATGCCGATATCTAATAGTCGGCAAGTCGTGTATCGTTCGGAGGCTCACGCAGAGACTCCGACTAAACTTAGAGGATTGCTATTATGGCAAATTCAAATGGAGCATTCGGGCTACGTCCGTATGGCATTCTAGGGTCCGCTGCTAACACCACTGGTACAACCGAGTATCGGATAGCTTCGGACAATAGTAACCCGATCTTTCAAGGCATGGCGGTTATCCCGCTTGCTGCGGGGGTCATTGACGATCTGCAAGCTGCGGCTGGCGGTAACGTCTCAATCGCTGGCGTCTTTAATGGATGTGAGTATGTTTCTTCGACCACTGGTGAAAAGATTTTTTCCAACTTTTGGCCCGGATCAGGCGCAGATTCAAACTTTCCTGTAAAGGCGTTCTTGTACGATAATCCAGCACAACTGTTTACCATTGCAACGTCTAATGTTGTGTCGGCGGCAAACACTGAGGCTGAAGTTCGTGCAGCGGTCTTTGCAAACATTGCGTTTGCGACAGGCAACAGCGGTTCAACCACCACTGGTATTTCTTCAGCGACTGCTGATTTGAATACCATCGCCACCACCAACACGTTGGCGTTGCGTATTATGGGCATTATGGATGACCCAGATAACAGCGACTTTACTGCGGCTGGTATCCCGTTAATCGTTCGTATTAACAACCACTTCAATGCGCCTACGGGTTCTATTGCGGCTGGTACTGTTTCCACGACAGGCGTATAAGGAGTTTAGAAGATGGCTATTTCTCGCGCACAACTAGCGAAAGAGCTAGAACCCGGACTAAACGCTCTGTTTGGAATGGAGTACGACCGCTACGAAAACCAACACGCGGAAATCTACACAACGGAATCATCGGACAGAGCGTTCGAGGAGGAAGTTATGTTGAGTGGATTTGGCGCTGCGCCTACTAAGGCGGAGGGTTCTAACGTATCGTTTGACGATGCTAACGAAGCATACACTGCTCGTTACAACCACGAAACTATCGCACTTGCGTTCTCTATCACAGAGGAAGCAATCGAAGACAATCTCTATGATCGTCTTGGTTCGCGGTATACTCGTGCGTTGGCTCGTTCAATGGCACACACCAAGCAAGTTAAGGCCGCTGCGGTTCTTAACAATGCATTTACCGCTGGCGCTAGTGCTGGTGGTGATGGGGTTGCTTTGTGCGATGCATCTCACCCTCTGACGAACGGTGGCACATTTGCTAACGAACCTTCGACAGCCGCTGATTTAAATGAGACATCTCTTGAAGATGCCTTGATTAACATCGCTGGTTTTGTTGATGAGCGTGGACTGAAGGTTGCTCTTCGGGGTTTGAAGCTTCTTATCCCACGTCAACTGCAGTTCGTTGCAGAGCGCCTGATGGTGTCCAACCTTCGCGTTGGCACTGCGGATAATGATACGAACGCCATCCGTTCGATGGGTATGTTGCCTAACGGTTTTGCCGTTAATGACTTCCTAACGGACCCAGATGCGTTCTTCATTATGACTGACGCTCCTCGTGGTATGATTCACTTTGAACGCACCGCTCTTTCGACCAACATGGAAGCAGACTTCGACACAGGTAACATGCGCTTTAAAGCGCGTGAGCGTTACAGCTTTGGGTTCTCAGACCCACGTTGTATTTTCGGTTCCCCCGGAGCGTAATCTGTGTTACAATAACCGCAAGGATTTTCCCTCCCTGCTCAACTGGGGCGGTCTTCGGATCGCCCTTTCTTTTTGTTTAAACCTGTTGTATTGTGTCAGTATCCCTGACAGCCGCACAATGTGGCTGACACTAGCCAAGACAGGAGATCACAATGGCTAATACAACTTTTTCGGGTCCGGTTCGTTCCGAAGGCGGATTTCAAGTCGTTTCTAAGAACGCTACTACGGGCGCAATCACCACTGTTGCAAACACTGCTTCCACAGGAATTGTTACTAATAAGTATGTGAAGCATGTCGGTTACGCGACAGGTGTTACTGTGAACACTACCGCAGGCGATAGTCCAACGATTGGTGAGTTCACACAACCAGCAAACACAATCATCACGGACATTAAGATTTTTGTGATACGTCCCCTGTGATTGGCACAGGCGATATTGGTTATGAGGTTGGAACTTCTAGCTCTGGCGCACAGATCGTTGCGGCTCAGACAGATGAGATTTTAGATGGCGGTACAACTGTTGTTGAGCATAACGTGACTGTAACTGCGTTGGTTTTGCAAACTCAGGACGGCACTACTGCTCCAGCGTCTGTTCAATACACCTCTGCAGAACGTACAATCTTCTGTAATATCACCAATACGGTTGACGCTACCACTGCGGGTTCGTTTACGTTCATCATTGAGTATGTGCAAATCGCATAAATAGGAGCGTGATATGGCAGATGCTGTAGCTACACAGACGCTTTACGACGGAACTAAAAGGGTTGTTCAAAAGTTTACGAACATCTCAGATGGTTCCGGAGAATCGGCAGTTAAGAAGGTTGATGTTTCTGCACTGACTACGGGTTTGGATGGCGCTGCTTGCACTGGCGTTGTGATAGAACGAATCTGGTGGCAGTGCATTGGCATGAAAGTTCAAATTCTTTGGGATGCAACAACCGATGTTCTATGTATTGAACTAGGTGAGAACCAAAGCGGTAATCATGAGTACAGTGTATTTGGTGGTTTGACTAACAACTCCGGCTCTGGAAAGACCGGAGATTTGATGTTCACAACGGTGGGTCACACAGCGCAGATACATATACCATTATTTTGTACATGCGTAAAAGAGTATGGCTAGTCGCTCGGATAAGATGCCGAAGCGCAATAAAAAGAATTTCCGTCCCACAAAGTCTGGGGCGGGAATGACCAAGGCTGGAGTTGCGGCGTACCGCAAAAAGAACCCGGAGTCTAAGCTAAAGACTGCGGTGACGGGTAAGGTTAAGAAGGGCAGCAAGGACGCCAAGCGGCGTAAGTCATTCTGCGCTCGTTCGGCAGGACAGATGAAGAAGTTTCCAAAGGCGGCTAAGGACCCTAACAGCCGTTTGCGTCAAGCACGAAAAAGGTGGAAATGTTAAATGGCAATGTCTCGGTCACAGATGGAACAACAGGTTTCCAAGTCTCCTAGTAAAGAACCAAGGGGCCTTACCTACTACAAAAGAGGTGGTAGGGCTTCTCCTAAATCCAAGGGCAGCAAGATTTGCCCTGCAGGAAAGGCTTGGGCAAAGAGGACTTTTGACACGTATCCTTCGGCGTATGCAAACATGGCTGCATCGAAATATTGCAAAGACCCTAACTACGCAAAAGGTGCGAAGGGCAAGAAGAAGAAGAAAGCGTAATGGGTGCGTTAAAGAAATGGCGTGACCAAAACTGGGTTAGGATTGGGACCGATGGTAAAATCAAAGGTAAGTGCGGTACTTCAAAGGACAAGAAGAACCCTGACCGATGCCTTCCAGCGGCTAAAGCACGTTCTCTTTCTAAAAAGGATAGAGCTGCGACTGCAAAGAAAAGGAAAAAAGCTGGAGCAAAAGGAAAAACCGTTGTCAGTAACACTAAGAAAGCCAAAGTCAGAGGCTACTTCGAAGGTGGAACAATCAACTACACCGAAGCCAAGAGGCCGTACCAAGGGAAAGTCCAAGAAGGCGAAGCGGTCGCGAAAGGCTGCGGACAAGTAATGAAATCTAGGCGCAAGAGCACCAAGGGCGTTGTTCGTCAGTTTTAAGGAGAAGGCTAATGGCTATGAAACAACCAACAAAAGACCAGATTGGTCTTAAAAAGTTACCTGAGCCAGTTCGTAATAAAATGGGGTACATGAAAAACGGCGGCAAAGTTACAAGCTATAAAAACGGCGGCTGTGTTATGACTAAAACCAATCAATCACCGAAGTTGTATTAATCATGGCTACTTCTGGCTCCAGAGATTTCAACATTGATGTTGGGGAGATCATTGAGGAAGCGTATGAACGTTGTGGATTAGAGGTCCGCACGGGCTACGATGCTCGTACAGCCCGTAGGTCTTTGAACCTGATGTTTGCTGATTGGGCAAACCGTGGCATTAACATGTGGACCGTGGCGCAAGCTACTATAACGTTGACGCAAGGGCAGTCTGCCCAGACGCTAACGGCTGATGTTGTAGATGTTTTGGAGATTGTTCTTAGGCGCAGTAACACAGACTTTGAGGTAGAACGGATTAGTCGGGGGGAGTACGCCACTCTTCCTAATAAAACCACGCAAGGCAGGCCAAGCCAGTTTTATTTTGACAGGCAGATTTTACCTGTCATAAACCTTTGGGCTGTTCCGGAAAACTCTACAGACCAGTTGGTTTATTACTATGTGCAAAGGATTGAGGACGCAGATGCATTGGTAAACACAACGGACATGCCGTTTCGTTTTTACCCCTGCATGGTGGCGGGGCTGGCGTATTATATCGCTATGAAAAGAGCGCCAGAACGGATACAACTCTTGAAGAGTGTGTATGAAGAAGAGTTTCAACGTGCGTCTGACGAGGACGAGGATCGTGTTCCTCTTAAACTTCAACCAAGCATGCAGTATCTAAGGGTGTGACATGGCCTATGCCTCAGACAAGAATGCGTATGGGATTTCGGATCGATCCGGTTTTCGCTATCGACTGAGGGATATGCGTCAGGAGTGGACGGGGGCGCTTGTTGGCAAAGACGAGTTTGAGCCAAAGCATCCTCAGTTGTTTCCTCCCAAGGTTGGCCCTGACCCACAAGCGTTAAGGAACCCTAGGCCAGAGTCTGGTTTAGAGGAGCAAAGAAACATTCAATACGGTTTTCGGCCTGTTGGTTTTAACGGGGACGAGGCGTTGACTCCTAATAGGTTGAAATCTACAGGGGAAGTCGGAGAGGTTACGGTGGTCACGTCATGAGCTTTACATTTGCGCAGTTAAAAACAGCGTTGCAAGATTACACTGAGAACACTGAGACTTCTTTTGTAAATAATCTTCTCTTTTTATACGAACTGCGGAAGAACGGATTTTAAAATCTGTTCAGCTAAGTTTGTTTATTAAAAATGTTTCAGGCACAGCGTCCAGTGGAAACAAGTTTCTTACAATGCCTAATGATTTCTTGGCCCCTTATTCTTTGAGTTTAAGAACCGTTACGGACCCAGCGGCTAGTGGCAGTGATTACGGCTTTGTGGAGTTTAAAGATGTTAGCTTTGTTCAAACCTATACGCCTGACCCTGCTACAACAGGTGTGCCGAAATACTACGCTACGTTTGACGTCAGCAATTTCATCTTGGCACCTACAC
>UEXL01000075.1_pt1 | contig 50934 bp, 108 predicted proteins | sample 1796671 | NCBI WGS metagenome assembly UEXL01 (sample SAMEA4772471, study PRJEB27181) | metagenome | reverse complement strand
GTATTATAATCTAAATTTATAGGAAATTTGAATGGCAACAATACAAAATCTTACAATCGACCAAGACGCCGATTTCACAGAAATTTAACCATAAAGATTCTACTGGAACTGTTGTCGATATATCAGGACAAACAGTTACAAGTAAGTTGAGAAAAACTCATCTATCAACAAGCGCAACATCATTTACTACTGCAATTGTAAGTGGTACTGATGGCACATGTTCAATCACACTTACAGACACAGTAACGGCTGCTTTGACAGAAGGTAGATATGTTTGGGATTTAACAACAACTGACTAGTGGTGGTTTAGTTACACGAAGATTAGAGGGTCGAGTTACAGTAACGCCTAGTGTAACTAGATAACTATGAGTACGAACAACAAAGGTTGGGCACCACATCTAATCTAGGGTTGAAGAAATAGACATCGACCCAGAAATAGAGAAAGAGATTGCTCAATTGCAAGAGGCAAATTTTGCCGAAAAGATTAAAGAAATAAAACTTGTTGAAAAGAAACAAGAACAAAAGTTGAACTTGCAGATGAACTTGGAAGTTTTTGGTGCCATTACAAAGGCGAAGGTAGACTTAACTGAAAAGATTGAAAAGAAGAAGTTAAGATTGAAGGTTTAGAAGAACTCTTTAATGAATTAGCAAGTACAAAGAAAAAGAAAAAGAAAAAGAAAGTATTATTAGTAGAACCAGAGAAAGAAATAGTTCCACAAGTAAGTACAGAAGAACTTGTTACTGAATTGGAACAACTGGCAGTAGTAGAAGAAACAATCGAAGAAGCAGTTGAAGATAAAGCTGTAGATAAGATGATTGAGAAAGTGAAGAAGCAAATTTCTAGTATGAAAAATGCTAATGAACTTGATAAAGAAAGAGTTAATCAATTATCATCACTTGACTCATGGGAGAAACTTAAAGAAGAATTTTTAAATTTCAAACATACAGTCAATGTTCAATTAGGAACAGTAGGTGGTGGAGGTTTAGACCCTCACAACATTAACTCAGACTTTTTGCCATCGCAAACGAATACTTACAATTTAGGTAGTGCGAGTAGACGATGGAAAGATATATTTCTTTCTTCTAACTCTATTAACTTAGATGGTTGCGACAATTTCGTCAGATGGTACAGGTGCAATTGCGATTGCAGCCTCTGGTGCCACATTACCAACAGGTTCTAAGACTGAAGATGGTAATGCACTTGCAGTTATGGGTTCAACTACATCTGGTTCGATATCGCAACCAATTCGTAGAGTTGATTTCTTTAGTGCGGCTGGTGGGTTAAGTACTAAAAATGCTACATTCGAGTTTAACGCTGAAGTGGCAGATAAATATTCTTTTTTAGATAATAGTACATTTACATTAGAAAATGGAAGTGCATTAACAGAATCAGGAATAACATTGTTCCAATTATAGGAAAATTATGAGTGCAAAAACCCCAATAAGAACAGTTTTTAATGCAAGTGATGTTGCAACAGGTTTAGCAGAATATCAATCAGGCGAATTCATACCTCTATCACATGGTGGTATTGGAGCTGCACTTTCAATAGGTAGTGCAGGACAAGTACTCAAAGTAAATTCAGGTGCAAGTGCATTAGAGTTTGGCGAAGTTGCGGCTATCATTAATATTGATGCAATGAGTGATGGTTCTAGTGCTACATTGGCCGCAACTGATAAGTTTGCATTTTCAGACGGCGGTACAGAAAAATATATACTGGCATCACAGATAGACACTTTTGTTTCAGGCACATCAGCAACGCTTACGAATAAAACATTAACTGCACCGACAATTAATGGTGTTGTTGGCGGAACTGCAACTTCGCAAACAATTACAACATTAACTACGAGTACAATTTCTGCTGGTAATTTATCAGTAGATTCGTCTGGAACTATTACACTTGATGCAGATAGTGGTGCAATTGATTTGGCAGATGGCGGAACACAGTTTGGTTCATTAACAAATTCAAGTGGTAACCTAATTATTAAATCAGGCAGTACTACTGCAATGACAATGAGTGGTGCTAATGTTACTGTTGCTGGTAACTTAACTGTTGAAGGCACAACAACTACTGTTGACTCATCAACTATTCAAATTCAAAATGCATTTGTTTTTGAAGGCGCAACTGCTGATGCTCATGAAACAACATTAACGACTGTAGACCCAACTGCTGATAGAACAATATCATTACCAAATGTATCTGGTACTTTGCCTGTTTTTGCAGCTGCAAGTACAACACAAATCACGGCAACTCCAGAAGAATTAAATATATTAGATGGTGTAAGCGGCGTTTCAACGGCTGAAATAAATTTCCTTGACGGTGTTACATCAAGTATACAAACACAACTAAATACTGCACTTACTTCTACAACCAGGCGCTACAAAGGCATTTGCAATCGCACAAGCTGTCGCTTTAGGATAATACTAAATAGTAAGATAAAGGAAAACAATTATGGCAACTCCAAGTACAAGAGAAACATTAAAACAATACTGTCTAAGAAACTTAGGTAAGCCTGTTATCGATATTAATGTTGATGACGACCAAGTAGAAGATAGAATTGACGAAGCACTACAATACTTTGCACAGTATCATGTTGATGGTGTCGAAAGAATGTATCTAAAATATCTAGTAACGGCAGACGATATTACTCGTATGACGACTGACGCTTCTGAATCAGTAACAGAAAATTCTGTTACAACCACATATAAAAGAGCTGATAACTTTCTTGTTGTTCCTTCTTCAGTTATTTCTGTTATCAATGTATTCCCATTATCAGACAGAGCAAATCTAAACATGTTTGATGTAAGATATCAACTAAGACTAAATGACTTATATGATTTCTCATCAACAAGTATTGTTCATTATCAAATGACTATGCAACACTTAGACTTTCTTGACCATATTTTAGTGGGCGAGAAACCAATGAGATTTAATCAACTATCAAACAGATTATATGTTGACATGGATTGGGGTACTGATATTACTGCTGGCGAATACTTAATCTTTGAAGTTTATCGTAAAGTAGACCCAGACACATACACAGACCTCTATGATGACTTATATCTAAAAAGATATACAACTGCTCTCATTAAAAGACAATGGGGTCAAAACTTATCTAAATTCTCAGGCACAGCAATGCTCGGTGGCGTAACGCTGAACGGACCTGAACTTTTTTCTTCTGCAATCGAAGAGCAACAAAGACTCGAAGAAGAAATCAGACTTAATTATGAAGAACCACCACACATGCAACAGGGATAACTAAATGCCAACTAATGTCTATTTCGACACCGGCACCACTTCAGAACAAAGATTATACGAAGATTTAATAATCGAACAACTGAAGATATATGGTCAAGATGTCTATTATCTACCAAGAAAAATAGCGAACAAAGATACTATCTTTGGCGAGGACCCTGCGAGCTCGTTTGACGATTCATACATCATTGAAATGTATGTCGATAACTCTGATGGTTACATGGGCGAACAAGAGATTATTAAGAAGTTTGGCCTAGAACTCAGAGATGACATTCAGTTTACAGTATCTAAGTTAAGATGGGAAACACTAGTAGGTAATAATTCAGACTTAGTTACAGAACGCCCACAAGAAGGCGACTTAGTTTACTTCCCAACAACAAACAAGTTCTTTGAAATACAGTTCGTAGAACATGAAGCGCCATTCTATCAACAGAGTGCGTTGCCTGTTTACAAACTATCATGTACTACATTTGAGTACAGTTCTGAAAGACTTGATACTGGTATTGCTATTATTGACCAGACAGAAGATGACTTGTCAGTTGATACAATGCAGTTCCAGTTTGCACTAGAAAACGAAACTGGTTCATTCGTATTAGAATCAAGTATTGGTGCAATCGACTACTTTGTCAATGAGTCATTTACAATGGCAACCCAACAACCTGCTGACATGGGGCAAATATTTGAAACACAGGCAGGCACGAATACGGCATCAACAGCTGATGACATACTCGACTTTAGTGAAAGAAATCCATTTGGGGAGGTTGACGACTACTAATGTTTGGAGAACACTTTTACCACAAACAAATTCGCAATACTGTAATTGCGTTCGGTACGATATTTAATAATATCAATATCAAACGCTTAGATTCTAGCGGGAATCCTTTACAGAATATTAAAGTACCTTTGTCTTACTCGCCAAGGGAAAAGTTTATTGCACGATTAGAACAACAAGCGAGTTTAACTGGAACAGATTCAAGTGTGGCTATTACTCTACCTCGTATGTCATTTGAAATCAATGGTTACAGTTATGATGCCTCTCGAAAGTTAAACAAGAATCAAAGGAGAGGTGTTGTTACAACAAATGCAGACACAACAAAACTAAACACACAATACTCACCTGTGCCTTATGATGTGAGTTTTTCATTGAGTGTGTTTACATCTAACTCAGATGATGGTCTACAGATTGTTGAACAAATACTACCATATTTTCAACCAGATTACACAGTAACAATGATTGAAAATTCTACAATGGATACAAAGAGAGATATACCTTTATATTAGAAAATGTAAGTTATGACGATTCGTATGCAGGCGACTTAACAACAACAAGAAGAATCGAATATACATTAAACTTTACTGCAAAGATATATCTATATGGACCTGTGAGTACATCTGCTGTTATTAAGAAAGTATCTGCAGATTGTATGCTAATACATCTGACCAAAGTCCTTCTCGAAAGAAAGAGTTACAGTACTCCAAATCCAACAAGTGCAGATAAAGACGATACATACACATACACAACAACATTAGACTTCTTTGATGATGGTTTAAACTATGATGAAGAAACAGGCAATGATGTTTAAATAAAAAGGGTTTAATATGAGTTCTATTGATGACAAACTAAACGAAGTTCTAAATATCACACCTGAGGTTATCGAAGCCTCAGAAATTTCTACAGTTGAAGAAAAATTGCAGTTCCTGAAGATAAAGATGCAGAAGTCGATTTTGATACAGGCCGTGAGAATCTATATAAGATGCTAGAAAAAGGAAATGATGCAATAGATGGCATACTAGCATTAGCGAAAGAAGGAGAGCATCCTCGTGCGTATGAGGTCGCAGGACAACTCATAAAAACGGTTGCAGATGTATCTAAAGACTTGATGGCAATGCAAGAAAAACTCAAGAAACTCAAAGAAGTACCAAATACAGGACCTAAGAGTGTTACAAATGCTTTATTCGTGGGTTCAACAACAGAATTAACAAAACTATTAAAGGAGAAAAAATAATGAAAGTATTATGCGTGTTATATGATGACCCTAAAGGCGGAATGCCTGAGAGTTATCCACTAAGTGATTTGCCTAAAATAGACAAATATCCTGACGGAATGACATTACCTAGTCCTCAAGGCAGAGATTTTACGCCTGGCGAACTATTAGGTTGTGTGTCTGGTGAGTTAGGACTAAGAAAGTTTTTAGAAGAAAGAGGTCATTCATTAGTTGTTACATCTGACAAAGACGGCGAAGGTTGTACGGCAGATAAAGAATTAGTTGATTCAGATATTGTTATCTCTCAACCATTCTTTCCTTACTATGTAACAAGAGAGAAAATGGAAAGTGCGCCTCTTTTAAAGATGGCGATTACTGCTGGTATCGGTTCAGACCATGTTGATTTACAGGCTGCAATGGACCATAACATTGATGTTGTTGAAGTAACTTACTGTAATTCAAGGTCTGTTGCAGAACATATTGTTATGCAGATTCTAGTCTTAGTAAGAGATTTTACTACTCAACATAACATTGTGAATGAAGGCGGTTGGCATATTGCTGATGCAGTTTCAAGGTCATATGATGTTGAAGGTATGCATGTTGGCACAATTGCTGCTGGTCGTATCGGTATTGATATGTTAAGAAAGATGAAACCATTTGATGTTCATCTTCACTATTTTGATAAACACAGACTAAGTAATGAAGTAGAAAGAGAATTAGGTTTAATCTATCACGATTCAGTAGAATCTTTAGTTGCTTCATGTGATGTTATTAATATTAGTTGCCCACTACATCCCGAAACAGAACACTTGTTTGATGACGAGATGATTGCGAAGTGTAAGAAAGGTGCATATATTATTAATACTGCAAGAGGTAAAATCTGTGATAAAGATGCTATTGCTCGTGCATGTGAGTCAGGACAACTATCAGGATATGCTGGAGATGTCTGGTTCCCACAACCTGCCCCTAACGACCATGTCTGGAGAAGTATGCCACATCACGGTATGACACCACACACTTCTGGAACTTCACTATCTGCACAGACAAGATATGCAGACGGCGTTAGAGAAATACTAGAATGTTACTTTGCTGGTTTTGATATCAGAGATGAATATCTAATTGTTAAAGACGGAGACCTTGCTGGTATGGGTGCTCATTCATATACTAAAGGAACTGCAACAGGCGGTTCTGAAGAAGCTGCGGAGTTTAAAAAGTAAATGAATATTTTAGACCAGGTTTAGAAGAAAGTATTACACTACCACCATACCCCAAAAACTCAGACGAGATTGGAGAGGTGGTAGATGCTGTATCAACAAGAACAGCAGAAGATGTTGAGTCTATTAGAAATCACGACCATGAACCATTTTATGCAGTTGAAAAATATTGCAAATCAAAGAATATAGAGTTTGACCGTAAAGCAATGAGAGAGGTAATAAAACAGGCAACTGACATCATTGGCTACTTCAAAGGTAGTTTTAATCGTGATAGACCAGTAGAAGTTGACCCAACTCTGAATACATTGCCTAGTGAAACAAATAAGTCAAGGTCTTACCCAAGTGGTCATGCATGTCAGTCAAGATTGATTGCAAGATATATGGCAGAAAAGAATCCTGTTCACGCTGAAGAATTATTAAGAGCAGGCAACGAATGTGGTCTAGGAAGAGTCAAGGCAGGGTTTCATTATATGTCTGACTATCATATAGGCAATTTACTGGGTGAGAAACTTTATATATTTATGAATCGAGAAAGTGATGGCGGTAACTAAACAAGACCAGTATCTTGGTAACCCAAATCTAAAGAAAGGGCATACTAAATCAAGGTTTACAAAAAAACAAGTTGAAGAAGTCATCAAATGTTTAGATGACCCAAAATACTTTATTAGAAAATACTTGAAGATTGTTACAATTGATAAAGGTCTAGTGCCTTTTGATATGTACAAGTTTCAAGAAAAAATGGTTGATACATTTCACGAGAATCGTTTTTACGATTTGCAAACTGCCAAGACAGAGTGGAAAATCAACAATCATAGTTTCATACCTCTTACATTATGTGTTATTCAATGAAAATGTGAATGTCGCTATATTAGCAAACAAATCTTCTACTGCAAGAGATTTGTTAGGGCGACTGCAACTGGCTTACGAGCATCTGCCTAAATGGATGCAACAGGGCGTTCTCAACTGGAATAAAGGTTCTATTGAATTAGAAAACGGAAGTAAAATCGTAGCGGCGAGTACATCTTCTAGTGCTGTTCGTGGTAGTACCTTTAACATCATATTCTTAGACGAGTTCGCTTATGTTCCTAATAACATTGCAGAAGAATTCTTTAGTTCTGTATATCCTACAGTATCATCTGGTAAATCATCTAAAGTGATGATTGTATCTACACCTCATGGAATGAATATGTTCTATAAGATGTGGGTTGATGCCGAGAACAAACGAAATGACTATGTGCCTGTGGAAGTACATTGGTCTGAAGTTCCTGGTCGAGATGAAAAGTGGAAAGAAGAAACAATAAGAAACACTTCAGAGGGTCAATTTCAAACAGAGTTTGAGTGTGAATTCTTAGGCAGTGTCGATACACTTATTACTGCAAGTAAACTCAAAACAATGGCTGTTCAGAATCCTAAACGAAGTGGGGGTTTAGATGTGTACGATATGCCTGTTAAAGACCATATCTATACAATGACTGTTGATGTATCACGAGGACTATCGAATGACTACTCAGCGTTTTGTGTGTTTGATTGTACAAAGGCACCATATAAGATAGTTGCAAAATATAGAGATAACGAAATTAAGCCGTTACTCTTTCCAAGTATTATAGAAAGAGTTGCGAAACATTACAATAGTGCATTTGTTTTGATTGAGATTAATGATTTAGGACAACAAGTCGCAGACAATCTACAATTTGAGATTGAGTACGATAATGTAATGATGTGTACACAACGAGGCCGTTCAGGCCAAGTATTAGGTGGAGGGTTTAGTGGTCGGGGAAACCAACTAGGTCTAAGAATGACAAAAGGTACTAAGAGAATTGGTACTTCTAATCTAAAGAGTTTGATAGAAGGCGATAAGTTAATTATTACTGACTTTGATATTATTGCTGAATTGTCAACATTTATATCAAAAGGCAAGTCGTGGGAGGCTGATGCCGGTTCAACAGATGACTTAGTAATGTGTTGTGTGATATTTGGTTGGTTAGCTAATCAGGCGTACTTTAAAGAATTAACAGATGTTGATGTGCGTGGACAAATGTTTACTGAACAACAAAATGCTATCGAGGCTGATATGGCACCGTTTGGGTTTATTGATAACGGACTTGATGACCCAGAGGGTCGCAATAATTCGTTCTTTGATGACTCTGGAGTACTTTGGAATCCCGTATCTTATCACAGAGGCGAAAACTAGTGTTTTCAAAAGTTATAAATATTGTGAAAGGGTTGAAACATAAACTTTAATAAAGGAGAACTAAATATGGCTTTTCAAGTATCACCAGGTGTCTCCGTAACTGAGAAGGATTTAACTAATGTTGTTCCTGCCGTAAGTACATCAAGCGGCGGAATTGTGATAACTGCGGAAAAGGGACCAGTTGATGAGATTACAACAATTTCATCTGAAAAGAATTAGTAGATACATTTGGGAAACCAACTGCTGATAACTTTGAAGAATGGTTTACTGCTGCTAACTTTTTAGGATACGGAAATAATCTGAAGGTAGTAAGACCGATTACAGGCATGGTAAATGCTGTGTCATCTGGTACTGCTGTCTTAATAAAAAATACAACTGATTACCTAGACAACTACAGTCATGCTGCTAGTTTTGCTGGTAAAGTTGGAGCTTACGCTGCTCGTGAGGCAGGAACATTAGGAAACAGTTTAAAAGTTTCTGTATGTACTAACTCAACAGCATTCGGACCACATTCTCAAAGTGGAACTTTAACAAATGACGCTTCGGCTGCAATCGGAGATACAACTGTTACTGTGGACGATGGATTCCTATTTCAAGTAGGCGATATACTAGAATTTGGAGATGCAAGTGCTGTACCTTCAACTGCAGGTGCACCATCAGGACATTACTACAAGATAACTGCAATATCAACTCATGTACTAACAATCGCAAGATTCAACACTCAACTGGTAAAACAGAAACAGGCGGATTAAGACACGCTGTTGTTGATAACTGTAAAGTGTTAAGACATTGGGAATATTATTTTCAATTTTCTAATGCACCAACAACAACAGATGATGTTGCTGCTGGCGGTTCAATAGATGAAATGCACATTGTAGTACTAGACGAAGATGGCGGAATCACAGGAACTGCTGGAACAATCTTAGAAACATTTGAAGGCGTTTCACAGGCTTCTGATGCTAAGACATCTACTGGTTCAAGTAACTATTATGCTGATGTAATTTATAACAATCAAAGTATGTGTATGTCATGGACCATGATACTACTCTTGCAAATGCAGGTAGTGCTAAGAAAGGTCAAACTTTTGATAACACAGTGGAAGTAATGCTTTTGTAGTATCTCAGTTCACTTGCAAGTGGTACAGATGACTTTGCTGCTACTAACGCTGAGATTGCAACTGCATATGAAAAATTTGATGATGCAGAAACAGTTGATTTATCTTTACTAATGTGCGGACCTTCACAGACAGGTGCTGACGCTACTGGCGACACAAAGGCAACTGCTGTTATGGATATTGCAACTGCAAGAAAAGATTGTGTTGCATTTATTTCACCTGCAAGAGCAGATGTTGTAGATGTTGCTAACGCAGTTACACAAACTCAAAATGTTGTAGGATTTGCTGATGGCTTGCCATCAACAAGTTATGCAGTAATCGATAGTGGTTACAAATACATGTATGACAAGTACAATGATGTTTACAGATATGTACCTCTTAACGGAGATACTGCTGGTCTTTGTGCAAGAACTGATAGTGTTGCAGATGCATGGTTTTCACCAGGCGGTTTCAATCGTGGACAAATTAGAGGTGCAGTAAAACTTGCCTTTAATCCTAATCAAACGCAAAGAGATGAACTCTACAAATCAAGAGTAAATCCATGTGTATCTTTCCCAGGACAAGGTACTGTGTTGTTTGGCGATAAGACTGCACAATCAAAACCAAGTGCATTTGATAGAATCAATGTTCGTAGATTGTTCATCACTTTAGAGAAAGCTGTTTCTACTGCTGCTAAATTCCAACTATTTGAATTCAATGACGAATTCTCTAGGGCGAACTTTAGAAACTTAGTAGAACCATTCTTGAGAGATGTTCAAGGTCGTCAAGGTCTTACAGACTTTAGTGTAGTATGTGATGACACAAATAATACGAGCGATGTAATTGATAGAAACGAATTTAGGGCTGATATCTTTATCAAACCTAATCGTTCTATTAACTTCATTCAACTTAACTTTGTCGCAACTCGTTCAGGCGTAGCCTTTTCTGAAGTTGCAGGCGCTTAATTTTAGAGGAGAATAAAAATGGCAAACATTAATGAATTCAAATCTCGACTAAGAGGCGGCGGTGCAAGAGCCAATCAGTTTAAGGTAACTTTACCTTTTCCTGGTTACTGCAGTTGGTGGTGAAACATCTGACTTATCATTCTTATGTACTGCAACAGGTATCCCAGGACAAGATATTCCTATGGTAACTGTAAACTTTAGAGGTCGTCAATTGAAACTTGCTGGAGATAGCAGAACATTCGGTCCTTGGACAATGACTGTATTAAATGATACAGACTTTAAATTGTATCGTGCATTTGAAAGATGGATGAATGGTATCAATAACATGACTGATAACGAAGGTCTTACAAATCCTAACGATTATCAAGTTGATGGTTTTGTTGACCATTTAGACAGAAATGGCAACTCTAAAAACTTATATTTTAAGAGGGGCATTTCCAACTTCACTAGATGATATTGCACTTTCGTATGGTACGAATGATGCTATCGAAGATTTTGGTTGTTCATTTACTATCAATACTTTGAAACAGATACAACTACATAATTTTTAACAAGTTATAAGGACAATATAATATGGCGAATTTACTTGGATTCCAAATAACTCGTAACAATAACGATTTAGGGAAGCCGGCAGAAGCGAAACAAGCGTTTACTGTCGCCTCCCCTGATGACGGTACAACAACTATATCCGCTGGCGGTTACTTTGGCCAATACTTGGATATGGAAGTTACTGCCAAGAATGACATTGATTTAATTAAAAGATATCGTGAGATTGCTCAACACCCAGAATGTGATATGGCAATCGAAGATATTATCAATGAAACTATTGTTTCGGATGAAAGAGATGCTTCAGTATCAGTATCACTAGATAAACTAGCGGTATCAGATGCTATTAAAGGAAAAATGCGTGATGAGTTTGACGAAGTTTTGCGTTTGCTTAACTTTGACGAAAAAGGACACGATATTTTTTCGCAGATGGTATGTTGACGGAAGAATTTACTTTCACAAAGTTATCGACCCGAAAAGTCCACGAAAAGGGCTAACAGAAATTAGATATATCGACCCACGCAAAATAAAGAAAGTTCGTGAGGTCGCTAAAAAAAGAGATAATAAAGGTAAGGGCGTTGAAGTTATGGAGACAACCGCAGAGTGGTTTGTCTATAATGAAAAAGGCATCTCATCAGCAAACTCAAATGCTGGTCTGAAGATTGCTGCCGACTCAATTACTTATGTTACATCTGGTGTAATTGACCAAACTAAGAATATGGTTATGGGTCATTTGCACAAGGCAATTAAACCGACCAATCAGTTAAGAATGATTGAAGATGCTGTTGTTATTTACAGAATAGTAAGAGCACCTGAAAGAAGAATATTCTATGTTGATGTTGGTAACTTGCCTAAAGTAAAAGCAGAATCATATCTGAGAGATGTGATGGCAAGATATAGAAACAAACTTGTCTATGATGCTTCTACTGGTGAGATCAGAGATGACAGAAAACATATGTCAATGCTTGAAGATTTTGGTTACCTCGTAGAGAAGGTGCAAAAGGCACAGAAGTTTCTACATTATCTGGTGGTCAAAATCTTGGTGAGATTTCAGATGTTGAATACTTTCAAAAGAAATTATATCAATCTTTGAATGTGCCAATGTCAAGATTGGATTCAGAAAATGGATTCAACATGGGCAGAGCCGCAGAGATTACAAGAGATGAACTAAAGTTTACAAAGTTTGTCGCTAGATTAAGAAAAGATTTACTGGCGTCTTTAACGATATACTAAAACACAATTGTGTTAAAAGGTATTATCACGATTGAAGATTGGCGTAGAATAAAAGAACACATACAGTATACTTTCTTAAAAGACGGGTACTTTGCTGAATTAAAAAATGCAGAGATACTAAGAGAAAGATTAAGTCTTGCACAAGAAGTAAGTCCGTATGTAGGTAAGTACTATTCTGTTGAGTATGTAAGAAAGAATATCTTACAACAAACAGATGAAGATATTATTGAAATTGATGGGCAGATTGCCAATGAGATAAAACAAGGAATTATTGCCTCACAAGATATGGGTGATGATGAATATGGTGATATAAATATAGGAGATGAATAATTATGTCAAATGAAAGTGTAGTAAATATGGTAGATTCATTAACAGTGGCGACAATGTTGCGGCTCAAGATGCATTTAAAAGTGCGTTGACTGATAAGATTGGTATGGCGTTAGATGCTAAACGACAAACAGTTGCAAACGATTGGTTAAATGCTGCTGATGAACATGAGGCAATAGAAGCTGGTTCTGAATTATCAGGACAATCTTCTTTTGATGCTGTTGCAGCTGAAGTTGATGCAGAACCATGTTGATTTTGAGATTGATGACGACCAAGTAGAGGAAGAGTAAGTGAGCGAAATTTCGTTTAAAAGTTTCACAGGTAAACTGGATGAACGAAAGACTTCATTACCGACTACGCAGTTTAAAAATTTATCTCCGAAGATGAAAGCGGCAATAACAGATATGTATGCAATGATAAACAAGGCATCTGACCCTCTCATCTCTAAGATAGAAGGCATTGTTAAGGCAATATCAAAGAAACACGGTGTTAGTGTTATGATATTGAAGATTATATTGACAACGAATTAATAAAATAAAGGATAAAAATGGCTATTGCAACAAGAACACTCAAAGATACAAAAATTGCAACAGGTAGTGGTGCTGCTGGTGGTAAAGTAACTGTCTTAGTAAACATGAATGACAATACTACTGCCGACTCACTTGTAGTTGATGCAAGTGGTTTAGCTGGACACGCTAATGGTGCAAAACTAGATATCACTAGAATATGGTGGGCATTAGTACAAGGTACTGCTGATGACAACACAGGTTGGGTTCGCTTTATTTTGAAGGCGATACTGATGTTACAGCAATCAATCTTGCTGGCACAGGACACTATGATGGTACTGCTGGTAAAATTGAAAACAGCGCAACAAATACCGGTGCAACTTCGGGAGATATAAAGTTAAGTGCTTATGGTGTTTCTGGTTATGTTATGATTGAACTAAGAAAAGACGAAAGTTTTACTGCGTAATTTCTCATGGCAATTAGTAATGCATAGGTTGTGAATACCACTTCCAAGTACATTGTTAAGTCAACAGGTATTGGAAGTGAAACCGACCAAGAGTTGGTTGATGCAAAAACTTACAGAAGGTAACAAATGAATCAAAGTAAGTTTAATTGAGTGTTACTATAGAAGGCACAGGAACATTAACAATTAGTGCTGATAGTGAAAAAGATTTGATTTGACTTTAACTGGTAAAGGTAAGTATGGATTACGACCTGATCAGTTAAAGTTTGGTAACGATAAAATATTATTAACAACTGATTCAAATGTTAAGAGTTATTTGTTAGTAACAGAATTTAGGAGAAATAACTAATGGCTGATGTTGTAACAAGTCAAACATTAGTAGATACAGCAGGAACAAAAACTGTAATGAAGTTTACTAATATGAGTGATGGTTCAGGTGAAACACTTGTAACAAAAATGGACGCTAGTGCGTTGACATTTATGACCGAAGATGCTACAAAAGTGTTGCAAAGATTTGGTGGGCAATTAATACTACAAATGGTAAATCTGGTGTAGAATTATTGTGGGCAGGAAGTGGAACAAGTTCTGCTAATGCAACAATAGGATTTTTTCTGGTACAGGTTATCACGATTACTATACGGCAGGTAATAGTATTCCTAATAATGCAACACTAACAGCAAATACAAGTCCTGCTGGTGATATATTATTTTCAACAAAAGGATTTGTTGCAGGTGATAACTATACTATCATCATTGAAGTAAGGTAAACAAAAAGAAAAGGTGGAGAAATGAAACTAATAACAGAAACAATTGAAGATATCGAAGTATTGAAGCAACAAAAGGTGGCAAAGCATACAAGATAAAGGTGTCTTTATGCAAGCGGATATTAAGAACCGTAATGGTCGTGTTTATCCTGTAGGCACTTTGCAAAGAAGTTAAAAGATACACAAACGAATTTATAAATAAGAAAAGAGCTTTCGGTGAACTAGGACATCCTGACGGACCAACAGTTAATCTAGAAAGAGTTTCACATATGATAACTAGTCTAAACCAGAAGGTAAAAACTTCATTGGTGAGGCGAAAATAATGGATACTCCTTACGGCAAAATCGTCAAAATTTAATTGACGAAGGCGCTCAGTTGGGTGTATCATCAAGAGGTATGGGTTCTATATCTAACGGTACAGTTGGTAAAGACTTTTATCTCGCAACAGCGGCTGACATAGTTGCAGACCCATCAGCGCCTGATGCTTTCGTAGAAGGTATTATGGAAGGCAAAGAGTGGGTATGGGACAACGGCGTACTGAAAAGTAAAACTGTTGAAGCATATAAACACGAAATAGAAAAAGCAAGATTACAAGAATTAACGGAAGTTAAATCAAGAATTTTTGCTGACTTTATCTCAAAACTGTAAAAAGTACGCAGATTATCCATAAAGCGTAAAGTTTAAGGTGATTTGTATAAATAATTATAATTAAAAAATTAATTAATTTTTAATAAAGGAGACCGAATGTCTGAAACCGTTAAAGAAGTAGTAGATTTAGAAGAGCAAAGAACGCAGCTAACAAAGATGCTGAAGCTCCTGAAGCTACTCACCTTAAAAATGACGCTGAAGATTTGGGTGCACCAGTAGTTAAACCTACTGATGCAAACCCGGACGCAACGAAAAAGGTTAGTAAAGCATCAGACCAAGTTAATAAAGACGCAAATGACGGTTCGTTACCAAATGACCAAAAACCATCTGCTGAAAGAAGAAGAAGTAGAAACTGAAGAAGAAGTAATTGCTGAAGACTATTGATTCAATCGACTTAACTGATGATGTTAAGGCATTAGTTTCAACTGACGCTGATTTATCTGAAGAATTTAAAGATAAGGCTGCGACAATTTTTGAAACTGCTGTTAAGACAAGAATCAAAGAACAGACTAAAATCCTTGAAGCACAGTATGAAGAAAAACTTTCATCTGAAACTGAAACAGTAAAAGAAGCTATGGTCGAAAAAGTTGACTCATATCTAAACTATGTTGTTGAAGAATGGATGAAAGAAAATGAATTAGCAGTTGAAAGAGGTATTCGTACTGAAATCGCTGAAGATTTCATTACTGGACTTAAAGGACTTTTCAAAGAACATTATATTGATGTTCCTGAAGAAAAATACAATGTACTAGACGATTTAACAGGTCAAGTCAAAGATTTAGAAACTAAATTAACGAACAGATTGAGAAAAATGTCAATCTTTCTAAAGATGTTTCTGAGTCTAAAAGAGAAAGCTTAGTTATTTCTGTATCTGAAGATTTAGCAGATACAGAAAAAGAAAAGTTTGCTTCTATGGCTGAAAATGTTGAGTACGATAGTGCTGAGAAGTTTAGAGAAATTAGAAACTATTAAAGAATCTTATTTCCTAAAACAAAATAGAAGAAGCAACATCAAAGATGAAGTTGATTCTGTGGCGGCGAATATACCTGCTGAGCTGGTACATCCGATGCTATGGCTGCATATACAGCCGCTATTACTAAAAACCTTAAATCTGTAAAGATTTAATTAATTAAACATAGGAGAGATAAAAATGTATCTTACTGAAAACTTACAAGACAAATGGCAGCCAGTATTGGAGCATCCAGATTTACCAAAAATCGGTGACGCATACAAAAGAGCTGTAACAACTGTTATTCTTGAAAACCAAGAAAAAGCAGTTAGAGAAGACAGATCATTTATGTCAGAAGCTGCACCAGCTAACGCAACTGGTTCAGCTGTTGACAATTGGGATCCTGTTTTAATATCACTTGTTAGAAGAGCAATGCCTAACCTAATTGCATATGATATTTGTGGTGTTCAACCAATGACTGGTCCAACTGGACTTATCTTTGCAATGAAATCAAGATTTGGTTCACAAGCTGGTGCTGAGGCATTATTTAACGAAGCTGATTCAGACTTTCTGCTAGAGATGCTGCTTCTGACACAGGTTCACCTGATGACAATCAGGAACTAACCCTGCAACTTAAACGATAGTCCCTGCTGGTACTTACACTACTGGTTCTGGTATGTCAACTGCACAAGCAGAAACACTTGGTGACGGAACTGATGAGTTTGCTGAAATGGCTTTCTCAATCGACAAAGTTACTGTTACTGCAAAATCAAGAGCTCTTAAAGCAGAGTACACAATGGAACTTGCTCAAGACTTAAAAGCAATCCACGGTTTAGACGCTGAAACAGAACTTGCTAACATCCTATCAAGTGAAATTCTTGCTGAAATCAACAGAGAAGTTGTTAGAACTATCTACACAACTGCAAAAGCAGGTGCTCAAGTTAATACTACTACTGCTGGTATCTTTGATTTAGACACAGACTCAAATGGTCGTTGGTCAGTTGAGAAGTTCAAAGGACTATTATTCCAATTAGAGAGAGATGCTAATGCGATTGGTCAACAAACTCGTAGAGGTAAAGGTAATATAATCATCTGTTCTGCTGATGTTGCTTCTGCTCTTCAAATGGCTGGTGTATTAGATTACGCTCCTGCTCTTGCAACTAACTTAAATGTTGATGATACTGGTAATACTTTTGCTGGTGTTCTTAAATGGTAAATTCAAAGTATATGTTGATCCATATAGTGCGAACGTATCTGCTGCTCAATTCTATGTTGTAGGTTACAAAGGTACTTCACCTTACGATTCTGGTATATTCTATTGCCCATATGTTCCACTACAAATGGTAAGAGCAGTTGGTCAAGATAGTTTCCAACCAAAAATCGGTTTCAAAACTAGATACGGAATGGTTGCAAATCCTTTCGCAACTACTAATGGTGCTGGTGCAATTGACTTAACGTCTCCTGCAGCTGGTGACCAAAACGTATATTACAGACGTGTTAAAGTTTCTAACATTATGTAATATTGGTTGATACCGATTACGAAAAGGGGCTTCGGCGCCCTTTTTTTTGTTCTAAAAACCATTATAAATAGTAGTATGACAGACACAAATATAATTGATAGACAACCTACTAAATTTGACTATGCAAGTCCGATTCAGTTTAGATTTAAAATGACTAAACTACCTAAAGTAGAATTCTTTGTACAGACAGCAAACATACCTGGCATAAGTTTAGGTACAGCAACTGTGCCAACACCTTTGTATGATTATCCTACCTGGTGATACAATAACTTATCAAACTTTTGATATGTCGTTTCTAGTAGATGAAAATCTAACTAACTATAAAGAATTACATGACTGGATAAGTGGTCTAGGATTTCCTAAGAATCATACTCAATTTGCAGATTACAAGGAACAGGTGCTGATAGATTTCCTGGCACAACATCAAGCACGGCTGCAACAGGAACATCTATTAAACAACCTCTTGATGAAGGTGGTACATATTCAGACGCAACACTCACAGTTTTAAATAGTAAAAATATTGCTGTGACCGAAATAAGATTTCAAAATGTTTATCCTATATCTCTAGGATCATTATCTTATGATATCAAGGCAAGTGATGTTGATTATTTACAAGTACAAGCAAGTTTTAATTATTATTATGATATTACAGATATAATACAAGACAATATAGGATGATTTTTGATGAAGACTTTAACATGGATAGATACGGCCGTCTGCCTGGGTAATGGGCAATCAAGACAAGGCCTAGATTTACAAAAATGAAAGACTATGCAACCGTAATAGGTTGTAATGCAATCTATCGTGATTTCACACCTGATATATTAGTGGCATTAGATTCAAGAATATCACACGAGATATATCGTAAGGCAAATCTAAAAGACATGAAAGTATATCTAGGATACTGGACGCCTGTTCCAATATTTGTTGCAAAAGAAATGATGAAGACAATGGCAGATAAGACTGATATTGTTTGGAATGATAGTGATGAAGTTGTTTATCATGGCGCTGATGGTGTGTTCACACTTACAAAAGGACATAATTTAGGTATAACTTATGTGACAGGTGTTTCTAAAGATGATGAGATAATAGACATTGAACCAGATGTAGATGGTTTTGCATATGCAACAGGCAGTCGATCTGTACATCTTGCCTGTGAATTAAATGCCAAAGAGTTTACATAGTCGGACATGATCTATATTCTGATACAGATAAAGTCAATAACATATATGCTGGTACAGATAGTTATGCCGAGAAAGACGCATTGGCAGCCAGACCTGATAATCCAGATGAAACATTTAATTGGATCCTACAACATAAAAACACATTTGATAAATTTCCTAACACACAATTCTATAAAGTAAATAAAGGCCGAAGCAAAAACGGATATGCCAATAAAGAATGGTCAGATTGTCCTAATCTAAAATACATTACACAAAAGAAATGGCTCAAAGGCTTTACAATTAGCAGAAAAGGTGATATAATATACATATGACATTAGAAGAATTACAACAATCAGTTAATAAAGATTTTAAATTAGATGATACGGAACTAGACGCCGAATCAATTAAGATACCTTTATTACATAACAAATATTTACAACACTTTAATAAGTTTTCTTTACTACTAAAAATCTGAATACGATCATAAGACTATGATAAGAGATAAGTGGGAATACTATACAGGTAAGGCAGACCCTAGTGTATATCAAGAGAAACCATTTGACATAAAAGTATTAAAGGCAGATGTACATATCTATATGGATTCTGATCCTGATTTACAGAAGGCAGATCAAAAAGTTGCCTATCTAAATCAAATAGTTAAATACCTTGAACAAGTTTTAAGAAGTATAAACAATCGAACATTTTTAATTAAGAACGCTATTGAATGGAAGAAGTTTACTAGCGGTGCAATATAATCCTTTTCAACATATCTTTAACTCATAATTTCTGTGATGACATGATCAAAACAGGAGACTCATTAAATATTAAAAACGCTAAAATAAAAGATGGCAATAATGCCAATAGAAGTTCTAAAGTATCATAGTTAGAAGGTGAACACTTTCCTAATCATTTACATCAATGCATTGATTCAGCAAATAAATTATATAATTTTTCACTATACGAATTTGAACCATTACAATATACCATATACGAAGAAGGCGATCACTATGATTGGCATGTAGATAATCACAAAGAACCTTATCATAACGGCATGATTAGAAAATTAAGTTTTACATTATGCCTAAATGATGAATATGAAGGTGGTGATTTTAATATATGTGAAACACATCCTGTTTCAGAAAAAACAAAAGTAAAATCATTCTCACTTAAAAAAGGTGAGATGATTGTTTTTCCTAGTCACACATGGCATAACAAAGTAAATAAGGTTACAAAAGGTATTCGTAAGGCTCTTGTCGGTTGGGTTGTAGGAAAACAATGGAAATAAATTATATAAATAATAGTATGACAATATGGAATTTATATGATTATCAATCACGACAACTCTAATCTCATCATAGAAAAGAAGAACGAAGTTTACATAACGGTAGACTGCGACTCTGGCATACAGCGAGAGATATCTGAATTTTACTTTCTATGTGCCAGGGTATAAAGTTTATGCCAGCATATCGTACTCGTATGTGGGATGGCAAGATAAGATTGTTTTCACAAAAGACAAAAGAGATTTACTTTGGCTTGTATCCATACATCAAAGCATTTGCCGAAGAACGAGGTTACAATATAGTGGCAGGCAAAGATATAGACATAGATAATAAGGTCGATAAAGATGTTGTCACTAAATTTTCTAATAGTCTAGGACAGAAATTTGAAGCAAGAGATTATCAGATAGACGCAATATATCATAGTTTAAAACGCAATAGGGCCCTCCTGGTGAGTCCTACGGCGTCTGGTAAGTCATTCATCATATATTCCTTAATTCGTTATTATAGTCACTTAATTAAAGAGGATGCCAATAATAGAGTATTATTAATCGTGCCAACAACATCATTAGTTGAACAAATGTATACCGATTTTGAGTCATATGGTTGGAATGTAAAGAAGTATTGTCACAGATTATATAGTGATATTCTAATCAGACAGATAAAAGGTCTTGATATCTACATGGCAATCACTATATAAATTACCAAGAGAATACTTTAAACAATTTGGTGTTGTATTTGGCGATGAGGCACATCTATTTAAATCTAAATCACTTACAGAAATTATGACTAAACTAATTGATTGTAAATATCGTATAGGTCTTACAGGTACTTTAGATGGCGCCCATACACATAAGTTAGTATTAGAAGGTTTGTTTGGCTCCGTAAACAAGGTGACTACAACTAAAAAACTTATGGATAAGAAACAGTTAAGTAATTTGGCCGTGAGATGCTTGATACTTAAACATAGTGACGCCAATTGTAAAATGATAAGCAATGGTAAATATCAAGACGAGATAGATTATCTAGTTAGTAGTAAATCAAGAAATAATTTTATTCGTAATCTAGCACTTAAAATAAAAGGTAATACATTAATATTATTTCAGTTAGTAGAAAAACATGGTAAAGAATTATTTAAAATTATAGATGAAAAGGCAGAAAAAGATCGAAAGGTTTTTTATATATATGGCGGTGTTGAAACGGAAGAGAGAGAAAAGGCAAGAGCAATAGTTGAGAACGAAACTAATGCCATTATTGTAGCAAGTTATGGTACTTTCTCAACAGGTATTAACATTAAGAATTTACATAATATAATTTTTGCAAGTCCTTCTAAAAGTAGAATAAGAAATCTACAATCTATCGGTAGAGGATTAAGATTAGGCGACAATAAAGTAAATGCGACACTATATGATATATCAGATGATCTAACGCACAAGTCTAAAGAAAATTATACCTAAAGCACTTCAAGAAAGAATAAATATATACAACGAGGAAGAGTTTGATTACGAAATACATAATATCAACCTAAAGGATTAAAATGGAAAAAGATTATCGTATGGTAAGACTAACAGACGGAACTACTATTATGGGTAGTATCGTTGTTGATAAAGACTTCTTACGAATCACAAACGCATTAGAATTAAATACTGTAAAGAGATCAACTGAAATGGGTATGAAAGATGACTCTACTTTAGCACCTTGGTTGCCATTTACAGATGATAAAACGTTTGTAATCCCTAGAGATAAGATATTAGTAATTACACAGGCAGATCAACATATATCACATTACTATGAAGTAATACTAAAAAAAGTTCAACAAGACAAAGAAAAGGCAAAACCTACTTTGTCTGCTGAAGAAATGGAAAAATATATAAGTTGGCAGATCAAATGGATAGATTAAGAGAAACCGAACCTAAAGAAAATTTACAATGGACAGAAGAAGATTTGATTGATTTATTCGGCAAGAAAACTATACATTAATATACAGCTATATAGCTGGTTCCCCAAGCGACTACATAGTCAGTATAACATAGATTTCGGAACTGTCAAGCATTTGAAAAATAATGTAACTGCTTTACATTTAGCTACAAAAATGATATAATGACTTTATAATCAAGAAAGAAAATTATGGAAAAACAAAAGCAAAGTTGAAACCACACTATGTAGATAATAAGAAGTTTCTTCAAGCTATGGTTGAACACCGTCTTAAATGCCAAAAGGCAGAAGACAAGAAAAGAAAAACCAGAAGTAACTAATTATATTGGTGAGTGTTTTTAAAGATTGCTAATCACTTATCTTACAGACCGAATTTTATAAACTATACTTATCGTGATGATATGATATCAGATGGTATAGAAAACTGTTTACAATACATGAGCAACTTTAATCCAGAGAAATCTAATAATCCATTTGCATATTTCACACAAATAATATACTATGCATTTATCAGAAGAATACAGAAAGAAAAGAAACAGCAAGATGTTAAGGCAAAACTAATTGCTAATTTGGTAGTGAAATGATGTTAGATACTTTAGTTGGTGATGACGCTCAATATAAAAGTCAGATGTTAGAATTCTTACAAAAGAATGTAAAAGAAAGTGACCCAGCAGAACCTAAAAAGTAAAGAAGAAGAAAAATAGATAATGAAAATAGCGTTGTTGAATGATACTCACTTCGGTGTGAGAAACGATAGTATGATCTTTGATGACTTCTTACATAAGTTCTATGAAGAAGTATTTTTCCTTATCTAGAAAAACATAATATCAAAACACTTATTCATTTAGGTGATGTTGTTGATAGAAGAAAATATATTAACTTTAGAGTTGCTGATAACTTTAGAAAAAGTTTCTAAACAAACTATGGGATATGAAGATAGATACTCATATGTTAATCGGTAATCACGATATCTATTTTAAAAATACAAACAAAGTAAACTCTTTACAACAGTTATGTACAGCACCTGATGGTGTCAACGAGCCTTGGATATATGAAGAACCTAAAGTAGTTGACTTTGATGGTCTAAAGATATTAATGTTGCCATGGATTAATCCAGAGAATCAAGAACAATCATTTAATATGTTAAACACAGCAAATGCTGATGTGTGTATGGCACATTTAGATTTAAATGGTTTCTATATGCATGAGAATATAACACAAACACATGGATATGATAAGAGTATCGTAAAGAGATTTGACAAGACATTTACAGGTCACTTTCATTCTAAAAGTGATGATGGTCAGATATTCTATCTAGGTGCTCAATATGAAATGACATGGTCAGATTATGGTCAAACAAAATACTTTCACATATTTGATACAGAAACAAGAGAGATAGAGGCAATACCGAATCCTAATACTATATTTGAAAAGTTAATGTACAATGATACCGAAACAAACTATGATGATTTTAATATAGATCATCTACATAATAAATTTGTAAAACTTATTGTGGTCAACAAAAATAATGAAATGTTTGATAGATTGTTGAAAGATTATATAATAAGATAACTGTACACGAATTAAAAATATTAGAAGATTACTCCGACCTCAATGCCAATCTAGTAAGTGATGATGTTGTTGAAGGTACGGAAGATACAATGACACTTGTAAATAATTATGTAGATCAACTACCAGTAGATTTAGATAAAGACAAGTTAAAGAATATGATTAAAGAAACATTTTAGAGGCACAAGATGATAGTATTTAAAAAGTAAGATATAAAAACTTTCTATCAACAGGTCAACAGTTCATAGAAATACAACTAGATAGATCATCAAAGACATTAGTTGTAGGTGAGAACGGCGCTGGTAAATCAACCATGCTAGACGCATTATGTTTTGGTTTATTTCAAAGAGCATTTAGAAACATTAAAAAGATCAGATGGTCAATAGTATTAATGAGAAAGATTGTGTTGTAGAAGTAGAGTTTGTTATAGGTAAGAATGAATACAAAGTTATAAGAGGTATCAAACCTAATAAATTTGAGATATGGTGTAATGGTATAATGTTAAATCAAGACGCTGCCGTTAGAGATTATCAGAAACATTTAGAACAAACAATATTAAAATTAAACTTTAGATCATTCACACAGGTTGTTATACTAGGTAATGCCTCGTTTGTACCTTTCATGCAATTAAGACCAGAGTATAGAAGACAGGTCGTAGAAGAAATATTAGATATAGAGATATTTTCTAAAATGAATTTCTTATTAAAAGACAAAGTAAAAAATCAAGATGAATTAATTAAACAATCTGATTTTAATTATCAGTTAATAGAGAGTAAAGTAGATTCACAAAGAAACACATAGAAGATATGAGTGGTAATAATCAACAACTGATTGATAAGAAACAGATAGAAATACAAAAGGCACAGACAGATATAGATAACTATCAATTAGATATAGATAGAGTGACTGCTGAAAAACTGCTTACAAAGTGAAATATTAGATGAAACTAAAATAAATAGTAAGTATAAACAACTACATAATTTAGAGGCAAAGTTAGAGAATACTTGTAGTAAACATAAAAAGATTTAGGTTTCTTTCAAACACATAACGATTGTCCTACTTGTCAACAAGTGATTGATGAGGCATATAAATCTACAATGATGAGTAAAAAGGCAGAAAAAATACAAGAGTTAGAAATTGCATTAGGTCAGATAGAAAAAGATATCACTTCTACTGAAACTAGATTATCAAAAATTAATGAGATAATGATTGCCATAAGAGAAAAAGAGTTATTGATTAATAGATATGAAACATCTATATCAGAAATTAAAAAATACATGACCATCAAACAAAATGAGATTGATGAGTTATCAGATGACAAGTTTACAACAGGCGTTGCTACAGGTCAGTTGACACAATTACAAGAACAATTAACTGAAGCAGATACAGTAAAAATTAAATATAGAGAAGAAAAACTTATTTAGATACTGCTAGATATCTTATGCAAGACACAGGTATTAAGACAAAGATCATTAAACAATATCTACCTATAATGAATCAACTGATTAATAAGAATTTAGCAGATATGGATTTCTTTGTTAATTTTACTTAGATGATGGATTTAAAGAAACAATTAAGTCTAGGCACCGTGATGTATTTAACTATCATTCTTTTAGTGAGGGTGAGAAGTTAAGAATAGATTTGTCAATACTATTTACATGGCGAGAGATTGCTAAGATGAAAAACTCTATGAATACAAATCTATTAATATTAGATGAGATATTTGACAGTTCACTAGACGCTTCAGGTACAGATGAATTTATGAGAATACTAACTAACAAACTAGCAAAAGAAAATGTTTTTGTTATCTCACATAAAGGTGATACTTTAATTGATAAGTTCCCTAGTATATTAAAATTTGAGAAATATAAAAACTTTACAAGGATGGCATAATGGCAGAAAAACTAACACCAGAAAAGATAGAAGAAATCGCTAAGAATTTTGAGAAGATACAAGATAAAAATACCTATAATCAAAAGCGAGAAAGAAACAGTTAAACTAGACTATGGTAGTTTAGATAACATGAGACCTAAAGATAAACCAAAGGCACCAGAGAAAAGAATACTACCTCTAATACCACCTAGTGATCCTAGATTGTTAATGCAGATTGCACCTTTTATAGACGACACATTAAAAGAGTTTGATTTTAAAGATAGAGTTGATCTATCAAAAGTAATGTATGATAGTATGGCAAAATATGGTGGTCTAGGTCTTTCTGCTAATCAAGTTGGTTTGCCATATCGTATGTTTATCATGGGTGGTCATCCACAGATAGAAGATGGTAAAGTGAGATCAGTATTCAATCCATTAATCAATGATGTAAGTAAAGAAACAATAAACATGAAAGAAGGATGTTTATCTTTTCCATTTTTATTTTATCAATCAATAGACCTAAATGGTGTTCAGTAAAATATACAGATCAACATGGCAAAGAGATAGAAGAAACTTTACATGGTATGTCAGCAAGGGTATTTCAACATGAAAACGAACATATGAATGGATATGTATTTACAGACCTAGTAAGTAAGTTTAAACTAGAACGTGCTGAAAAGGCAAGAATGAAAATGATAAAGACTTTGCAAAAGGTGGTGCAATACGATAATGCCAATACCTAAACAAAAGTATAAACAATTAAAGGCATATTATGACTTTCAAAGAAAAGTATCATACAATAAAGAGAAGTTAAGAGCGGCAGTAGGAGTTATGTTAGAACAACCTGATTTACTTTTTGATGATATATGGAGTAAGATGAAAGAAGAAGAAATGATAGAAGCACCTAAAGATTGGGTACCACAAGACGATAAACTAAAAATAGAAGGAGAAGAATAATGTACGATTCAGAATTAAAAAAACCTAAAACTCCTAAGTCTGAAAGAGATGAACAGATGAAAAGATTTTTAGCGAAGGTGGAAAAGTTCAAAAATTAGAACCAGGTTATCCTATTAATGTAGGTAGTTTAGATAAAAGTAGAAAACCTAGATACAAAAGAAGAAATTAAAAATTTTAAACCAAGTGCGGCACCTCTACCTAATTATAATACAGACAAACCAGGACAAGTTCCTTGTGGTGATAGACCACCACGTTGGGAATATCAACCACCTAATAAATTGGCAGGCAAATGAAGAATAAAAACATTTATACACGTTAACCAACACGTTATTAGAGCAAATAAAAACATAACAAAAATGATCCTGTTATAACTGTTAAATCAGGTAGAGATAATACTTACTGTCACGAAGTAGAAATACTAGGTAATAGTAAAGTTATATATGGTGGTAATGATAAAGCACTACTTAACTGTGGTGCTAGAGTAGTTATTGAAACTGAAAGTGAAGTTAGAATTGTAAATGAAACCATACGAATTTCCTAAACTAATCATAGAAGAACACGAAGGTTTTCATGTAGTTCGTGATGATCTACTAGAAGGCGGATCAAAGAGAAGATTCGTTGATAGAATGATGAGAGATGAGATCGAGAATGGCATTGAAGAATTTGTTTATGGTGGTTGTCCTGCAAACGGATATGCTCAACTATCATTAACATTGCAGGCAAATGCTTATGGTAAGAAGGCAATATTTTTTATGGCCCAGCGCTCTATGCAGAACCTACACCCATACCAACAACAAGCGTTAGACTATGGCGCTGACATTCGCTGGGTACCTAATGGTATGTTGCAAGTCACAAAGGCAAGGGCAAGAGAATATGTTGCACAAGACCCTAAAAAAAGAATACTATTGCCATTAGGACTAGAACACCCTAAAGTACTTGAAGATATACGAGAGCTTGCAAAAGGTATAGAAATAGAGTATAATATAAAGATAAGTGAAATTTGGTCAGTAGGATCAAGTGGTACATTGACAAGAGGATTGCAAATGGCATTTCCAGATAAAGATGTTCATGTAGTATCAGTTGGTCACAAAATGAGAGAAGGTGTAGGTCGTGCTAGATTATATCTATCAAAATATAAGTTTACACAAGAAGTTAAAGAAGAAGATAAACCACCTTTTCCATCTGTACCTACTTATGACGCCAAGGCGTGGCCAGTAATGAGAGAGTATGCTAAAAAAGGAAGTTTGTTTTGGAACGTAGGAAAATAACAATTGCAAGATTAAGAAGCGGTGTCAACTATAAAAGACCGCTAGATCATATCATAGATTCATTCTGTTATATGTTAAAAGATTTCAAGTTAAACATGATGAGTTTAATTACGGCGTCTATAACTATGGTTATGATAAGGCACATAGAAGAAAACCAGATGATATTCTGATAGTGATATAATTATAATACCAAGTGAGAACGAGTTTCATTATCACATACCTAATTACATTGATCCTAAAAATTTAGAAAATCTAATACTGCAATCAAAGAACACTTTGTAGATTTAAAGATAAACATATTATCATATTAAGATCGGACAGAGGTGATGATGAAAATCTATACAGAAATCATACATTCAAAGACAATCCTATTCGTAAGGTATCTATACTAGATGAAACAGATATACCTGGCAATATACATCAATTAAAATATCATTTTATTAAAGACGAATTACCAGAGAATACAAAAGACCTTATCTATTTACATATTGGGGTACTGAAAAAAGACGTGATGTTGGTGGCATAGATAGTGGCGATCAAAGACATTCAATATTAAAACAACTGCAAGAAGGTATGGGTAGATATCATACAAGATTTATAGGTAGATTCTCTACTGTTAAAAGAGATATGAAACCAGACAGTATGAGAAATATATTACCTATACTAAATCAATCACAATATACATTATGTTTTAATTGGAAGATAACAAGGCAACTACAAGTAGATATCACGAGGCATTAGCAAGTGGTATCATACCTATGGTTTATAAAGACTATGATTCGACTGGTATACTTGTAAAAGACGACTGGCAAAGAGTAGAAAGTCCTGAAGAATTAGACGAAAAATAATGAACACTAATTATAGTGAAAAATATAATGAGATACACAACATATATAAAATCACTATTGACAAAGGATCAAATCTATGATAGCTTTGAAAGTAAATTATTAAGTATTATAAATGAAAATTAAATCATTCAAAAATATTAACGGTTGGCGATGGATAGGTTTCTTATTAGCAATGATAAGTGTATCTATATTATCTAACGCCAATATCTCTACACAATGGGTCGGTTGGTCTTTTAGTGTTATCGCCTGTGTGATGTGGATATACTTTGGATTGAAAGATAAAGATTGGCCTAGAGCATTGATGGAGTTTATGTATCTAGTATTAAGTATGAGAGCAACATATAATTGGTTATTGATATGATAGAAGATACAATATTACAACAATCACATGACGATTGGAAACAAAAAGGTTTTCCTTATTATCCTAAAGATAAGAAATGGCGTGATAACATATTCAATCAGTTAATTAATTTTAAAAGAGATACATTAGTTGATAGAAGAAACAAAGTTATAGGTCAGGCTGCACACGGTCTTAATCTTGCATGGTCTTATATGGAACACGCATGGGGAATCAAGTGTGGTAAGATGAAGACACCTATGGAGGTTTGGCATGATGAGGAGCATCTTAAAAAGGCATAAACAAAATACTATCAGGTACCTTTTTAAACAGAAACCTGCTCATCAAATTACAGAATCAGATATGCGATCTATGTTGAAGATATAGTGGCACACAAATGGTTTCTAACTTTAGACCTACGGCTGCGGCTGCAATGTATGATATCTTTGTAGATAAAGATAGTCCATTAGAAGGCACAACGGCAGGTACAGTATGGGATCCTAGTATGGGTTATGGTGGTCGTTTATTAGGTGCCATATCAGCAGGTGTTAATTACATAGGTACTGATCCTTGTATACCTACATATGAAGGATTAGAAAAGATTAGAGATGAATATGGTCATAAACATAAATCATATAAACTATTAAGACAAGGTAGTGAAACATATATACCAATGCAAAATTCATTAGACTTTGTATTTACAAGTCCACCTTATTTTGGTTGGGAAGCATATGGCGATGAACCTGAACAATCAAGTATTAAGTTTTCTACAAGTGATATGTGGAAAGAGAAGTTTCTTAAACAGACTATTGCCAATGCATATACAGGTCTTAAACCAGGCAAGTATCTTGCATTAAACGTTGCCAATACAAAACAATACAAAACATTTGAGGAAGATACAGTTGATCTTGCTAAACAAGTAGGATTTACACACGGATACATGGTGGTTATCATTATCAACTCAACAAGGTGGTAGTGCCGTTTCTACAATAGACGGAGATACTACTGAAATGAAACAAAACAACAATATATGGGTGAATACACAAGACCAGATATACCAGGTCGTAAGTTTGAACCCACATTTATATTCAAAAAGTAACGAATCAAACAGATGTTCTTCTTTTGTTCTTTCTATATATTCAAAAAACATAGTGTTTATGCGCCTTTTTAAGGGCTTGACTTTTATGCCAAAAGGTGATAGCATAAGTTATACATTATGAAAAAAAATAAATCACAACTTGCTAAACTTCTTGCAACAGAAAATATTGAAGTACAAGAGAACGCTGTAAAGACTGCTTCTTTTGATGTAAAGATCGAGTCTTAACAATCCCTATATTTAAAGAAGAACACAAATCCAAACACGTTTATGATATGTTAGTTGGTCATGAGGTATCTCATGCATTACACACGCCATCTGATGGATGGATGAACATGAAAGATAGATCACAAGAATTTAGATCATTTGTTAATGTTATCGAAGACGCTAGAATTGATAAACTTATTCAGAAGAAATATCCTGGTTTAACTAATGACTATCTATTAGGTTTCAAAAAGATGTACAAAGATAACTTCTTTGGCACACAAGATAAAAATTTACAAAAAGATTACGCTTATTGACAAGATCAATATGTATTACAAATCATCAAAGACTTTAGATTTTGATTTCAATAAAAAGAACAACACTTTGTAAAACTAGTTGACGCTTGTAAATCATTTGCTGATGTACAAAAACTTGCCGAAGATATACTAGGTTATTGTAAAGAAGAATTGAAAAACAACCACAACTTAAAAAGACTTATACACCTAAAAAATCAAGAGGTGATGATAAACAAGAAGGTGATAATCAAGATTCACAATCAGATAATTCAAATGATAGTGATAGTGAAGATCAAAAATTAGATAAGTCTACCGAAGATAAACTACAAGACTTTCTATCTAAAGAAACTGGCGAAGATAAAAAAGAAGATAAAAAAGAAGAAGATACACAAGGTGCTCCTGCTAACGGCGCTGACGGTGATATTCAAATCGTATCAGTTACAAATCAAAACTATGATGAGGCACTTCAAAAACAAGTTGATGATAATGCTTCTAAAAGATCGTATGCTACAGTACCAGGTGTTAGATTAAACAAATTAATTGTTCCTTACAAAGAATACATTAAAGATTTTGCTAAAGATGACGCTAAACTATCTCTACTGAAAAGAAGATTTACAAAAATGTAAAGATAAAACTAAAAAGTTTATGGATGAGTCTTCTAGTGTTGTAAATTATCTTGTTAAAGAATTTGAAATGAAGAAGAATGCTCAACTACACGCTAGATCAACAATATCAAAAACAGGTATTATCGATCCTCTAAAATTACACTCTTACAAATATGCCGAAGATATCTTCAAGAAGATGTCTAGTATACCTAATCAGAAAAATCACGGTATGATGTTCTTACTTGATTGGTCAGGTTCAATGCAAAGAAACCTTATGCCTACAACTGAACAGTTATTAAACCTTGTTATGTTTTGTAGAAAAATTAATATACCTTTTTCAGTATATAAGTTTTTAAATAATTCTTCAGCAGGATATTCTTATTCTGAAAGAATGGCAAATAAAATGAAAAGTCATCCTGACTCGCCATTTATTACAGACTCTAAAACACTTCAACCAGATCAGACTACTCGATTGGTTCAGTTGTTTACACATAAACAAAGTAAATCAGATTTTAAAAGATGTGCCGAGAATCTACATAGATCGGCAATGTATTTTAGTGATTACGGTTATAGAGTAGATACAATGATCCTGATCATATTAATGTGCCTAGTATTACTGACAAGTATTATCTATCATCTACTCCGTTAAATGAGGCTTTCATTGCTATGGATCCTATGATTGCTAAGTTTAGAAAAGATTATAGAACAGATAAGGTTGCTTTAGTTACCTTAACTGATGGCTCTGCCAATTCAATCTCTAGTGTTGATGGTGGTGACTTAATGATTAAATTAAACAATAGATATAAAAATGTGAGTATTCTTTTAGAGGTGATGGTAAAGATTTAACACATCATTTATTAGAAATCTTAAAAAGAAATATCAATTACAGACTATCGGTTCTTTTAGTTAAAAAGTATAATGATTTAAGATATACTTTCAATGTGCCATATGCCAAAGAGGCACTTGCTAAAAGAATGTTTACTAGAGATAAGTTTATCGCTGACTACGGTACAGGTTATGATGTTTACTACTATAAAATCAGATACTAAAGTTGTTAATAAAGTTTATGATGATACGGCAACTGTTAAAAAGTCAGTTAAAAGAATGTTTATGTCTGGTATGAAAAAGACTAGAATCAAGAGTATTATTGCAAAACTTTATTAAGAGGGTTGCATAATGAGTAAAAAGTGTTATATACCAACGGTTATAAACGCTTGACTTTAGGCCTAAAATATGATAGCCTATATGTACATTATGAGAAAAATAATATAACTAAACGAAAGGACTTATATATTATGGATCTAAATGATAAACAAAAAAACTTTGTAGATTTATGCTACAAAGAATTCGGTGATGACTTAACAGAAATCACTAGAAAACAACTTGTAAAAGTTGAGAAGAAATACAAAGTTGCATTCCCACAATGGCTTGTTGCTGATAAAGACCTAAAAGTTTCAAAAGGTGTTTATTCAATGCCAGGTACAGTTGTCAAGAATGTTGAAACTAAAACTGAAGATATAAAATCACAGGCTGCCTATGTAGTTAGTTCGCTAACTGATAATGTAGTTCCTAATAAAGATAAAGATTTCGTATCTTTCGGTAATTATGGTGATGTTAAAAATGTTATAACATCTAAAAAGTTTTATCCTATGTTCATTACTGGTTTGTCTGGTAATGGTAAGACTCTTGCTGTGACTCAGGCGTGTGCCGTTGCTAAGAGAGAAATGATTAGGGTTAATATTACAATCGAAACCGATGAAGATGATCTGTTGGTGGTTATAGATTAAAAGACGGTCAAACTGTATGGCAGAATGGTCCAGTGATCGAGGCGATGGAGAGAGGTGCTGTTTTACTTCTTGATGAGATTGACCTTGCGTCTAATAAGATCATGTGTTTACAACCGATCCTTGAAGGTTCTGGTATCTATGTTAAGAAGATTAACAAGTTTGTTAAACCAAAACTTGGTTTCAATGTAGTTGCTACTGCCAATACTAAAGGTCAAGGTTCAGATGACGGTAAGTTTATCGGTACGAATGTTCTTAATGAGGCGTTTCTTGAAAGATTCCCTATTACATTTGAACAACAGTATCCTGCTGCCAAAACTGAACAAAAGATTGTTGCTACTAAACTAAAATCTGCTGGTAAATCAGATGACAAGTTTGCTACTAATCTTGTGACATGGGCAGATGTAATTAGAAAAACATTTAAAGACGGTGGTGTTGATGAGATAATCAGTACAAGAAGACTTGTACATATCGCTGAGGCATATGCGATCTTTAAAAAGTAAGATGAAGGCAATCGAAGTTTGTACTAACAGATTTGATGATAGTACCAAGACATCATTTGTTGACTTATATACTAAAGTTGATAGTGGTGCGAGTGCCGAGTCAATTCTTGCTGACAAGAAGGCTGCTGAAGAGGCAGAAATCTTATCAGAAGAAAAACAAGATTCCGATAATAGTGAGGATGATGAGGACAATTTTGAAGTCTAATCTAAAATCTATTCATAATGTAAGTCCGCTGGTGGGGGTTGTTCCCCACCAGTTATTTATTAATGAGAGGAGTGAATAAACTTATGCAAAATAAATTAACACCAGAACAAGAATCATTTGTCAAAATGGCAAACGATCAAGGTTTTACAACCGAAATTACTAGAAAGATATCTTATCTTTAGAAAGTAATAATGGTGCTAAATGGCCAAGATGGTTAGTGAGAGATTCTGCTTATAGAGTAGGTAGAGGTTCTTATAGTTTGCCAACTTTAGGTCAAGTAGTCGAGGCCGAAAGTGCCAAAGACGAATAAACATACTAGATTAGGGGCGGATAAATCTGCCCTTGATTGCTTGACTATACAATTAAAAAGTGTTATAATGATTACAGAAAGATTTACTTATGAAAATGTCTAAAAAAGAACCGAAGAATAAAAACAAAAATTAAGTGGCACGATTGCCGACTATCCTCTAGTTGAAGTGAAATGGTATGACGCTACTGGTGACGCTGGTTGGCATGATATCAATAAGGCGATATTATCTAAACCTGCTAGACCTGTATCATTAGGATACAAACTATTACAGAATAGAGATAAGATTATAATCTTTACTGATTATATTGTAGATGATGAAGACGGAACGCTAACAGTAGGTAATGTATCAACTATACCTGCCGCTTGGGTTCAAGATGTGACGAGATAACATTTAAATAATATGTCAGGATATACAATAGAAGTTAGAAATAATAACGTTGAAAAGGCATTAAGAGTCTTAAAGAAAAATTATTAAAAGACGGCGTTATGAAAGAATTAAGAGATCGACAATACTATCAAAACCTTCTTGGAAAAAAAGAGAGAAGAAAAAAGAAAGTATTAGAAGACACAAAAAGATCAAAAGATTAAGGCGCTGAAAGGCGAATTATAAAATTATATGATATCTATGTTGTTGGTATCTAATAATAAACTTAAACATAAACAACAATTGAAAAGAGGAAAAATATAATGGCTAAAAGACATTAAATAAAAACAAAAGTATTAAATCTATTATCAAAAGGTGCTCCAGTATCATGGACTACTTTGAGAAATAAATTTGATTTAACATCGCCAAGAGCAATGGTAGATCAATTGAGAACTGAAGGACATATGGTTTATATTAACCAAACATCTAACGGTACTTCATACAGATTAGGTACACCTACTAAATCTATTTTAGCAGCAGGCGCTTCAAAAATCTTTAAAAAGAGCATGAGGGAAATCGTTGCCGCTGGTATCAAGAGTTTATACGGAACGCAAAAATACGCTTATTCTAACAGATAAGAGTATTTTTTCTGTATAAATAGTAATGTGAGGCTGATCGTAAGCCCTTACATTAAGAGGTAGAGTATCTTCCGCAAAGATACTTAATTCGGTGACCTTTGGCAGTTTAACTCCGTGATAAAAGAAACTGCCTTATAAATAATAACGATACGCTCATAAGAGGTATCATAATTTAACTCGCTTTACAAAGGAGCAAATATGACTAATAGAGAACTACGGATCTGGAATGATCTACGACCCTTTTCAGTAGGGTTCGACAATATATTCAACCACTTTAATTTACACCTAGACAATACAAGGACAGTAAATTATCCCCTTATAACATAGTAGAAGTAGATAATTTCAATTGGAGATTGAATGGCACTTGCAGGTTTGGTAAAAAGATATCAATATCGAATACTGCTAAAATCAATTGACAAGTTAAATCTGTTGAGATGAGGATGATAAAGAGGATGAGGAAAATGATTCAATTCATAAAGGTATATCTAAAAGACAATTCAAGAAATCATTTACTGGCAGATGATGTTGTTGTAAATGGTGCTGAATTAAAAGACGGTATGCTTGTTATTGATCTTGAAAAGATTGTGCCAGAGGAAAAGAAACCAAGACAATCAAAATTAAATAATAATATTAGGGCCTGCTTGACAGGCCCTTTTAAATGTTATAATGAAATAAATTAATCAATTGAAAGAAAATATATAATGAAACTAAATCAAAACACAATCGAAACTCTTAAAAACTTTGCAGGTATTAATACTAACATATTAATCAAACAAGGTGATGAGTTATCAACTATCTCAACTATGAGAAATATTTTTGCTAAGGCAAAGATTTCTGATCAGTTTACTAATGAGTTTGGTATCTATGATCTAAACGAATTTCTATCAGCAGTATCAGGTTTCTCTAAACCTGAATTGTCTTTACAAGATAAGTATATGACAATATCTTCTGAAGGTAGTAAATCAAAAGTAAAATATTTCTATTCTGATCCTTCAGTAATAGTATCACCTACTAAAGAAGTTAATATGCCAGAGGCAGATGTAACTTTTAGTCTATCATCAACAAACTATAAAGAACTGTTAAAGATGGCTGCGATTTTAAAATCACCAGACTTAGCATTGATCGGTACAAAAGGTGGCGATATTGTTCTTAAAGTTTGTGATAAGAAGAATGATACATCAAATTCATTTGATATCGTTGTAGGTCAAGGCGCTACGGCAGATTATACTTTCTATTTCAAAGTAGAAAATATGAAAATGCTAGATGGTGACTATGATGTTGCAGTATCTTCAAAATCAATCTCACACTTTAAACACACAAAACTACCTGTTGAATACTGGATCGCTTTAGAACCAGACAGTACTATAACGAAGTAGGTTCTGTATGAATACAGATTTTTTGTGGGTCGAGCAGTATCGACCAAAGACTATTGATGATTGTATATTACCTGATTCTTTAAAAAACCTATTCTCATCTTTCATCAAGAAAGGTGAACTATCTAATATGTTGTTCTCTGGTACTCCTGGTATCGGTAAGACAACTGTTGCAAAAGCATTATGTGAAGAAATGAATTGTGACTGGATTATGATTAATGGTTCAGAAGAAGGTGGTATAGATGTATTAAGAAATAAGATTAAAGAACTTTGCTTCAACTGTATCACTATCAGGTGGTAAGAAAGTTGTAATACTTGATGAGGCAGATTATCTTAATCCACAATCAACACAACCTGCGTTAAGAGGATTTGTAGAGGAGTTTCATAAGAATTGTAGATTTATTCTTACTTGTAATTTTAAGAATAGAATTATAGAACCTTTACATAGTAGATTCTCAAACATAGAGTTTAAAGTTAATCCTAAAGATAAACCTAAACTGGCAAGTAGATTGTTTGAAAGAGCAATTTATATTCTCAAAGAACAAAATGTATCTTATGAAGATAAGGTTCTTGTTGAACTAATCACAAAACACTTTCCAGATTTCAGAAAACTAATTAATGAACTACAAAGATATTCAGTAAGTGGTAGCATAGACGCTGGCATTTTAGTGAATGTATCAGATGAAAATCTAAAGACACTAGTAACTCATCTAAAGAATAAAGAGTTTAGTGACATGAGAAAATGGGTTGTCAATAACCTTGACAATGATCCTGTTAAGATTTTTAGAAAGATATATGATACATTATATACTAATTTAGAACCATCTACCATACCTCATGCTGTTTTAATTATTGCTGACTATCAATACAAGTCGGCCTTTGTTGCTGACCAAGAGATTAATTTAGTTGCCTGTTTAACTGAACTAATGTCCCAGGTCAAATTCAAGTGATATCATTACCAAATAAAAATACAATATAATTTATGCTGATCCTCCTTGGCACTTTAAATCAAGAAGTGAAAAAGAGATGGTAGAAATGCTACTCAACATTATGATTGTATGTCATTAAAAGATATATGCGATATGCCTGTTAAAGAAATAGCAGATAAAGATTGTGTATTATTAATGTGGGTTACTGATCCATTATTAGAAAAAGCATTTAAAGTTATTGACGCTTGGGGTTTCACTTACAAGACAGTAGGATTTACCTGGGCGAAATCAAACAAAACTAATATGGGTATGTTTACAGGATTAGGATATTGGACTAGATGTAATCCAGAAATGTGTTTACTTGCAACAAAAGGTAAACCTAAAAGAGTTAGTAAATCTGTGGCACAATTAGTTATAGATCAGCGTAGAGAACATAGTAGAAAACCAGATAGAATCAGAAACGATATAATTGAATTGTGTGGTGATCTACCTAGAATAGAATTATTTGCTAGACAAAAATTTAATGGCTGATGCATGGGGTAATGAAGTATGAGTTATGAACTTAAAAGACTATCTCAACTCTATAAACTTTACTAAAAAAGACTTGATGAAGTCTGAAGATAAGAATGGATTAAAAGTATCCTGCCTTTATAATCAATAAGATATTGTCTGGTTTTCAGACACTATAATGCTTGTCAATGAGGTAAATCGTAATCACTTCCTAGATAAGGATATGCAATACTCGTTTCTACTAAATAGTATTAGATCAAAGAAAAGGTTTAGTCCTTTTTGAGAGCTAATAAATTAAAAGATATTGATTTGGTAAAAGAGTATTATGGATATAGTAATGAAAAGGCAAAAACTGTCCTTGATATACTCACTAAAGATCAACTGAAATTGATTAAAGAGAAATTATATAAAGGTGGGACAAAATGAATGAATTAGATAATCTCTGGCATCCAGAGAAGATGTTAGAAGTACAGTTAAAAGAACCTGATGATTTTCTAAAGTTAGGGAGACACTTACAAGAATAGGCGTGGCGTCAAGAAAAGATAAAAAGTTATTTCAATCTTGCCACATATTACACAAACAAGGAAGATATTTCATAGTGCATTTCAAAGAGTTATTTGCTTTAGATGGTAAGACAGCAAACTTTTCTGACAATGACGCTGAAAGAAGAAACACAATCGCTCAACTATTAAGTGATTGGGGATTAATCGCTATATTAAACAAAGAAATTGCTGAGAAGAAAGCACCTCTATCACAAATTAAAGTATTAGCATTTAAAGAAAAAGGTGAATGGGACCAAGCAAAATATAATATAGGTAAAAAAATAGAAAATGAAGGCGCCGAAGTTTAAAGATTTTATAAAAGTTGAGAGAAGCGATATACAAGTTGCTATCTTAACTAAAATAAATGCTGACAGTAAGTCTGTTGTTAGTAATATGATTGCTAAGGAATGTAAAAGAAGAAATATTCCTTGTCATATTATTAATACTTCTGAAGCATGGGTATCAAAAATGATTTAGAGAAAGGTACTTTGCTTGTATCAAATATTGATGGCGAAGATACTGAATAGAATTCGAACTTTCAAAGACAATCTGCTTTACAAGAGCAGGTGTTCTTGAAGACGAAACTGGTTTGGCGTTATTATCTACATTCGAAAATGCTGGTGCATTTATGATAAACACTAGAAACGGTATGCTTCACTTGTGATAACAAGATGTCAGCATACATTTCTTTTGAGAGAGATAATATACCCACACCTAGAACTGCTTTAATTTCAAATGAAAAGGATTACTTCATGCACACGAGAAGTTAGGTGGCAAGTATCCTGTCATTATGAAACACTAACAGGTACACAAGGTATTGGTGTATCAATTGTTGAATCTGAAAAAGTATAATCTCTGTGGCACAATCACTATGGTGAAGTTTGGTGCTGCTCTTTTACTTCAAGAAGAATTTTTAAAGTTTGATTTTGATGTTCGTACTATCGTTATTGATGGTAGAATATTAGCGTCAACAAAAAGAATAAGTGCAAAGAAAGATTTTAGGTCTAATAGACATAGAGAAGCAACTACTGAACCTTATAAGTTATCAGATGATGAGAAGAAGGTAGTGCCAGACGCTGCCATGTCTTCAGGTGCATATATGGTAGGTGTTGACCATGCAATTGTTAATGGTAACTATTATGTATTAGAGTGTAATGGATCACCTGGATAGGTTCAAACTTCTCATTATACAATACTAAATTAAGAGATAGATCATATATAGGTAAAACTACACCTGATAATGTAGTAAAAGAATTATTTAATTATCTTACACAAGATGTACATAGAAAATACTCTTTCACAAAAGAGGCAGGATTCCATGAGAGAATTGTTGATGGTTATGGACCTGTTAGAGCAAAGTTTGATACAGGTAATGGTACTCAGGCGTCAATGTTTCATGTTGATAAAATAGATGTATCAGGTAAAACTGTCAAATGGGAAAAAGATGGTAAGAAATTTACAAGTAAATTAGAAGGTACTTCTGAAGCAACTAGAATGGATCAAGTAGATCAAAGACGATTGTTCTTGTAGATTTAACTTTCAATAATAAATTTTATACAGATGTGCCAATCGGCTTGACAACAAAAGATTCAAGAAGCACATTTTAATCAATAGAGATTTATTGACTAGATTTAAAGTCAATGTAAATCCAAATAGAAAGTTTGTTCTTTCTTCTTGGATTGAAAGAAGCGATGGTAATGATACACGAGGTGTTAATTTACCATTACAAAAGATGAATAGACGCTTTACAATCTATTCTAAATATGTTATAATGTTATATAATCAAAGGAGTGAACAATGGCACAAAATCATCAAACAAACAATCCACTATACAAAGCACTAGAGAAAAAATATATTGCAGATATTGAAGCAGCAAAGCAACAATGATAATCTATTTTGATAATCCTGTTGCAATAGGTGAACATCCTCAACATCTAACAGAATTAGATAAGTTGAATGACAACCTTGCAAGTGCAGAAGAAAAACTTGAAAGTTTAAGAAAACATTTCAACAATACACAAATATAATATTAATGAAATTCTATACTTCGGTATTGCCGTATCGTGGCAGGCTATTGGTTCGTGGTGTCAACCACGATGGTAGTCATAAGAAGTTTAGAATTAATTATAAACCATCTTTATTCGTACCATCAGGTAAAGAATCAGAATATAAAACACTAGACGGTCGTAATGTAGGTCAGGTTACTTTTGAAAGTATGCCTGAAGCAAAGAAATGGATTGATCAGTATAAAGATGTAAGTGGTTTTGAATACTTTGGTAATACAAGATATCAATATCCTTTTATTGCAGATGAATTTAGAGGCAAGATTGATTGGGATATTAAACAGATAAGAATACTTACAATCGATATCGAGTGTGAAAGTGAGAATGGTTTTCCTAATTCAGATGAGGCAATCGAACCTCTTATATCAATCACAGTAAAAGAACATACAACAAAGAAGATCATAGTCTTCGGCATGAATGACTTTGTAAATGATAGACCAGATGTTAGATATATCAAATGTGCTACTGAAAGAGCATTGATTGAAAAGTTTTTAGAATTTTGGTTAGAATATAATCCTGATATCATCACAGGTTGGAATGTTAAATTCTTTGACATACCTTTTTAATGAATAGATTTAGAAGACTTATGGGTGATGAATATATCTTGAAGTTTAGTCCGTGGGGTGTAGTATCACAACAAACTAAAACAGATTTAGGTTTTATTAAACAACAAAACTATTATGATCTTATGGGTGTTTCTGTATTAGATTATCTTGATCTATATCGTAAACATACATTTGTTAGACGTGAAAGTTATAAACTAGATTATATAGGTGAAGTAGAACTAGGTGAAAAGAAACATGAGAATCCTTATGATACATTTAAAGAGTTTTATCAAAACGATTATCAACAGTTTATAGAATATAATATTCAAGATGTAGAACTAGTTGATAAACTAGAAGACAAGATGAAATTATTGATCTACATTTTGACTATGGCGTATGAAGCAAAAGTTAATTATCAAGATGTCTTTGGTCAAGTGTATGTGGGATACTATTATATTTAATCATTTAAAATCTAAAAATATTGTTGCACCTGCTGTAGAATCTAAACAATCAAGAGGTTATGAAGGTGCCTATGTAAAAGATCCTGTTGTAGGTTTTCACGACTGGATTGCAAGTTTCGATTTAAACAGTTTGTATCCGCATTTAATTATGCAATACAATATCTCTCCTGAAACTATGGTTGGTCACGATCCTAATCGTGTCAATGTAGAGAATATGTTAAATCAAAAATCTGACCTGTCTGACCTAGATACGAGAACTATCACTCCCAATGGTGCTCAATTTAGGACAGACAAGCAGGGTTTCTACCTGAACTTATGGATACATTATACAAAGAACGTGTCATGTATAAAAACAAGATGGCAAAAGCAAAAGCATTGTATCAAGAAACTGGTGATGAAAGATTAAAGAATGAGATATCTTCAATTATAATATTCAACTTGCAAGAAAGATTGCTTTGAATAGTGCCTATGGTGCTATCGGTAATCAATACTTTAGATACTTTGATGTAAGACACGCTGAAGGTATTACTATGGCAGGTCAGTTGACTATTAGATGGATTGAACGAGATGTGAATGATTATCTAAACAAACTATTGAAGACTAAAAATATCACTATGTTGTTGCGTCTGATACAGATTCTATCTATATCAAACTAGGTGAAATGGTTAACAAAGTATTTAAAGATAAATCTGATAGTAGAAAGATTGTAAAAGTATTAGATAAATTTTGTGAAGAAAAACTACAACCATTTATTGATTCTAGTTTTGATAAACTAGCAAAGTATGTAAGTGCATATGATCAGAAAATGATTATGAAACGAGAAGTGATTGCAAACAAAGGTATATGGACTGCAAAGAAAAGATATATTCTAAATGTGTTTAATGAAGAAGGTCTTGATCTGAAAGAACCTAAACTAAAGATCATGGGTATCGAGGCAGTTAAGTCTTCAACTCCTGCACCTTGTCGTGTAAAGATTAAAGAGGCATTGAAAGTAATTATGAATAAAGATCAAGACACATTGATTCAGTTTATAGAAAATTTTAGAACACACTTTAAGAAGTTACCACCTGAAGATATTGCTTATCCTAGAAGTTGTAATAATCTTAAAAAGTATTCTTCAACAAAAGATATATATCAAAAGTCAACACCTATTCATGTGAGAGGTGCTTTACTTTATAATAATCTATTGAAGAAACATAAACTATCAAAGTATGAAACAATACAAGATGGTGATAAGATTAAATTTATTGCATTGAAAGAACCTAATACTTTGAGAGAAAATGTAATATCTTTTCTAGTAGATTGCCAAAAGAATTTAAACTACATCAATATATTGACCATGATGAAATGTTTACAAATCATTTTTAGAACCATTAAGATTTATTGTAAATGCAATTGTTGGAACTTTGAGAAGAAAGCAACTTTAGATGAATTTTTAAAATAACACTGACATTAGAGAAATCGTTATTATATAGCATAGAAAGGAGAATATATAATGAGTAAAATAATTGGAATAGACTTAGGAACAACGAACTCTTGTGTTGCCGTAATGGAAGGATCACAAGGGAAAGTATTAGAAAATGTAGAAGGTGCAAGAACAACACCGTCAGTAGTATCATTTGGCGATGAAACGTTAATAGGTATGCCAGCAAAGAGAGTGGCAGTAACCAATCCAGAGAATACTATCTATGCAGTTAAGAGATTAATTGGTAGAACATTTGATGGTAATTCTGTACAGAAAGATATACAGACAACACCTTTTAAAATTATTAAGGCAGATAATGGAGACGCATGGGTAGAAGCAAAAGGTAAAAAGTATTCACCATCACAAATCTCAGCTTTCACTTTACAGAAGATGAAAGAAACTGCTGAAAAATATTTAGGATCAGAAGATAAAGAGGCAGTTATAACTGCCTGCTTACTTCAATGATTCACAAAGACAAGCAACTAAAGACGCAGGTAAGATTGCAGGTCTTGATGTTAAAAGAATAATCAATGAACCTACAGCAGCTGCATTAGCATATGGTTTAGATAAAAAGAAATCAGGCACAATTGCAGTTTATGATTTAGGTGGTACTTTTGATGTATCTATTCTTGAATTAGGTGATGGTGTATTTGAAGTTAAATCTACAAATGGTGATACATCATTAGGTGGTGAAGATTTTGATAATGCAATTGTAGATCATTTATTATCTGTATTTAAAAATGATACAGGTATGGATTTAAGATCAGATAAACTAGCATTACAAAGAGTTAGAGAAGCAGCTGAAAAAGCAAAATGTGAATTATCTTCTGTTGAAACAGAAATCAATATACCTTTCATAACTGCTGATAATCAGGACCTAAACATTTAAATGCTAAATTAAACAGAGCAACATTTGAAAGTCTAGTAGATAGTCTAATTAAAAGATCACTTACACCTTGTCAGACAGCATTGAAAGACGCTGGTATAAAATCAACAGATGTAAACGAAGTTATATTAGTTGGTGGTATGACAAGAATGCCTAAAGTAAAAGAAGTTGAAAAATTCTTCGGCAAAAACCACATGAAGGAGTAAATCCAGATGAAGTTGTTGCCATAGGTGCCTCAATTCAAGGTGGTGTATTAGCAGGTGATGTCAATGATGTATTACTATTAGATGTGACACCTCTATCATTAGGTATTGAAACACTTGGTGGTGTATCTACAAAAGTTATTGAGAAGAATACAACGATACCTACAAAGAAAAGTCAGGTGTTTTCTACTGCCCAAGATAATCAAAATGCAGTTAATATAAATGTTGCACAAGGTGAAAGACAACTTGCAAAAGATAACAAGTCATTAGGTAACTTTATGCTTGATGGCATACCACCTGCACCAAGAGGTGTACCTCAAATTGAAGTGACATTTGATATTGACTAATGGTATTTTAAGTGTATCTGCTAAAGACAAAGGTACAGGTAAAGAACAGAAGATAACTATACAAGCGTCTGGTGGTTTATCAGAAACAGAAATAGAACAGATGGTCAAAGACGCAGAAGCAAATAAAGACGCTGATGAAAAGATCAAAGAAAAGATAGAAGCTAAAATCACGGTGATAGTCTAGTTGCTAGTCTAAAGAAAACTGTTGAAGAACATGGCGACAAAGTTTCAGCAGAAGAAAAACTAAAATAGAAACTGCCATAACTGATCTTGAAGATGCACTTAAAGGTGAAGATGTTGAAGACATTAAGAACAAAACTAAAGCACTAACTGAAGCGTCTATGAAACTTGGCGAGGCAGTCTATAAAGATATGCAACAACAAAAAGAAGAACCTAAAAAAGAAGAAAAGAAAGATGATAATGTTGTTGACGCTGACTTTGAAGATGTGACACCAGAGGTTGACAACAAAGACTAATTGTGATATAATAATACTATGAAAGACTACATTAGAAACGATACCCTATATGGTCGTCTATTAGACGCCGCTGGTGATGATAAACTACCTGTGTTAGATAACAAGACATTTGAATCAATGAACGCAGAATATGGCAAAGAAGAGATGAGAAAAATCTTGCCGACTATATTGCAACTGAACGACCTGTATTTCCTCTAAAAGAAATATCTGAAGATGATATGAGAGATAGTTTTAATTCTTTAAAGAATTTTAATACTAACTCTATATGTACACCTAAAGAACAAGTCGAGAAAGAAGTCTTTGAAAAGTATGATGATTATGAATACAGTTATGATAAGTATGGTCTAGGTTTAATTAATGGGCCAAGTACCTACAACAATGTATCAAATTATTTCATGCAAGATTTAAGATTAGAATGTGGTAGTTATGGTTTCAGAGCACCTAAAGAAGTATGGGAAAATGGTACGCATATGCCATATGGAAATGTTTAGGTCCTATATGGCGAGGTATCAATGATGTTAAACTAACTAAAGTAAAAGATTTAGATGGCAATGAAACTGAACAATTACTTGGTGGTAAATTAGATTCTAAAAGTTATATGAGTGCATTTAGATTAGGTACATATATTGCAACACAATTTAAACCTGTTGTTGCAAAAGCAATATATCAAATGACAAATGCTAAAACTGTATTAGATACAAGTTGTGGTTGGGGCGATAGACTTGCAGGTTTCTTTGCTAGTGACGCTGAAGAATACTATGGTTGTGATCCTAATCCAAATACATATGCTAGATATACACAACAGATATCAAAGTATAATAAATTACTATCTAAACCAAAGAAGGTAACGATATGGAGATGTGGTGCAGAAGATTTGCCATATCATAAACTACCACCAATAGATGTGCATTTACTTCTCCACCTTACTTCTCAACAGAAGAATATAATAAAGGTGGTGAGTTTCAAGAAGATCAATCATGGTCTAAATTCAATGAGTATGAAAATGGCGTGATGACTTCTATTTACCTGTTGCAGAAAAATCAATGGCAGTATCAAAGTTTTTATTTGTGAACATTATGGATCCGAAGATCAAAGGTACTCGTTATAGATCAAGTGATGAACTCGTGAATAGATTGAAAGATAAATTTTTAGGCCAGATCGGTATGAGAATTATGCAACGACCTAAATCAGATAAACTATTTGCAGATGATAAAGCAAAGGCAGACTTTATGAATAAAATCTTTATAGAGAATGTGTGGTGTTTTGGTGATAAGAATTTTGATCTGTTTCAAAATCCAAGAAAGGCAAATTTAGATGAATTCTTTGCTTGACATAAGATATAAATATAGTATAATAGATAATGAAACTAACGAGGATAATTAATGAGTGATTTTTTAAAAGATATAATAAAAGAAACTGGTAATGAATATGCCAGTCTAGTATCAGACGGTGCTTCAGGTGATGTAGATTCGTTTATAGATACAGGTTCATATATATTCAATGCATTATTAGGCGGCTCAATTCATAGAGGTCTGCCATCAAACAAGATAACAGCAATCGCAGGTGAAAGTGCCACAGGTAAAACTTTCTTTGTATTAGGTATGTGTAAAAACTTTCTAGATAGAATCCTGACGGTGGTGTAATATTCTTTGAATCAGAATCAGCAATTACAAAAGATATAATTGAAGAACGAGGAATAGATAGTAATAGAATGGTTGTCATGCCAGTGACTACTGTACAAGAATTTAGACATCAAGCACTTACTGTACTTGACAAATACATAGAACAAAATGTCAAAGAAAGAAAACCATTATTATTAGTATTAGATAGTTTAGGTATGTTATCTACTACAAAAGAAATGGAAGATACACAGGCAGGTAAAGAAACTAAAGATATGACAAGGGCACAAATTGTAAAGCGCCTTTAGAGTACTCACCTTAAAGTTAGGAAAGGCAAAGTTCCCTTATTATAACTAATCATACTTATGATGTGGTGGGCAGTATGTTCCCACAAAAAGAAATGGGTGGTGGATCAGGATTAAAATATGCAGCGTAGCATTGTCTATCTTTCTAAACGCAAAGAAAAAGATGGTACAGAAATCATTGGTAACATCATTCATTGTAAGAATTACAAGTCAAGACTAACCAAAGAGAACAAAATGTAGATGTTCGATTAACTTATGACAAAGGTTTAGATAGATACTATGGTCTATTAGACTGGCATTAAAACATAATATTCAAATCAGTTTCTACAAGATTGAGTTGCCAGATGGTACTAAGCATTTGGTAAGACTATAAATAATAATCCAGAAAAGTATTTCACACCTGAAATACTAGAACAATTAGATGGAGTATGTAGTAAAGAGTTTAAATATGGAGATGGAGTTGAAGCAGATACCGACACCACACAAGACGACTAACCCTAAACATAGGGAAGACTATGTGTTTGTAGAGAAACCTGGTGAGGACTTTACAGCACTAAAGTTAATTAGTGGTCCATTTTCATCAATAGTTTATAAGTACGGTAATGTAGGATTCAGACCTGAATCTGAAAAAGACCTGATGGTGCCTTGCCTATGCAGTTTGATTATACTATAATAGAAAATAAGATAGAAGCAGATATCGATAGTCAAGAATTTATTAACACATTGGTGATATACTTGTTGTGTTGCTTGATGAAAAACTAAAAGAAGATAAACTAAATGCCAAGAATTGAACAAACAGCTTTAGTAATTTAATTCATAACGAAGAATATACTAGAAAAGTTTTACCTTTTATCAAACAAGAATACTTTGCTGATAGATTAGAAGATTATTGTTTACAGAAATTTATAAGTTTGTCAACAAGTATAATAGTCTTCCAACAAAAGAATTATCGATTGAAATCAACTCTAATAAAATGTTAATGAAGATGAATATAAAAAGATAACAGATATATTTCTGAACTAATCCAGAACCAATCAACTTAGATTGGTTATTAGAAACAACAGAAAAGTTTTGTAAAGATCGTGCCATACATAATGCAATACTAGGTGGTATTCAAATATTAGATGGCAAAGATAAACAACATACACCAGAATATTTACCTGAATTATTATCAGGTGCATTAGGTGTATCGTTTGACCAAAAAGTTGGGCATGATTATTTACTAGAATCAAAAGAAAGATATGATTCTATAAAAGAAAGAAGAAAGACTTGAATTAGATTTAGATTTCTTCAACAAGATTACAAGAGGTGGTATACCAAGTAAGACTTTGAATATTTGTCTTGCAGGTACTGGTGTTGGTAAGACAATGTTTATGACACACCTTGCTTCATCTGTATTACTACAAGGTAAGAATGTATTGTACATCACTATGGAAATGGCTGAAGAAAGAATCGCTGAAAGAATAGATGCTAATCTATTGAATGTAGGTATGAGTGATTTGAAGAATTACCATACAAATGTATGAAACAAAGATAAACAAATTACAAAGTAACAACAGGTAAGTTAATCATCAAAGAATATCCTACTGCGTCTGCTCACACAGGTCACTTCAAGAATCTATTGAGTGAACTTGCAATGAAGAAATCATTTAAACCAGATATCGTATTCATTGACTATCTAAACATATGCTCTAGTGCTAGATTTAAGGCAGGTGCAAATGTGAATAGTTATACTTACATCAAATCAATCGCAGAAGAATTAAGAGGTCTTGCAGTAGAGATTGATTTACCTATATTCTCTGCCACACAAACTACAAGAGGTGGTTTTGTAAGTAGTGATGTAGGTTTAGAAGATACATCTGAATCTTTTGGTTTGCCTGCAACGGCAGACTTTATGTTTGCTTTGATATAGTGAAGAACTAGAAGAAAAGAATCAGATAATGGTTAAACAATTAAAGAATAGATACAATGATCCAACGATCAATAGAAAATTTATTCTAGGTGTTGATAGATCAAAGATGAGATTCTATGATGTAGAACAATCAGCACAAACAGATTTAGTTGATAGTGGTCAAACACTTCAACTGATAATAAATTCGGAAAAAAGATAGGTCAATTCTCGGACTTTAAAATATAAGACCTAACTAAAAAGGAAATAAAATGGCTACAGGAAAAGTAAAATGGTTTGACGCTAAAAAAGGATTCGGATTTATAACACCAGATGATGGTGGTAAAGACGCATTTCTTCATGTGTCAGCATTACAAGCTGCTAACGTACAATCTGTTTCAGATGGACAAGCAGTATCTTATGAACTAACAGAGCAACGTGGTAAACAAGCTGCTTCTGAAATTGCATTAATATAAGGAGAACACAATGGCAATAACAATAGATGGTAAGTCTTATGACGAAACTAAACTAGACGATAAATGTAAAAACTCTATCGTACAAGTTAATTCACTACAAACTAGATTAAAACAATTATCAACAGAATTTGATAATGTTAAGGTTCTAATCAAACATCATAGTGAATATCTAACAGCGAATCTTCCAGCAAGTGCTATAGTAGAAACACCTACTGCAGCTGGTGAGCCCGCTGAAGAACCTAAAAACTAATATGAAGAAGAAGAAAAGCAGTAATAGAACTAGGCATTTTCCAGGTGATAAAAGACCACCGAAGACTATGCATAAGAACAAACTATTTTATGAAACTAAATTAAGTAAGCACGAAGGTAAAATGCGATGGTTGGTTATTGAAAGACCGACAGGTAGTATTCTTCGATCTGCTCACTTTGAGGACGAGGCGAAAGAACTTGCTGCTTTTCATAATAAACATAAACAATGGATTCATAGTGGAGGCGTTGTTAAGTTTTTAACTGAGGGAAAAATATGAGTAACCAGATAAAGGCAAGCACCCATACACTAGGCGAGATAATTGTTAAGTTTGAAATGCCTAAACAATTCATTGATGATATTAATAATGTCTTTGATGAAAAAGAAGCAACAACAGTAGATTGGACTACTCAACTTGCAGGTAAAATTAAAAAAGAAAAGCTAGTCAATCATTTATTAAGTGATGATATGAAAATTATTTTTCAATCATGTTTTCAGGAATATATGAGAAGGTGTGGAACAACACTAGTACAAACACATCAACTAGTTTTAGATAACGCTTGGATAAATGATATGTTTGCAGGTGAATATAATCCTTGTCATTTTCATGCAAGTAAAAATAGTTTAGTAGGTCTTTCATCTGTTTTATTTTTAAAAACACCTGATACATATGGTGAAGAAATAATCAATCCTAAAACTCCATCAAATGGACATTTAGAATTTATAGGTGGTGGTGCTCAACATTCGTTATCAATATCACAATTTAGAACAAGTCCTAAAGTAGGCGACTTCTTTGTATTTCCGTATACATTGGTACATGGTGTTTATCCATTTAGTGGCACAGATCAAGTAAGAAGAACATTATCATACAATTGCGATATACTACCTAAAGTAATGATAAAAACAAAGTAAAGGAGAAACAAATGACAAAAATAGTTGATATGACAGGTGTGGCCGAAGGTGATACATCTTCTTTAGACAGAGCAGGTATGGTTTCAAGTGAAAAACCATTTGATATTAAATCAATAGGTAATCCAGAGGATCCTAGTAAGTTTGAGGTTACAGATACTAAAACTAATAAAGTTTATACAGTAAATGCTAATGCTTTAGCAGGCGGCGATTATCACCAGATTATAAAAGCGTCTGATGGCACAATACCTGAAGAAGATATCAAAAGGTATTATGATATTGCTATGAAAATGGATTGGCAAGACGGTTGGTACTCTACACCAGAAATGAAAAAAGAAGCAAAGACACCTGGTTATAAACATATTCATCTAGGTGGTAGTGATACCGAAGAAATTGATTATGAGATTGAACAAGATTGGGTAAAAGAAATTTGGGAACAAATAAATCCTGGAACAAAATTATTAAGACATTATCTCAATGGTCATTATAAGGACAATCAGGTGGCATTCATATAGATGGTTGGACTGGCGACCAATATACAGTTATAATTTATCTTACACCTGACTGGCGACCAGAAGATGGTGGTACAATTGAGTTCTGGACACCTAATCTAAATGATGAAATGAAAGCAATGGCAATCAATACACCTTATGGTCTCAATGGCAATCCAAATATGAACATTGTTAAATCATATTGGCCTAAAGCAGGTCGTGTTGTAGTCTTTGACGCAAGAATACCTCATGTTGCAAGAGCAGTTGAGAGTGATAAATTTAGAGTTTCATTAGTATTTAAATGTAGAAAA